>Ga0308160_10000354_pt1 | contig 94392 bp, 88 predicted proteins | sample PhyFR1_FD_201036 | JGI IMG/M metagenome (GOLD analysis project Ga0308160, IMG submission 201036) | Phyllosphere microbial communities from UC Gill Tract Community Farm, Albany, California, United States - DLSLF.R1 | ecosystem: Host-associated > Plants > Phyllosphere > Unclassified | place: USA...
GCGCGCCACCACCGTGCAGCGCTGCGTGCGCGCCGGCGGCAAGCACAACGACCTGGAAAACGTCGGCTACACCGCGCGTCACCACACCTTCTTCGAAATGCTGGGCAACTTCAGCTTCGGCGATTATTTCAAGCGCGACGCGATCAATTTCGCCTGGGAACTGCTCACCAAGGTTTACCAGCTGCCTACTGACAAGCTGACCGTCACCGTCTATTTCGAAGACGACGAAGCCTACGACATCTGGGCCAATGAGATCGGCGTGCCGAAAGAGCGCATCATCCGCATCGGCGACAACAAGGGCGCGCGCTACGCATCGGACAACTTCTGGCAGATGGCCGATACCGGCCCGTGCGGTCCGTGCACCGAGATCTTCTACGACCACGGTCCGGAGATCTGGGGCGGCCCCCCGGGTTCGGCCGAGGAAGACGGCGACCGCTTCATCGAGATCTGGAACCTGGTGTTCATGCAGTTCAACCGCGACGAACAGGGCGTGCTGACCCCATTGCCGAAACCGTCGATCGACACCGGCATGGGCCTGGAACGCCTGGCCGCGGTGCTGCAGCACGTGCACAGCAACTATGAAATCGACCTGTTCCAGGCACTGATCAAGGCGGCCGCGCGCGAAACCGGCACGACCGACCTCGAGTCGAAGTCCCTGCGCGTTATCGCGGACCACATCCGCGCAGCAAGCTTCCTGATCGTCGACGGCATCATCCCGAGCAGCGAAGGCCACGGCTACGTCCTGCGCCGCATCATCCGCCGCGCGCTGCGCCACGGGCACAAGCTGGGGCAGACCAAGCCGTTCTTCTACAAGCTGGTCGACGACCTCGACATCGAGATGGGCGACGCCTATCCGGAACTGCGCGAAGCGAAAGAACGCGTCAAGCAGGTGCTGAAAGCCGAGGAAGAGCGCTTCGGCGAAACGCTGGAAAACGGCATGAAAATCCTGGAAGCGCAGCTGGCCAAGGATCCGCAAAACCTGGACGGCGTTACCGCCTTCACGCTGTACGACACCTACGGCTTCCCGCTCGACCTGACCGCCGACATCTGCCGCGAGCGCAACGTCACGCTGGACGAGGCTGGCTTTGCCGTCGCCATGGAGCAGCAGAAGAAGATGGCCAAAGCCGCCGGCAAGTTCAAAATGGCGGCGGGCGTCGAGTACTCAGGCGAAAAGACCAAGTTCGTCGGCTACGAATCGCTGGTGCATAACACCCACGTGCTGGCCCTGTACTCGGGCGGCGTGTCGGTGCAGGAACTGAAGGCCGGCCAGGATGGCATCGTGGTGCTCGACACCACACCGTTCTACGCCGAATCGGGCGGCCAGGTCGGCGACAAGGGCGTCATCAAAGCCGGCGCGGGTGTGTTCGAAGTCGAAGACACGCTCAAGATCCAGGCCGAAGTGTTCGGCCACCATGGCGTGCTCGCGTCGGGCGTGCTGAAAGTGGGCGACACGGTCGATGCGCAAGTCGACGAAGCCAAGCGCGCGCGCACGATCCGCAACCACTCGGCGACCCACCTGATGCACAAGGCGCTGCGCGAAGTGCTGGGCGGCCACGTACAGCAGAAGGGCTCGCTGGTCGATCCGGACAAGACCCGCTTCGACTTCTCGCACAATGCGCCGCTGACTGCCGAGGAAATCGCCAAGGTCGAGCAGATCGTCAACCGCGAGATCCTGGAAAACCACGCGACCCAGGCCCAGCACATGTCGATGGATGACGCCATCAAGCATGGCGCCATGGCCCTCTTCGGCGAAAAATACGGCGACACCGTGCGCGTGCTCGACATCGGCTCCTCGAAAGAGCTGTGCGGCGGCGTACACGTGAACCGCACCGGCGACATCGGCCTGTTCAAGATCGTGTCCGAATCGGGCGTGGCCGCCGGCATCCGCCGCGTCGAAGCCGTGACCGGCGAAGGTGCGCTGGCTCTGGTGCAATCGATCAACCGCAAGCTGAACGAAGCCGCCGGCGCGCTGAAGACCAGCCCGGACGAACTGCCGGGCCGCATCGCCCAGGTGCAGGACCAGGTCAAGTCGCTGGAGAAGGAAATCGCCGCACTGAAGTCGAAGCTCGCTGCAGGGCAGGGCGATGAACTCGTCACCCAAGCCATCGACGTGAACGGCATCAAGGTGCTGGCTGCGATGATGGAGGGCGCCGACGTCGCCGGCCTGCGCGAGACGATGGACAAGCTGAAGGACAAGCTCAAGACGGCAGCGATCGTGCTGGCTTCGGTCGCGGACGGCAAGGTCAGCCTGATCGCAGGCGTGACCGCGGATGCGACCGGCAAAGTCAAGGCCGGCGAGCTGGTCAACTTCGTCGCCAAGCAGGTGGGCGGCAAGGGCGGTGGCCGTCCTGACATGGCGCAAGCCGGCGGTACCGATCCGCAGGCGCTGCCGCAGGCATTGGCCGGCGTGGCGGGCTGGGTCGGCGAGCGCGTCTCGGCGTAAGCGGCCTCAGGGCAGGGTGATTGATGCGACATGCATCGGTCACCCACAAAATCCGGTGTCGTCAAGCTAAGTTTCGATTCGTCAATGTCTTGCCGTTGTTACACCGCAACACAATTACCATATTTTGGTGCGGCGCGTCATAATCCTGTAATTGGAGTACTATGCGGGCATCTGCCCCACCATTTAGCAGGCAATCGATGAGCGAAACTACAATCGACACCGGCACCATCGAAATCCGCAAGGACCTCGATGCGCGTGGCTTGAACTGCCCGCTGCCGATCCTCAAGGCCAAGAAGGCGCTGGCCGAACTCGCCAGCGGCGAAGTGTTGCGCATCGTCGCAACCGACACCGGTTCGGTGCGCGACTTCCAGGCCTTTGCCAAGCAGACCGGCAATGCGCTGCTGGCGCATACCGTCCTCAACGGCGAATTCACCTTCTGGCTGCGCCGTAAATAAGCATCCGCAGCGCGGCCGTCGAGGCAATCGTTTTAACGCAGTGGCGCTGGAATGGCATTGCCAACTGATTAAGTAGCGAAACAACATACGACGGGGCGGCCACTTGGCTGCCCCGTTTGTTTTGTGGGCGTGATGTGGCGGCGCACGATTAGGGCATTTACTCTAACCGGAAATCGCACGATCGTGCTTTAATTCTGTGTTGAAGCAGTTTTGCTCTTATAATTCGGAGCATTTTGGTCAGTCTTACTCCATTTTCAAAGGCACATTATGAAAGTCCTGGTACCCGTCAAGCGCGTGGTCGACTATAACGTCAAGGTCCGCGTCAAGTCCGACGGCAGCGGCGTCGATATCGCCAACGTCAAAATGTCGATGAACCCGTTCGACGAGATCGCCGTGGAAGAGGCGACCCGCCTGAAGGAAGCTGGCAAAGCGACCGAAGTGGTGGCCGTGACCTGCGGCGTGACCCAGGCCCAGGAAACCCTGCGCACCGCGATGGCGATCGGCGCCGACCGCGGCATCCTGGTCGAGACCGGCCCGGAAATCGAGCCGCTGGGCGTGGCCAAGGTGCTGAAAGCCCTGGCTGATAAAGAGCAGCCGCAGCTGATCATCCTCGGCAAGCAGGCGATCGACGACGACTCAAACCAGACCGGCCAGATGCTGGCTGCGCTGCTGGGCTGGCCGCAGGCGACCTTCGCTTCGAAAGTCGTGCTGGAAGACGGTAAAGTGACGGTCACGCGCGAAGTCGACGGCGGCCTGGAAACCGTGGCGCTGTCGCTGCCGGCGATCGTCACCACCGACCTGCGCCTGAACGAGCCGCGCTACGTCACCCTGCCGAACATCATGAAGGCCAAGAAAAAGCCGCTGGAAAACGTCAAGCCGGCAGACCTGGGCGTCGACGTGACCCCGCGCCTGAAGACCGTCAAGGTCGCCGAGCCGGCCAAGCGTTCCGCCGGCGTCCTGGTGCCGGACGTCGCGACCCTGGTGCAGAAGCTGCGCACTGAAGCTAAAGTCATCTAACACGGAATACACAACATCATGGTCGCACTCGTCATTGCAGAACACGACAACGCCACGCTGAAAGGCGTGACCCTGAACACCGTGACCGCGGCCGCTCAATGCGGCGGCGAGGTCCACATCCTGGTCGCCGGCAGCGCTTGCGGCGCCGTCGCCGAAGCCGCCGCCAAAGTGGCCGGCGTCTCGAAAGTGCTGGTCGCCGATGCGCCGCACTTCGCCGATGGCCTGGCTGAAAACGTCGCCGAGCAGATCCTGGCGGTGGCAGGCGCGTACTCGCACATCCTGGCCCCGGCTTCGGCCTTCGGCAAGAACGTGCTGCCGCGCGTGGCCGCCAAGCTGGACGTGGCGCAGATCTCGGAAATCACCAAAGTCGATTTGCCGGATACTTTCGAGCGTCCGATCTACGCCGGCAACGCGATCGCCACCGTGCAGTCGCTCGACAACGTGAAAGTCATCACCGTGCGCGGCACCGGCTTCGATGCCGCCGCAACTGAAGGTGGTTCCGCCGCGGTCGAAACTGTCAGCGCCGTCGCCGATTCGGGCAAATCGAGCTTCGTGGGCCGCGAACTGGCCAAGTCGGACCGTCCGGAACTGACCGGCGCCAAGATCGTCGTCTCGGGCGGCCGCGGCATGGGTTCGGGCGACAACTTCAAAATCCTCGAGCCGCTGGCCGACAAGCTGGGCGCCGCCATGGGCGCCTCGCGCGCCGCGGTCGACGCCGGCTACGTGCCGAACGACTGGCAGGTCGGCCAGACCGGCAAGATCGTCGCGCCGACACTGTACATCGCGGTCGGCATCTCGGGCGCGATCCAGCACCTGGCCGGCATGAAGGATTCGAAGACCATCGTCGCCATCAACAAGGATCCGGAAGCGCCGATCTTCTCGGTGGCCGACTACGGCCTGGTCGGCGACCTGTTCGAGGTCGTGCCGGCGCTGGTCAAGGAACTGGGCTAACAAGCCTGCAAGGTGGATTGTGCAAACATCCACCGCCAACACGTCGTTCCCGCCTGCGCCGGAACGACGTTGTCATTTGCGCATACGGTTTTGAAAAGAATATCGAGGAGACACCCGTGAGCTACAACGCCCCCCTGAAAGACATGCTGTTCGTGATGAACGAACTGGCCGACCTGAGCGCTATCCACCAGTTGCCCGGCTGCGAAGACGCGACGCCCGACACCGTCGAGGCGGTGCTGGAAGAAAACGCCAAGTTCTGCGGCGAAGTCATCGCGCCGCTGAACCACTCGGGCGACAAGGAACCGAGCTTCTGGCACGACGGCCAGGTCACCACCTCCAAAGGTTTCAAGGAAGCCTTCCGCGCGTTCGCCGACGCCGGCTGGCAAGGCGTGCAGCACCCGTCCGAGTTCGGCGGGCAGGGCTTGCCCAAGCTGGTCGCGACACCGTGCATGGAGATGCTGCACGGCGCCAACCTGGCGTTCGCGCTGGTGGCGCTGCTGACCGACGGCGCGATCGAGGCGCTGCTGACCGCCGGCACCGATGCACAAAAAGCGCGCTACATCGATCCGCTGATCTCGGGCCAGTGGACCGGCACCATGAACCTGACCGAGCCGCAAGCCGGTTCCGACCTGGCCGCGGTGCGCACGCGTGCGGTGCCGCAAGGCGACGGTACCTATAAGGTGTTCGGCACCAAGATCTACATCACCTACGGCGAGCACGACATGGCCGAGAACATCATCCACCTGGTGCTGGCGCGTACGCCGGATGCGCCGCCGGGCGTGAAGGGGATCTCGCTGTTCATCGTGCCCAAATTCATGGTCAACGAAGATGGTTCGCTGGGCGAGCGCAACGACGCGCACTGCGTCTCGATCGAGCACAAGCTCGGCATCAAGGCCAGCCCCACGGCTGTCCTGCAGTTCGGCGACCATGGCGGCGCGATCGGCACCCTGGTCGGCGAGGAAAACCGCGGCCTGGAATACATGTTCATCATGATGAATGCGGCCCGCTTCGGCGTTGGCATGCAGGGCGTCGGCCTGGCCGAGCGCGCCTACCAGCAGGCCGTTGCCTTCGCCAAGGAGCGCGTGCAGTCGCGCGCGGTGGAGGGCTCGAGCGGCCCGGTGGCGATCATCCACCACCCGGACGTGCGCCGTATGCTGATGTCGATGCGCTCGCAGACGGAGGCCGCGCGCGCGCTCGCGTACGTGGGCGCGTCGCTGTCCGACCTGGCTCATCATCATCCCGACGAGGCGACGCGCAAGGCCAAGCTGGCCGTGTACGAATACCTGGTCCCGGTGATCAAGGGCTGGTCGACCGAGATGAGCGAGCAGGTCGCGCGCGACGGCGTGCAGGTGCATGGCGGCATGGGCTTCATCGAAGAGACCGGCGCCGCCCAGCACTACCGCGACGCCAAGATCCTCACCATCTACGAAGGCACCACCGCGATCCAGGCCAACGACCTGGTCGGGCGCAAGACCGTGCGCGACGGCGGCGCGGTGGCCAAGTCGCTGGTCGAACAGGTGCGCGCCACGGCGGCGGCGCTGGGCGATGTGCAGGGCGCCGCGCATGCAGCCGATTTCGCAGCGATCCGCGCCCAGCTGGAGCAGGGCGCCGCCGCACTGGCCGCCGTGGTCGACTTTGTCGTGGCCAACACCAAAGCCGAGCCGCGCGCCGTATTCGCCGGCAGCGTGCCTTACCTGAAGCTGGCCGGCATCGTGCTGGGTGGCTGGCAGATGGGACGCGCGGCGCTTGCAGCCCAGCGCAAGCTCGATGCCGGCGAGGGCGACGCCGCCTTCTACCGCGCCAAGATCGCCACTGCGCGCTTCTTCGCCGACCACGTGCTGGCGCAGGCGGATGGTTTGCGCCATGCGATCGTCGACGGCAGCGCAGGCGTGCTGGCGCTGGAGCTCGAGCAGTTCTGAGCTTGACGCGCGTCGCCATCGAACCGGGAAAGCGGCCTTCGGGCCGCTTTTTCATTGCTCACGATTTGTTAATTGTAAATTTTCCATAAGACATGTTCTACAAGACTTAGTCTGTCGCAAAGCGATCTCATGCAGCGAGAATAAGCTGGACTCAAGCCGCGCATGAGCCGCACGGCCCTTTCACTCTGAGTCGGCTCTTTGAGGAGATGCATCATGGGTACCGAAACCTACGACGACGACCGCAATCACGACCACGACGAGGACTGCCGCCACGATCACGATCACGAGCACGACAAGTGCTGGAAGCTCAAGAAGGAGCTCGAGGAGGTCAAGAAAGAGCGTGACGATTACAAGAAGGAACGCGACGGCTACAAAAAGGAGCGCGATGAAGTCAAGCAGGAGCGCGACGAGTGGAAGAAAGCGGCCTGGAAGTTCAAGAAGGAGCGCGACGAGTTCAAGACCTTCCTGAAGGCCGCACTGGAACGCGTGGGCGTCTCGGTGCGCAAACTCGATCACCTGGTCGAAGACCTGGTCGATGCCGGCAAGAAGATCGGCAAGGACAAGGACGACGACAAGGATCACGGCAAGGATCACGGCAAGGATCACGACAGGCGCCGCGACAAGGGCTGCGACTGATCCGCCCGCGCAAGACAGGCGCCATTGCCGGCATCGTCGCCGGTGAGCGCCGCCGCGCCGTGTCCGCCGTGCCGCGGCGCTGCTTTTCCCCTTGGCTCGTCACTTCGCGAACTCGCGGCTGGCAAATTGTTGTGCTGCGCCGACCGCTTTGCGCGCATCCTGCCGCACTTGAGTTTCCTTAAACTTTCCACCTATCCTCGATGACTAGAATCGGCTCATCCATTACGGAGGAGCGACCATGTTTTCGATGAAGCCGAGCAGCGTGGTACGGATGACGATCAGCCTGGCGGTGCTGTGCGCACTGGGCGGCTGTGGTGGCGGCGACGGCAATTCGTCATCGCCGGTCTCGACCAGTCCGCCCACACCGAGCGATCCGCCGCCTGCCAACCCGGCGCCACCCGCCAACCCGACGCCGCCGATCAACCCGCCGCCCACTGATCCGGCCCCGCCGGTCGACATCACGCTGGCGCCGGGCTACACCGCGATCTCGGACACGGTCAAGTTCAGCCAGAAGACTTGGCCCGACTGGAGCCATGCCGGCAGCGCGCCGATCGACGGCGTCGTCTGCGGCCCGGTCATCAAGTACCACATCCACGCGCTGGTCTCGATCTACAAGGATGGCCAGCGCCTCGCCTTGCCCGGCAACATCGGCCGGCCGAGCGCCTGCGACTATGAAATGCACACCCACGACGGCTCGGGCGTGGTCCATATCGAAACCGACAAGGAAAGGAATTTCACGCTGGCGCAGTTCTTCGCCGAGTGGGGCCAGCCCTTGAGCACGAGCGCGGTCGCCGGCTTGCCGGGCGTCCCGACGTTCTACGTGGTCGACAAGGAAAAAGTCACGCGCTTCAGCGGCGATCCGGCCACGCTCGAACTGGCGGCCCATCGCGAGATCGTGATCGTCACCGGCACGGCGCCGGCCCAGGTGCCGCGCTACGACTGGAACAGCAGCGGCTTGTGAACCGCTCAGCCGAAGGCGCCCCCGGTGAACAGCAGGTCGAACAGGCGCGAGATGGTCGCGATCAGCACCGTGGCGCCGACCAGCGTGGTCAGCACCAGCAGCAGCACCAGCAGCCAGTGCGAGCGCGCGGCGCGCGGCGTGCCGGCGTTGTAGGCGGCGTCCCATTTCTCGTCCGGCGTGAGCCCGATCACCAGCGCTTCGATGTGCGCGGCTATATAAGAGACGAGGATCGGCAGCAATACCCAGAACGGATTCGGGCCGCGGCCGACACCGTAGATGACGCCGGCGAGCGGCACGCTGCAGACGTGCAGCAGACCGAGCCGGTCGACGCTGCCCTTGAGATAGAAACGGTGGGCGCCGATGCCGCCGAGCAGGAAGGCGAGGGCGGTGGCGACGGTCTTGTTCTTGTTCTTCTTCATCGATGTCTGGTGCGCGACAGGGGTGGCGCCGCTTGCGGATTCGTTGTTGTGTAAAGGGCACGCCAGTATCGGCCAAAACGGCTGGGCTCGCATCTGTTTTCGTGCCGTCGAGCCCGTGATGGGCCCAATCGGGCGCTATCCCGCTGGCCGTGAGCCTGCGAGCAGGTGGCGCTGCAGGATGAAATCAGCGATAATGCGCAATTCGGCCGGACCGCGCGCCCAGGTTTGCTGGTTCGTAGGTTAACGCTTGCCCTCATGCGGCATGGCGCGCTATAATCGTCGGCTTTCTCCGTCCAATACAACTTTTGGAAATATTATGGTCGTTATTCGTTTAGCTCGTGGTGGTGCCAAGAAGCGCCCGTTCTACAACATCGTCGCAACCGATTCGCGCAACCGTCGCGACGGCCGCTTCATCGAGCGCATCGGCTTCTACAACCCGATGGCGTCGGGCGCCGCACAAGGCCTGAGCATCACCGCTGAGCGTCTGGCTTACTGGCAAGGCGTTGGCGCACAACTGTCGCCGACCGTTGCCCGCCTGGTCGCTGGCCAGAAGGTTGCTGCTTAAGCTTGCAAGGTAACACTGGTTTGACCGCTTCAGCAGACGTACCCGCCGACCTGATCCAGGTTGGCTACATCACCGGCGCTTACGGGCTCCGGGGCGGCATCCGCGTCGTGCCGCATTCCGCGGATGCAGATGCGCTGCTGAGCGTGAAAACCTGGTGGCTCGACAAGCCGACCCTGCGCCCCGTCCAGGTGCGCATGGCGAAACAGCATAGCGGCGACGTGACCGCGACGCTGGTCGACGTCACCGAACGCAATGATGCCGAAGCGCTCAAGGGCGCGACGGTGCAGGTATCGCGTGCCGACTTTCCGGCATTGCCGGAAGACGAATATTACTGGACCGACCTGATCGGCCTGGATGTGGTGAACCTGCAGGGCGAAGCCCTCGGCAAGGTCATCGACATGATGAGCAATGGACCGCAATCGATCCTGCGCATCCTCCCGGAAGTTCAGCCAAGTTCCGATCCGGACGCGTCCGAGGCCAAGGTCGAGGAGCGTCTCGTGCCGTTCGTCGACCAGTTCGTCAAGACGGTCGACCTGCAGCAGAAACGGATCACCCTGGACTGGGGACTCGATTATTGACCCGGTCCGCATGAAGCGAGGTCTCGATGCAGTTTGACGTCGTGAGCTTGTTTCCCGAAATGTTTGCCGCGTTGACGCAGTCCGGGGTGACCCGGCGTGCGCATGAGCAGGGCTTGTGGCAGTTGTCGATCTGGAATCCGCGCGATTTCACGACTGACCGTCACCGCACCGTGGACGATCGCCCGTATGGCGGCGGTCCCGGCATGGTGATGCTGGCCAGGCCGCTCGAAGCGACGATCAATGCGGCAAAGCAGCGCCAGATCGACCTGGGGCTGGCCGCGCCGCGGGTGGTGTTCATGTCGCCTCAAGGCAAACCGCTGACGCACGAACGCGTGATGGCATTGAAGGACGAGCCCGGTCTCGTCATCCTGTGCGGCCGTTACGAAGCGGTCGACCAGCGCTTGCTGGACCGCGTGGTCGACGAGGAAATCTCGCTCGGCGATTTCGTGTTGTCCGGGGGCGAGTTGCCGGCGATGGCGCTGATGGATGCTGTGGTGCGCCACATCCCCGGCGTATTGGGGGACGATGCCTCGGCGGTCGAAGATTCGTTCGTCGACGGCTTGCTGGATTCGCCGCATTACACGCGTCCGGAAGTCTACCAAGACGTGGCCGTGCCGCCTGTGCTGATGGGTGGTAACCACGCCGAGATCACGAAGTGGCGCCGCCAGCGGCAGCTGGAAGCGACCGCGAAGAAACGGCCCGACCTGCTGGACAAGGCGCGCAGCGCCGGCCGGCTCAGCAAGGCCGACGAAAAGTTTTTGGCAAGCCTGCAAGGGCCTGCCACTTAAAGGCGGACGCAAGTCCGCGTGTTCAACCCCATCCTCTACCGGGCAACAGTACAGCGCCGGCAAGATGGCAACAGGAGTCAAACATGGATCTGATCCAGCAACTCGAGCAAGAAGAAATCGCGCGCCTCGGCCGCAACATCCCTGATTTCGCACCGGGCGACACCGTCGTCGTCAGCGTCAACGTCGTCGAAGGCAACCGCAAGCGCGCCCAGGCATACGAAGGCGTCGTGATCTCGCGTCGTAACCGCGGCCTGAACTCGAACTTCATCGTTCGTAAGATCTCGTCGGGCGAAGGCGTCGAGCGTACTTTCCAGCTGTACTCGCCGCTGATCGCTTCGATCGAAGTCAAGCGTCGTGGTGATGTGCGCCGTGCGAAGCTGTACTACCTGCGTGAGCGTTCGGGCAAATCGGCACGTATCAAAGAAAAACTGCCGAACCGCAAGGTCGCTGCCGCTGCTGCTGAGTAATCGCCGATTCGACGGTCTTGTTCCTCGCAATGCCAGGCAAGCTCGTCGAGCTGGTTCAGCAAAATGTGGTATGAAAGGGCATCCTTCGGGGTGCCTTTTTCTTTTGGAGTCTGTCTTTTGGCAAAACTGCACATCGATCCCCAGCGTCTGCCGGTCGACGCCATCGCCGGCGAACCGGCCTTGCCACCCGAGCGCCTGAGCGCTGCCTGGCTGCGCGAGCGCCTGGCCCATCCGCCGGCCTGGGAGCCCGAACTGCCCGAGGACTTGCGCGAACGTTTCCCGACCCTGCGCCACGCCGCCGTGCTGGTGCCGATCGTGCAGCGCCCGTTCGGCTTGAGCATGCTGCTGACCCAGCGCACCGCGCACCTGAGCGCGCATCCCGGCCAGGTCAGTTTTCCCGGCGGCCGCACGGAAGACAGCGATGCCTCGCCGGTCGAGACCGCGCTGCGCGAGACCGAGGAAGAGATCGGCCTGGATCGGCGTCACGTCGAGATCATCGGCGCGCTGCCCGAGCACGTCACCGCCTCCGGCTACCTGGTCCAGCCGGTCGTCGGCCTGATTGAACCGCCTTTCGAGCTGACCGCCGAATCGAACGAAGTGGCCGAGATCTTCGAGGTGCCGCTCTCGTTTTTGATGGATGGCATGAACCACCAGCGCATGTCCTTCGAGCTGCCGGGCGGCGCCGGGCGGCGCAGCTTTTATGCGATGCCTTACGAGCGTTTCTTCATCTGGGGCGCAACGGCGGGCATGCTGCGCAACCTGTTCCACCTGCTGCGCGCTTGAGCCGCGCCGCTATGGCCGCGGGATAGCGGCGGTCACCGGTCCATTGCTTCTCTCGGTCCTCTGCGCTATCGTAGCGGGCAATGAAGTATGGCAATAAAGAAAGCGCGCCGCGCGCGCTGAACACCGAGGACCGTGCATGACCTTCTTTTCGATTCTGTGCGCGCTGCTGATCGAGCAGTTGAAGCCGCTGCGCGCAGATAACCAGATCTACGCCGAGATCAAGCGCTTCGCGATGCGCATCGAAGCCTGGTTCAACGCTGGCCACGCCAGCAATGGCCGGCTCGGCTGGTTCCTGATGATCGGCGGCCTGATGCTGCCGACCGCGCTGATCTATGGCGTCCTGCTGCACTACGGCTGGGTCTTCGCCGCGTTTGCCTGGAACATCCTGATCGTCTACCTGACGCTGGGTTTCCGCCACTACAGTCATTATTTCACGTCGATCCAGTTCGCCCTGAACGCCGGCGACGACGCCACCGCGCGCACCCTGCTGGCCGAATGGACCAAGGTCGACACCGTCGGCATGGACAGCGGAGAGATCGCGCGCCTGGCCGTCGAAAAGTCCCTGATCACGACGCACCGCAACGTGTTCGGCGTGTTCTTCTGGTTCCTGATGCCGCTCGGGCCGGCCTGCGCCGTGATGTACCGTGTGTCGGAGTACCTCGCACGCGCGTGGAACGAGCCGGACCACATGCGCAACGAAGCGTTCGGCGAATTCGCCGCGCGCGCGTTTTACTGGATCGACTGGATCCCGGTGCGCCTGACCGCGATCGCCTTTGCCGTGGTCGGCAATTTCGAGGATGCGATCTATGCATGGCGCAATTTCGCCAATCGTTGGAGCGACGAATCGAAGGGCATCATCCTCGCGGCCGGCGGCGGCGCCATGGGTGTGCGCCTGGGTACGCCGCTGGAGACCGCGTCGCGCTACGTCACTCCGGACGCCGCCGCGGTCGACCTGTCCGGCGCCGAGGCGGACGTGCTGCCGGGCGAGGAGCCGAGCGTGCGCGCGTTGCAAAGCACCGTCGGCCTGGTCTGGCGCGCACTGTTATTATGGATGCTGCTCCTGCTGCTGCTCTCGGGCGCGGTCTTGCTGGGCTGAAATGCAAGCATTCAGGCATAGCCCGAGTTGTCACTTGGACCATGCCCGCTAGACAGGTCTCGTCCGCAGGTCTTCTATAAGATATAATACCCAGGTCGTTCTCATCCACGCTTCATGTTTCAGTACGCTGCACTATGGCCGAGTCACCGCAAACCGGGAAGGAACACGCCGACGAGTTCGTTATCCTCGGCGTCACAAGTCAGGGGCGACAATTCCGTCCGAGCGACTGGGCCGAGCGTCTGTGCGGCGTCATGTCGTGCTTTCGTCCCGAAGGCAGCGGCGGCCGCAATGCCTACATGCAGTTCTCGCCTTACGTCTACCCGACCGTCATGAACGGCGTCAAAGCCGTCGTGGTGAACAACGCGATCAAGAAAGTCGAGCCGCTGGCTTACCACTTCGTGGTGAATTTTGCCAAGGACAACGACCTGCAAATCATCGACGACGCCACGGTCGTTCCGCCGCCGCCCGGCGACAAGAAGCCGGCTGCCTGAGTTGCCGGCGCGTCGCCATCGGCGGCGACTTTGACCTGACACAAACTCGAATCGCCCACCTGCGCCAGCATGATCGCTCCTGCATGGAGGTCATGATGGAAGTCGGCAAGCTTTGCACCCTGGATACGGTTTGCTGCACCCGCGACGAAACCGTCCAGGGCGCGGCCCTGCTCATGCGCAAACACCACGTCGGCGACCTGGTCGTGGTGGACGAACCCGACGGCGAGCGCAGGCCGGTCGGCATCGTTACCGACCGCGACATCGTGGTGTCCGTGATCGCCCTCGGGCTCGATCCGCTCGGTCTGCAGGTCGGCGACATCATGAGCGACGACCTGCTGGTCGCCAATCTGGGCGACGACGTCTACGCCACCATCGAACGCATGCACCTGCGCGGCATCCGGCGCGTGCCGGTGGTCGGGGAGGGCGGCCGCCTGGCCGGCATCGTCTCGGCCGACGACCTGCTCGGTTTCCTCGCCGAGGAGATGGAAGAGCTTGCCCGCATCAGTCCGCACCAGCAAAGCCGCGAGCGGCGCGCCCGCCGGTAGCGTAAGCCTTCCCTAAGTGTCGCCGTAACTTCGTCTGTTACCATGTTCTTCAAGACATAACGGACGAAGTCACATGAGCTTGAGGTTTTTCCAGCGCGGCCTGGCCGCCTATGCCGTCGTTGCCGGCGTTTCCTGTGCAACCTTGAACCAAGCCTGGGCCGGCGATGCACCCACGACCTTGCCCAGCGCGATGCCGGTTGCAACCCTGCCAAAAGGCGTCACCCTCGGCCCCTCGGTCGAAGGCATTACCGAATACCGCCTGCCGAACGGCTTGAAAGTGCTGCTGTTCCCGGATTCCTCGCGCCCGACGATCACCGTCAACGTGACTTACCTGGTCGGCTCGCGCTTCGAGAACTATGGCGAAACCGGCATGGCTCACCTGCTCGAACACATGATGTTCAAGGGTTCGCCCAAGCATCCGGACATCACGCGCCAGTTCCAGGACCGCGGCATGCAGTTCAACGGCACGACGTCGTTCGACCGCACCAATTACTACGAAGTCTTCCAGGCCTCCCAGGACAATCTCGACTGGGCGCTGCAGATGGAAGCCGACCGCATGACCCATTCCTTCATCGCCAAGAAGGACCTCGATTCCGAGATGACGGTCGTGCGTAACGAATACGAAAACGGCGAGAACTCGCCGACTTCGGTCTTGATGAAGCGCATGCAGAGCGTCGCCTACGACTGGCATGCCTATGGCCGCTCGACCATCGGCAACAAGAGCGACATCGAGAACGTCAAGATCAGCAACCTGCAGAATTTCTATCACCAGTACTACCAGCCCGACAATGCGGTGCTGCTGGTGGCCGGCAAGTTCGATCCGAACCAGACGCTGCGCACGATCGGCAAGCTGTTCGGCGCGATCCCTAAGCCGATGCGCAAGCTGCCCGAATTCTGGACCGTCGAGCCGACCCAGGACGGCGACCGCAGCTTCACGGTACGGCGCCAGGGCGACGTGCAGATCGTCGCGGTGGCCTATCACGTGCCCTCCAGCCTGCACGACGATTCCGACCTGCTCAGCTTCGCCTCGACCATCCTCGGCGACTCGCCGACCGGCCGCCTACACCACCTGCTGGTCGACAGCGGCAAGGCCAGCGACGTGTTCGCCTTCGGCCAGACCGGCTATGCGCCCGGCCTGCAGTACTTCGGCGCGGTGGTCAAGAAAGGCGAGCCGATCGAACCGGTGCGCGCGGCGCTGATCGACGCGGTCGAGAGCTTCGCCAAGAACCCGCCCACGCCCGAGGAAATGGAGCGTACCCGGCGCGGCTACCTGAACAGCATCGAACGCAGCCTGGACGACCCGCAGCAAGTCGGCCTGGCGTTGTCCGAAGTGATCTCTCTGGGCGACTGGCGATTGTTCTTCGTCGGGCGCGACCGCGTCTCGACCATCAAGGCCGACCAGGTCGCGGCGGCGGCGGCGCGCTACTTCAAGCGCGACAACCGCACCGTCGGCATGTTCCTGCCGGACGCCGATCCGCAGCGCGCGACCGTGCCGCCGGCCCCGGCGGTAGAAAGCCTGTTGAAGGATTTCAAGCCGCAAGCCTCGAGCTTGAGCGCCGAGGACTTCGATCCGACCCAGGCCAACATCATGAAGCGCACGACGCTCACCACCGCGGGCGGCGTGAAACTGGCGCTGCTGCCGAAGAAGAACCGTGGCCAGACCGTGACGGTCGACCTGCGCCAGCATTTCGGCGACGAGCAGAATTTGTTCGGCAAGGGCGCCGTGCCGGGTTTGACGGCGGCCATGCTGATGCGCGGCACCACCGAATACAACCGCGTGCAACTGGCCGATGCCTTCGACAAGCTGAAAATCTCCGGTAACTTGACGCACTTCCAGACCACGCGCGAAAACCTGCCGGAAGCGCTCAAGCTGGTGGCCCACGTGCTGAAGGCGCCGAGCTTCCCGGCCAACGAATTCGAGCAGCTGCGCCAGCAATCGCTGGTGGCGCTCGACGCCAGCCGCAACGAGCCGACCACGGTGGCTTCGCGCGCGCTGAACGAACACTTCGATCAATATCCGAAGGGCGACATCCGCCACGAAACCACGCTCGAGGAAGACGTCGCCGACCTCAAGGGCGCCACGCTGGAGCAGGTCAAAGCCTTCCACCGCGACTTCTACGGCACCGTGCCGGCCGAGATGGCGATCGTCGGCGATTTCGATGCCGGCAATATCGTGCCGCTGGTCGATGGGCTGTTCGGCCAGTGGAAGGCGCCAATGCACGTCGCGCCGGTGACGCGCAAGTATGCCGACGTCAAGCCGATCCACGAAATCCTGAACACGAACGACAAGGAAAACGGCTTTTATACGGCGCGCATGAACCTCGACCTGAACGTCGAAGATCCAGACTACCCGGCGCTGATGCTGGCCGACTATATCTTTGGCGGTGGCGGGCTGAAATCGCGCCTGATGGACCGCATCCGCCAGAAGGACGGCCTGTCCTACGGCGGCGGGTCCAACCTGGCGCCGGGCGACATCGACCGCGCCGGCATGTTCGCGATCAGTGCGATTGCCGCGCCGCAGAACCTGGCCCGCGTCGACGCCGACGTGCGCGAAGAACTGGCGCGCGTGCTCAAGGATGGCTTCACCACGGCGGAACTTACCGGGGCAAAGTCGGGTCTGATGCAACAGCGCATCCAGAACCGGGCCGACGACGGCGCACTGGCGGCCGGCTGGACCTCCTACCTCTATCGCGGCCGTACCTTCGACTGGTCGGCCGACTTCGAGCGCCGCTTGATGGCGGTGACGCTGCCCCAGTTAAACGCTGCGTTCCGCAAGGCGATCGATCCGAACAAGATGTCGGTCGTGATGGCGGGCGACAAATCGAAGATGAAGCCCTGAAAAGCAACAGATGCGCATAGCGTAATCTGAGAAAACTGGTCAATGCCCGATACTGGCGCTATCATGTTGCCTATAAGCAGCATTGCTTTTAGGCAGCAAACATTGCGTCAGGATATTGTGAAGGAAGCATCATGAAGGGCATGACCAAGGTAACGCCGAGTGAACCCGCGTTCGCCGGCAAGGTAGCGCTGGTGACGGGCGCCGCGAGCGGCATCGGGCGCGCGACGGCACTGGCGTTCGGACGCGCCGGCGCCAGCGTCGTCGTGGCGGACACGTCGGTGGATGGCGGCCACATGACGGCGGCGCTGATCGTCGAGGCGGGCGGCAAGGCGCTGTTCGTCAAGACCAACGTCACCGTCCCGAGCGAAGTCGAGGCGCTGGTCGATAAGGCGGTCGCGCATTATGGTCGCATCGATTGCGCGGTCAACGGCGCCGCCGTCGAGGAAGAATACCTGCCGCTGGCCGAAGGCGAGGATGCCCAGTTCGACCGCATCATGGGCGTCAACGTCAAGGGCGTCTGGCTGTGCATGCGCGCCCAGCTGAGCCAGATGCTCAAGCAGGAAGGCGGCGGCACGATCGTCAACGTGGCCGACGCCGGCGGCCTGGTCGCCGCGCCCAACCGCGCGATCTATGCGGCGTCCAAGCACGCCGTGGTCGGCCTGACCAAGACCGCGGCCGTGGAATACGCCAAGCAGGATATCCGCATCAACAGCCTGTGCCCCGGCGCGGTCAAGACGCCAATGCTCGCGCGCATGCTCGAGCGCGAGCCGGGCCGCGACAAGAAGCTCAAGGCCGCGCATCCGATGGGCCGCATCGCCGACGCGTCTGAAGTCGCCAACGCGGCGCTGTGGCTGTGCTCGTCGCAAGCCTCCTTCGTGACCGGCCACCAGCTGGCCATCGATGGCGGTTTGACGGCGATCTGAGCGGCAGTTTCCGCGTGTGGCGTGCTTTCGATGGTAGCCTGTCGACAGCACACAAGGGATTGGAGCTATCGATGACGGTCAAAGTCTACCGCTACGCGCAGCATGCGCCTGATCAGGACGAAACGCTGGCGAATGCCTATGCGACGATGGATTTCATCGTCCTCAACAAGCTGACGGCCGTACCGGACAGCGAGATGGACGTCGATCCGGCCCACGTCGACGCGGAGGGGCGCTACCTCGGATTGAACGGCGGCGTGTCCAGCTGACACTCGTACCGGCAGACGGCAGCTTCAGCGCGGCCCCTGCGTCGGCGCCTGCACGCGCGCCTTCCACTGGCCACCCTTGCCGGTCCAGTAGCGTAGCGCCGATCCGAGCGTCGCGCTGACGTAGAACAGCGCGACCAGCGGCAATAGCGGCGCCCACAGCAGCGACCTGCGGTAATAACGCAGCATCGGCGCATAGGCGATCGACATCAGCAGCCATGCCGCCCAGGCCGGCCACGCGTGCGTATGCGAGAACAATGCGCCCAGCGCAAACAACGGCGGCGCCAGGTAAATCACGAACATACCCAGCAGCGTGCCCGCCAACAGCAGCGCTGAGTAGCGTAATTGCGTGAACGCTGTGCGCGCAATCATGTTCCAGATCTCGCGCCAGGAATCGTAGGGGCGCAGCGATACGCTTGTGTCGGCCAGGTCGAGCCGGATCGGCCTTGCCTGGCCTTTGCCACGGCGATGCTTGATGCGCGCCGCCAGGCTGCAATCGTCGATGAGCTCCTGCCGGATCGATTCGATGCCGCCCGCTTCGACCAGCGCCGAGCGCCGCACCAGCATGCAGCCGCCGGCCGCGCCCGCCGTCGCCTTGTTCACGTCGCCGACCCAGGCGAACGGATACAACTTGGCGAAGAAGAACACGAAAGCCGGGATCAGCGCTTTCTCCCATGCCGAATCGCAGCGCAGGCGCACCATCAGCGACACCAGGTCGCGGTCCTCCAGCACCGTGCGCGCCACCAGCTGCGTGGCGGCATCGTGCGGATGGTGGATGTCGGCGTCGGTCAGCAGCAGGAATTCGGCCGGCAAGCCGAGCGTCCCGATCGCGCCGATGCCCTGCGACTGCGCCCACACCTTGCCCGACCAGCCGGGCGGCAGCAGCTGCGCCGTCAGGACGCTCAGGCGATCCTCGCGGCCCAGCCGGCGCGCCGCTTCCTGGGCGACGGCGGCGGTGCCGTCGGTGCTGTGGTCGTCGACGACGATGACGTGGAAGGGCCCCGGATAGTCCTGCGCGAGCAGCGAGCCGAGCGCGCGTTCGATGACATCGGCTTCGTTGCGTGCCGGGACCACCGCGACCAGCGCCGGCCAGGCGCCATGCCGGCCGATCGCTTGGACGTCAGCCGCAGCCAGCGCCGGCACCGGCCGCGCGCGCCAGAAACCGCCGCGCGCGAACAGCAGCACGAGCCAGATCAGCAGGGACAGCCAGGCGATGATGGACATGGCGCTGACCTCAGTCCGGCAGCGGGATCGACGGCGGCATCGGCGGCGCCCGGCGCATCGTCGTCTTACTTCTTGCCGGCCGGTTTGGTCTTGCCCGCCTGCGCCCCACCTGGACGCGCCTGGCGCTGGCGTTTCTGCTGGTGCTGCTGGGTCGCGACGCGGTTCTGCTTGGCCTTGAACAGCGTGGCCGCATCCTCGCGCGCGCGCTCGAGCGTGCGCATCTCGGGATGGTCGTCGTGCGGCGAGAAGTATTCGGCGTCCTGGGCGTCGACCACCAGCTTGATGGCGGCTTCGTCTTCGAGGTCGTAGAGTTCGGTGAGCAGGGTGGCGACTTCGTCGAGGTAGGCTTCGTAGGTCAGTTGGGTCATGGGCTCAGTCAGGATAATTCGTCAGGTTGAAAGTGAAATGGGTTCGAGCGCGCCGATGCGCGCGCGGATCCACGCGTGCGTGTGCGCGCTGATCCGCTGCGCCAGCGCGATCGGGAAGTGGATGACGCCGTGCGGCGCCTCGGGCAGCAGGTGCAGCTCGGCGCCGCCATTAACGCTGCCCCGGGGATTGGCTGCACGCCAGCGCGCCGCCATGTCGATGCTGTCGTCGCGCAGCGGGTCGAGTTCGCCGGCGAACAGCAGCGCGGGCGGCAGGCCGGCCAGGTCGCCATACAAAGGCGAGAGCGGCGCCCGGCGGCGCTCGGCATCGCTCAGGCCGGGTGTGAGCAGGCGCAGGCTGGCGACCATGCCGGGGCCGTCCAGCACCAGCGTCTCGGGGCCGGCGCGCTGCACGCTGGGCGTGCCGGCCAGGTCGTACACGCCGTAGTAGAGCACGGCGCCGGCGATGCGCGCCAGCAGGTCGGGCCAGGCTTTCAGGCGCAGCAGGGTGGCCGCGGCGAGGTGGCCGCCGGCCGATTCGCCGACCACGAACACCGGCAAGCCGTCGGTTCCAGGTACGCCGCCTTGCAGCAGCCAGCGCGCCGCGGCCAGGCAGTCATCCATCACGTCCTGGACCGGCACGCGGGTGGCCAGCCGGTAATCGACCGACACGGTCGCCACGCCGCAGGCCTGCACCAGCGCCATGTTGAGGGCGTCGTTCATACGCGCATTGCCGATCACCCAGCCGCCGCCGTGGTAGTCGAGCACCAAGGCGCGCACCGGGCCGGGCGGGCGCAGCACGCGGACGGGTACGCGCATGCCGTCCATGGCCGCGGTCATCGATTCGACCCGGATGCCGGCGCGCACCACCTTGCGGTCGGCGTTGAACTGCGACAGCCGCATCAACGACTGGACCAGCATCGGCGTGAAGCGGTTCCTGACCTTGAAACGCGGCGCATGCGCCAGCTTGCGGTTGAAGCCGCGTGCCTCCTGCAGCGTGGCCTCATCGATGTCGATGTCGATGTCGATGTCGATGTCGAGTGTAGGCACCATGTCAGAGCGCGCTCAGCTCGGCGACGAAATCGTACATGTCGCCGCGGAAGTAGGAGCGGCAGAACTCGACCGCGCGGCCGTCGCGCAAAAAGCCCAGGCGCTCGACGCACAGGCCGGCGTCGCCTTCCTTCGATTGCAGCAGCTTGGCCTGCTCGGCGTTGAGCAGCAGGGCCGACAGGCGCTGCAGCGCGCGTACCGGACGATGGCCGGTCGCTTCCATCGCCTCGTACATCGAGTTGTCGACTGCGTCCAGCGAGGGCAGGGCGAAGGCGGCGATGGTCGCGTATTCGATACACATCGGGACGTCGTCGGCGTAGCGGATACGGTTGAAGCGGTACACCGCCGCGCCCGGCGACAGGCGCAGGCGCAGCGCCTCTTCCGGCGTCACCGTGCCTTCGGAACGCTTGAGCCAGACGCTTTTCGGCGTGCGGCCGCGCGAGCGCATGTCCTCGGAAAACGAGGTCAGCTTGGCGAAGTTCTTTTCGATGCGCGTGTTGATGAAGTTGCCGGAACCGGGGCGGCGCACCAGCAAGCCTTCCTCGACCAGACCGTCGATCGCCTTGCGCACGGTGATGCGCGAGATGTCGAGTTCACTGGCCAGGTGGCGCTCGGCCGGCAGCGCCTCGGCCGGGCCGTACACGCCGCGTTCGATCAGCTCGCGCAGCGCGCGCTGCAGCTGTTGGTACAGCGGCAGGTGGCTGGTGGCGGACAGGTTGTGCATCAGCTGCGCGAGAGGCGACATCGGCGGGAGGTGGTGGCGTGATCAAGGCGCAGATCATACCAAAAAAGGACCGCTGTCTCTCGTCGCCCCGGCCTCCGCCGGGGCGACGGGCTTCACTTCTTGCGCGGATTCCCCATCCCGCGATTGGCCGGCAGCGACTTGCCCGAGCGGATGTCGCGCACCGCCGTGCCGACCGTGCGCGCGACGTTGCGCACTTCTTCCTGGAAGGCGGTGTCCTCGTCCAGCGTCTCGTGGCTGTCGGCGTACGAGCCGTAATAGCCGACGAAGCGGTCGAGCTGCGAGGTCGGGCTGGCCGAGATCAGACCCATCCAGTCGAGCCAGTCGGACAGATTGCGGCGCGTCGATTCGATGCCGGCCACGTCGCCGTGCACCACCAGGCCGTAGGCACGGCCGGCCAGGTGCTTCGGGTAATTCCAGTCTTTTTCGAGCGCCTTGGCTTCCTCGGCTTCCTTGCCGTGGGTCGAGCTCGGATCGGGATTGCCGCCGTCGGCGCAGACGAGGCGGTCGATCATCAGCTTCAGCGGGGCCGGCGCCTGGTACCAGTAGACCGGCGTCAGGATGATCACGCCATGCGCCGATACCCACTTTTCGTAGATCTCGTTCATCCAGTCGTTGTTCTGGTTGAGCGAGTGGTTCGGGTAGCAGCTGCATGGCCAGTGGCACAGCGGCATCGCGGTCGAGGCGCAGGCCTTGCACGGGTGGATGTGGCGGTCGTAGTCGGAAGTGAGCCGCGACAGGTCGAGCAGGTCGGGCTCGAAGCCTTCGGCCAGCAGCAATTCCTCGCACATCTTCGACAGGCGCCAGGTTTTGGAGATTTCGCTCGGGCAGCTGCCGTCGTTGCGGGCCGAGGCGTTGATGATCAGGATGCGGCTCTGGGTGTCGCGGTCCATCTGGCGCGCGGCGGCGGCCTTGAGGCGGTCGCTGGCCTCTTTCCATTCGATCGACAGATCGTAGTCCGGATCGGCGGCGCCGGGGCCGGCCTTGACGGTGATCGGCGATTTCTCGGAATTGACGTAATTCTCCCACGCGACTTCCTCGACGGCGGCGAGTTCCTTGCCGACCTTTTCGAAGCTGGGATTGAAGAAGTTACGCGAGAACACCAGACGGAATTCGTCGCGGTTGAGTTTGGCGGGCGCTTGCCCTTTGCGTACGGTGCTCATGCCGGCCTTTCGATTGTGATTTATCGAAATTATCGGCTTCGACCTATGATGAGCACGTTAGGGAACTAACATTGACAATAAAAAAGCGGTTCAGGCCGGGAGACCTGAACCGCTTCGGATGCGATGCGTATTGCTAGCCTGGCCGATCAGCCGGCCGTCGCGCCGCCGGTGTTCGGGTGGTTCAGCAGGATGATCCAGCAGTGCGCGATGTCAGCCGCGCCGCCCTTGCCCGCGACGCCTTGGAAAGTCTGGAGCGCCTTGTCCTTCTGGCCGGCGCGCGCGTAGGCCATGCCCAGGCGCAGCTTGGCTTCCTCGGTCGACTTCAGGCCGCCCTTGGCGATACCCTGCTCGATGAAGGGGATGCCCTTGTCGAACTGGTCCATGGTGACGTAAGCCCAACCCAGGTTGACCAGGCCGGCGCCGTTCTTCGACTTGGCGGCGCCCGCTTCGCCGGCGGCGATGTTCTTGGCGTCGCTGGCGGCTTCCTTGGTGGCGCGGTCGCGCAGCTGGCGCTGGGCGGCGGCGCCCGAGCCGGTGCCCAGCACGTTGGCGGCGAAGCCGGCGTCCATCACCTTCTTGGCTTCGGTCGGGAAGCCGTCCTTCAGCGCCAGTTCGGCCAGGTCGGTGTAGGCTTCCGGCGCCATCTGCTTGACCGCGGCGAATTCGAGGCGCAGCGTGTCGGTGTCGAAGCTGTGGTCATAGCCGGGCTTGCGCAGCACGCCGCGGTTGATCAGGTCGGACCAGTAATCGTCGTTCGGGTAGTAGGTGGCCAGCATTTCCAGGCCACGCATGTAGGCGGCATCGTCCTTGGCCTTGTTGGCCGACGAGGCGTACATGCGCAGTTCGGCGTCGGACGGGGTCTTGCCAGCCTTGACGGCGGCGTCCAGGATCGGACCCTGCATCTTGACCACGGTGGCGTAGTCGCCGCTGAAGTAATACGAACGCAGCAGGCCGTTGTTGACCTGGTCGTTGTTCACGCCGCTGGCCTGCAGCTGCTTGTACAGCTCGAGCGCCTTCGGGTAGTTCTTGGCGTTGTAGTAAGTGGTCGCCAGCGCCAGCGTGAAGTTCGACTTTTCGGTGTCCGACAGCTTGCCCGAGGCGATCACGGCTTCCAGGGCGCTCTGCTGCATCTGCTCGTTGTTGGTCGCGGTGCCCAGCGACAGCTTCATGCGGTTCACCACATAGACTTCATACGGGGTCTTGTCCGGGATCGCGTCGGCCTGGGTGATGCGGCTTTGCACTTCGGTGTAGTTCTTGGCATCCATCAGCGGCTTGATCGTGTTCGGATCGAGCAGCTTGAGCATTTCCGGGCGCACGCCGTCCGGCTTCGGCTGGGCCGCTGCAGCCGCGCCATTGGCGGCGGCCGGGGCTTGCTGCCCGCCCGGGAGGGCCTGCGTCTTCTGTGCCGAGGCGGTCTGCGTCAGGGCTGGAGCAGCGTTCAGGCCGATGGCGGCGAGCATCAGCGCGAGGCGAACATAACGTTGGGACATAACCAATCCTCTAAGGTAGTAGTAGGGCTTGAATGGATGACGACTGGCAATTTTGCCAAGGCGGTCAAAGCGTGCATTTTGCCATAAAGCGAAAGTGCCGGGCGCGACGATTGTGACGCAAGCCGGACCACCCGGGATGGGTCGTTACAATGCGTTACCGCCGGGCCGGCGTACTGCCGTTTTTGGGCTCAAATTTGGGCTCAGAAGCTGGGCTCAGAATCCCGGCACCGGGCAGCGACCTTCGGCCTCGATCGAGCCGGCCAGCCAGGCGTTGACGGCGTCCAGCGCCGGCGCGGCGAAGCCGTAGCTCATCAGGGCTGGGGCATCGATGTCGAGCGCCTGGTAGGGATTCCACAGCGCCAGGTGCAGGTCCGGCTTCCAGTTCGCGCGTGCGTGCGGGCCGTAGCGGCGGCGCGAGGTCGAAGCCAGCAGCGTGAAGCGGCCGTCGACCGGCAGCGCGTCCCAGTCGAAGGTCTCCGCGTCCTCAAAGGTGACGAGGTCGACGTCGTACAGCCTGGCGAGCGAGGCCGCGATCGCACTTGCGGGCACGCCCGCTTCCGAGACGCCGTCGCTGACCACGTCCTGGCGCGCCACCAGGCGCACGCGCGCGCCCGCGGCAGGGCGCTGCGGCCGGCCGAGCGCGCTCAAGCCGCGGCGCCAGGCGTGCGCCATCAGCGCGCGGTCCTCGAGCTCGGTCGCATAGGCCTGGGTGGCGGCCGGATAGCGCGCGGCCAGGCGATTCAGGCGCTCCAAGCGCGCCCGCACCTCGTCCAGCGCCAGGCGGCCATCGGCGATGGCGGCGGCGATCGCATCCAGCGTCGCTTCCTGGCTTTCGCGGCTGCCGATCGCCATCACCATGTCGGCGCCGGCCAGCAGCGCCTTCACCGCCGCCTCGCCGACGCCGTAGCGGTGCGCGATCGCATGCATGTCCATGCCGTCGGTGATGATCACGCCGTCGTAGCCCCAGCGGTCGCGCAGCAGGTCGTGCAGGATCGCGCGCGACATCGTCGCCGGGTTGTCGGCATCGAGCGCCGGGTAGACGATGTGCGCCGTCATCACCGCCGGCGCGGTCGGCAGCGCGGCGCGGAACGGGGCGAACTCGAATCGTTCCAGCTGGTCCAGCGGCTTGGCCACCGTCGGCAGGTCGCGGTGCGAATCGACGTGGGTGTCGCCATGGCCGGGGAAGTGCTTGACGCAGCAGGCCACGCCCTCGCTCAGGCTGCCATCCATCCAGGCCTGGGCGAGCGCGCCGGCGCGCGCGGGATCGGCGCCGAACGAGCGCTCGGCGATGACCGGGTTGAGCGGGTTGTTGTTCAGGTCCAGCACCGGCGCGAAGTTCCAGTTGAAACCCATCGCCTTGACGGCGCGCGCCACCGCCGCGCCGACATCGCGTGCGAGGTCGGGGTCGCCGGCTGCGCCAAGCGCCATGGCCGACGGCGGCGGCGGCACCCACAAGGCGCGCACGACGGCGCCGCCTTCCTGGTCGAGCGCGATCAGCGCCTGCGGCCCCATCGCCTCGCGCAGCGCGGCCGTAAAGCCGGTCAGCTGGGTCGCATCCAGCATGTTCTGGCGGAACAGGCAGGCGCCGCGGATGCGGTTGGCGCGGATGAAATCGGCCGTGTCCGCGTCCAGCGAAGTGCCGAACAGGCGGATCATGACCAGCTGGCCTGCCAGCCGGCGAAACTCGTGCATCGTCATAAATCGTTTATCTCGTTTGGTCAGGGGCGCTCAGCGCCGGCTCCAGCCTGCGTCTTCCAGGCCGTTGGCCGGATCCTCGAGACTCCAGCGGTCGGCCATCAGGCGGCAGCCGTTGACGTGGTCCGCCTCGGGCGAGGCCAGCCACAGCAGCGGCGCCGCGACGATGTCCGCCGGCAGCAGCTTGGCGCGCACTTCCTGCGGCAGGCCGGGCGGGATCATGCCGGTGTCGGTCGCGCCGCCGGGCAGCAGCGCATTGACGGTGATGCCGCTGCCATCCAGGTCCTGGGCCCAGATCACGGTCTCGGACTCCAGCGCCGCCTTGGATGGGCCGTAGGGCGAGAAGCCGCGGCGGCGCATGGTGTCGTGGTTCATCGAGATGTTGACGATCCGGCCCCAGCCGCCGGCCAGCATGTGCGGCACGGCGGCGCGCGCCATCAGGAACGGGCCGTTGACGTTGGTGTCGATCACCATGCGCCAGGTGTCCGGCTCGACTTCCCAGAAGCGGGTCGGTTCGGTGAGAAAACGCTCGCTGACGTATTTCATGCCGCGGCCGGCGTTGTTGACCAGGATGTCCAGGCGCCCCCAGCGCGCCATCGCCGTTGCCGCCACGCGCTCGCAGTCGGCGGGGGCGCCGACGTCGGCCTGCAGCGCCAGCACGCGTTCTTCGCCGCACGCCGTGTTGGCGTCAAGGGCGACGCGCTCGACTTCGGCGGTTTCGCGCGCGGCGGTGGCGATCACGCGCGCGCCGGCGCGGGCCAGCGCCAGCGTCATTGCGCGGCCCATGCCGCGGCCGCCGCCGGTGACGATGGCCACGCGGCCGGTGAGTACTTGTGGTTCCATGGGCTTGATCCGCTCGGTTTGCTCGGTTCGCTCAGTTGGTCTTGGTGACTTTGCTCAGGTGGCGCGGCTCGTCCGGGTTCAGTCCGCGCGCTTCGGCCAGTTTAGCAGCCATCACATAAAACGTCTGGATCGCCACGATCGGGTCGAGATCGGGCGTGGATGCCACCGGCAGTTCGAGGTCGCGTCCCGGCACGTCGGCGGGGGCGGCCAGCAGCACGCGCGCGCCGCGCCCGCGCATCTCCTCGGCCAGCGCGACCTGGGCCGCCTGGGCCGGGCCGCGCGTAGCGAACACCAGCAGCGGGTAGCCGTCCTCGATCAGCGCCATCGGGCCGTGCTTGATCTCGGCGCCGGAAAACGCTTCGGCCTGCAGGGCCGAGGTCTCCTTGAACTTCAGCGCCGCTTCCAGCGCGACCGGGAAACCGATGCCGCGTCCGACCACCATGATGTTGCGCGCCGGGGCCAGCACGTCGATCGCAGCCGACCAGTCGACCCGGGCGGCGGCGCGCAGCGCATCGGGCAGGGCATTCAACCCGGCGCGCAGCGCGTCGTCGTCCTGCCACTCGGCGACGAGGCGCGCACCGGCGGTGAGGCTGGTGATGAAGCTCTTGGTCGCGGCGACGCTTTTTTCCTTCCCGGCGCGCAGCGGCATGGCCCACTCGGCGGCCTGCGCCAGCGGCGAGTCGATCTCGTTGACCAGCGCGACCGTGGTGGCGCCGCCCTCACGGAAGTAGCGCACCGGCTCGACCACGTCCGGGCTCTGGCCCGACTGCGAGACCGAGATCGCCAGCAGGCCCTGGCTGGCCAGCGGCGCCTTGTACAAGGTCACCAGCGACATCGGCAGCGAGGTCACCAGGCGCCCCATGCGCGACATGATCAGGTAGGCCAGGTAGCCGCACGCATGGTCGGAGCTGCCGCGCGCGATCGTCACGGCGTTGTGGAAGTTCGTCGAGCGCAGCCTGGCGCCGAGCTGGGCGTAGCGCGCGGCGTCGTCGGCGAGCTGTCCGGCCACGCAATCGGCGGCGGACAGGGCTTCTTCAAGCATCATTGAGCTCAAGGGCTTCTCCTTCGATGGTAACGGCTTTGAGATTGAGCTTGCGGTCCAGGACCACGAAGTCGGCGAAGCAGCCGGGGGCCAGGCGCCCGCGCCGTGTCTCGCCGAGATAGTCGGCGGCGTTGGTCGACACCCGGCGCGAGGCATCCGCCAGATCGAGCCCGATCGACACCAGGTTGCGCAGCGCCTGGTCCATCGTCAACGTGCTGCCGGCCAGGGTGCCGTCGCCCAGGCGCACGCCGCCCATGCACTTGTGGACCACCTGGCGGCCCAGCATGTACTCGCCGTCCGGCATGCCGGCGGCGGCGGTCGAATCGGTCACGCAATACAGGTGCGGGATGCAGCGCAGCGCGGTCTTGATCGCACCCGGGTGCACGTGCAGCAGGTCGGGGATGATCTCGGCATACTGCGCATGCGCGAGCGCGGCGCCGACCATGCCGGGATTGCGGTGGTGCAGGCCGGGCATGGCGTTGAACAGGTGGGTGAAGCCGTGCGCGCCGTGTTCCAGCGCGGCCACGCCGTCCTCGTACGAGCCGGTGGTGTGGCCGATCTGCACGCGCATGCCGGCATCGGCCATCTTGCGCACCAGTTCGAGGTGGCCTTCCATCTCGGGCGCCACCGTCACCAGGCGCAGCGGGGCCTGGGCGTCGAAGCGTTTCACCTCGTCGAGATGGGCCTCGCGCGCGTACGGCGGCTGAGCGCCCAGCTTGCCTGGGTTGATGTATGGGCCTTCCAGGTGCACGCCGAGGATGCGCGCCTCGTTGCGGCCGCGTTCTCGGCAGGCAGTGCCGATCGCGCCCAGCGCGCGGTCGATGTCTTCCATCGGCGCGGTCATCGTGGTGGCCAGCAGGCTGGTGGTACCGTGGCGCGCGTGCATGCGCGCGATCACGTGCGCGGCGTCGCCGCCTTCCATCATGTCGCGTCCGCCGCCGCCGTGCACGTGCAGGTCGATGAAGCCGGGCAGAATGTAGTCGTCGCCGTTGGCGGACGGGTCACAAGCCTCGCCTTCGATGGCGGCGATGGTGTCCGGTTCGCCCGGCACCCGGTGGATCGCGCCGTGGATCCAGCCGTCCGGGGTGAGGATGTTGCATTTCATTGCGGGTCCCTTGTCGTTTTCAGTCGCCGTGTTCAGTCGCCGTTTTCAGTCACATGGCGCGCTATCATGTTGAGCGCGCCTGCAGCCGAGTCGCCCTCGGGTGCGCGCGCACGTGCGGCGAGATCGGCCGGCAGCCAGTCGCGCAGCGCCGCGCCGAGGCCGCCGCACAGCGCCAGCGGCAGCCTCCCAGCAGGGTCGAGCGCGTGCGCGACGGCATTGATTTCCTCGCCGGCGGCTTGCAGGATGGCGCGCGCGGCCGGGTCGCCGGCATGCGCGAGCGCGAGCGGCGCCAGGGTCGCGTAATCGGTCTGGGTGGCCGTGCCGAGCCAGACCTGGATCGCGTCGCGGTTGCCGCCGCAGGCCTTGATCACCGCGTCTGCGAACGGGCCGGCGCCGGCGCGTCCATCCAGCACTTTCTGCACCAGGCCGATGGCGCGCAAGCCGATCCAGCCGCCGCTGGCTTCGTCGCCGGCCGGGAAGCCCCAGCCGCTGACTTCGTGGCGTGAGCCGTCCGGCCGCCAGACCTCGCCGACGCTGCCGGTGCCGATCGCGACGATCGCGCCCGGCCGGCCGCCGTGCGCGCCCATCAGCGTGGTGAAGCCGTCGGATTCGAGCCGCAGCGCGCCGTAACCGGGATCGCCGGCCTCGAATTCGCGCGCCCACGCCTTGTTGTGCACGCCCGCCAGCCCGAGGCCGATGGCGATGCGGCCAAGCGGCGGCTGGTCGACACCGGCCGCCGCGAACGCCCTGGCGACGCCGTCCTGCACCGCGGCCCAGGCGCGGGCGATGCCCAGGCCGAGGCCGGACGGGCCGCTGGCGGCCGTGGACAGTGCCTGCGGCCGGCCTTGCGCGTCGATACGCGCGAGACGCACCCGCGTGCCGGTACCGCCGCCGTCGACGCCGACGAGATAATCGATGGATGAAATGCGCATACGGCCCCTTGTGCCTGGAAGGTCAGGGCACTATAGGAGCGTGGTGTAGGGTTGTCAACAGGTATTTAACTGGTATTGATGGCGGGTTGGATTTGTTGCTTTTTATAGCAAAATCTCCCCAAGTCGCGGGCCGTGTGCTGCGGTAGATTGGTATCTCAACTGGTATTGTTGCGCTGCCGGTGACGCCGGACCGTCTGCTGTGAAGATGCGCCCGAGGCTTACTCGTCGAGCCAGGCGCGCGCGCCCGCCTTGAGCGCCGCCTCGATCACCTCGGGCGGCAGGCTGTAGACCGTGGCCCAGGTGGCGCGGCCGTCGGCGGCGTTGGAGGGAAAGCTGGTGGTCTCGATCGGCCAGTGGTACTTGCGCTTGAGCGCGCGGACGATCGCGGCCAGCGTGATGCGGCCGCGCAGCGGTTCGGCGCCGGCCTGGTCCTGGGTCGACAACAGCACCGCCAGGACGGCGCCGCGGGCCGTGCGCCGGCCCGGGAAGAGGGGGAGTTTTTTGGTCGATGTGCGTGGCATGCGGCCATTCTAGCCGCAGCGGCCACGCACGTCGGTTCAAGCTTGCTGCAGGGCCGCGATGCGCTCTTCGGTCGACGGATGGCTGGAGAACAGCGAAGCCACGCCGCCGCCCGCGATGCCGGCCGCCGCCATGTTCTTCGGCAGGCTTTCCACACCGTGCGCCAGGCCGTCCAGACGGCGCAGCGCGGCGATCATCGGACGCGGCGTGCCGAGGATCCGGGCCGCACCGGCATCGGCGCGGAACTCGCGGCGGCGCGAGAAGTACATCACGATGATGCTGGCGAGGACGCCGAACAGCAGTTCGCAGACCAGCGAGGTGATGCCGTAGGCCAGGCCGGGACCGGCGGACTCGTTCTCGTCGCGGCGCAGGAACTGGTCGACGAAGTAGGCGACCACGCGCGCCAGGAAGATCACGAAGGTGTTCACCACGCCCTGGATCAGCGTCAGGGTCACCATGTCGCCGTTGGCCACGTGCGCGACCTCGTGCGCCAGCACGGCTTCGATTTCATCGTGCGTCATCGACTGCAGCAGGCCGGTCGATACCGCGACCAGCGACGAATTTTTCGTGGCGCCGGTCGCGAAGGCGTTCGGCGCGCCTTCGTAGATCGCGACTTCCGGCATGCCAATGCCGGCGCGCCGGGCCTGCGCGGCGACGGTGTTCATCAGCCAGACTTCGGTCGCGTTGGCCGGCTGTGCGATCACGCGCGCGCCGGTGCTCCATTTGGCGATCGGCTTGGACAGCCACAGCGAAATGAAGGCGCCGCCAAAGCCCATCAGGCCGGCAAACGCCAGCAGCATGCCCAGGTTCAGGCCGCGTGCGGTCAGGTAGTGGTTCACGCCCAGCAAACTGGCCGAGACGCTCAGCACGAGCATGATGGCCACGTTAGTGGCGAGGAAAAGAAGGATACGTTTCATGGTTGGACTCCGTCAAAATGCGATGCGGTTGGATGGCCGCATTTCTACGACGAGAGAATAAAACAGAGCGGAGATCGGAAAAAGCGAAGTTTTTGGAAGATTAACTTCGAAATTTACGAAGGTGAGGCCAGGGCTTGCTGATGAGTGAGTTGGGCGCCGGCAGACGGAAGTCGAAGCACGCATCGGCATGACGGATGACCAGATCGTGTTCGGCACTTTTCTCGACAGGGAGCTGGTCGGCATCGCCGGACTGCGCCGCGAGCCGCTCGAGAAGGTCAGGCACAAGGCCTTGTTGTGGGGCGTGTTCATCAGACCGGATTGGCGCCGTGGAGGTCTGGCAAGGCGGCTGCTGTCGCATGCGGTCTCGTATGCGCGCACCAGCGGCGTGCTGCAAATTCACCTTTGCGTCAATGCGGAAAACGTCCGCGCCCGCGCGCTTTATGATGCGCTCGGATTTGCCTCGTTCGGCCGCGAGCCAAGGGCCTTGCGGGTCGGCGACCGGTTTTTCGACGAAGAGCATATGGTGTTGCGGCTGGATGCGTGATCCCTTCGCAAGCGAGCTCATCATGCTTCCGCTACACTCGGCGTGTTTCGACGGCTTGAATTCGCCGGCGAAAACTTCTCAGAAAGGTGTATGTGCACTTAATTCAGAAATGGAGCAAAAATGAGCGCTTTGATAAAAATAAACGCCTTGTTGATCGGCGGCCTGGTGTGGGCGGGCGCCGCGCACGCGCAGATGGATATGAGCAACGCAAGCTCGACGGCATCCTTGGCGAGCCGTCCCGCCGCGGTCAAGATCGCCGAAGCGATGTCGGCGGGTCCCGTCGATATCGCGAAGAATGCGCGCATCGTCGAGATGAAGGCGAACCACGAATTGCTCGAGCTGCGACCCGGCACGAATGGCTGGATATGCATGCCTGAGCAAAGCGAGTCGATGCCGCCGATGTGCCTGGACGCGGCGTCGATGCAGTGGATGAAGGATTTCGCGGCCCACAAGCCAAAGCCGACGAATACTGTTCCGGGCATCACTTATATGCTCGCAGGCGCCACCCAGCGCAGCGATTCCGACCCATACGATACTAAGTCGCCGCTCATCAAGATCGGTCCGCACTGGATGATCATGTGGCCGCTCGACCCCAAGGCGACCGGACTGCCGAACACGCACCGGCCTGCCGGCGCCTACATCATGTGGGCCGGCTCACCCTATGCGCACGTGCATGTCATGGGTGCGCCGGATGGCAAGGGCGCGGTGCTGCCGGGAACACCCACGACGCCTTGACCATCATTCGCAAGGGCGCGCGGATGGCGGCGCCGTTCAGCTGTCCTTGCGACCGTCCAGCAGCGTGACCGGTGCGGTCTCGAGCACATCGGCGTCGGCGTCATCCAGGCAAGCCACGCTCACCGCAACGTAGGTTCCCCAGCGCGGCGATTCACCAGTGTGAAACACGCGCACGCCGCAGGTCGAGCAGAAGCGGTGCGCCTCGGTGCGCGTATTGCAGCGGTACTCGGACAGCGCTTCGGCGCCCGCCAGCAAACGAAACGCGGCCGCAGGTACGATCGCCACCCAACTGCGCTGCTTGGTGCACAGCGAGCAGTTGCACTGGATCGTGCCTCGCCCGAGATCGACGTCGACGCCGAAGCGCACCGCGCCGCAGTGGCAGCTGCCGTGATGCGTGCGCGGCGTACCCATACGATCAACGCGCCACCGACGCCGAAGAGGCCTGCACCACGGGCAGCTCCACGAAGCTGCTGTGATACACGCGCTGGGTCGCCTTCTTGTAGTCGCCCGGCTTGGCGAAGAAGATGTTTTCCACGTAGGTCTGCGGGTTGCGGTCGTACAGCGGGAACCAGCTCGACTGCACCTGCACCATGATGCGGTGGCCCGGCAGGAACACGTGGTTGGCGGTCGGCAGGCCGAAGCGGTACGACAGCGGCTTGTTGGCGGCCAGCGGCTTCGGATTGTCCGGGCCTTCGCGGTAGCGGCCGCGGAAGATGTCGGCGGAGACCATCAACTGGTAGCCGCCCATCGCCGGCTGGCTGCCGACCTGGTCGGGATAGACGTCGATGAGCTTCACGACCCAGTCCGAGTCCGTCCCGCTGGTCGAAGCGATCAGGTTGGCCATCGGCTCGCCGCTGATCTTCACCGGCGCGGTCAAGACGTCGGAAGTAAACGTGGCGACGTCGGTGCGGCCCGAGGCTTCGCGCTGGTCGTCGGCCAGCCAGCGCGGCCACGACTGGCCCTTGGCTTCGTCGTAGCCGTAGGGCGGGATCGGGCGCTGGCGGAACGGCACCGGTTTCGAAGGATCGGACACGTATTCTTCATAGCCTTTGTCCTGGTCCGCGCCGCCCAGCACCGCCTTGGCGCCCGCAGCCAGGTGCAGCGCCACCGGGGCGATCGCGCACGCACGCGCGTCCGCGCAACCGCTCGGCCAGGACGACAATTGGCGCCATTTGTTGGTGCCGGTCTCGAACGCGGTGACGGTGGCGATCGGTGGCGCCGACGCATCGTTCTTCAGGTAGCGCGCGAGGAAGGGTTTCAGCACTTCCTGACGCCAGTACAGCGAGGTGTCGCTGCCGAAGCGCAGCGCGCCCAGCGTACTGCCGTTCTCGATCGCGCCGCCGTGCACCCATGGGCCCATCGCCAGGTGCACCAGGCCGTTCTGGTCATGCGGCTTGATCGCCTTGTACACGGCGATCGCGCCGTAGATGTCTTCGGCGTCCCACAGGCTGTGCACCAGCAGCGTCGGCACCGTCACCGGCTGCTTGGCCAGGATCTTGTCCATCGCCTGCTGCTGCCAGAAGCTGTCGTAGCTCGGGTGCGCGACGAGCTTGCGCCAGAAGCCGCTTTGTTCGAGGCCGCGCTGGCGTCCGAGTTCGCCGGCCGAGCCGGCGCGGATGTACATGTCGTAGTCGTCGTAGTTCGAGCTGTACCACTTGGCGCTGTTCCCGCGCGTGACCACTTGCTCCATCACGTAGGACATGTTGATCTGCCGGAAGGCGCCGTTGTGGAACCAGTCGTCGCCTTTCCAGCCGTCGACCATCGGGTTCATCGGCACCGCCACTTTCAAAGCCGGGTGCGGGTTCACCAGCGCCATCAGGGGCAGGAAGCCGTCGTACGAGATGCCGATGATGCCGACCCGGCCGTTCGATTCGGGGAGGTTCTTGACCAGCCAGTCGATCGTGTCGTACGTGTCGGTCGAGTGGTCGACCGGCGTCGGGTTCAGCGGACCGTGCAGCGGCCGGTTCATCACGTAGTCGCCTTCCGAGCCGTATTTGCCGCGCACGTCCTGCACCACGCGGATATAGCGTTCTTCGGTGATCACGTCGGCGGCATTGTCGTAGCCGGTCAGGATGGCCTCCAGGTCCGAGCTGTTGGCCTGCGAGACCTGGGCGCTGGCGTCGTAGGGCGTGCGGGTCAGCAGGATGCCCGCGTTTTTCGCGCCTTTCGGAATTACGATGACGGTGTTCAGGCGGGTGCCGTCGCGCATCGGGATCATCACGGTGCGCTTGACATAGTTGAAGTCGGCGGTCGGCGCGACGAATTCGGCCGGCGTCTCGGACGGCAGGGCAGGGTATTGCGGGGCGGGCGCCGGAGCCGGCTGCGGCTGGGCGGCGTCCTGCGCATGCGCGAGGCTGGCCAGGGCCAGGGCGATCGGGACGAGAGCGGCGGGTGCGAGGGTGAACGTGATGCGGGCGAAAGGCAACTTCATGGGCGTCTTGGTCCTGGTCGGAATTTGATTTTTTTGAGGAGATTTTTTCCTCGATACATTAGCACAAGGGCAAGATCGCCGGCATTGCATTCGGATTTGGAGGAAAGCCTCGAAACCGCGCGAAGCGCCCGGTGTATAGTGAAACGCATCCATTTCACATCCGCCGCGAGGAAAACCATGTCCACGCTCACCGTCCGCAAACTCAAGGTCGACCTGTCCCGGGGCTTCGAACGCTACTGGCTGGCCGGCGACGTCTACCGCACCGCCTTCATGAATGCCTTGTCGATGAGCTTTCCGCTCGGCGAGCAGATGTTCATCGACAGCGTGCGCGCGGTGCCGCTCGAGACGCTCCCGAGCGCTGCGCTGCGCGCCGAGGTCAAGGACTTCGTCGGCCAGGAAGCCAGCCACCGCTTCGTGCACCAGCAGTACAACGCCCAGTTGGCGCAGCAGGGCTACGACTACACGCTGGAACCGTCGATGAAGCTGCGCATCGGCCGCATCGACAAGTTGCCGGTGCTGGACCGCCTGGCGATCACCTGCGCGCTCGAGCACTACACGGCGATGCTGGCCGACTTCGTGCTGCGCCATCCCGAGTTCCTGGAGGGCGCCGACCCGCAGATGCGCACGCTGTGGTCCTGGCACGCGGCCGAGGAGACCGAGCACAAGGCGGTGGCCTTCGATGTCTACCAGGCGGCCGGCGGCGCTTACGTCAAGCGCGCGCTGTGGTACCTGCACGTCAGCGTGATGTTCTGGTTCGACACCTTGCGCCAAACCCACTACAACCTGGCGCGCGACGGCCAGCGCTTCAAGATCGCCAACTGGGCCAGCGCGGCGCGCACCTGGTTCGGGCGCCGCGGCCTGGTGTGGAACCTGATCAAGCCGGGTCTCGATTATCTGTCGCCGCGCTTTCATCCTTGGCAGCATGACAATCGCGCGCTGCTCAGCATGTGGCTGGAGCGCAACGACGACAGCTACCGCGCGATCGGCAGCACGTCGCCCCGCGATGTCGAAACGGACGTGGGAGGCGCGCGGGTGTCATAATGCACCTCCACCTCAAGGAGCACAGCGGGAGAACATCGTGATTCGTTATCTGGGCACGCGCAAGAATGCGGAAGGCGCCCCTGTCTATGTATTCATCGTCAACGGACTGGAAAAGGAAGTCCGCGAGCATTCGCTCAAGCAGCATCCCGGCTGCTACGAGGCGCTGCCGGCCAGCGTCAAGTCGCAGATCGCCGCCAACCGCGCCTGGCTGTCCAAGTTGTGACGCCGGCGCGGGCCTTGCTGCTCACGCTGTCGCTGGCCGGTGCGCTGGCGGGCGTGCTGACGAGCCCGGGCGCGGCCTTCGCCCAGGCCGTCAGCGGCAAGCCGCCGTCGACCTTCGGCCCCGTCATCGGTGTGGCGCTGCTGTGTCATGATCAGATCGACAACGCCTATTTCTACCGCTACCTGCAGACGTCTTTCGGCCCGCCCTACAAGCACGCGGGCGGCGCCTACTGGTTCCACACCGACGAGGCCCAGCTGTGGGGCGCGCCGGTGTCCGAAGTGATGGTCAGCGACGACACCAGCGAACTGGTCTTCCTGGCCGCGGTGGCCGACGTCCCGCCCGACGAACTCGAACAGGCGATCCGCAAGTCGGCCGGCCTGGCCCATCCGGCGCGTGATGCATCTATCTATCCTTTGAGGATATCGGCACCCGGCAGTACGATCGCCTATTACAATGCGAAAAGCAAAATATACTGTGCCAAGTTCAAGCCGCTGCCGCAGGCCAATCGCTGATCGCTGATCGCTGACCACTCATCGCAGACGAATGTACGTCGACTATTTCAATCTCAAGCAAGCCCCGTTCTCGATCGCCCCGGATCCGCGCTACCTGTTCATGAGCGAACGGCACCGCGAGGCGCTGGCGCACCTGCTGTACGGGATCGGCAGCGGCGGCGGTTTCGTCCTGCTGACCGGCGAGATCGGCGCCGGCAAGACCACCGTGTGCCGCTGCTTCATCGAGCAGGTGCCCGAGAACTGCCGCCTGGCCTACATCTTCAACCCGAAGCTGACCGCCCTCGAGCTGCTGCAGACGATCTGCGACGAGTTCCGCATCGCCTTGCCGGCCGCGGCGCCGGAGGGACAGATCGGTGTGAAGGGCTACGTCGACGCCATCAACGCCTACCTGCTGGCCAGCCACGCGCAGGGCAACAACAACGTGCTGGTGATCGACGAGGCGCAGAACCTGTCGGCCGAGGTGCTCGAGCAGTTGCGCCTGCTGACCAATCTCGAGACCAGCGAGCGCAAGCTGCTGCAGGTCATCCTGATCGGCCAGCCGGAGCTGCGCACGATGCTGGCGCGGCCCGAACTCGAACAATTGGCCCAGCGCGTGATCGCGCGTTACCACCTGGGCGCGCTGTCGGCGCAGGAAACCGCGGCCTATGTCGGGCACCGCCTGGCGGTGGCCGGCGCGCATGCGGCCACGCCCATCCCCGCCTCGCTGGCGCCGCTGATCCACCGCCTGACCGGCGGCGTGCCGCGCCGGATCAATCTGCTGTGCGACCGCGCGCTGCTCGGCGCCTATGCCGAGAACAGTGCGCAGGTGACCACGAAGATACTGCGCCGCGCCGCCGAGGAAGTGTTCGCCGACGAAGCCGCGCCCGCGCGCGCGCCGGTGCGCTGGCCGCTGGTCGCGGGCGGCGTGCTGGCCGGCGTGGCGATCAGCGCGGCGGCCTGGCAGATGGCGCCGCGCGGGCCGGCCGCTGCGGCTGCGCCGCATGTCGCGCAGGCGGCGCCGGCCTCGGCCTCGGCCAGGGCCGCGGCGCTGGACAAGCCGGCCGCCAAGGCGAGCGTCAAGCCGGCGGTCAGGCCGGCCGCTGCGCCGGCTGCTGCTGCCGCTGCCGATTCAGCGCCAGGCCAGCCGCTGGTGCTGGCCAGCCAGGACGACGCCCTGCGCGCGCTGGCCGGCCTGTGGGGCCAGGCGCTGCCGGGCGGCGATCCGTGCCAGACCGCGCCGCGCTTCGGCCTGCGCTGCTACCAGGGACGCGGCGGTTTGTACGAACTGCGTTTGCTGGATCGACCGGCCATCGTCGCGCTGCACGACGGCCAGAAGGTCGGCTACGCGTTGCTGTCGCACCTCGACGCCGACGGCGCCACGCTCAGCGCGGGCGGGCGCAGCGAAAAGGTCAGCCTGGCCGCGCTGGCCACGCGCTTCGATGGCGAATTCACCACGCTGTGGAAGGCGCCGCGCGCATTTCGCGATGAAGTCCATCCGGGCGACCGCGGTCCGGACGTCGACTGGATCGCCGCGCGCCTGGCCAAGATCGACAAGACCGATTCGCCTCCGAATGCGCAGCCGCTGGATGAGCCGACCCGGCGCCTGCTGCGCACCTTCCAGGCCGGCCAGAACCTGAAGGCGGACGGCGTCGCCGGTCCGCGTACCTACATGCGCCTGAACCAGATGAGCGGCGTCGACGAGCCGCGCCTGCTGGCCGGGGGAAAATAATATGTCCTATATCCTCGAAGCCCTGAAGAAGGCGCAGGCCGAACGCCAGCTCGGCAATGCGCCCACCATCCACGCACCGCAGCCGGCGCAGGCCTCGGCCGCGGCCGGCGATGGCCTGGCGGGCAGCCGCAAGCCGCTGCTGTTCGGTATCGGCGCCGGCGTGATCGTCGCGCTGGCCGGCGCGGCGCTGCTCTGGCACCGGACGCCTGCGCTGCAGGTCGCGCAGGCGCCGCAGGCGGCGGCTGCCGGGTCGTCCTCGACGTCGTCCTCGGCGCCTGCGCCGACCTCCGCGCCGCCGGCGCCGATGCCTGTGCCGGCAGCGCCGGCCGGCGGCGCCTCGGCCACGCTGGCGGTGCGCGCGCCCGAATCGCTGCCGCCGCCGATGCCTGCGGCGGCGCGCGCGGCGGACACGCATCCGGCGGTGCCGGCGGCGCCGGCACCGCCGCTGACTAGAACCGCTCCCGGCGCCGATGCCCGTAGCGTGACGCCGATGGCCGCGGCGCCCGCTCCGGTCGCGGCGCAGGCGCTTGCGGCGCCCGCCGCGCCCGAGGACAGCCTGCCCTCCCTGCAGCAGCTGCCCGAGTCGATCCGCGCTCAGATCCCGCGTGTGAGCTTCGGCGGCTACATGTATTCGGCCAATCCGGCCGACCGCCTGGTGCTGGTCGACAAGGGGCTGCGCCACGAAGGCGAGGAGGTCGGCCCAGGGCTGGTGCTCGAGAAGCTGCTGCCCCATGCAGCCGTGATGAATTTCCGCGGCGTGCGCTATCGCGTCGCGTACTGAGACGCCGCTTGTTTAAGAAGATTGAAGAATCGAAGATGGAAGTCGTGGAAGTTGCAAAGGCGCCCGTGCTGGGCGTGATCGGCTGGTCCGGCAGCGGCAAGACCACGCTGCTGGAATACCTGGTGGTCCAGCTGGCCGGGCGCGGCGTACGCGTCAACGTGGTCAAGCACAGCCACCACGACATCATGCTGGAGCCGCCGCACAAGGACAGCGCGCGTCTGCGCACGGCGGGCGCGGCCGAGGTGATGATCGCCTCGCCATACCGCATCGCCATCATGCGCGAGCTGCGCGGCAACGAGGAACCGCCGCTGGCCGCGCTGCTCGCGCGCCTCGGACCGGCCGACCTGACGCTGGTCGAAGGCTACAAGTGGGAACCGCTGCCCAAGCTGGAAGTGTTCCGGCCGGAAGTCGGCAAGCCGCCGGTGTACCCGGACGATCCGCACATCGTCGCGGTGGCGTCGAACGCGGCGCGTCCGGCGCAGCTGGCGGCGCACGTGGCCTGGCTCGACCTCGACGACCCGGAAGCCGTTTTGCGCTGGGTCATGGGACGGATCGCGTCGCCTGCCTAAAGTTCGGCCGGGCAGGGACGTTAACGGTGGATCACCCCCAACAGGAGAGCAACATGGACGTCACCGGTATCGCCAAACTCGCCACCAGCATCGCCGACACCGGCCTGCGCCAGGACGTCAGCATGACGATGCTCAAGAAGGCCCAGGACATCCAGTCCACCACCGCCACCCAGCTGCTGGCCGCGCTGCCGCCGGTCACGCCGGCCGCGTCGACTCAGAACCTGCCGCCGCACCTGGGCAACCATATCAATACGACTGCCTGAACCCGGCCGCCCGCGCGGCCCAAAAAAGACGCGGCCCCTGTCAACAGGCGCCGCCGTCGGCGCGTTATCGCACCACGTACCCGGCGCATCGGGGCAGGCCACATAAGCCGCTCCAGCCTCCACCCATATCCTGACGCGCACCCGCGCGCAGTGCACAAGGCCGTCCCGGCCGGCGTACGAACTCCGTCCATCCCCGCGGCCATCTCGAGGCGGCTTGCCCGCACCGATCCCTACCGATGTTAGTATTGCGGGCGCGCACATCCATGCGCTGCTTATCAACAGGAGACACCATGAATAAACGTCACGCACTGATCGCCGCCGCGCTCGCGAGCGTGTGCGCGGCCAACGCTTCGGCCGGCGGCCAGATGGATACGCAGGGCAAGAGCGACCAGGACAAATGCTACGGCATCGCCAAGGCCGGCCAGAACGACTGCGGCACCGCCGTGCACGGCTGCGCCGGCATGGCCGCGACCGACAACGACCCGGGCGAATGGAAGTACGTGCCGAAGGGCACCTGCGACAAGGTCGGCGGCAAGGTCGCTCCGCCGCAGCAGCAGCCGGAAAAGCAGACGACGCAGCCTGCGCAGACCATGCACGACGCGCCGGGCAAGGCTCAGGCCCGCTAACACGTTTCGCCGCCATACACGGCAAGCAATGCATGAGCGCGTTTGACAGCATGACCGAACGGGGCGCCGGCAGCAACCTCGGCACGGCCAGCGCCATCGGCATCGGCCTGCGCGCGCCGCATTACCGCGAATTCCTCGAGCGCCGGCCGGAAATCGGCTGGATCGAAGTCCACAGCGAAAACTACCTGGCGCGCGCCGGATGGGACTGGCACGTGCTGCGCACGCTGCGGCGCGACTACCCGGTCAGCCTGCACGGCGTCGGGCTCGGCCTGGGCTCGGCGCACGGCTTTTCCGACCAGCACCTCGCGCGCGTGCGCGCGCTGGTGCGCGCGCTCGAGCCGGCGCTGGTCTCCGAACACCTGAGCTGGGGCGCATTGCGCGAGCGCCAGCTGAACGATCTGCTGCCGATGCAACTGGACCGCGCCGCGTTCGAGCTGGTGGCCGGGCGCATCGAACGCGTGCAGGACGTGCTCGGGCAGCGCATCCTGATCGAGAACGTGTCGACCTACCTGCGCTTTCGCGGCGACGCGATGAGCGAGGCCGAATTCCTGGCCGAACTGGTGCGCCGCACCGGCTGCGGCGTGCTGCTGGACGTGAACAACCTGTACGTGAACGCGGTCAACCACGGCGACGACGCCCGGGCCGCGCTGCGCACGCTGGCGGCGCTGGCGCCCGGCAGCGTCGGCGAGATCCACCTGGGCGGCCACCTGGACCACGACGGCCTCTTGATCGACCACCATGGCGACCGCGTCGCCGCGCCGGTGTGGGACCTGTACCGGGCCGCCCTCGACCTGCTCGGGCCGGTGCCAGCGCTGATCGAGTGGGACACTGCGTTGCCGGCGCTCGACGTGCTGCTCGAAGAGGCGGCGGTCGCGCGCGCGATTCAAGCGCAGGTGCTGGGCGAGGCGGCTGGCCGTGCGCACGGCGGCGTCACGGCAGGCGTTGCGGACGCGCTGGCTGCGCCGGCCTCGGCCATCGCCGCCGCCGCGCCGGGCCGGGAACAGGCGGTGCAGGCGGCGCCCGATCGCGATGATATCGCCGGCTGGCAAGCCGCTTTCGGCGCCGCGCTGTTCGACGCCGCCCATGCCGCGGCGCTGGCGCCGCTCTTGACAAGCGACCCGGCGCACCTGGCGATCTACCGCGGCAATCTGGGCGCCCACTGGAGCCGCGCGCTGGCGGCCAGCTACCCGGTGCTGCGCCAGCTGGTGGGCGACGACTTTTTCGACGCCCTCGCGCGCGCGTACGGGCGCGCGCACCCGTCGCCGGATCCCGACCTGAACCGTTTCGGCGCCGCGCTGCCGGCCTTCCTGGGCAACTTCGCACCGGCCGCCGCGCTGCCGTACGCGCCGGACCTGGCGCGCCTCGAATGGCAGGTACACGAAGCCCACTATGCACCCGATGCCGATGCCGCCGATGTCGATCCCGATGCCGGCATCGGCACCGCCGCCGCCGCCATCCTGCAGACCCTCACGCCGGACGCTTTCGAAGCGGCCCGCGCCGTCCTGCACCCGACGCTGCGCCTGCACGCGTCGCCCTGGGCCACGCCGGCCCTGTGGCTGGCGCACCAGGCGCCGGACGCCGCATTTCCGGCCGCGATGGATGTATCCGGCCACGCGCGCGTGCTGCGTTCGCACTGGCAGGTCGAGGTAAAGCCGATCGATGCGGCCGAACACGCGGCGCTGGCCTGCCTGGCGGCGGGCGGCAGCTTCGGCGCCGCGCTCGACGCCGCCTTTGCGCTGGACGAGGCCTTCGACGTCGGCGCGCGCCTGCGCGACTGGCTGGCAGCGCGGGTCGTGCTCGAGATCAGGGTGAAGTGAGGCCGGGCAGGGCGCCCGGTTGCGGAGACAACCAGGATCACACCGAGTGACACTGCGCGGCGCCGCGCAATGCCATGCGGCTCGCGCCGCAGTCAGTGATCGCAGTCAGTGATAGCGGAACGCGCGCAGGATGCGGGCTTCGCCGGTGTCGTCGTGATGCAGTTCGTTGGCGGCGCGCGTCGCCTCGATCATGCGCGACAGCTGTTCCTCTTCGAAGCGTGCCAGTTCTTCGTTGGCGGTATTGAGCGCCGTCGCCAGCTTGGCCCGGGCGTTCTGGTACACGACTCCGGTGTAGTGGTCGGTGTTCTTCAGCAGTTCTTCCGCGTTTTCGATGACGAGCCGCAGGTCGCCGATCAGCCTTTGCTGCGTCATGGTGCTTGGTTCTGGGGTATCCATCTTCCTCACCTTTAGCCGTATGTTACGTCTTCAATATAGAGAAGGAGGACTGCCCAAGTTTGTCAGTGCGCAAACCTGATCCCTAGGGTCGGGAACGGCTAACGCGATGCGCCCGCTGGGTGCGCCACATGCGCCCGGAATACGCCGCGATGCAGCATCCGTCAGCGTCAGCGCACGGTGATCTTCACGTCGCCCAGCGTCACCACCTGGCCGGCGCGGATCTTGGCGGTCTTGCGCAGCTCCTTCTTGCCGTCGACCGACACCGCACCGCTGGCGACGACGTGTTTGCCGGCGCCGCCGCTGTCGACCAAGCCGACGAGCTTGAGCAGCTGATTGAGTTCGATGAACTCCGATGTCAAATCGAAAACTGTTGTTTGCATTTTATCCTCGGAAAAAAATAGGCGCCGTACTGTTGAGTTCGTTTGTGCGGCGCTCCAAAATAGTCGTCCCGGCGGAAGCCGGGACCCAGGTGTTCGATGCGCAGCGCGTACGCCGGCAAAACCTGGGTCCCGGCCTGCGCCGGGACGACGTATCAAAGCTGACAGTCAGCTCAAGCCGGGCTCGGCCGTGTCATCTCGATCGGCACGATCCACTGGTCGAACTGGGCCTCGTCGAGGAAGCCCGACTGCAGCGCCGCCTGGCGCAGCGTCAAGCCCTCGTGCTGAGCCGTCTTGGCGATCTGCGCGGCGCGATCATACCCGATATGCGGGGCCAGCGCGGTCACCAGCATCAGCGACTGCTCCATCAATTCGCCGATGCGCTTGCGGTTCGGCTCGATGCCCTGGGCGCAGTGCTCGTCGAACGAGCGCATGCCGTCGGCCAGCAGGCGCGCGCTCTGCAGGAAGTTATGGGCGATCATCGGCTTGAACACGTTCAGCTCGAAATTGCCCATCGAGCCGCCGACCGTCAGCGCGACGTCGTTGCCGAACACCTGGCAGCACAGCATCGTCATCGCTTCGCACTGGGTCGGGTTGACCTTGCCCGGCATGATCGAGCTGCCCGGCTCGTTTTCCGGGATCGTGATTTCGCCCAGGCCGGAGCGCGGGCCGGAGGCCATCCAGCGCACGTCGTTGGCGATCTTCATCAGCGCGGTGGCCAGCGTTTTGAAAGCGCCGTGTGCGGCGACCATGGCGTCGTGGCCGGCCAGCGCCATGAACTTGTTCGGCGCCGACTTGAATTGCAGGCCGGTGCGCGAGGAGATCTCGGCGGCGATGCGGTTGGCGAATTCCGGATGCGCATTCAGGCCGGTGCCGACCGCGGTGCCGCCGGCGGCCAGCAGCAACAGGCCCGGCAGTGCCGACTTGATCGCATGCTCGGAAAATTCCAGCTGGGCGACGTAGCCCGAGAATTCCTGGCCCAGCGTCAGCGGCGTCGCGTCCTGCAGGTGGGTGCGGCCGATCTTGACGATGTCGACGAAATCGCGCGACTTGACTTCGAGCGTGCCGCGCAGCCTGGCCAGCGCCGGCAGCACTTCCTTGGCCACGGCGATGGCGGCGGCCACGTGCATCGCGGTCGGGAACATGTCGTTGGACGACTGGCCCATGTTGACGTGGTCGTTCGGGTGCAGCAGGCGCGCTTCGCCGCGCTCACCGCCGAGCAGCTCGGAGGCGCGGTTGGCCAGCACCTCGTTCATGTTCATGTTGCTCTGGGTGCCGGAGCCGGTCTGCCAGACCGACAGCGGGAACTCAAGCGGGTGGCGCCCTGCCAGGACTTCGTCGGCGGCTTCGATGATGGCGTTGGCCTTGTCGGCCGGGAGCTTGCCGAGCGAGCGGTTGACCGCGGCGGCGGCGCGCTTGACCTGGGCCAGCGCGGCGACCAGCTCGGGCGCCATCTTCTCGGTCGAGATGTGGAAGTGGTGCAGCGAGCGCTGGGTCTGGGCGCCCCACAATTGGCCGGCCGGCACCTCGATCGGGCCGAAACTGTCCTTCTCAATCCTGTTTTCCATAAATCGTCCTGTGGTGTCGAAAGGTTGGTAGCGAGTGCGCTAAAGAGTGTACCGCAACGGCCGTTAACGACGCTGAGGCTTCGAATTCACTTATCTATGCAGCGCCGCACCCGACAATTTTCCATCCTGCCGATCGCCATCGCAGTTGCCATCGTCCTTGCCGGCGGCGTTTCCTGCGCTCGCCCGGCGCATGCGGCCGAGCTGGGCGACGCACGCGTGGCTTCCCACATCGGCCAGCAGCTGGTCGCCGACATCGAGCTGACCATGCTCGAGGATGCGCATGCGCCGGTCCAGGTGCGCCTGGCCGATCCCGAGGTCTACAGCGGCGCCGGAATCGCGCTGCCGCCGGCGCTGTCGACCTTAACCCTGTCGGTGATGCGGCGCGATGGCCGCCAGTTCCTGCATGCGACCACGCTGCGCCCGGTCGAGGCCGACCACCTGCACCTGTACCTGGAGCTGGTCGACCATGGCCAGCGCGTGGTGCGCCTTGCGACGCTGTGGCTGACACCGGACCCGAAGCCCGCGCCTTTGCCTTCACCGGCCGCGGCCCCGGCGCCTGCCTCTGCGCCGGCGCCCATGCTGCCGGCGCCCGCGCTCGCCCAGGTGGGCGCGCCTGTGCGCGTGCCGGCGCCCGCGCGCGCGCGCGGGGAGGGCGCGGCGGCGTCCGAGCTGCCGCCGTCTGCGCCGGAGGCCCACACGGCGCGGCGTTCGCGACCGGGCGGGGCCCCGGCTTCCGACACCGCGCCGGCAGCCGGGCCGCGGTCGGCTGCGGCATCTGCGGCGCCTGCACCGATCCAGCAGCCTGCATCGATCCCGGCGCACTCGCCGATCGCGCTGCCATTACCGCTGCGCCGCGGCGCGCCGGCCGCCTGCGCGCCGCAGGATGGCGATGCCCAGTCCTGCACCGTCCTCGGCGCCAAAAATGCCGAGCTGCGCCATCGCATCGGCCAGCTCGAAGAGCGCGTCAGGGGCTTGCAGGCGCGCCTGGGCGTCGCGGCCGGCGCAGCCTCAGCCGCAGCAGGAGCGCAGGTGGCGCCGGCACCGGCGCCGCACGACGCTGCCAAACCGGATGTACACACCGCGGCCGCGCAAACGGCCAAGCCCGCAACGCACGACGGCGCCGCCGGCGCCCATCCGGCCGAGCCGCCGCAGTCCGCCGCACATGCATCGGCAGCCGATACCAAGCCGCCGCAAACCGCTGCCGAGGCCAAGCCCGAGCCTCAGCCAGAGGCCAAGCCCGAACCGAAGCCCGAACCGAAGCCCGAACCGAAGCCGCCCGCACCGCCCGGCCCCAAGCCGATCTCCTCGATCAAGCCGCTGGTCCCGCACAAGCCGAAAACGCCGCCACCCGACGACGACCTGCCGCTTGGCGCGATCGGCGCCGGGCTGGCGCTGCTGGCGGTCGCAGGCGGCGCCGCCGCGCTATTGAAAGCGCGCGCCAAACGGGCGCGCAAGGTCGACATGCCGGCCGGAGCTAGCCTGCTCGGCAAGTTGCGCGGGCGCTTCGGCAAGGGCGCCGGCGCCCAGCCGGCAAGCGCGTCCAGGGTGGAACCGGTCGACGCAGCGGTGGCCGAACCGAGCCTGGAATAAGTTGCGCGGGCGACAAAAATAATCCCACAAAACACTTGTCGATAACGTATCGTTCTGGGTTATACTCGTCCGCATGTGATCGAGAAAGTCACGAAAAACGGATCAGGATCCGGCGCAGCCACCACCGATAGCGTGGCGCGAACACCGGATGATCGCTGACGAAGCGCCTGTCCCCGGAAGCGGTCCGCTTGCCAACCATGTGCAGGTGGACGCCGGATGCAACCGGCAAGAGGCGACGCCAGGGGATGCCTGGTGATCGCTCTCCCCCATTCCGAAGCCCGCGCTGACGATCGTCGCGCGTGCTTTTTCATTTGTCCCCATGTGTGTTGCCCTTATGGTCGAGTTGTCGTTACCATGTAGGGCGGCTATCGATCGATGAAGGAGGGGACATGAGCGACACGCCATCCGCGCGCATGCAGCGCGCCGAGCCGGGTAATGAGCAGCGCGGCGAGGGCCGGGACGACCCACGCGGCGATGCCCGTGGCGCCGGCCGCGGCGACATTTTTTCCGAGCACTGCCCCTCGCGCGAAGTGCTCAGGCACGTGACCGGCCGCTGGGGCGTGCTGCTGCTGGTGGCGCTGATGGATGGGACGCAGCGCTTCGGCGAATTGCGGCGCCGGGTCGGCGGAATCAGCGAAAAAATGCTGGCCCAGACCCTGGTCTGGCTGGAGCAGGACGGCTTCGTGCAGCGCATCGTGCGTGCGGCGGCGCCGCCGCGCGTCGAATACCGGCTGACGCCGCTGGGCGAGGAAATCGGCCGCCGGGCCAAGGCCCTGGCCGACTGGATCGAAGGGAACCTGCTTGCCATCCAGGCCGCGCAACACAAGGTGGCGGCAAGGGCTTAGAAACGGACATCGGTGCCGGCATGAAAAAACCCTCTTCGACTTGCGTGGAAGAGGGCTGATCGGGCGCCGGCCTATGCCGACTGCGGAAATCGCTCAGTGAGGCTCAGTGCGCGGCCATCGCGCGGTCGAGCTGGCCGTGCCACGGCTCGGTGATCTCGCGCACGGCGCGGTCGTTGGCCATGATTTCCTTGAGCAGGTCGATCTTGCGCTTGCGCTGGGCGCCTTCCAGGGGAGGGACGCCGGCGCGTGCACCAGCCGCGTGCAGCGCGCACTGGGTTTCCAGCTGGGCCAGCCGATTGAAGTCCCCGTCGCGGGCGGCGAGCGCCATGCGGCCGGTGAGGGCAGCGATATTTTCATACATATCAAGGACTTCGTTCGACGTCATGTTCGCACCGGGACTGAATTTACGGCCGGATTGCCGGGTATCTAAATCCTTAACGGCTGGGCTTTCGGGAACTTTAGGGTTTTTTTCAAAAAATTTTGAATTTTTTTCTCGAGCAGCGATCAGGATATCAATCTTGTCATATATGCCACCCGCTGTGCGCGGCCTTGGGGCTACAATAGTGGGATTCCTATAACGCGATTCATGAATGAAGGGACTTCAATGAACACCCGCTGGACCCCCATCAAGACCGCCATCGCCCTGGCCGTGGCTGGCGCATCGTTCGCCGCCGGCATGGCAAACGCCGCCCAGTCGGCACAGTCCGCACCGGCCGCACCGGCCGCCGCACAGCAGGCCGCGCCGACCGCGCCGGCAGCAGCGCCCGCGGCGCCCCAGGCCGCTCCGGCATCAGCCCCCCAGGCTGCTGCCGCCCCGAAAGCCGCGCTGCGCCCCGGCGACGATTTCTTCAGCTGGGCCAACGGCGACTGGCTGACCAAGACCGAGATTCCGGCCGACCGCTCCGGCTGGGGCGCGATGGCCAGCCTGGCCGAGGACACTAACCAGCGCATCGTCAAGCTGATCGAAGCCGCCGCCGCCGACAAGAAAACCGGCGGCGAGGCGCGCAAGGTGGCCGACTTCTACACCACTTACATGAACGAAGGCCAGATCGAGTCGCGCGGCGTCGCGCCGCTCAAGCCGCTGCTGGCGAAGATCGACGCGATCAAGGACAAGGCCGGCCTCACGCGCGTGCTGGGCGAATCGCTGCGCGCCGACGTCGACCCGCTCAACAACACCAATTTCCAGACCGAGAACATCTTCGGCCTGTGGGTGTCGCCGGGCCTGCACGACCCGGCCCACAACATGCCCTACCTGCTGCAGGGCGGCATCGGCATGCCGGACCGCGCCTACTACCTGGACAACAGCCCGAAGATGGCCGAGCTGCGCACCAAGTACCAGCAATACATCGCGACGATGCTCAAGCAGGCTGGCTTCGCCGACGCGGAAGCGCGCGCGGCGAAAGTGTTCGCGCTCGAAGTCGACATCGCCAACACCCACGGCACGCGCGCCGATTCGGCCGACGTGCTGAAAGCCGACAACCTGTGGACCGTGAAGGACTTCGAGACGAAGGCGCCGGGCATGGACTGGAAGGCCTTCTTCAAGGCCGCGCGCCTGGGCGACCAGTCCAAATTCATCGTCTGGCACCCGAGCGCCACCGTGGGCGAGGCCGCGCTGGTGGACAAGATCGACCTGGCGACCTGGAAGGATTACCTAGCCTTCCACCGCATCAACCAGATGGCCAGCGTGCTGCCGAAAGCCTTCGCCGACCAGAAATTCGATTTCTACGGCAAGGCGCTGAGCGGCACGCCGCAGCAATCGGCGCGCTGGAAACGGGCGCTGGGCGCCACCAACGGCGCGCTCGACGAGGCGGTCGGCAAGATCTACGTGGCCAAGTACTTCCCGGCCGAGAACAAGGCGCGCCTGCAGCAGATGGTCGCCAACATCGTCGATGCCTTCGGCAAGCGCATCGACAAGCTCGACTGGATGGCGCCGGCCACGCGCGCCCAGGCCAAGGAAAAGCTCAAGGTGCTGTACGTGGGCGTGGGCTACCCGGACAAGTGGAAGTCGTACGCCGGCCTGAAGGTCGTGCCGGGCGACGCCTTCGGCAACGCGCTGCGCGCCGAGGAGTTCTACACCGCCCAGCAGCTCGCCAAGCTGCACCAGAAGCCGGACCGCACCGAATGGTCGATGCCGCCGCAGCTGGTCAACGCCGTCAACCTGCCGCTGCAGAACGCGCTGAACTTCCCGGCCGCGATCCTGCAGCCGCCATTCTTCGATCCGAAAGCGTCCGACGCCGCCAACTACGGCTCGATCGGCGCCATCATCGGCCACGAGATCAGCCACAGCTTCGATGACCAGGGCTCGCAGTTCGACGCCCAGGGCCGTCTGCGCAACTGGTGGACCAAGGAAGACGGCGAGCATTTCCAGCAAGCCACCGCCAAGCTGGTCTCCCAGTACAACGGCTACAAGCCGTTCCCGGACCTGGCCGTCAACGGCCAGCTGACCCTGTCCGAGAACCTGGCCGACCTGGCCGGCCTGTCGGCGGCCTACGATGCCTACAAGGCCTCGAGCGCCAAAGATGCCGGCAGAGACTTGGCCAAGGCCGCCGGCGACGAGGGCGACCGCCAGTTCTTCATCGGCTACGCCCACAGCTGGCGCACCAAGATGCGCGAAGCGGCCGAGCGCCGCGGCATCCTGACCGACGGCCACGCGCCGCCGGAATACCGCACCGCGACCGTGCGCAACATCGACGCCTGGTACAAGGCCTTCGACGTGCAGCCGGGCCAGGCACTGTACCTGGCGCCGGAGGAGCGCGTGCGGGTCTGGTAAGCGGTTCACGCGCGCATGAGTACGCCACTGAGTGCGCCATGAGAAACGGGTGCCGGGCTAGAATGGTCCGGCACCCGTTTTGCATGGAGGCGGTCATGAACGAGCCATTTCGCGCGCCCGACTTGGGCGGCGCGCAGGACTTCCACGAGATCTCCCGGCGCACGCTGCATCACTACGACAGCGTCGCGTCGCGGTTTTTCCACGGCACCGTCGACCATGACGTCAGCCAGAACATCCATGCCCTGCTCGATGCGATCAACGCGCCGGGCCCGCTCACCATCCTCGACTTCGGCTGCGGCCCTGGGCGCGACCTGAAAACCTTCAGCGCCCTCGGCCACGTCGCGATCGGCCTGGACGGCAGCCGCAAATTCGTCGAGATGGCGCGTGACTACAGTGGCTGCGAAGTCCTGCACCAGAACTTCCTCGACCTGTGCCTGTCTGAGACATTGTTCGACGGCGTGTTTGCCAACGCCTCGCTGTTCCACGTGCCGCGCGGCCTGCTGTCCGAAGTGCTGGAAAAACTGCATGCGGCGCTCAAGCCCGGCGGCGTGCTGTTCAGCTCGAATCCACGCGGCGACAACCAGGAAGGCTGGCATGGTCCGCGCTGGGGCTGCTTCCACGATTATCCGGCGTGGGAAGCCTACCTGGTCGGGGCCGGTTTCGTTCCGTTGCATCACTACTACCGGCCCAGCGGCCTGCCGCGCGAGCAGCAGCCCTGGCTGGCCAGTGTCTGGCGCAAGCCGGACGCCTGAGGAGGACTTTTGTGTTTGTGTTAATCGCCGAACAGAATCATTGCGATGACAAGCTTAATATGAACCCATACCGCATGCAGTCATGCAGCGGATTTAACCAGATAGGAGATTCGACATGAACAGCGACCAAATCAAAGGTAAGGCCAAGGATATCGGCGGCAAGATCCAGGAAGAAGTCGGCAAGGCCGTCGGCAGCTCCGAACAGCAGGCCAAGGGCCTGGCCAACCAGGCCGAAGGCAAAGTGCAGGAAAAATACGGTGACGCCAAGGACACTCTGAACAAGAGCACCTCGGACACCATCGATCGCGGCAACCGCTGATCCCTGTAGTGCCCCATGAAACAGCCGCCGCATGCGGCTGTTTTTTTTTGCCATGACCGGCCGCAATCGGCGTGAATCGATCGGACCGGTCAGGCGCCGCGGTGGGTAGCAGCGCAGCTTCGGCGCGCACGGGTTGCGGTAAAGCTACTTCCTAGGCGGGAAGAGCTCGTTGAAATCCTGGTCGAGCCGTGCCAGCGACGATTCGATACGGCTGCGTTTTTGCTTGATCCAGGCATCTTGCTGCGCCAGTTTTTCGTTGGCCGCCTTCAACATGCGCGCCATTTCGGCCGGTTGCGGGCCCCCGATCGTCGCGCGGTGGTTGACGATCGCGACCGGATCGAGCGCCGCACGGAATTCCTTTTCGCTCATCGGCAATTCAGCGTTGCCATAGGCCTTTGTGGCTTCCTTGTAGATGCGCTTGGCTTGGGCATACGGGAAATCGCTGGGGCGGATGTCGTGTGCCTTCGCGTAATCGACGACGTCGGACGCAAAATGGTGGCCTTCGCGGAATGGGATTTTGTAATTGCGCATCAGCTCATCGGCAAGTTCCTGCGATGCGGTCCAATCGCTGTTCAGTTCATCAAGAGCGCGGGCCTTGTCGATCACGAGGGCATGCAGGATCTTGTCCCAATCGGCCAGTACCCGGATGGCGTCGTCGACCATCTCGGTGTTGGGTGCGACTTCCTTGGCATCGCCCATGCCGGGCGGAAGGTTATGCGCTTCCCACACCGGGTTTTGCGCCAGCGCGACCGCCATCGAGGCCTCACGGCGGGTCGAATTGAGCAGGCCCGGATTGCGCTTTTGCGGCATCGCGCTGGACACATAGGTGTTGCCTTCACCGGTGCGCAACAGGATCCAGGGGCGTGCTTGCGCATACTGGGTCATCACGTCCTGGATGAAACTGCCTGCGTGCAGCGCGATGCTGGTCACGATCGATCCCACCTCCACCGGATAGTCGGCTGCGGCGATCTGGTGCGCATCGTAGGCATTGTCCACGATGCCTGCAAAGCCCAGGTAATCGGCCATCCGGGTGCGGTCTAGGGGCCAGCTGGTGCCATTGAGCACGGTCGTACCCATCGGCGACAGGTCGAGGCGCGCGTAGGCTTCGCGAATGCGCTGGGCGTCGCGGTCGAGCGCGGCGGCGAAACCGAGCAGGTAGTGGCCGTAGCTGTTCGGCTGTGCCGCCACGCCGTTGGTGTAATTCGGGACGATGGTCTTTTCGTGCTCGGCGGCCATGCCCACGATCGTGCCGGCGGTCTTGTTGAGCCGGTCGGCCAGGGCCAGCATGTTGTCGCGCATGATCGCCGCGCGGTAGGTCGCATGCATGTCCTGGCTAGAGCGTCCCGCGTGCAGCAAGGTCACGTCGATGCCGGCCGCCTTGATCATCAGCGGTTCGAAGGTGATCACGGTCGAGGGACGCTTGCCGCCCGGCTGGTTGCCGTCTTCGATGACCTTGGCGACCCCGGCGGCGATATTCGGCACCTTCGATTTGTCCAGCAAGCCTTCGCTGGAATTGATCACTGCGGACGCCTTGTTGATTTCACCGAGCCAGTAGAATTCGTCGCGTTTGTTTTGTTGCTGGGCTTGCGCCTGGGTGATGCAGGCAAGCAGCAGGAAAGACAGGGGAAGGGTTTTGAGTTTGAACATGGCCGTGCTTTCATGTAATCGCAGAGGTAATTGTGCCCTTGTCGGGTCACGACGCCCGAACGGCGCCGTCCGTTACCGAGGATCGCCGGATCAGAACATGTGCATGATGCCGGCGGCAACGCCATTCTGGCTGGTCTGGTTCAACTTGGTCGTCCCGCCGGTGGCGAGGCCGCCGTTCAGTTTGGTGTGGTCGGCTTCGGCATACAGCGTGGTGCGCTTGGACAGCGTATAGGTCACGCCGGCCATGTACAGGTCCTTGCGCGCGTCGCCCGCCGCGGCGGCGGCGGTGGCCTTGGTGTTGTAGAGCTTGTTGCGGTACACGGCGGCGGTGAAGTCGAAGCGCTGGGTGATCTGATAGTCGCCGCCAATCCAGTCCCACTGCGAGGTATTGTCGCGCGTGGCGGTTTCCTGGGTCTGCTTGACGTGGCCGACCGCCAGCGTCAGCTTGCCGAAGTCGTAGGACGCGCCGAGCGCCAGGTGGTTGTAGTCGCGGTAGTCGGCTGCGCTGGCGCTGCCGACGTTCTGCTTGGCGATCGCGTAGCTGGCGCCTGCCTTCAGGCCGCCGTGCGCGTAGTTGGCGCCGAGCGCCTTGGTGGTGCCGTAGTCGACGTCGCCCGCCACTTCGCCCAGCGACCATGCGGCGCGCGTGGTCCAGTCGCCGAAGGTGCCGGTGTACTGCACGTCATTGTCCTTGCGGATGCCGTTGGTCGAGGACAGCACGTAGGTGATGCTCGGGTAGCGGAACTTGAACGGGTCGAAGGCGAGGATGGTGCGGTAAGCCACCGTGTAGTTGCGGCCGACGTCGAGCGCGCCCCAGTCGCCCGATATGCCGACGTGGGCCTCGCGCTGGAACAGCACGTTGTTGGTGTTGTTCAGGGCGCCGGTACCGCCATTGAAGCCCAGCTCCAGCACGAAATTCACCTTGTTGTTGCCGCCCAGGGCTTCGCTGCCGCGAAAGCCCAGCCGGTTCGAGCGGAAGGTGCCGTTGGAACCCTCGGTCGTGACGCTGTCGCCTTGCGGGTCGATGTTGGTCGTGCGGCGCAAGCCGCCATCGATCGAGCCGTAGATGGTCACCGCGGCGCCGCCGTTCGCGGCCGCGGCGGTCTTGGGCGCTTCGGTGGCTGCCTCTTCCTGAGCATGGGCGTGCAAGGACAGGGCGGCCAGGGCGGCCGCCAATAGCGTTTGTTTCATGGTGTCTCCAGGTTGTCGTTATGATGTGCGCCAGCCGGTTCGGCTCGCGTTGCTACGGTGATGACGGCGCGACGCGCACGGCCGGGACAGCCGAATCGTGCGGGCGGGGAGGGCTGGGATGGCGGGTGCTTGACATGGGCGTCTCGGTTTGTTTTCTTAGTGTAAGGACGATGCTACTAAGAAAATTCTCCGATGTAAAATATCTCGAAGTAGAGATTCCCATATTTTATTCATATCGACCGTAGTGTTTACGGCGGTCTGCGCCGGCCCGGCATGGCATGCCTGCGTGCCCGGTACATCGAACACGATTGATCCGGATAAAACACTATCGATTGAGGCAATTGCATCGAATACTTTTGGTTTACCTTCTCGATTGACCATCTATGATGACTTGATTGCCATTCGGGAGGTGCAAAGTGAAACGCGTCCTGTACAACAAAGTGTCGTTCACCCTTGCTGCAGTTGCCATATTCCTGGTCGGCATGCTGCGCGATCCCGACTTGGCCAATGCAGACGATCTGGATACCCTGCCGGTGGCCCAGGAGCACATGCCGGGCTACCAGTTCGTGCCGGATGCGGCTCGATCCACACCCTTGAGCGAAGCTGACCTGAGGAAGCTCAACGCGCCTGTCGAAGGATCGATGCCCACGTTCTAGCCCGAGCGGGCCGCATGGCTGCGCTCGGGCTGGCATTCACGTGGATGCCAATCAGAACTGGTTCATCGTGTTGTGCTGTCCGGCGGCCTTCAGGGCGGCTTCACCGCTGAAGTAATCCTTGTGATCGTCGCCGAGATCGGAGCCGGACATGTTCTGGTGCTTGACGCAAGCGATGCCCTGGCGGATTTCCTTGCGCTGGACGCCGGCCACGTAACCGAGCATGCCTTGCTTGCCGAAATAGTCCTTGGCCAGGTTGTCGGTCGACAGGGCCGCGGTGTGGTAGGTCGGCAGCGTGATCAGGTGGTGGAAGATGCCCGCTTCGCGCGCGGCGTCTTCCTGGAAGGTGCGGATGCGCTCGTCGGCCACGCGCGCGAGCGGGTAGTCGTCGTATTCGGCGCTCATCAATTGCGAGCGTTCGTAGGCGGAAACGTCCTCGCCGCGGTCCTTCATGCCGTCGTACACCTGCTGGCGGAAATTCAGCGTCCAGTTGAACGAAGGGCTGTTGTTATAGACCAGCTTGGCGTTCGGGACGACCTTGCGGATCTCCCTGACCATGCCGCCGATCTGGGCGATGTGCGGCTTCTCGGTTTCGATCCACAGCAAGTCGGCGCCGTTCTGCAGCGCCGTGATGCAGTCGAGCACGCAGCGCGCCTCGCCGCTGCCTTCGCGGAACTGGAACAGGTTGCTGGGCAGGCGTTTCGGGCGCAGCAGCTTGCCCTCGCGCCGGATCAGCACGTCGCCATCGGCGATGGCGTCGGGCGTGACTTCTTCGACGTCGAGGAAGCTGTTGTACTGGTCGCCCAGGTCGCCCGGCTCGCGGCTGTAGGCGATCTGCTTGGTCAGGCCGGCGCCCAGCGAATCGGTGCGCGCCACGATCACGCCGTCTTCCACGCCCAATTCGAGGAAGGCGTAGCGCACGGCGCGGATCTTGGCCAGGAAGTCTTCGTGCGGCACCGTGACCTTGCCGTCCTGGTGGCCGCACTGCTTTTCGTCCGACACCTGGTTCTCGAGCTGGATGCAGCAGGCGCCGGCCTCGATCATCTGCTTGGCCAGCAGGTAGGTGGCTTCCGCGTTGCCGAAGCCGGCATCGATGTCGGCGATGATGGGCACGACGTGGGTGGTGAAATTGTCGATCTTGTTCTGGAGCGCGGCGCGCGCATCGCCCTGGGCAGCGTCGAGCTGGCGGAACAGGCCGCCGAGTTCGCGCGCGTCGGCCTGGCGCAGGAAGGTGTACAGCTCGCGGATCAAGCCGGGGACGGCGGTCTTCTCGTGCATCGACTGGTCCGGCAGCGGGCCGAACTCCGAGCGCAGCGCGGCGATCATCCATCCCGACAGATACAGGTAGCGCCGTTCGGTGCTGCCGAAATGCTTTTTGATGGAGATCATCTTTTGCTGGCCGATGAAGCCGTGCCAGCAGCCCAGCGACTGGGTGTACTTCGACGAATCGGCGTCGTAATTGGCCATGTCCGCGCGCATGATCGCGGCGCTGTAGCGGGCGATGTCGAGGCCGGTCCGGAAGCGGTTTTGCGCGCGCATGCGGGCCGCGGACTCGGGGCTGATGGCGTCCCAGCCGCTGCCGTAGCGCTGCTTCAGAGCGGAGAGGGACTGGATATCGTTTTGGTAGTCGGACATGTTGAACTCCATGGAGTGTGAATCGAAAAGGACTTGAATCGCATGGGTTCATCGTAAGCCGAGCAGACGCGGATATCTTATGTCTTATAGAAGACAGTGCGGGAAAAATTCTCCTTATTGATCAGTGGCTTGGGTGGTTCTTTTCACGATATGGAACGGTATTTTGCGCGTCGAAATAATTTTCGATCGGCTGGCGACAGATTATTTCACATGATGAAACGGCGCTCAGCCGTGTGAAAAACCGATGCGCCGCGCCGATCGGCGCTCGACGCGGCATCGGCGAGCGCTCAACGGCCGTCATCGTGAGCTTGGATCGCCGGCTATCCGCTCAGGACGGCCGCGGCTGCGCATGCCCGGCGGTGTCCTTGTTGTGAGGTTCCGAATCGTCCGAGCGGTCGCCCAGGATGTCTTCGACGTACAGCATGTTGACCAGCTTGACCAGCACTGCCGTCAGCGGTGTGGCCAGCGCCACGCCGGCAAAGCCGAACAAGGTGCCGAAGATCAGCTGCATGATGATGGTCAGCGCCGGCGGCAGGTTGACCGAGCGCGATTCGATGACGGGCAGCAGCACGTAGCCATCCAGCATCTGGATCGCCAGCAGCAGCAGGCCGGTGTACAGCGCCAGGTCGGTGCTGGTCGACAGCGCGATCAGCACCGCCGGCACGCCGCCCAGGATCGGGCCGACGTAGGGGATGAAGTCCATCAGGCCGGCGATGATGCCCAGGATCAGGCCGAGCGGCACGCCCAGCATGGTCAAGCCGGTCGACAGGATGGCGGCGACGATCAGCATCGACGCGCCCTTGCCGAGCAGCCAGCGCGCCAGCGAGGTGCCGATGGTATCGAGCACGTCGCCCGCGCGCGCGCGTCGCGGCTGCGGGATCAGCTTGATGAAGCCATGCGTGTAGACGCGCGGCGAGCTGGCGAAATAGATGCCGACCGCGATGATGATCACGATGTTGGCCAGCGTGCCCAGCACGCCGCCGAACAGCAGGCCGGCGTCGGGCGCGAAGCGCTGCAGCGAGCCGACGATTTCCTTGGTCGAAGGCATCTGCTGGGCCATGTGCTGGAGCATCGGATGCGCCTTGACCATTTCCTGCAGCCGTTCGATAGAGGCCGGCAACTGCTTGGCGAGCGCGCTCGACTGCTCGGCGATCTGCGGCGCCATCGCCCAGCCGCCCAGGCCGATCACGGCGATCAGCGCCAGCAGCACGATCCCCAGCGCCACCTGCCGGTTGACCTTGAGGCGGTCGCGCACGATCACGCTGAGTTCGTACAGCAGCACCGAAAACAGGATGCAGGCGAAGATCAGCAGCAGGGCGTCGGCGGCGAACCAGATCGCGGCGCCCAGCGCCAGGAACAGCACCGTGATGCCTTCGATCATGACCACGCGGCGCATCAGGTTGCGCTGCGGGCGGGAAGGCGCCAGCGTGTTGGCGGGTTCGGATGCAGGACCGGATTCGGGTCCCGATGAGGGTAGGCGTTGGGAATCGTTCATGAATAAAATGTTATCAGTTCATGTCCGCAACCGTCGCGCGGCATGAGGTGTTGCAGCACAGCGCGGCTTATGTGCGTGCGCTAACTGAGCCATATGCCCGCTTTTCTTATCATTGAGTCAAACATGAGCAGCAAGCCCAAGCAGTAAGCCCAGCGGCAAGCTTTATTTACTTCAATCGATAGAAAAGGAGATCACCATGAATTCGGATCAAGTCAACGGCAAGCTGAAAGACATCGGCGGCAAGATTCAGGAAGAAGCCGGCAAGCTGGTCGGCAGCTCGGAACAGCAAGTGAAGGGCCTGCAGAACCAGGTCGAAGGCAAGACCCAGGAAAAGCTGGGCGACGCCAAGGAAACCATCCACGACGCGACCAAGTAAATCGCCTCGAGGCGGCGTGATGGCCGCCAATGAAAAACAGCCGCGGGTGCATGCGCACCACGCGGCTGTTTTTATTTAGAGGCTTGCAGGCTTACTGGGTCTGCTCCGGATGCAGGTTCTTCTTGAAGAAGGCTTCGATCATGCCGTACACGTGACGCTGGCCGGCGCGCGACGAGATGCCGTGCTTTGCGCCCGGGTAGGTCATCAGCTGGAACTGCACGTCGCGGTTGACCAGCGCGTCGATCAGGCGCGTCGAATTGGTGAAGAGCACGTTGTCGTCGGCCATGCCGTGCACCAGGAACAGCGGCGACTTCAAACCGTCCAGGTGGGCCAGCACGCCGCTCTGCTCGTAGGCCTTCGGATTGCTCTGCGGCGTCGCGCCGACGAATTGCTCGGTGTAGTGGGTGTCGTACAGCGCCCAGTCGGTCACCGGGGCCACCGACACGCCCATCGCCAGCTTGTCCGAACCGGCTTCCAGCAGGCGCAGCGTCATGAAGCCGCCGTAGCTCCAGCCGAACACGCCGACGCGCTTCGGATCGACAAAACTTTGCTGCGCCAGCCAGTCGACGCCGGTCAACTGGTCTTCGACTTCATGCGCGCCCAGGTTGCCGTAGATAACGTCGGTGAACTTGCGTTCGCGGCGCGACGAGCCACGGTTGTCCAGCGTGAACACCACGAAGCCCTGCTGCGCCATGTATTGCTTGAACAGATTGCCCCAGCCGCGCGTGACCTGCTGCGAGTGCGGGCCGCCGTAGACGAACAGGAACACCGGATAGCGCTTGGCCGGGTTGAAATTGGCCGGCTTGATCATCGAGTAGTACAGCGCCTGGCCGTCATGCGCCCGGATCGTGCCGAACTCGGTCGGCAAGTGGTTCGCCACGTATTTCGCATACGGGTGATTGGCATTGAGCTCGTTATGCTCGAGCCACTCGACCATGCTGCCGTCGGCGCGGCGGATCGAAGTTTGCGGCGGCGTGTTCGGGTCCGAGAAGGTGTCCACGAAGATCTTGCCGTTGGCGGCGAAGCGGTCGTCGTGCCAGCCGTCCTGCTTGGTGATGCGCACCGGCTTGTCGGCATTGCTGCCGTCCAGGTTCAGCACATAGGTCTGCTTGTCGATCACCGCATCCTTGTTGGAGGCGATGTAGATCTTGCCGGCCGCTTCGTCGATGGCCAGCACGTTATCCACGCCCCATTCGCCGCGCGTGATCGGGTGCAGCAGCTTCCCGTTCATGTCGAACAGGTACAAATGGTTGCGGCCGCTGCGCTCGGAAGCCCAGACGAATGCATTCTGCTTTTTCAGGAAGCGCAGGCCGTCGCTCAGCGCGACCCAGGTCGGCGAGGTTTCGGTCAACAGCGTGCGCTCGGCCAGCGTATTGCCATCGACGGCGACCAGGTCGAGGCGCTTCTGGTCGCGCGACTGGCGCTGGTAGACCAGGGTCTTGCCATCCGCGCTCCAGTCGGCGCGCACCAGGTAGATATCCTGTTCCGGGCCGAGGTCGACGTTTTTCTGCGCGCCGGTGGCCGGGTTGACGATCTTCAGCTCGACCAGCACGTTCTTGTCGCCGGCGGCCGGATAGCGCTGGTCGATGACGTCGGTGCGGTCGGCGAAGATTTCGAAGCGGCGCGCCACCGGCACTTGCGCTTCGTCATAGCGTTTGTAGGCGATCGCGGAATCGTCCGGCGCCCAATAGTAGCCGGTACGCTGATCCATCTCTTCCTGCGCCACGAACTCGGCTTCGCCATTGTGCACGGTGCCTTTGCCGTCCGTGGTCAGCTGGCGCTCCTGGCCGGTGGTGAGATCGATCACGAACAAATTCTGGTCGCGCACGAACGAGACGTAGCGGCCTTTCGGCGAGATCTTCGGATCGGCGACGTTGCCCGAGGCGACCTTGCGCGCCGCGTCCGGATGGGCGACGTCGACCAGGTACAGGTCGCCGGCGATCGGCACCAGCAGTTGTTTTCCACTAGGCGCCCAGCTGTAGCCGAGGATGCCGGACAGGCTGGCGGTGCGTGCGCGTTCGCGCCGCGCCTTTTCTTCCAGCGACAGATTTTCGTTCGGAACCAATTGCTTGGAGTCGACCAGACGATGCGTGGTCTTGTCCTTCATATTGTATTCCCACAGGTCGAGCTGGAACTGGTTGTCCGGACGACCGCGCAGGAAGGTGACGCGTTCGCCGTCGGGCGACACGGCCAGGTTGCGCACGCCCGGACCGGCCAGCGCCGGATCGGCGTGGATGCGGTCCAAGGTCAATTGATCCGCGCAAGCGGGCGCGGCTGCCAGGGCGGCGGCCAGAAAACTGATAAGAAGGCGCATGGAAGGTCTCGAGGGGGGAGAGTTAATTTTATGCAACTGGCGCACGATACCAGAGTCCCTCGCGAAAATCTGTACATACGCTTGATGCCAAAAATCCATGTTGTATGCATGAAATTACAATTGATTACAAAACATGGATTATTGGTAATGTCTAGACATGCGAAATCGACTATTATTGAGCCGTCGTCAGATTCTGACGAAGATTGTTTAGTTCTCTCCACAGGGTTTGCCGATGGACTTGTCCATCGGCATTTTTTTTGCCTCGTGGCGGCAAGCGATCAGAAATTGACCTTGAACTGGACGCCATAGGTGCGCGGCTCGTTCAGCATGCCGGTCAGATTATCGAAGTCGATCGCGGCAGTGACTTGGATCCGGTTGGTGATGTTGCGCGAATACGCTGCCAGCTCGTACTTGCCTTCCCCCCATTTATAACCGACGCGCAGACCGCCTTCGACCAGGGGCTTGGCCGTGTATTCCTTGGCTTCGTATAGGAACATGTTGTAGGTGCTGCGATAGTCCCAGTCGGTCATTGCATACAAGTCGCCGTCCTTGAAAGGCACGCTGTAAGTCAGCGTGAAATTGCCCTGCCAGCGAGGTGCGCGCGGCAGCGGATTGCCGCCGATTAAGACCGTGCCCGGGAAGGGGCCGGCCGGATTGGTCACGGTACAGCCGGCCACGCCCTGGGTATTGGCATAGTTGCCGCAGTACTGCACGAACAGCTTGCCGTCCTTGATTTCGGTCTGGTTGTAGCTGCCGCCCAGCGTCATGCGCAGGTTGTCGGTCAGGATGGCCTGTGCGTCCAGCTCGACCCCCTGGCCGGTGACCTTGTCGGCGTTGATCAGCTGGTTCATGTTGACCACGCCGCTGCCGGCAGTCAGTTGCTTGTCCTTGACGCGGTACTGGAACACGCTGGCCGACAGGCGCGCGCGGCGGTCGAACAAGTCTTCCTTGATGCCGGCTTCGTACGACAGCGCCTTTTCCGCGCCCGCGAAGGACGGGCGATCGCTCAGGCCGCTCAGGCGACCCTGCATGCTCGGCGCGCGGTAGCCGGTGGCGACGCGGGCGAACAGGTTGGTGTCCTTGTCCAGCGCATACATGGCGCTGGCATCCCAGCTGACGTTGTGGCTGGTGTTGTCGATCACGAAGGGACCGGCGGTGGTCGCCTCGACGCGCTTGGCCGAGAAATCCTTGTTGTCGGTCGTGTAGCGCAGGCCCCCGCGCAGTTTTAACTTGTCGCTGACGGCGTAGTTCAGCGTGCCGAATGCGGCCCAGGAGCGCGTGTCCTGGGTCTGGGTGGCATAGAACGGGTTCTGCGGGTTGCCCGGCGTCAGCGAGTCGAAGCTGATGCTGTCGATCTGGATGTGCTCGCGGAACAGGAACGCTCCGACTATCCATTGCAGCGGGCCGGCCGTGTTCGATTCGGCGCGGAACTCCTGCGTGAACTGGTGATGGTTCGGCAACACGTCGGCGGTTTCGACGGCGAAGGGGATGTAGCCCGGACCCATCGGCGGCGCGTAGACCGCGCCGTAGCCGCCGTCGACGTCGGCGCGGCTGTAGAAGTGCGCCGATTCATAGCCGGTGATCGAATGCAGCGTGACCTCGCCCATGTTCCAGTTCAGGCGCATGTTGGCGCCCTTGGTACGCAAGGTCTGCTTGTTGATGCCGTCGGTCGGATAGCTGCCGTAGTCGAATCCGTCGACGAGCTCGTTCGTGCCCCGCTTGATGATGTTGGCGCGGAACAGCGTCGCATTGTTGTCGAGGTCGCGCGCATGCACGTTGAACAGCGCGTCGAAATCCTTGTTCGGCCGCACCAGCACCTGCAGGCGCAGGGCATTGTCGTGGTAGCCCTCGAGGTCGCGCGTGCCGGTCGGCCGCGGATTGTGGACGCGGTCGTCGCGGTTCTGCGATTGCAGCGACAGGCGCGCCGCCACGGTGTCGCTCATCGGCAGGTTGTAGACGCCTTCGGCATTCTTCGCGCCATAGTTGCCGATGCCCAGGTTCAGGTGGCCTTCCGTCTTGAACTGCGGCTTGACCGAATCGAACTTGATCACGCCGGCCGGTGAATTGCGGCCGAACAGCGTGCCTTGCGGGCCGCGCAGCACTTCGATCTGGTCGACGTCGAATACCGGAAAGCCCTTGAGCATCGGGCTCTCCTGCACGATGTCGTCGACCACCAGGCCCACCGGTTGCGAGGCATTCAGGTCGAAGTCGGTATTGCCCTGGCCGCGGATGTAAAAGCGCGGGAACGAGCGCCCGTAATCCGATTCGACGCTCACGCTGGGCGTGCGTCCCGAGAGGAAGCGGATGTCGTCGCCGCCGGCGATCAGCGCGTCGAGGTGGTCGCCCTTCAGGGTACTGACCGACAGCGGCACCTCGCGGATGTTTTCCGAGCGGCGCTGGGCCGTCACGATCACGGATTCCAGCCGCTGAGGCGCCTGCGCGGCATCGGTTTGGGTAGCCGCATTGTCCTGGGCCAGCACGCTGGCGGGAAATGCGCCGGCGATTGCCATCACCAGCAAGCTCAGGGCGGGCTGCAGTGAAACGGGTTTTTTCGAGTTTGTCATTGTGTCCGAGCCAAAAGAAGAAAATCCGGAACAGGTTGGCGTACCCACCAACTTGTCTATGTATTTACCTTAAGGCAATAGTAACAAATGACTATTTAGTTACAAAGGAATATGTACGGCGATAGCAAGTTCATGCGTATCTGATGCATTTACGCTACGGATGCCCGCACGCGCGCACGCGACAGCCTGTGCAGCGTCCAGGCCAGCAGCACTGCTGCCACGGTCAAGCCGAGCACTAGGCCGATCCAGAAGCCGGTGGCCGCCATCGGCTGGGCAGGCGACCACGGGAACCAGCTCGGCGCCAGGCCGAGAATCCAGCCGACCGGCAGGGCCACGCCCCAGAACGCGATCATCTGGATCAGCATCGGCGCGCGCGTCACCTTGTAGCCGCGGATGCTCGAGGCCGCGGCCACCTGGGTCGAATCCGACAGCTGGAACAGCGCGGCGAACAGCAGCAGCATCGCGCAGGTCGCCTTCACCGCGCCATCGGAGGTGTACATCGCCGCGATGTGCCAGCGGAAGATCGCGATGAAGATGGCCGACAGCGCACCAAACGCGATGCACATGCCGGTGCCGACCCAGGCCACGAAGCGCGCCTTGACCGGATCGCCTTCGCCCATCGACTGGCCGACCCGGGTCAGCGCGCCGATGCCGAAGCTGAGCGGCACCATGAACACCAGCGACACGAAGTTCAGCGCGATCTGGTGCGCCGACACCTGCACCACGCCGAAACGGGCGACCAGCAGGCTGACGACGCCGAAGGCGCTGACCTCGGCGAAGTGGGTCACGCCGATCGGCAGGCCGAGTTTCAACATGCTGCCGATCTCGTTCCAGTTCGGGCCTTCCCAGCGCGTGAACGGGTAGGTGAGGCGGTAGGCGGAAGCCTTGCGGATCCACAGCACCATCGCGCCCAGCATCAGCCACATGCCGGTCGCGGTCGACACGGCGCAGCCGAGCGCGCCGAGTGTCGGCGCACCGAAACTGCCGAAGATGAACACATAATTCATCAGCACGTTGTACAGCAGGCCGCAGATGGCGATGACCATGATCGGCTTGGTCTGGTTGATGCTGGTCGTGTAGCCGTACAGCGCGCGGTAGCAGGCAAAGGCCGGCATGCCCAGGCTGATGATGTGCAGGAAGGTCTTGGCGCGCTGGGCCACGGCAGGGTCGAGGCCGATGTGGTCGAACAGCAGCGCGCACAGGTTCGCCGCCACGCAGCCGGCCAGGCCGACGCCCAGGCCCAGCCACAGCGATTCGCGCACCGAATGCGAGATCTTGTCGAAGCGCCCGGCGCCCATCTCGTGCGCGACCACGGAATTCACCGCCATCATGACGCCCATCACGGTCACCAGGATGATCGACCACACCGAGGTGCCGAGCGACACGGCGGCCAGTTCGGCCGCGCTGACGTGGCCGGTCATCGCGACGTCCGCCACGCCCATGCCGACGGTGGCCAGCTGGCCGACCAGCATCGGCCAGGACAGGCGCCACAGGGTCGCGACTTCGAGGCGGATCGGAGATTTCGGATGGGTTGCGGATACGGTGGACGTCATGAAAAGCCGGTTCTGGTTGCGCGGGTGGACCTCGGATTGTACTGCCTGATTGCCAAGGCCGTAGCGATGTTGCACCCGGCGCCGCCGCGCGCGCCGTCGTCTGCTATAGTCGTCGGTCCATCCAACAGCATCCACTTGACTTCTGCCAATGAGTACCTTCTGGAGCCCCCACGTCAACGCGCTGACGCCGTATGTGCCCGGCGAGCAGCCGCGCATTGAACGCCTGATCAAGCTCAATACCAACGAAAATCCGTATCCGCCGTCGCCGAAGGTCCTCGCCGCCATCGCCGCGGAGAACGACGAGCGCCTGCGCCTGTATCCGGATCCGCAATCGGCGCGGCTGACGGAGGCGCTGGCGGCGTATCACGGCGTCGCGCCGGACGAGGTGTTTGTCGGCAACGGTTCGGACGAGGTGCTGGCCCACGCCTTCCACGCTTTCTTCCAGCAGGACAAGCCGATCCTGATGCCGACCATCAGCTACAGCTTTTATAAAGTGTACTGCCGCCTGTTCGGCATCGAAGCGAACCTGCAGCCGCTCGACGATGCGATGCGCGTCGATCCGGCCGCGTACGCGGCGCCGTGCGGCGGCGTGGTGATCGCCAACCCGAACGCGCCGACTGGCATCGCGCTGTCGCTGGAACAAATCGAGCAGGTGCTGCAAGCCCAGCCGGAGCGTGTGGTGCTGATCGACGAAGCCTATGTCGACTTCGGCGCCGAGTCCGCCGTCAAGCTGGTGGCGCGCTATCCGAACCTGCTGGTGGTGCAGACTTTTTCGAAGTCGCGCGCGCTGGCCGGCTTGCGCGTCGGCGTGGCGATCGGCCAGCGCCATCTGATGGAAGGCCTTGAGCGGGTCAAGGACAGCTTCAATTCCTATCCGCTCGGCCGCCTGTCGGTGGCCGGCGCCGTGGCCTCGCTCGACGACGAGGACTACTTCCAGGCGCGCCGCGCCCAGCTGATCGGCACGCGCGAACGGCTGGCCGAGCAGCTGCGCGAGCTCGGCTTCGCGGTGCTGCCGTCCAGTACCAACTTCCTGTTCGTCAGCCATGCGAAGCGGCGCGCTGCCGACCTGGCCCAGGTCTTGCGCGTGCGCGCGATCCTGGTGCGCCACTTCAGCACACCCGAGATCGACAATTACCTGCGCATCACGATTGGCACCGACGAGGAATGCGAGCAGCTGCGCAGTGCACTGGCGGAGATCCTGGCGCATTGATCGTCACAGGGTAGATAGTTGAAAAGCAAGCCCTGCGCCGCCACATAGGGCGCAATTCAACTTTTTACCCATTGGAGCTACGCTCGTGGAATACAAAGACTATTACGCCGTCCTCGGCGTCGACAAGACGGCGACCCAGGACGAGATCAAGAAGGCGTACCGCAAGCTGGTCCGGCAGTACCACCCGGACGTCAGCAAGCACAAGGACGCCACCGAAAAAACTGCCGAAATCAACGAAGCCTATGACGTGCTTGGCGACGCCGAGAAACGCGCCGCCTACGACGAACTCGGCCGCGGACGCCGCGCCGGCGAGCAGTTCACGCCGCCGCCGGACTGGGGCTCGCAGTTCGACTTCGGCGGCGCCGACGCCAACGATTTCTTCGCCGACCTGTTCGCCCATGCGGGCCGCGGCGCGCGCGGCGGCGGCGGGGCGCGCGGATTCGGCGGCATGGGCGGCGGCGGCGGTGCCGGTTTCCAGATGCGCGGCGAGGACATCCACGCCGCGATCGCGATCGATTTGCGCGACGCCTACAATGGCGCCTCGCGCACGATCAGCCTGCGCGTGCCGCAGCAGGATGCGCAAGGGCGCACCGTGATGCAGGACAAGACGCTCAGCGTGACGATCCCGAAAGGCGTCACGCCGGGCCAGCAACTGCGCCTGGCAGGGCAGGGCCATCCGGGCATGGGCGGCGCCGCCTCCGGCGACCTGTACTTGGAAATCCAGCTGAACGAGGACCCGCGCTACCGCGTCGAAGGCACGCACGTGTATGAAAACGTGCCGGTGACGCCGTGGGAAGCGGCGCTGGGCGGCAGCGTGTCGGTGCCGACGCCCTCGGGCGCCGTGGAAGTGACGATTCCGCCGGGTTCGCAGAGCGGCCGCAAGCTGCGCCTCAAGGGGCGCGGCATCCCGGCCGCGCAGCCGGGCGACCTGTACCTGATCCTGGACGTGGTGCTGCCGCCCGCATCCAGCGAACGCGCGCGCGAGCTGTACCAGCAGATGGCGCGCGAGATGGCCTTCAATCCGCGTGAACGCATAGGAGCTTGAGACGATGGTCGACAACATGAACCTCATCACCGGCGTTCTTCTCGAGGACGTCGCCCTGACCCTCGATGAACTGGCGCGCGCCTGCGACGTGGCGCCCGACTGGGTGGTGCGCCACGTGCGCGCCGGTACGCTCGGCGGCGGCGTCGCCGTCGCGCTGCAGGTCACGGAGTGGCGCTTCGCCAGCGCCGACCTGGTGCGCGCGCGGCGCCTGCTGCGCGTCGAGCGCGACTTCGACGCCAACGACGACCTGGCGGCGCTGGTCGTCGACCTCGGCGACGAAGTGCGGCGCTTGCGCACCCGCCTGCGCGCGCTCGGGTTCGAGCACGGCAGCGAGCACGGCTGATTTTCCGCCGCATCGCCCGGTCCCGGCGCGCCCCGGTTTTCGATTGCGCGCCGGGCTCATGCAGCTTGACGGGTTTGCGATAGAATCAATCAAAATTGTTGAATCTATGCGCAAGCTACCCAGAACCGCCACCGCTCCGTTTTGCCCGTCAGAAGTCTCCGGCACCGTCAACGTTCCCGAGAGCTTGCCCCTGTGGAAGAAAATCCTGCGCTTCGCAGGGCCGGGCTTGCTTGTTTCCGTTGGGTACATGGATCCGGGCAATTGGGCGACCGCCATTCAGGGCGGGTCGCAGTTCGGCTACAACCTGCTGTTCGTGGTCGTGTTGTCTAGCCTGGCCGCGATCGTGCTGCAATGCCTGAGCATGCGCCTGGGGATCGTCACCGGCAAGGATCTCGCGGTGCACTGCCGCGAGCAGTACGATCCGCGCCTGAACAAGGTGCTGTGGCTGTTCGCCGAACTCTCGATCATCGCCTGCGACCTGGCCGAAGTGCTCGGTTGCGCGCTCGCCTTCAAGCTGCTGCTCGGTGTGTCGCTGCCGGCCGGCGTGGCGCTGACCGCGCTCGACACCATCATCGTGCTGACCCTGAAGGGCAGGGGCTTTCGCCAGCTGGAGGCGATCGTGCTCGGGCTGATCGTCACCATCGCCGTCTGCCTGTTCACCGAGCTGGCGCTGATCCAGCCCGACTGGCGCGCGGTCGCCGCCGGCTTGATTCCTTCGATGCAAAAGCTGGAGGCGCGCGACGCGCTGTACCTGGCCATCGGCATCCTCGGCGCGACCGTGATGCCGCACAACCTCTACCTGCATTCCTCGGTGGTGCAGACGCGCGTCATGCCTTTCGACGTGATCCGCAAGACCGAGGACAGCCGCGGCCGCCTGGCCGAAGCGATCAAGTTGTCGCGCATCGACACCATCGTCTCGCTGGCGCTGGCGCTGTTCATCAACGGCGCGATCCTGGTGCTGGCCGCGGCCGCGTTCTACAAGCCGGGCGGCGGCGGCGTGATGGAGATCGACCAGGCCTACAGCCTGCTTGCGCCGATCGCCGGCACCGGCTTCGCGGCGATCCTGTTCGGCCTGGCGCTGCTGGCCTCGGGCCAGAGCTCGACTTTCACCGGGACGATTGCTGGCCAGGTCATCATGGAAGGCTTCCTGAAGCTCAAAATCCCGTGCTGGCAGCGGCGCCTGATCACGCGCGCGCTGGCGCTGGCGCCGGCGATGATCGGCGTGCTGACCCTCGGCGACCACGCGGTCGGGCGCATGCTGGTCGGCAGCCAGGTCGTGCTCAGCCTGCAGCTGCCGTTCGCGATGTATCCGCTGATCCGCCTGACCGGCAAGCGCAGCCTGATGGGCGGTTTCGCCAACGCCTGGTGGACTTCGGCGCTGGCGTGGTTCCTGTTCGTGGTCATCAGCGCGGCGAACATGTGGATGGTGTGGCAGGCGCTCGTCGATTGACGGCGCGAACAATGTCGTATTGACATTGCAGGCGTGCGTCGCCTTCCGGTCGGCGGCGCTACACTCGGTATCCCAGGCTTGATTACCAATCATCGATATCAAGGGAGGTACCATGCAACAAAATACCGCACAGGCCCTGCAGGGCAAACGCGTCGCGATGCTGCTCACCGACGGCGTCGAGCAAGTCGAATACACCGGTCCGCGCAGCTTCCTCGAGGATCAGGGTGCGCAGGTCACGCTGGTCTCGCCCAAGCCGGCCGGCGACGAGATCCAGGGTTTCGATCACCTGACGCCCTCGCAAAAGTTCAAGGTCGAGTTGGATGTGCGCGACGCGCGTCCGGGCGACTTCGACATGCTGGTGCTGCCGGGCGGCGTCGCCAACCCGGACCAGCTGCGCCTGTCGATGGACGCGATCACCTTCATCCGCGAATTCGGCCGCGAAGACAAACCGATCGCCTCGATCTGCCACGGCCCGTGGACGCTGATCGACGCCGACCTCGTCAACGGCAAGCGCATGACCAGCTGGCCGACGCTGCAGATGGACCTGCAGAACGCTGGCGCCGAATGGGTCGACGAGCAGGTCGTGGTCGACGGCAAGCTGGTCACCAGCCGCAAGCCGGACGACATCCCGGCCTTCAACCAGGCGATCCTGAGCGAACTGCAGGGCGCGTCGCAAGCCAAGCACTGACGCTGCCGCGCGCGCGTGGGCCTGCGCCTGCGCGCGCGTAGCGTGAAGGAGTTTCAAATGGAACCCGTTGCCGCCAAGCCGCTCGAAGGCAAGCGCGTCGCCATGCTGTTGACCGATGGCGTCGAACAAATCGAATACACCAGCCCACGCGCCTACCTGGAACAGCGCGGCGCCACCGTGGTGCTGCTCGCGCCCAAGCGCGCGGGCGAACCCATCCAGGGCTTCAACGGGCTCGAACCCGCGGACACTTTCCCGGTCGAGCTGAACGTCGCCGATGCCAACCCGACCGATTTCGACATGCTGGTGCTGCCGGGCGGCGTCGCCAACCCGGACCTGCTGCGCCAGTCGCGCGCATCGATCGAGTTCATCGCCGCCTTCGACGTCGAGGACAAGCCGGTCGGCGCGATCTGCCACGGCCCCTGGACGCTGATCGACGCCGGTCTCGCCACCGCCAGGCATCTGACCAGCTGGCCCAGCCTGAAGCGCGACCTCATCAACGCCGGCGCCGAATGGACCGACGAACCGCTCGTGGTCGACGCCAGGCTGGTCACCAGCCGCAAGCCCGACGATTTGCCGGCGTTTAACGATGCGCTGTTCAAGGAATTGATGCTGGCGCCGGGGACTGATCCCGGACCGACCTCCTGATCATCGCGGCTACACTGGCGGGAACTTCGAGAAAACGAAAGATGCGATGGACGACTTAGCGTTCGATCAAACCTCGTGCTGATCAGCACTGGCAGAGTGATCGACAGTTGTTCCAGCAGCTTGACGTTTTCTGCGGAGGTCCCATGGAAAAGAAGAATGTCGCGCGCTACATCGCGCTCGGGCTGGTGCTCGGCGTGGCGCTCGGTGCAGGACGCATCGACGGCGCGCAGGCGGCGCCGCTGCCTTTCGGCGCCCAGATCACCTTCGGCGACAGCCTGTCCGACGTCGGCAGCTATGCGGTCGGCGCGGTGGCGGCGGCGGGCGGCGGCAAGTTCACCATCAACGGCGACGCCACCGCCCAGCATCCCGAACTCAACGGCCGCAACTGGACCGAGATGATCGCCTCGGCGGCCGGTTTGCCACTGCCATGCGCGGCCCAGACCGGGCTCCTGGGCGATCCCAAGCTCGGCCTGTTCGCGCCGGTCGAGAACCATCCGGGCTGCTTCGGCTATGCGCAGGGCGGGGCGCGCATCACCGAGCCGATCGGGCCGGGCAACGTCGCCGCCGGCTCGCCGATCGGCGAACTGACGGTGCCGGTCGCGGGCCAGGTCGGCGCTTACCTGGCGGCGGCGGGCGGGCGCTTCCAGGGCAACGAGCTGGTGCTGGTGATGGGCAGCGCCAACGACGTCGTGACCCAGTGCCGCCAGCTGGCCGGCGGCGCCAACGAGGCGGCCCGGGCCGCGGGCGGCGCCGGGGAGGCCGCCGATGCCGCGCGCAACGCCTATTGGAGCGCCAACGGCCCGGCCGCGCTGGCCGCGATGAGCGCCGCCGGCAACCAGCTCGCAAGCATCGTCCAGCAGCAGATCGTCGGGCTGGGCGCCAACTTCGTGGTGGTCAACAACGTGCCCGATTTGTCCGGCACGCCGCTCGGCGGCGTCCAGGCGCCGCAGCTGCGCGCGCTGGTGCTGGCGATGGTGCAGAGCTTTAACGCGGCGCTCAAGGCCGGGCTCGATCCGCTGCCGCAAGTGGTGCAGGTCGACGTATTCGCGCTCAGCCAGGACGAGCTGGCCAATCCGGCCAACTATGGATTGACCAACACGACGGCGCCGGCATGCGGACCGAATGCGCTGGACGGCAATTCGCTGGCCTGCAACGTCGCGAACGTCTATCCGAACGTCGACATCAGCCACTTCCTGTTTGCCGATACGGTGCATCCGACGCCGTACGGGCAATGGCTGATCGCGCGCCAGGTGGCGGCGGCGCTGGCGGCCAGGGGCTGGCTGTGAGGCCTGGCCGCGGCCGTCGGCGCCGCTAGCCCTGGGCGTCGCCGACCGCGCGGTTGCGGCCCGCCTTCTTGGCCTGGTACAGGCGGCTGTCGGCCAGGTCGATCAGCGCGCCCGGGTTGTCGTGACTGCCGGGAACGACGGTCGCGACGCCCATGCTGCAGGTGACGATGTCGGCCACGCTCGAGCAGCGGTGCGGAATCGCCGCACGCGCCAGCAGGCGTGCGCAGCGTTCGGCCACTTCCCGCGCCGCGCGCGCATCGGTGCCGGGCAGCACCAGCGCGAATTCCTCGCCGCCCATGCGCGCGCACAGGTCGCGCGTGCGCGCGGCGCCGGCGTCCAGCGCGTTCGCGACTTCCTTCAGGCAGGCGTCGCCTTGCGGGTGGCCGTAGCAATCGTTGTACTGCTTGAAGAAATCGATGTCGACCACGATCAGCGACAGCGGCTCGCCCAAGGTGCGCCCCTTGTTCCACTCGACGTCGAGGATCTGGTCGAACATGCGGCGGTTCGGGATGCCGGTCAGGGCGTCGCGGTAGGACAGCACTTCGAGTTCCTTTTGCAGCTGCAGCAGCTTGTCTTCGGCGCGCTTGCGCTCGTCGATGTCGAACATGAAGCCGACCAGGCAGTCGACGCTGCCGTCCTCCTTGCGCACCACGTGCACCACGTCGCGGATCCAGACGTAGTCGCCCTCCGGCGTCAGCGCGCGGTAGTCGGCCTCGTGGTCGATCCCCTGCTGCGACTGCGACACGCAAAAATCGACGGTCTTCTGGCGGTCTTCCGGATGGATGCGCTCGGCCCAGTCGGTCACGGTCAGCCAGCTGCCGTGCGGCCAGCCGAGCACGGCTTCGATCTGCGGACCGACGTAGGCAAAGCGCATGCTGGCCCAGTCGATCTTCCACGGAATCGCCTTGGTCGATTCGAGCAGGGTGCGGTAGACCTCCTTGTCGTCGTCGTACATGGCGCCGCCGTTGACTGCAGGTGGATGCGTGCTCATGCGCTTGCCTCCAGGGCCGGCTGCATCGCTTGGGCGCGCCGCATCAGCGCCAGCAACGCGGCCGGTTCGTCGTAGGCGATGCGCAGGCCGGCGCGCAGCTCGCGCCGCATCAGGCGGATCATGTCGTCCAGCAGCGCGGCGGGAAAGGCGCCGGCCGGCTCGCCGGTGACTTCGGCCAGGCGTCCGGCCAGGACCGGCGCGTCGCTGACCAGCGGGCACACGCGGTAGCCGTAGCGCCCGCCGATGCGCTCGGGCGCCAGGTCCATGAAGCGGCCTTCGGTCTGGCGGAAGAAGTCCAGCGTCAGGCGGTAGGCGTTGCGGCCCAGGATCGGCAGGTCGTCCGGCACCGGCTTTTGGGCGTCGAGTTCCTGCAGGCGCGTGGCCAGCGGCAGCAAGTCGTGTACCTGGTAGGCGTCCATGTGCGGGTTGCCGATCCGGACCAGGTTGGCGATCAGCTCGCCCAGCGAGGCATGGCCGATGATCGCCGCCTGTTTCGGCAAGCCGCCCCAGACGCCGTCGGCGCCGCGCAGCAGCGCTTCGATCACCGAGGCGTTCTCGAAACCGGCGCCGGCATGCACGTGCACCAGCAGCTTGAGCGGTGCCGCCAGGTAGCGCCGCGCGATCGCGACATAGGCGCCGACCTGGAACGGTAGATAAGTGCCGCGGTCGTCTTCGATGCTGACGCCTTCGATCGGCTGGGCCGCCAGGAAGGCCAGCATGTCGCAGGTGCGCTCGAGGTTTTCGGCAAAGGCATCGCAGCCGTCGACGATGTTGATCAGGATGCGCGGCGCGGCGTCGCCGTCGGCTTGTCGATCGCCGCGGATATTGGCGTGGATCCAGGCGATGCTCGCGGCCAAGTCGCGCTTCAATTGCGCCAGGTCGACCTTGCCATCCATGCCGGCGTCGCTCAGATAGATTTCGTGCAGCGTGTTCGGCACCGTGTAGTCGCGCAGCTTGCACAGCGACGGCGAGGGTGTGAAGCGCCCGGCGGCGTCGACCGCGCCGATGTCGGTGAAGGCGAAGCAACCGCTCATGTCGACGCCGTGGTCGCGCAGGTGCGCCATGAAATCGTCGTCGACCTCGGGCTCGTCCGGTAATGAATAGTCCAGCGACCCGAGATGGATGTTGCGCATCCCGAACGCGCGCAGCTGCGGTAGGATGCGCAGCTTGTCGGCCAGCGTCTGGCCGATGTCGGCGCCGACCGGATTTTCGCGCAGCGACATGTCGATCAGGTAAGGCTCCATCAAGCGAAGTTGCTGCAATTGCCGGTCGGCGCCATCGCGCAAGGCACGCGCTTCGTCAAGTAAATTGCTGGACGTATCCATTGATTGCATGTCGTCAAGTTACTAATCATCAAACTATGACATGAATCAAAATGTAATGAAAGTCATCATTGCTTCTATACGTATTGAATGAATGAATTCTTGCAACGTGTCGAGGCAATACGGCGAGTTTGGCAAGCCTTTGGCGACTACCTATTCAAAAGCCTAGGATGCTGTGAAAAAATGCCGGCTTATTATCAAGTGGTTTGTTCGATATCAATAAGAGGCATGAACATTTCTTTTCGATTGCTTGCCGTAGTGCTCCTGGCCTCTTGGCTGACCACATCGTTATCTGCGCAGGCTACGCCAGCCACGGCATCGTCGGAAGCTGCCGCTCAAACGGGCGACTCGCTACCTGTCATCGGCATGCAACACATGAGCTGGACCGCCCGCGACGGCGCGCCGACCAACATTGCTGGCATTACGCAAACGCCGGACGGCTGGCTGTGGATCGGCAGCCCATCCGGCTTGTTCCGTTTCGATGGCGTGCGCTTCGAACGCATGGAAGGGGCGCTGGCGCCGCTTTCGTCCAACGTCGCTTGCCTGGGTATGCTGGCTGACGGAACCTTATGGCTCGCGTACAAATACGGCGGCGTGAGCTTGATGAAGGACGGGCGCATGCGTCACTATCATGCAGGCGAGGGCAACCTGCCGCGTGGCGCGATCCTGGCTGCGGTCCAGGATAAGGATGGGCATCTATGGCTCGGCGGGAATGGTGGCTTGCGCACGCTCGCGGAGGATGGCAGCTGGCGCCGTCCGGAAGCCGGATTTGGCGCACCGCCGGTGGTCACGGCGCTATTGGTCGGGCGCGACGGCACACTCTGGGTCCGTGCCAAAGGCGGTGCATATGCACTGGTACGCGGTGGCACGCGTCTGGAGCGCAAAGTGGCGTTGCCTGGCGATGGAAACCTGGCTGAACGTCCCGATGGCAGCATATGGACCTCGGACAGCGTCGCGCCGGGCCTGCACCTGATCGCCGGAACAACCGATGTCGACAGCGGCGAATGGTTTGGGCCAGGCCGGGTCAGCGCCTTCTTGTTCGACCATGCCGGCAACCTGTGGCAGCCGGCATACGAGGGCGCCACGCGCTCGCGCGCAGGCGCATCTGCCGGTGTCGACGCGAAACAGCGGACCGACGCGGCGCATGGCTTGTCCGGCATGCATGGCTTGGCGGGATTTGAGGACCGTGAGCGAAATATCTGGATCGGTACCGAGAACGGCCTGGATCGCTTCCGCGACTACAAGCTTCAGCCGCTGATGTTGCCGCCGCATGCCGCCGCTGCGCGTCCGCTGGCCTCGGCGCGCGGCGGCGGCATGTGGATCGATGGCGCGTTTCTGGCGCGTCCGGGCGCAGCGCTGCGTCAGTTTGCGCCGCCCACGCCGGGCGCTGCCTTTACGTCGGCGCTGCAGGAAGGCCCCGATGGCACGCTGTGGAGCGGAGGTATCGGCCGCTTGTGGGCCTTCCGCGATGGCGTACGGACCGAGGTGGCGTTGCCGGTACTGCCGGCGGGCGTTCAGGGCAAGATCTTCGCGCTGACCGCCGACGCCGACGGCGTACTGTGGGCGAGTTTGGGACCGATGGGCTTGTACGCCTTGCGCAATGGCCAGTGGAGTACGCGCGGCGTGATGCCGGGACTCGAACAATTCGCGCCGACCACGGTGGTGGCCGGGGATCCGGGCGTCCTGTGGGTTGGCTCCACCAACGACCAGGCCGCGCTGATCGCGCATGGCGCGCTGCGCCGCTTCAGTCGCGCCGATGGGCTGGCGGTCGGCGCCGTGCAAGCCGTACTGCCGATGGCTGGTGGCGCCTGGGTCGGGGGCGAGAACGGCCTGGCGCATTTCGACGGCAAGCGCTTCGCCGGCGTGACCGGGCGCGGCGGCGAACCGTTCGCCGGAATCACTGGTCTGGTGTTCGCGCGCGACGGCACGCTATGGCTGAACGGCGCCGCCGGCTTGGCTGCCATCGCGCCGGCCGAGCTGGCGCGCGTCACGCGCGATCCCGCCTACCGAGTCCGTTTCGACAGGCTCGACTATCGCGATGGCCTGCTCGGCAGCGCCAATCCGCTGATGCCGATGCCGTCCGCCATCCGCAGCAAGGACGGCACGCTCTGGTTCAGCACGCTCGGCGCCACCTTCGCTTTCGACCCGGCAACCCTGCCGCGCAACACGCTGGCGCCGCCGGTCATCGTCACCGCGCTCAAGGCCGGCGGCAAGACCTATGCAGCGCGAGACGGCTTGCGCCTGGCGCCGGGCACGAGCGCGCTCGCAGTCGACTTTACCGCGCTCAGCCTGCGTGCGCCCGAGCGCATGGGCTTTCGCTATCGGCTCGAAGGCGTCGACCGCGACTGGCAGGAAGCCGACGGACGCCGTTCGGTCCAATACACCAACCTGGCGCCGGGCCGCTATCGCTTCCGCGTGATCGCGTCCAACGACGACGGTGTCTGGAACGCGCGCGGCGCCACGCTTGCCTTCGAGATCGCGCCGAGCCTGACGCAGACCCTCTGGTTCCGCCTGCTGTGCATCACCGCCGTGCTGCTGGCGTTGTGGCTGCTGCACCGGATGCGCTTGCGCCGCGTGGCGCATCGGCTGTCGATGCAGATGAACACGCGCGTGGCCGAGCGCGAGCGCATCGCGCGCGAGCTGCACGACACGCTGCTGCAGGCGATCCAGGGCGTGGTGCTGAAATTCGATGCCGCCCTGCAGGGTCTGCGTCCGAACGAGCGCCGGCCCCTCGAGGATGCGCTGGACAGCGCCAACCGCGTGCTCGCCGAGGGGCGCGACCGGGTGGCCGGGCTGCGCGGCGCGGGCGCCGGCCACGAAGGCCTGGTGCGAGCGATCGCCGATTGCGGCACGGCGCTGGCGCGCGAGCGTGGCGTGGGCTTCGACGTCGTCACCGAAGGCGAGCCGGTCGCGCTCGACGATGGCACGGCGGATGAGGTGCTGGCGATCGTGCGCGAAGCCGTCTGGAATGCCCTGGCGCACGCCGAGCCTGGCGCCGTGACGGTGACGCTGCGGCAGGCGCCGGACGCCTTGATCGTGACGGTCGCCGACGACGGCCGCGGGATGCCGGCCGACGTGGCGCGCGACGGGACCCGGGCCGGGCACTGGGGCGTGGCGGGGATGCGCGAGCGGGCGGCGAAGATCGGGGCGCAGCTGGCGTTGACGTCGCGGGCAGGGGCGGGGACGGTGTGGACGCTGGTGGTGCCGTGCGCGCATGCGCGTGCGCGTGCGCGCGAACGGATGGTGGACGGCGCGGGGACGTGACGGGCTGTCGGGGACGCGCCGCCCGTCAAGGCGCCACCCGGAATCTACATTGCCTTCTTGCGCCGCAGTAATGCAAGCAGGCGCTGCGTCGCCGGCGCCAGATAAGCATCCTCGCGGTACGTGATGCCCATGCGGCGATACAGGGTCGTCAGGGGAAACGGCACTTCCTTCAACTGGGATCGCCCTGGCCGCAAGGTCGATCGTGAAGCAAAGCCCAACAGCCCGGTCTCTTCGATCAAGGGCAGAATCGTGTTGAGCATGGTCGGGGGCACGATCGCTGCGCGATCGCTTGAATGGGCGAATCGGAGAGCCTTTGCGCTTGCAAGCGCAAAGTCGCTGCGCCGGCTCGCCGCAGTGCGGCGAGAAACCGCGGCTACGCCCCTCGTCCGTGCCGGACGAGGATCCGATTCCTCGGGTCTCATTCAAGTATTCAAAAACAAAGCCCCGCCGGCTTGCGCCGACGGGGCTTTATTTTTGAATACTGGTGGAGGCGGAGGCTACCGAACAGTAGCTATGTGGAGTGGGCTATTTTCGAGAGAAATACCCCCAGAGTTACCCCCGACGATTTGCTGTAGCGACCCGATAGGATGCAGACCTTCGGCTTTCTTTTCGCCGCGTCGCTTATTTCGTTTTGGGGGCGAACCTTCCCGCGCAACCTGCAGCGCAGCCCAGTTCGGCTCCTGATGTTTCTTCGGCTGTGGCTTGTTCTCTGTTGGACGCCCACCGAACAGCTGCTCGACATAAGCGCGCAGGACAAGTGGCAAGCCATCTGGGCGAACCTTATGAACGATGCCAAGGGTGTTGAGTGCAGCGATCTGAGCTGACCGCTGCTTTCTTCCGGTTAGCTCGACAATCTCATCTTTCGTGAGGAACATGGTCTCCATGACGGGGCGATCGTCAGCCATGCATCTCATCTGGCGCGGACGGAAAGGATCGACTTTCGAAGACTTGCGGCGCTATCAGGTGATGCGCCGCACTCGAGCGCCAGCTTATGGAATTCCTCGGCTGCGTCATGTGGAGCAAGGCTATACGACCGGACTGCGGCCCGGGCCTTCGGGGCTAGGTCATTGATGTCGCCATAGGTCAGCATGCCCGACAGCATGGCCTCTTCCTTGAACATCTTGATGACGCTTGCCGGCAGCCGAGGGCCGAAAACGAAGTACTCGAGAATTTTTAGGAAGCTTGGATGAGCCTGAATCTCGGCGCCGGCCGTTCCGTTCTGCTCGAAAATTTGTTGTCGCGACTTACCTCGGGCGCCGGGATTGCGATCGGGATCGGTGAAGTATAAGAGCCGCACATCCGGTACCGCCTGGCGATCGAGCAACGAGTCTGTCAGTTCGTCCATTGGTTCCAGGGATGCGCGTATCTCGCTATGGGATGGGTGGCCGAAATGAATCTTGGACAACAGTTCGCGCTCGTGGTCAGTCAATTCGATATCGGGCGTTCTCAATTAATACTCCTGGAAGACTGGATCGGTTTCCCCTGCTGCAATGGTATTTTATACAATCTTTCGTCGTTATATCGGCAGTATTGCGCAGCTGGTCGACCAGCGCCGCCGCCGCGGCGTGCGCGTGCGCACCGGCAGTATTACGACCAAGTCGTGAAACCCTGTCGCTGCAATCGGTGCCCCACCGTTGGCGGATGTCTGCGAGAGAGGGTCTACGCCGGCGGCGCACACCCAGGCGCGGCGCGAGATGTCCCCGAATTTGGCCGCGCTTAAATCCCGCTGAGTGTGTGTGTCATGGCCTCCAGGAAGGCCCGGTACTCGCGCTCGATGACCGCTTCGCATTCGTCGGCGGTGGCCAGGGGCGCCACCTCCAGGGCAATCCGCCGCTTGCAGTCTTGCAGGCCGGCGCGCATCGCTTCGACCACTTCCCGCACGCAAGCGCTGACTTCGGCCTTGTCCAGATATTGGGCCGCCAGGTTGACCGCCTCGATCTCGGACAAGGTGGCCTCGGCCGCTTCACGGCGCGCGCGGCTGACATCGTAGGGTGGCGGTTCGTCGTCTGGCTCATGTGCAGGCCCGCCGGCAGCGCGCGGTGCCGGTGGCGGGGCCGGTGCTGCCTGCTGCTGGTCGCCGGCCGCGCGCGGGCGCGCGTGCTGCCGATAGATCGCGGTCGCCGCCTCTGCGTCGACCTTGTTGTTTTCGCGGGCGATACCGAGGCGCTTGATCGCCCGGTCCGCGGCCTGGCGCGAGATGCCCAGTGTTGTCGCCCAGTCGGCGACGCTCATCATCGTTTGCATGTGGTGTTCGATTTTGTCAGGCAAGTTGTAAACCAGGTTTACAAAATGGGAGGTGGTCAAACTGCGCGTCTCCGCAGAAATTCATATACGAAACAATCGCTTACGATCAATTAGGCTGCTGGTCGCCGGCTGGCCGGTGTCAACCAAACGTCAGGAAATTATTCCGGCACCAGCTAGCGCGATGACGGGGCCTGAATTACCCTTGATCGTTTGTTTCCCGGAAGAACCTAACCCCCGGGGGGGGGGGGTGGGCGTTCCGCACAACCCGATGCTCCTCAAGGACGGAGGTAGCAGCAGCATCGTGCCTGGTGCGCCTTCTCACGCCGTGTGCCAGCGTGAGCCAGTCGAGACCCATCGAGAGCGTGCAAACCTCACGCTCGCCTCATCCGCCTATGAGCCTCGTCTCTCGGCGTTCAGGCTGCCTGCTATACGAGACTGCGCGTACCCTTACTCGTGGCGTATGCGCCGTCGGTGACCGCATCATGCACGCCAACCACGACCGTGCCTGCAGCTTCGCTTGTCACTCTTTCATTGCTACCTATGACGTCAGCGGTTTGCTGTCGCTGATCAGCCCGCAGGCCGGCCACCTCTTCACGCAACGACTTGATCTCCGCCACAAGCGCATCCGTGTTGGGCGCGCCGATTCCCGAGTAATCGCCCTGCGCTACAGCCGCAGCCTGGTGCGCGATGCGAGGAACGCTGCCGGCCGGCACGGACCAGTCGTACGGAACCTCGGCCGGCGCCATCGTCGGGATGGCTCCCTTCCAGCTGGTCACGCCGCTCGCAATGACGTTCAGGGCATCGAGCTGCTGCTGCGCGATGCTGACCTGCTGCGACGCCGCGGCCGCTACCTGGTCGTTCGTGCGCAGCACATCGGCCAGGTCCGACGAGTAGGCCGCATCCCCACCGTTTAGCTTCTGGGAAAGCTGCAGGAAGGTCTGCTCCACCGAGTTGAGCTGGCCCTGGGCCGTCGCATCGTTGGCCAGCGCCCGCTGCTTGGTTTGCTCATACTGCCGGCGTGCTTCGGCCAGTTGCTGCTCGGGCGTGAGCGTCGACAGCGAGCCGACCAGCAGGCTGTTGTTCAGCCCGGCCGCCGTGGTCGCGAACCCTTTCATCTGGTCGAGGAAGCTGCTCAGGCTGTTCTTCGCGGCGTCCGATGCGTCTTTCGCCTTCTGGGCGGCCTGCACCTGGTCGAACAGCGAGCGGTTGCTGGCGTCGAGCGCATTGCGCTGCTTCTCCAGGAGCTGGGCCGACGTCATCGTCAGCTGGTCGAGCTGGTCCTGCAGGTCCTTGCGCTCGTCGGCGATGTCCTGCAGCGACTTAGTCGTGTCCTCGATCGCCGGCGTGACGGCCGCGAACGCTGCCTCAAGGTTCATCAGCGCGGCGTAGGTCTGCTGCATGCCTGGGATGTCCAGGCTTCCGCTCAGCGTGTCGATCGCGCGCGCGAAATCCTCGCGGGTCTTGATCCAGCCGAGACCCAGCGAATTGAGCTGACTGGTCACGAACGCCTGCACCGGCGCCAGCTGCTGCGCCTTCGTCAGGAAGTTCTGGGCGTAGTCGGCGGTCTTGCTCTGGAATTCGTCGATGCCGCCCAGCAGCTGGATCAGGTTTTCGCGCGCGCCGATCGATGCGACGCCGGTCTGGCCGAACGTCGCCCCGATCGATTGCAGCGAAGCGTCCAGCTTCGCATAATCGCTGGCCACCCGCACCAGCGTCTCCAGGTAGCCTTCTCCGGCCTGCTGGAAGCGTGCCAGGTCCGGGATCGCCGCCTGGGCCATCTGGTCGCCCAGCTTGCTGAACACGGCCTGCAGGGCTTTCTGCTGGTCTTCCGCGCTCAAGCCTTTCAGGCTGATCTTGCCGATGTCGACGACGAAGCCGTTCAGCTTTTTCGTGAAGTCGTCGCCGTTGATGCCCAGCAGCGTGCCGGCCTGCGCGATGCTGTCGCCCAGGCTCTTGATGATCGCGGTGAATTGGGTGTTCGCGTCGTTGGCCAGCTTGTAATACTGGGTGTTCATCTTGTCGCTGCTGAACCACCCGCCCGAAGTCTTCACGTCGGCGTAGCTGTAGCCGGCGGCGCCATTCCGCGAGATGTTGCCCAGCGAATCCTTCGCCACCGTGAAGCCTGAGTCCTCGACGCTCTGCTTGCCACCGAAAACCGATGTAGCGATTTTGCCAATGATGTTCCCAACAGCGGGGATCAGTTTGGCCACTACCAAGCCGACAGCACCAAAACCGTAGGCCTCCAATGCCGTGGTAGCGAAGCCATTGTTTTTGTTCAGGTGAACATCGGGATTTGCGATGTTCGGATCTTTCAGCAGCTCGCTGGCGAAGTTGCCGATGCTCGCCTCGATCGACTTGAGCGAGGTTGTCATCGCCGACAGGTAATTGATCTGCGTGCTCGAGTTCGATGCCGTCAGGTCGATCGACCGCTTGAGCGAGTCTGACTTCGCGCTGCTGTCGCCCAGGACGGTGCCGGTGCCCTGCGCCGCCTGGCGCTGCTCGGACAGGCTGATGCTGCCGCCACCCAAGCCGCCGACCATCTTGGCGCCGACTGCGATGACGGCCGCCAGCGTCGCCGCGCCGGCAGCGATGTTCAGCGGGAACGGCATCGAGGCGATCGCGCGGACCACGGCGGTGACGCCCCAGGCGCTGGCTTCCGTACCGGCGAGCCCCACGGACGTGGCGGTGGCGGCGGTCTGGGTCGCCACGCGCGCGCCGGCGCCCGCCGTCTCGGCGGCCGTGACTGCGGTGATGCTGGCGATTTTCTCGACGGCCGCTTCGATAGCCAGCGCAGTCTCGACCGCGTGAAAGGCCATCTGCACGCCCTGCAGCACCTTGTAGCCCTTCGAATTCTCGTTGAAGAAGCCCTTCGCGGCGCCGGCGATGTTGCTGTAATAGCCCAGCGTGCTGCGCGTCTGCTCCAGGTTGATCGCCTGGGTGGCCGCCGCCAGCTTCTTCTGGTCGTTGGCGTAGTTCTGGGACGCCGTCGTGCGCGCGGCCGCGAGCGCGTTCTGCTGCAGCGTGTAGTTGTTCATCGCGTCGACCAAACCGCCGATCGCGCCGCCCGCGTTACCGAGTGCCGACTGCATCGCGCTGCCGAACTGCTCGACCCGGGTCGGATCGAACGCATTGTTCATGACGTCGGCCAGGGTCCGGAAGCCGACCGACGTCTGAGCGATCTTGGCGTCGGCGTTGGCGTTCACCTCCTTCACGTACGCATCGTAATCGTCCATCAACTTAAACTGCCGAGCGAGCTTTTGCGCGCTAGTATCGTTCGTTTTTTCGATCGCTGCAGACGCATCTTCCTTACGAATTGCGGCCAGGCGGATCGACGTTTGCGCAGCCGAGCGGACGCGTTCTTCATCGGTGCCGATGAAGGTGTTCCGCATGTCCGAATAAATTGTTGTGGTCTCGTCGCGCATTGTCTTGGCGTCGTTCAAGAACGAGGCCGAAACATTGCTCGCCAAGGCCTTCAGCCGAGCGGCGCCCATTTGCTCGTATGCTTCAGCAAGCTTGCTGGCCGATGCCAGATACTCCTGGGTTGCCTCGCCGTTTTTGCTGCGCTCTTCCATGTCGGCGCGAATCGAAAGCGCGACCGACTGCAGCCGCGAGGCGGAATAAATCTCCTGCTGGTCGGCGCTCTTGCCGGCCAGGACATAGGCATCATGCGTCGACCGATTCAACTCGTCTTGTGCGTCGGCCAGGCTTTGCACGGTGCCGAATTCCTTGGTATAGCTCTGGAGCGCCGCCTCGGCCGCGCTACGCCGGCCCTCGGTCGCCTGCTGGGCAGTCTTCTGCGCCAGCGCGTCGCGTTCGGCGATGGCCGTTGACAAGGCCTGGGCGTTCGCGACCGGATCGCCACCTACGGTAGCCCGCGCTGCTGCAACCTTCTTGTCGGCGAGCGCCATCGCCGCTGCGGCATCCTTTGCGTTCAGGGCGTTCTCCCTGTCGACGTACTCGGCGAGGCTGGAAATGCGCAGGTCGTACATCGCCTTGGCGTCGGACAGCGCGCGCGCGTCGATGGCCGTCAGGCGCGTGGCCGAGTTTTGCGCCGCTACCTCCATGCCCTTGTTGACGGTGTTGATCTCGGACGCAAACGCGTACTGGATGCCGAGGCGCGCATTTTTCGCCTGCTCTTCCACGCCCGCCATCTTTGCGGCCCGGGCCTTGGCCTGCTCTGCGTCGTCGCCCGCGTAGGTCTGCGTGCTGACGCGCTTTTTCGCGGCGTCGATGGCTGGCTGCAGGGTCGCCATGACGTCAGCCATTCGAGCAGGTGGCAAGGTGTATTTGGAAGTCAGCGCGTTCAGCTGTTCGAAGTTGCCCAGATCGATGCGTTTGTCGGCGCCGCCGAGCTTCTCGCGGATCTGCTGCAGCTGGTCGAGCTGCACCTGGTATTTCTTCACCTCGCCGGCGATGCTCGCGACTTCCGCCTTCAGCTGCGTGGAATACTGCGATTGGCCGGAGCCGATCGAGGCGCTTTTTGCGTCCTTGGCCAAGTTCAGTTCTTTGATCTTGGACGTGACAGCCTCGATCTGTTTGGCATTGTCGCCCAGCAGGCCGGTGCCGTACTTCTGTTCCTCGTTCAGTTTTTTCAGCTGGCTCGCCGTGTCGTCAAATGAAGGCAGGTCCGTGCTAACCTTTTCGCCGGCCTTGTTCTTGAAGTGGATGAATGCCGCAGTCGCCGCTGCCAGCGCCGCCGTGATCAGGAAGATCGGCGAGGCGACGATGGCCAGCACAGCCTCCAGCGCGCCCAATGCTGTTGCGAGCGCGTACGCCCCGATCGAGGCGGCGCCCTCGGCGGCAGTAAGTGCGCCGGCGGCGACGGCCGCTTCGCCCTGGGCCAGGATTACAGCTTGCGTGGTGGTCGCCAGCGTCGCTTGAGCAGCGGTCAGCGCCTCGGTGGCGATGAACTGACCTTGAATGGATGTCGTGGTGGCCAGCGCCGCGGCGGCCTCTTCGACCGTTGCAATGGCTACAGCATTCGATGACAGCGCGCGCGCCGCCGCGGTGCTCGTGCTGGCGACCTGTGCGCGCGCCAAAGCGACGGCGGCGCCGGTAGCGCCCCACGTGACCGTCCCTTGCGTCACAAGGGCGGCGATGTAGCCGGCGCCAGCCGCGATTGCGCCAGCGTAAGGCACGGCAAGCAGCGCGCCGCGGTAGATCGCGTAGGTGGCGACTAGGTCTTCGACCGCCTCCTTGTGCCGGCCCAGGGCCGTGATCGTCGCAACGATCCCGCCGGTGATTTGGCCGGTGACGCTACCCATCGTGCTGGCGAAGTCCGTGAGGGTGCTTTTGTTCAGGCTGTCGTCCATCGCCACGCCCAGCGCCTTGAGCGCCACGGTCTGCAGTTCGACCTGCTTTGTGAACCCATCCAGGAACACGCCGCCGACCTTTACCTTCAGGTCTTCCATGTAGCGCGACATCGAAGACAGCTGCTTGCCGGCAGTGCCCATAGCCTGCTGGTACGAGCCGGCGATGTCCGAGCCCACGGCCATCAGCTCATTCACGCGAGCCTGCGTTTTTTCGGTGTCCGTCAACAGGTCGACGTGCTTGTGCAGGGTCGCGGCCGTCAGTGCATACGCAGCCTGAAAGTTCACGTTCAGCCCCAGATTGCGCAAAATCTCGACGTCGCCCTGCTGCAGTCCGACCGTCATCCGCTTGAATGCTTCCGAGGAGCTGATGCCGCCGATCACGGCGGCGTCCTGGGCGACACGCGCCAGCTTCATCGAACTGGACAGGTCGACGTGCGCCTGCGCCAGCGCGGTCAGCGATTCACGCGACTGCACCATCGAGATACCTTGCGATTGCAAGCCGGCGGCGAAGCTGGCCATGGACGAGGCGGTGTAGCCGGCGTTTTTGCCGACGTTGTCCATGACGACGCCCAGGGTTTCGTACCGGGCCGCCAGCAGGGTGGCGTCCTTGGCGTAATCAGCGATTTGCATCGCGGCGAAGCCAGCCGCCAGGGTCGCAATGCCAGCGGTGGCCACACCGGCAAGTCGGTCGAGCGCGTCGCCAATGGTTTCGACTTGGCGCACTGCAGCTGGCGCGCCCTCCACGCTGAAGCTGATGACGGCGCCGCCGCCGGGTGTGAAGCTCATGAGTAGTCTCTTTTAGCGGATGGTGGTTGCCAATGCGCGCGCCGATCAGGCGCCCACGCCTTTGAACATGCCTCGGTAGTCGATCGCCTTGGCCGCGAAGTCGAGACGGCACTTGACGCTCATACCGTCGGCTTGAAAATTGTTCTGGGTCTCGATGACCGGTCCCTCGGCGCCTTCCAGGTAGGCATACTCGACCGTGTCGGCCTGGCCATAGTTCGCCGCGGCGTACCACGTGGCCGGGTTCACGCCGTCGAGCAGCGGCTCAACGACCGGTTTCAGGCTCGAACGCCCACCAGCGCGGAATTCGTTGACGTCGGCCGCGCGCGCCGGCACGTAGTTCGCGCTGGTGAGCTGGTACGCCGTCTGCTCGAGCGTGGACGGCACGATCAGGTAGCTCGGGCTCAGGTCCAGAATCTCGGATTGCAGACCCACCTGCTGGCGCATGGCCGCACGCATCGCCTTGAGCGCGTCCAGCTGCAGCGCCGAGGTGGCGCCGTCCAGCATGTTCTTGTGTCGGCTGTCGAACAGCGGGATGCCATCGGCCAGCGCGGCGCCGCCGGTCAGCTGGGCGTACACCAGCCGGTTTTCCAGGCGCGCAGCGGCAGCGGCGAAGCCGGCCAGGGCCGTATCGAAGGCGCGCAGGTCGTCGTTGACCATGGCTTGCCGAGTCAGGCCGATGATGCGGCCGTACGTCAGCAGCGCATAGGTCTCGGCGCCGTCGCTCATAGCGCCGAATTTGAATTCGCCGGCCTCGTTGGTGCGCAGCAGGTCCGGAGCGCCCGACAGCTGGGCGACGGTGACGGGGCGGAAGTCCTGCAGACTCATCGCCTGGCGCGCCCACACCTTGTAGGATGCCGGGCTTTGCTCGTAGGCCTGGCGCAGGCGCTTGTCGGCGACGTTGGCCAGGATGGACGAGAAGTCGCTCGTGCCCATGCCGCGGTACTGCAGCGCCTCGGTGGCCACGCTCAGGCGGTCCATGCCGCGCACGTTCACGCCCTGGGCCTGCAGTGTCTCGCGTGCCATTTCGATCAGGGTCATGCCGCGGAACTGGCGCCCGTTGTCGGTCAGGAGCGTGCGCGGGGAAACGCGGTGCAGCAGGGCTTCGGCCATGCCGGCCGCGGTAGTTGGGTTCAAGGGCATGTGTGCGTCCGTTTCAGTGAGGTTGTGTATTCGGATCGTAGTGGCGGGCGGTCAGCGGCTCCAGGTGACGCCGGCCTCTTCGGCCTGGTCGATCAGCTGCTTGAGGTCGGTTTCGAGCTTGCCGATGCGCTGGTCCAGGTCGGCGACCTTGGCCGCGCGCTCGGTGTTCGTGATCGCGGTGGCGGGCCAGTCCATGCCGTCGATTTCCTTCATGAGCGCCTTGTTGACGAGCGAGCCGAACAGTGCGCACAGGGCCTGGTCGACTTCCTTCGATTGCGCGGCCTTGTCGTAGGCCTGGGCGTCGCCGGTGATGCTCAAGAACTGCGCCAGGTTGGCCGGCGTCATGTTGCGAGGGCTGCGAGCGAACTTCGTCAGGGTCTCCTGCATCCGCGCGCGGTAGGCGTCGCCGGTACTGTCGATCCAGCTGGCGAGCATGGCTTTCAGGTCTTCCTTGCTGCCCGGTGCGCTCAGCACCATTTCGCGCTCGCGCTGCAGGCTGTTCGATTCGGCCTGCATTGCCTTGATTTTTTCTTCCAGGTTTTGCACCGCGCCGCGCAGTGTCTTGAAGTCGATGCCGAACATTTCACCTCCGATGTTTGAGCGCGTGCGCGCCGTGTCAGAAGCTATTTTCGGCTTACCTCTCGGACATTTCCGCTAGAAAATATGTCCAACAATGCGCGCCAGCTGCCGGGTCGTCAGGCTGTCCGAGCGGTTGAGCAGGGTCGCGTAGAACAGCGCCTTGCTCAAGGGTGTCGCCCCGGCTGGTGGGTCCATCTCATCACGCCAGGCGTTCCACGGCCCACGGCTGATGAATCGGTCCCATTCGACCTTGAGCGCGCGCGCGCCGATCGCGCTGCCTTGCGCGTCCAGTAGGCCGGCCGCGATACACAGCCAGCTGTCGCGCCGCGCTTTGCGCCAGCCCGCCGGCGTCGTCGGGATGCCCAGGCATCGTTCGAGGGGCACAGCGCCATCGGCGTTGAGGAAGGCGTGAAAGCCCTTTTGCAGCATGGCGCGGTCGATGTCGGTCGCCTGGCCGCTGGTGAAACGAACGATTGCCTGCACCGGGTCCACCCGAATTTCCATTGCGCAATCTGCGTGCGGCACGCAATTTTCTGCCAAGGACGAGGGCTTGAGCGTGAATTTCAATGCGTTGCTCCTGCTTGCACGTCGACTGTGCCGTCGTCCAGAGGCGCGAAGATCCGGCAGCGGTGGAGCACCACCACTTGCTCGCGCGCCAGCGGCGTGCCTCCGAACCCGATGCGGCGGCCCTGGGCGCACTGGTAGACATCGCGCACCCGGCTCAAGTGCCGGCACTCGACGCAGACGTGGCGCTCGTCCTGGCGAGCAGCCTGGTCGACCAGCAGCAGCGCTAGCGCGCGCGCTGCGTCCCGATCGACGCCACGCCGAACGAGCGCGGCTGCGCGCCTGCTGACCGGCCTGGCGGCGCGCCGCATCATCTCCAGCAGCTCGGGCTTGAGCTCGCGCAGCACGCCGCGCCACTCGCCCAGCGCTGGCCTCGAGCCGGTGATGACGAGTTTGCTGTCGACGAGCGCCACCGTCACGCCGTCCGCCTGGCTCTGCTCGAGCACTGATTTCAGTAGCGTTTCCGAGGTCATGGTTCAGCCGTCAAAGGTGGGGCGCCCGGCCGGCTTCTTGCCCGACATCGGCGTGGTGGGCGCGGTGCCGTACCAGGGCGAAAAGTGGCAGGTCGATCCGTGGAACTGCAGCGGGATGTCGCCAAGCTGGCCGCTGCGATGTTTGCGCACCAGCACCTCGGCGAAGCCCTCCAGCTCGCGATTTTCGGGCTCGTACATTTCGGGGCGGTGCACCAGCATGACGATGTCGGCATCCTGCTCGATCTCGCCAGAATCGCGCAGGTCGGAAAGCACCGGGCGCCGGTCGGGCCGGTCCTCGACCTTGCGGTTCAGCTGCGCCAGCGCGATCACAGCCACGCCGAGTTCCTTGGCCAGCGCCTTCAAGCCGCGCGAGTACGAGCCGATCTGCTCGTGGCGCTTATCGCCGTCGCCGCCCGTCATCAAGCCCAGGTAATCGACGATAAGCACGTCCAGGCCGTGCCGGCGCTTCCAGGCTTTGGCCTTGAGGCGCAGCTCGAGCAGCGAAATGGCGGGCGTGTCGTCGATCGCGAAGCGCAGGTCGGCCAGCTTCTGCGTGCCGATCGTGATCCCGGCCCAGGCCGCATCGTCGTGGCCCGGGATCTCGCCGAGGATGGCCGACAGCGCCACGCGGCCGCGGTTGGCCAGGGCGCGGCTGGCGATTTCCTGCCCTTCCATCTCCATGCTGAAGTTGAGCACGCTGTACCGCTCGGCCATGTTCAGGCCGATGTCCGACGTCAGCGCGGTCTTGCCCATCGACGGTCGGCCGGCGACGATGACCAGCTGGCCAGGCCGCAGGCCGCCGTTCAGTTTTTTGTCGATCGGCTCGATCCCGGTCGCCATGGCCAGCCCGAGGCCTTCGGCGCGCTGGCCGATGCTGTCCATGACGTCCCTGAGCACGTCGCCGACCATACGCGGCTCGTTGTGCACGCGGCGTTCAGCCAGAGTGCTGACCATCGACTGCATCGCGTCGAGCACCTCGTCGGCGCTTTTGCCCTTCGGGCTCTGCGCCAGGCCGTTGATGGCGTCGGCCACATGCATCACGCCGCGCAGCAGCGCGCGGTCGACCACGGTGCGCGCGTACTGGCCCACGTGGACAGCGCTCGGGACGGTCTGCGCCAGCTGGTTGAGGTACGGCGCCAGGTCGCGCGTCATCATCGTTTGGCGGCCTTCCAGCGCGGCCCACACCGTGACCACGTCAGCCGGCTCCTGGCGCGCGACCATGCGCTGGATCTCGCCGAAAATTTCGCGGTGGTCCTCGCGGTAGAAGTGCTTCGCCTGCAGGTCGCCCAGCCGATCGATGCAATCGTTGAAGCGCAGCAGGGCGCCCAGCACGGCTTGTTCGGCCTCGATCGAGTGCGGCGCCATTGACTGTTCGTTCGGGTTGCTCATGCGGCCCTCCTGCTGTGTTGGCCGCTGGTCAGGTTGGCATACCCCGTGCGGCTGATGACCCAGTCAAAACCTACGCTCGGCGGGAAGGTCGCGTTGGCCTGCAGCCACGGGAAGAAGCGCGCTACGAAGTCCGGCTTTCCTGAGAACGTCCGGAAGTCGCGAATTGCGGCAGCGCGCGCGGCGACGAACATGTCGAGCGGTACCGCTCCCAACTGCTCGCCGAGGGCCGCATTGAACGCATGAATCACCTCGACCTCTTCGGCGCTGTAGGCGGTCTGCACCTGGTCAAGCCACCCATGGGCGTTCAGCCAGGATGCCGGATGCGGGATGAACTGCGGATTGCTCCACTCGCCGGACTGCTGCAGGCGCGCCATCGTCGCAAGCATCTGGTCGACCGTGGCGTCGTCCGGGTTCAGCTTGGCAAATGCCTTCTCGGCCACGCCGCGGGAACGCTTCCGCGGGAAAGCGGCGTAGAACCGCTCGAACCTGGCGACCAGATCGCCGGTGAATCCCGTCTTGGCCCGGCCTTTTTGGCCTGCTGGGGCTTCATCGGCAAGATCGCGGTCCGCTTGCGGGGCGCAAGATTTTTTCTTTTGGTGGTTTTCTTTTGGAAGGTTTTCTTTTGTGTGTCCCGATTTGGGACTATCGACCTGTCCCGATTCGGGACTATCCCCTGTCCCGATTTGGGACGTGTCCTGATTCGGGACTAGTCCCGATTCGGGACTATCAGCACCTTCGCCGGTAGGGGCTCCCGGGCCTACTGCTAGTCCCGATTCGGGACTACCTAACGACTTCATCCGCTTCGCCGAGATCCATTTGGTCATGTCCATCTGGATGCCGATGATCATGCCGAATTTGCCCTGGCGCTTGGTGATGACGTTTCGGGCGGCCAGGGCGTTGAGCGTTGACGTCACGTGCTGACGCGCGATGTCGCAAACCGCCCCAATTTGCGACGCTGACATGTCGTCCTCAAGCTTGCCGAAGCCGCGCGTTTTCCGAAAAATTGTCAGCACCACAGACTGTTCACGATGCGAGAATCCCCCGCCGAGAACAGCCTCTAGATGCCGATTCGGAATCATGGTGAAGCCGTCCTCATTCGGTGCTGTGCTCATCCTTGGCCGACCTCAGTGCTATGCGCCGTGGATTGTCCATCGAAGCGCTCGGCGTTGCGCCGGACATCGTCCGGGAAGGGAAGGCCGGCCAGCAAGTCAGCCTGATCGGCGGCGCTGAACTGGTCGAGGCGGCGCACCGCCTCCTCGAGCGGAATACTGCACAGCCCGATGTGCGAGCGCGCCATGACGCGCGCGACGCCTTCAGCGAGCGCCATGAGCTCGAGCGGCCCCTCGTGACGCCAGTCCCACAGCAGGCCTGTGCAGGCCCGCCCATTGCGTCGACGGAGGTACCGGAAGCCGCTGGTCCAGCCGGGGATTTCTTGAAGCTGCTGTGCTGCCAGAAATGCGGCGTGATGGGTCGCCCCGGCCAGCAGCAGGCGCCCGACGTCGTCCAGCAGATCGAATCGGGGATCGTCAGCGTCGCGCCCGTCGATCAGGATCCACGCATCGTCGAAGCCGTAATCCTCGGCCGCGCCCGACAACAGCCGGTGCTGGTCGCGCTCGTTCTCGAAGTGCTCGATGTTCGCCAGGACGTACTCGACAGATGGCGCCACCCACGGGCGGCCCGCGCGGTCGATGAACCAAGCCAAAGACGGCTCATCGCCACCCAGGCCGAAATTATGGGCCTTCAAGCGGAAGGGGGGCAGCGGCGCCGATTTGCCGGCCATGTGCTCGAGGTGCGCGTTCATGCTGCACCGCCGGCGTCAGTGTCGTGAGCCAGCGCCAGCACGCGCTGGGCGCCAAGGCAGAGGCGGAAGAGTTCAACGGGATCGGTGCAGGCCGTGGCCTCGCCGATGTCGCGCAGCAGCTGCGCAACGTCGATGCCGTCGATTCGGTGGGAATATGGGGATGCGTGCCGTACAGGCGTGATGAAGCTGGACATGGTGTCCTCCGTGTGTGGTTGAAGAACCGCACAACCCGTCGCCAAACGGGGTGAGCGGCAAATGGCAGGGTTGGCGAACCGGTACACAGGGAAACCGGCATACCCGAAGGTATCCCTACCACTGCCGCCCATAGAGGATGCAATGGCTCGGACAAAAAAATACCGCCAAGGGGCGGTTGTCCGCCAAGTGTAGTTCGAGTCGCCAAACCCGGCCGCGTCTTTATCCGCGACGTGAGCAGAATACGCCGGCGCTTTGATCGCCGTCAAGCGGTTCATCGATCCCGCGCAAGAATATTGCTGAGCAGGGGGATGAAGGCGCGACGGCGCGTGGTTGGCGCGGTCGTTTGAAACGTGGTTCATCCGCACCGCCTCAGTGTGCAGAGGCGATCAGGGCGCGGATGTCCTCGACGCGCCAGGCGGTGGTGCGCGGGCCGAGTTTGACGGGGGAGGGGAAGCGGCCCGACTTTACGCCGGCCCACCAGGTGGACTTACAGACCGGCACGACGGCCGGAACCGGCGGGTTGGACCTGCTGTTGCCGATGATTTGGCCGATGCGGAGGAAGCCGGTTTCGGGAAGCTGGTGCATTGAATTGCTCCTGTCTAGGTTGGTCCGAATTGGACCGACAGGGCAATTTTGATGCGTGTTCTTGCGTTGGGAAACTCGTCTGCCGGCAGACTGCTCAGTCTGCTTGCAAAATGCGCAGTCTGCCGGCAGGGTTACAGTTTATGTTCTTTGTCCCATTCACGGCACCAGTCCTCAATTACTTTTGGACTTTCGAGTTTCTCGCACTTCTCAAGCATGTCGCGCGCGAAAGACGCTTTGCTTTTATACAGATCTGGTTTCTGCTTCCACTCTTTCCAGCATTCAAAAACGAAGTTTCTTTCCGTTTGCTTTGGGTCGCGTGCGTGTCGTTCCTTCGCGCCACGTAGCCCTAATCGAGAGAAAAAATCTTTGCCAGCTGAATCCGCAGTCTGTGTAATATCACTTAAGCGATGCGCTTCTGCTGACTCGAAAAGCATCTCGAAAGCAACCTGTATTTGCTTTTTAGCTGTAGCAACAGATGCACTAACCAAGAAATACAAGACCATGAAGTCAAGAAAATCAACCATATTATCACGGTCCGTTGATGGCTTGAAATAGGTGCACTTAATAAGCCCCTCTGACACGGCGACAAACGCGCGAGCCGCCCAAGCAACATCATTTGGGACTCCCACGTAGGCACCCATAGTGATATATATGATCCGGCGACACTCAGTAAGAATTGCTGGAACTTTGTCACCGTACTTTTCGCTCAATTCGTATAAATATCCTTGTGCGATCGCATCAGTTTTCCCGCCTAATATGATAAAGCTTTTGAAACTCACTGGCGTCGGTGCGTTATTAAATCCTGCCCTTTCAAACGCAGCAGTCGCTTTAGCAAACTTCGGCGTCATCGCTGAAATATAATCGTCCATGTAATTTACTTCCATATTAATTCTCAGTATGCAATTACGAAATGCGAATCTGATCTAAATAGTCGGCCCACTGTTGCATCATCTTGCGGCGCTCCGGCAAGTGCGTGGTACGGTTGTAAGCCCGGCCGTTGGCGTCGCGCACCGCGTGCGCCAGCTGGTGCTCGATCAGGTCTGGACGCACACCCATGACCTCGTCCAGGATCGTGCGCGCCATCGCGCGGAAGCCGTGGCCACTCATTTCCTCTTTCGGTATGTCCATGCGGCGCAGCGCAGCCAGGATGGCGTTATCGCTCATCGGCCGCGTCGCCGTGCGCGCGCTGGGGAACACGTACCGGCCGGCGCCGGTCAACGGCTGGATCTGGCACAAGAGCTCCAACGCCTGTGTGGACAGCGGCACGATGTGGTCGACGCCCAGCTTCATGCGCGCCCCAGGGATGCGCCACTCGGCGGCGACCAGGTCGATTTCCGCCCACTCGGCGCCGCGCAGCTCGCCGGGTCGCACGAACACGAGCGGCGCCATGCGCAGCGCACAGGACACCACAGCCGAGCCCTGATAGGCGTCGATCGCGCGCAGGATCTGCGCCACTGCGGCCGGCTCGGTGACGGCGGCGAAGTGCTCGCCTTTAACCGGAGGTAGGGCGCCGCGCAGGTCGCCGGACGGGTCGCGCACCGCTCGGCCGGTGGCCACGGCGTACCGGAACACCTGGCCGCAGTTGCCAAGCGCGCGGTGCGCCGTCTCGAGCGCGCCGCGGCTTTCGATCTTGCGGACGACCTGCAGCAGCTCGGGCGCCGTGATGTCGGCGATCGGCCGGCTCCCAAGGTCGGGGAAGATGTCGCGCTCGAGCCGGCGAATGATCCGGCTGCCATGCGCGTCAACCCAGTTCGGAGAATGCTTTTCGTACCACTCGCGGGCGACCAGCTCGAAACTATTGGCGGCTTGCACCTGGCGCATTGCCTTGGCTGCTTTGCGGCTGTGGCTGGGGTCAATGCCGTCGGCCACCTGACGGCGGGCGTCGTCGCGACGTTCGCGCGCATCCTTGAGGCTGACATCAGGGTAGATGCCCAGCGACAGCAGCTTCTCCTTACCCTCGAAACGGTACTTGAAGCGCCACCACTTGCCGCCGGCTGGAGTCACGAGCAGGAAGAGGCCGCGCTCGTCGAAGAATTTGGCCGGCTTGGCGCCGGGTTTGGCTGTGCGAATGGTCGTGTCAGTCAGGGGCATGGCTGGGATAGCGCATCTTGGGGGTAGGCTTTTCGGGGGTAAGCGAGTTACCCCGGGCTTTACCCCTGCAATGCTTTGGATGTCGTTGGACTATCTTAGCCCAAGAAATCCGATTCCCATAGTAAAAAACCCGCCTGGAGGCGGGTTTTCGGACCCGGTTAGACCGGGTTGGAGTGTATTTTGGTGGAGGCGGAGGGAATCGAACCCTCGTCCGCAAGCACTCTACAGACAGTTCTACATACTTAGCACTATCTTTTAATTTAACCAGTACAACGGGGATGTGCACCCTGTGTACAAGCGAGTTACCTTAAATTTCGGAATCGACCAAGTAACCCGGTCGATTCCTAGCCTCTGTAAATGACTCTACTTGCCTTGCGGCCCACCCCAGAGGCGAGGTAGTGTAGAGCTAGCAGCAATTAAGCTGCGAGTGCGTACGAGTTATCGTTTGCAGTTATTGATTTCTGGATG
>Ga0308160_10000355_pt1 | contig 94292 bp, 83 predicted proteins | sample PhyFR1_FD_201036 | JGI IMG/M metagenome (GOLD analysis project Ga0308160, IMG submission 201036) | Phyllosphere microbial communities from UC Gill Tract Community Farm, Albany, California, United States - DLSLF.R1 | ecosystem: Host-associated > Plants > Phyllosphere > Unclassified | place: USA...
TCTTACATTTCCTAAATGGTCCTTATACTGGTAAATATACTGATTTTTTGCATAATCATAATATCCTTCCGCCGTCGGGAAAAATTGAAGATCTTGGGTCTGAAGTGTTATTGGGATTGGAGTAAGAAACGGATCGTCAAAAGAATAAGCTTGTCTCTCAAGCGCCCTTCCCGTTTCCGTATTGGCCATCATCATGGATTCAGATCCTCCTCCCGATGGTGGTGGGGTTGTTGTTAATGTAACCAGATATTGAAACCCGTCCAGATAATCCGTAATTCTTCGGGACGTTGTGTACCCGTTAATTCCAAAAGTCGTTGTCGTATTTTCTTTCTGAAGCTTTTCGCCACCCGCGCCGTATTTTGTGTTAATGATTACCGATTCATTACCGCTTTTACTGTAATTTACCTTATTAGGAAGATTCAAATAATTATAATCAATCTTATTTATTCCTTTATCCGGCATCTCGGTCATATTCCCATTGACATCGTATTTTATTTCTAACCCTCCGCCTTCATAACCGGTGGAGTTAAAGGAACTATCATTTATCGTAATGAGTTTATTGCTTTTATTCTGGGCTGAATAAATATATTCCAGATCATCGATCTTTGTAGGCGTGGTGTTGCCGTATTCCAGAACCGAAGTCCTGAAGAGCTTGGTGATATTTCCATTAAGGTCATATTCTAAAGATTCCGTGTTTTCTCCTACACTTGGATTATTCGGGGTCTGGTAGAAACCTGCGGTAAGTCTATTGAGCCTGTCATACACATAACCGTATCTTTTTGGTGTTATGGAAGGATTGTTCCCGATATTTTCCATACTTCTCCAGTCTACTTCAGCAATGTTTCCATTATATTTTGGTTTTACTTCTTTACCCGGGAACTGCAGAGAAGATGGGCTTGTAATCCCCTCTTTTTCATTATATCTGATTTTATACGAAAACAGTTTACCACCAAGATCAGGAACTGTCATCTGATCCCGGTTGATACCGCTCAGCCAGCCACGGATGTTATATGAATAATCAATACTCTGCAGGTCATTTCCAACTTTTTTATTGGAAAGCTGAGAGAGTTCATTATATGTATTCTCAGTTAATAAAACTTCTATATTATCATCTACCTTATGCCAGTGTTGCCACAATCTGTTTTGATTATCATAAACGAATCTTTCCTGAAGTATTATCCCGATTTCGCCCTGTTTTCTTAAATGATAGGTATTGTTTCTTTTGATTACGCCTGCAAAATCAAGTTCGGTTTCGGTCTTAGTATATCCTCCAAGATGGTTGATGGAGTGGGTTCCAATGGTTCTTCCCTTTTTATCATACCAGATAAAATTCTTGGTCCAGTTGTCGTCTTCAACATTTTTAACAAAAGACGCGACCGGCAAACTTTTAGTGCTCACAGGAGAATTCTGACTATCCTGCGATAAAACTTCCTGTCCCATGATCTGCGTCGGTATTACAGGAGTTCCCGATGGATAGGTATCGTAATAGTTTACACTAAGAATGGTCATGCTTCCGGTAGGAAAAGCATTCTTAGTATAATAGACATCGATTCCGTTCAATGTAAAAGGAATCGTACTTCTGGTTTCATTATTCCCGGCATTTGCGTTCATATTATTAATTGCCGTCTGCATAGCTGATCTGGAAGCCGTATTCGAAAAAAATCCTGTATATACAATTCTTCCAAATTGGTCATACTTAGTAAACAGCCAGCCTTTTTTGGTAAAGGTATTGGTTGTGGTGGTCTTCAGTATTGTATCCTGCGTAAGGACCAGACGGTCCTGTTTATCGTACACCATATATTCCCAGCCTTTTCCCGGAGTTTTCTTTTCGACCAGCCTGCCCCGGCCATCATATTTATACTGGTAGCAAAGATCACCAAGCACCGTATTGGGATCTGTTTCCATAGCGGATTTCGGAGAAATAACAAAAGCAAGCTGGTTGTATTCGTTATATACATAATAGGTATCTGCCTTTTCCGTATCACTGATTACTTTTCTAACTAAAATAAGCTGTCCTTCCCCGTTTTTGAACTCGATGGTCACATTGCCGTCTTCGTCAGTCAGGGTATTTTTATACAATTGGGCAATCCCATAATTTGTGCTTTGGCTCAAAACTGAACTCGTGGCACCATCTACCCAATTGGTAATGGTAGTATATTTTTTAACGGCATCACCGGTTGTATTGGCATCGTAACTAAACTGTACAGGCTTAGTATCCCATGCTGTTCCGACCTGCTTCTGCTGAAGGAGCCGATCAAGGGGTGAGCTTTCCAGGATCTTTTCAGAAAAAGGCTTTTCACCCGTATATACTCCGGTAGGATCGCCTACCGGAAAATATCCGGAAGTTTGCTGGGGGTACATCGCCCCGCTGTTTGTTCCCTGCTGGGGAACGGGGAGGTAATCCAAGACCTGCCTCCCGAACCCGTCGTATAAGATGGGCGTTACTACATCTTTCCCTAAAGGAGATGCTTTTACATTAACAATCTGCTTGGGCCGTCCAAGCCCGTCATAGTACTGAACCAACTCGATCTGTTTGGCCGTGGAGCTTGAAACAGTAACCGGTTCCAGATAGGTTCTGGACTGAACATAATTTTCTGTGTTAGTAAGCTGGGCTTGAACAAATCCTTGTACAAGGATGGTCCCTATAGGTATTAGTATCTTTTTCATGTAATTAGTTATTTATCATATTCAACTGAGAATCCAACGGTAGAAGTTGGCGATGGCGTACCTGTATTTGCACTTACGATAACATATCCATCCTGTGTTATGGTAACCCGCCAGTTTCCACTGTTGATATACCGTATGCTTGATGGACGGCATGCAGAACCTATGTATCCAACTGAAACTCCGCCACTGGTGTAACTCATACTTGATGGTGGATTTGCGCTGTATGTAAGTATCATCGAGATATGATTAGGACCGGTCTGCTGTATGGAACTATAATTGACATTTGCATAGTAATTCGGTGTAAAATCACATGAAATAAAACCACATGATCCATTTGCATTGGCTTCAGCCTGACCATTAATTGATGCATCATTCTGTGCCATTAATGTTGCATCTTCTGGACTTATAATGGACATATAGGTATTGGCAGGTACGGTATATGTGTAAGGCTGACCAACCATCCAGTTAGGACAGTTATTTTTGTAAAAAATTTTTGTGTATTTTTCGTTATAATGTTTTATCGGAGCGTAATTATATTTGTACTCTTTAATGATGTTATCATCAATATTTAAAATTCGATCCAATCTATTCGCATTATCATATCTGTAACTTTCGGTAAGCCCGGAAGATGAGATAATACTTTTGACTCCAACAAGCGGTTCATAAATATAAGTTTCAATAAAAAAAGATTTTAGCTCCGGTTTATTTTTAAAGTCATTTAATTTATTTAGTAATTCTGATTCTGTTGATGTGTTCGATTTATTAACTATTTCAAGTTGTAAGTAAGAATTGGGATTGATCGGATCCAAATTGAAGGCTTGCATTACCTGAGCATAAGTAGCTCCTTTAATCACGGCTATTGGAAGGGTCTGATGATATCCATAGATTATAGTAGTAGGTATACCGGACGTAGGCGTTGATTGGATTAAATTTTGCTTGTCATCATACAAATCATTCGTGCTTACAGTATGAACAGTTGCATTCTCAAAATTTGTTTCGGTAAATAATGAGTTATTTTCACTAAGCCTTTTAGAAGACAGTAAATACTTTGAAATGCCGAATTTTGTATATATATTTTCAACGAGAGAATATTTTCCTGAATGATTTTTGCTGATACTCAAAATCGGATAGTTAACATTCTCATCAATCATCTGTTTATAAGTCAGCATTTTTTTTCCTGGATTATCAAGATTGGTAAATGTACAATTAGAAGTATAGCAAATGCTCTTTTTTAAAAGATCTCCCGGATAAAAAGAAAAGGATATATTTGTTCTTCCATTATTAACTCTTATCGTTTTAACAGGATGAGGATGCCAATATAAATAGTCTTTATTGAACTCAAATCCTACAATATTTGAATTATTTAAAATTATTCCGGAGGAAAAGTATTCAGTTGTTGTTTCGGTTGAAAGCACATAAGGCAGAACAGATACATAGGAGTATCGTAACTTTTTTTCACCTGTAGAATTGTTAATTGAACCTCCGATATAAACATAATAATTCTTGTCAAATATTTTACATAAGGTACAATTATCATCAGGATATTGAAGTATACCATCTGATAATCCTTTTAAAAAATTGGTGTATTTATAATCCGTAACAGAAATTAAGGAATTGTTCTGATTATAAACACTCTTTTTTAACAACTTACCTCTTTCATAAGCCTTGGAGATATCTATTTCTTGATTATTAGAAAGATTATGAGTTTTAACACTTACAGTATCAGGGTTAGTGACGTAATCTGAAAATTTATAAATAATCTTACCTTTTCCAGTATCTTCTGTTACTTCACTATAATTTATAACTGTGTTTGAATAACGGTTGTATTTTTTATCAGCTAAATCAATAAGAGATATATTTTCACGTATACCACTGGAACTTCCGTAATCTAAATTATATGAATAGTTAGTAGTTTCAGGCTGAGCATCTTTTGACGTACGGAAAAGTTGTTTCTTTATTCGTGCTCCTCCTGTATCATTAAGCGGGTTTTGAACCAAATGTAAAAACGCCCCTCTGTAATCAAATGTACTTGTATTAGGTTCATATTCAAATTCGATTTCTCCGGTTGTGGGTAATATCACTTTTTTTAATAAACCTAAATCTCCATTTTGGTCCATATAGCCGATCGCATTTGTTCCAGCTGAATAATTAGGGAAATTATCTGTTTTTTGATAATTAAATATATATTTTTCAATATTATTCTTCTTCACCGATGTTAAAAATGTTCTTTTATTAGTGCTTCCAAAATCTTTAATTTCAAATTCATATTTATCAATTGTTTTATTATTAAGATCTTTAAAATTAATTTCTTTCAAATAATAATTTGAAATTTCTAATGGGTTTGAGGTAATATTGTAAGTAAAGAATAAAGAACCTATATCATCTATGCTTATATTATCTATTGCAGCAATTTTTGTATAGTATTGTTCTTTACTAAGGGTCAGCAAATCTCCAATACTAGTACTATTTGAAGATCTTGCATTAGCTATATAAAGATTGTCAGCAAGTAATGATGCCTTCGTTGGAAATTCATTATTAAATACTACATTTTTCGGATTTTTTTGTCCTTCTTTTACGAAATCAGCTAAAATCTGTTGTGATTGAGGAATATAATTAACGATAATTTGTCTTCCGTCAGATAATTCTATCTTTGATAAATTCCATCCAATAATATAATTATTCCGCGTTTTTGCAGTATACTGGTAACTATTATTAACCATACCTCCTGAATTATCAACGTAGTCTTCAGTATATTCACTTTGAGCATAATTAATATCTAGTGTATTATATTGACCACCAAAATAAAATTTATTACCCATTTCATCTCTTATCAGAATCTGTGAGAATCCTATCTCTTTTTTGAGATATTGACAACCTAAATTCTCTAGTGAAACGGTTAATTTTGCCGTCTCACAATTTATAATAGGTTTTTTTTCATTATCGATAATAAAATATCCTTTATAACCAAAAAAATCAAAATAAAATTTTTCTGTGATAATGATTTTATCTATTGCATTAGTTATATCAGTTAATAAATCTTTTTTCTTAAACCCAGGCTTTAAACTTGAGTCAGCAGGTACGGGGCAATCTTGTTTATTTTCATTAGATAGTCCACCTGTAGCAGAATTTCTTAATGATAATAAATAATTTGATCCACTAAGATTTTGTGTAGTTTCTCTACTTATTTTACCAATTGGATTTATACTCCAATTTAAACCAGACATACCAGGCTGTAATCCTGGTTTGAATCCATTTGAATCATAATTTAGTTGAGACTTTAAGTTAATATTGCCTATTTTAATGTCATATATTGGTACAAAATAACCAATTGATCCTGAATTTAAATTATGACTTACATTTATTCCTTTAACTAGGGAATAATGATCAGCCGGTTTATCAATTTGGCAAAATATCTTGCAGGTTAAAAATAATGTTAGACAAAGTATTATTTTCTTCATTATAAATTTCTTACTTTTTAATTAATTTAGCACTCGCAGTTTTATTAATATCTGTTTTTACCGATACCAGGTAAGCCCCCTGAACCAGCGGCTGCGTATTGATCTTAGTTACTTTATTTTTTGTTTTAATACTCTGGAGCTGTCTTCCGCCCATATCATACACCGTAATCTCCGCTTCAAACGCTCTGTCATGGACTGCTCCTGAGCCTGTCGAAGGGAGCCCGATTTCGACATAAGCATAATCGCTCACCGGGTTCGGGTAGATCCTGATATCCTGCTTCTCGATCAACTCATCAACCTGCTTATCGCCGAGCTTCACGATTTTCCAGTTCTCTTTACCGAGTTCTTCAGCGCTGGTTCCGGCCAGGATGATAGAACCGTCACGGTTCAGTTTAATATCTGAAAGCCGCTCTTCTCTTTTGCCGGATTCACCTTTCACGTGCTTTCGCCACTGCTCGTTGCCGTTCTGGTCCAGGTACAGCATCCAGAATTTTTCGTCATCGGTCTCGATCCTGCCTTCCGCCTGGGTGTAGCCGCCCAATAAAATCCCTTTCGTACTTTTATCATCGGAAGCATGCAGGACACTCATGCCCATCAAAACATCACGGTTTTTGAAATTATAGGATTTCTGCCAGATCTCTTCGCCCTTTGTGTTTACGAAGATGAGCCATAGGTCTGTACCTTCTTCGATGCCTGCCGTTTTATTACCGGATCTTTCCGATCTGGATTCCCCGCCGATCAAATAGCCGGTGGAAGTCATCGCCAGGGTCCTTAAGTGGTCATCGCCGGTTCCACCGAAATTCTTTTCCCATTCTACCTTGTTATCTTTCGTGAGCTTAACCAAATAAAAATCTCCCTCACCGTAGTTGCTGCTGGCCTTTGGCTGCTGGCTTCTGGCGGTTAAAGATGAATTCTCAGGCTGTGATGTATTTCCGCTTCCTGTCACGGCTCCGCTTTTGGAATAAATACCAAGCAAGGCTCCGCCGTCGATCGTCGGAATCATTTTCTCCACTTCATCGAGGCCTCTTCCGCCTAAAATGAGTTGCGAGATTTCTTTTCCGTTCTTATCAAGCTTTACGACCAGAACATCTTTGGAGCCGTAGCCTTTCTCTGCATTCTGAATATTCCCCGCAACATAGAATCCGAAATCCGTCGTCTGGATCACTGCGCGGGCTTCTTCATCCGCAGGGCCACCAATAGTTTTCTGCCATATTTCATCCCCCAATTCGTTAAGGCGGATCAACCATAGGTCCGATCCACCTTTGGATTCTTCCTTCTTATCCAGACCTTTTCCGCTGTAAGAAGTTCCGGCTATGATGAAACCACCCTCCTGCGTATTGACAGTAGCGCTAAGCATATCATGGTTTTTCCCGGAGAAGTATTTTTCCCAGACTTCTTCCCCTTGTTGGTTGAGTTTTATTAAGTGGAAATTGTATCATGCATTTTGCTGTGCTGTCCCTGAGCTTGTCGAAGGAGTGGTCCCTGAGTCTGTCGAAGGGTGGATGCTGCTGCCGGAAATAAGGTATTGTCCGTCGATGGTAGTGGTAACCTGGCTTAAGAAATCCTGGGTCGAGGATTCGATGTCTTTCTGCCAGACTAATTCCTGGGCGGAAACGCCCGAAAGAATACACACCGTGAGTACACTCATGTAGAGTTTTTTCATGTTCTTAGTGTTATTAAGTTAATAATTTATAATTCGTGCAAAAGTATACTTTTTACTTCACAGCAAAAAGATTTATGACTTAAATTTAATATGATTCTGATCATTCTCCGGCAAAGCTATGATCGCAATGCGACAAAACGTGACGTATTATATTTTTTTATTAGAAAAATTATCAAAGAAAATTAGAAGAAGCTACGGGTTTCAAAATATGACCGTTTATAATTCAATTTTAATTTGGCTCAAACGAACCAAATCATCTATAAAAGTGTTTGAAGATACACTCGTCGAGGTCACAAGACAACAAATGGCTCCATTTAGATTAAGATGGAGCCATTTTTTTATTCCAAACAGTTCCGAATGAACATCTTTAGGTTCATACTTAAAATCAGGTGGTAAGGTAAAAATCACCTTTTTAGTTTTTTTGTTTCCATTTGGCATAAATGGGTTATGCTGAATATATTCCCACTAAAATACGGGTCGATGGCATCAATATTTCTTTCGCTAAACACCACCGTTACCGCTTCTCATACTAAATTTTTTATTGGTCATATATGATGAATAAGATCGTTATTTCAACTATTTTTTAGTTATTTTACTCGAATTATAACTTTTCCTTTTGCTCTACCACGATTCACATAATCCAGTGCAGTAGTCACTTCATTAAAATTGTATACTTTATCCAAAACAGGTTTGACAGCACCCGCTTCTATCCGTTATGAAGAGGCTGCAAGATGGATGACAAATCCAAAATCTTTCCAGATCATTGCTATTCATACCGCGCCCGATCTTAACGACAGGAGCAAGTTATTAAATAAGAGTGGTAAAGGAATACCGCGTAAATGGTATTGTAAGGAATATTAACGGGTGGCGTAAAGCTTTTAATATCAAGAGAGATGATAAGCTGCTTTATATCAAACCGCATGACAGAGTGAGAATCCGGTAATACAGAAATAAATACCCTTACGGTACAGGCATACCTTCTGTATCAATATCCTCCGGTTCATAAACCTGTCCGCTGTCGGTAACGGTGATGTATGTATTTCCGTAAATACATTTTATTTTGCTTTTCTGTAATAACACAAACTCATCCTGCGACCTTATAGTACCCGGGTTTTCCCATGTACCCAAAACCATCACGGAACTGCAGGGCGCCATCCCATCCGGGCTTTTTGTACATAAGCCCGTGAATACAAAACTTTCATTGCCGGTTTCCTTTACTGTTGCCGTTTTTTTTCCCTGAATAGTAGGGGTATCAAAATTTACCTTAAGAAATCCTGCAGGCACTGTACATAAAGGGCATTTTATCACCGCAAGATCTACTACGATCTTCAGCGAATCCTGAAGCGCATCATTTTCTTCCCTTTTTTTCCTGATATCTTTTATTTTGAGCTCATTTTTATCTTCCATATCATGATATTCTTCTTTATATTTTACAAAAGAATCGGTATACAATTATACGGTGGTCATTTGTAAGAACCGTCATTTTCCTACCCGGCACCAGCAGGTTTGTTTCATTCCCCGATCCAGATTAAACCTTATCCTACACGCAGAATCGAGTACCGAGTTGTTCTATTTCCATCCTTTTTCCTTAAGAATCCTTCAATCAGAATATCTTTCTGATAGATATAGACCGGGTATTCTTTCAGCCGGTCCTGCTCCGGGGATAACAGATCCTTTGGGTTCACTGGTCCTGATACGGTAAAGAGGTTTTTATACCCACCGAAATACAGACCATACATTTTGTCATCTTTTAGAAATCTGATGAATTGGTTTTCTGTTGCCAGGCAGATTTCGATTTGTTCGGTAAAAGCACGGATGCACGGACCACGCCCAGCTATGAGGATCGCACGCTTTATTTCTGTCCATCTATCTGAAATCTGTTCTATATTCATAATTTTTGCCACTTCACCGTTCCCGTCAACACCCACCAGCAGATGATCAAACAGATACGCTGCCTTTCGCAGCAACATTCCCATCGCATTGTCATCATCTGAAAATACAAAATCAGATACAATTAACTGATAAATATACAAGGTGTCCTCTTTTCTCAGATAACATACCTCTAATGTTCTGATACAATTTCTCTCCTGTTTATAAGAATCCGTTATCTGTTCTGTGACAATACTTTCAAGTCTATACCGTAAGAGCACGGAAGGAAGTGGCAATGATGCGCGTACCATGATTAAAACTCTGTTCTCACTCTGTCTCTTGCGGGCGCCATCCCTAATCCAGTCCCCGAAGACCAATGCAGATACTGGTGTCGCAATTCCCTGAGCAGTGCTTGCTTCGGGAAAGCAGCTGCAATATCTCTTTCTAACTGATGACCATGCCTCTGTATGATTTCAGAGCGGCGATAGGGACTTTCATCCTTATAGTTCAACAATTTTCTTATCAGTTTTTCATCGTTGTGAAATCTCCATTCAGCTGCTGTGCCAAAAACATATTTACAGAGAACTTTTTTTGCCTCTACCAATACAGGATGGTTATCGACAGGATATTTCTCCTTAACAGAATCTATGATAATCTTCTGACTGCTGTTATTCAGCTGGGCACAAAAGAAATCTTCCATAAAATGTAAAGGAATATAACTGTATTCCCTGGAGAGCATTCTTTTCCCGGAAAGCTTTTTCATCGGTATGTGACTGATGGTAAGTTCATCACTGGTAAACCAATATTCATCAATTAGAGACTGTCTAAGCTCAGTCACGTTAAAATCAATAAATTCTTCTGCGATGGTCACTTCTTCAACTGCATTACTGTAGCTTCCTCCGATATCACTATGCACTCCAGGAAAATTCTTTTCTACGGCACCGGGAAACCGGGTAAGGGAAAAGTTGGCCCGATGCTCGTCCATAGCTGTAAAGTGTACTGCTTTTTCATAAATCCCCAAATTATTGAGTTGTAAACTTTCCAGTCCGCCGTCAAATCCATGGATCATATTTCTTCCTGCATTACGGATTATGCTGCTTGAGTCACTGTATGAAGCAACAGTATCATAAACACCGATAAACCGTATCTGCAGATACAGCCGGGAAAGATCTTCCTTACTCATAATTCCTTTTGATAAGAGTACATATCCCAGATATCCCATCTCAGGCATTTCATAGATACCGTTATTATTGATCATGAATTCGGGATCTGGTGTTTCCTCAGCAATTTTTTGTACCTTTATATCTTCCTGCCGTTTTTTGCGGCTGTTAATTTCATAAATAAAGTTGCGTCCAGCTGCTGCCCCTCTGCTAAACCCGAATATATCGAGGGTAAGGCGGGTAAAGGTTTTATCAGGATATTTACGTCTTTCCTGCTCAATCTTTTCAGCCAGCTTTTCACATGCCTTTCTTACCTTATCCCTGACACCGGTCGGGCCGGAACCGAATATAATAGCATTTGTTGTGTTATTATCTTCATCGGTAGTACCTATACCTTCTATATATATCGTATATGACTTCTGCTCCGTACAGAAAGACATTCTGGCCACGTTACTGAAATCAGAAGTAAAACTTGTACCTTTTTTCTCTTTTTTTTCCGAGGAAAAAAAACCTGTTCTTTCCAAAGCTTTTTCCGTATATACTTTGATTTCATGGCTATTGGCAGGAATTCCGATAAATTCATCCTTCTGATTTACTTTTTTTTGTATTTCTGTATTTCTTCTGTTTTTACCGGTACCGTCGAAGAAAACGCCAAATTCCAGGAATAGCCAATCTTTACCAAGTTTTGAATTCCCTGTATTGTAAAATATCCCAGCCATTATTTCTTTTTTTTAAAAACTTCTATAAAATCAGTCATAATAAATTGATCATCCGTCCCATTACTCAGACAGATTGTAAAAAAAGTATTGATCCTGTTCACTCGTACGATCAGATCTGCCGGTACCGCATTTCCTCTTCCCGTAATTTTTTGGTAGGTTTGAATAGCATCATATTCTTCCAGATGGGCAACGCCTCCATATTGCTGACCTTCCCTATCAGTCCAGGAAAAAGAAATTTTCTGGGGTACCGGAAGATTTAAGTAAGATAAACAAGGAAAATCTGAATTCAGGATTTCTTCAACTTCACCATTATAAAATTCAATCCTTACCGATCTTTTACTGCTCAGTACACTTTGATCCGGTAATTCAAAAATGATTTTCCATCTGTATTTTTCCCGGTACAGGTCACATACACCAAAACTTTTGTGAGCATGCAGATTATTTTGATTAATGCCTGGAGGAACGATATTTTCATCCTGCATCTTCCTCTGTCTGTAATTTTTGTCAAAGAGCAACTTATCAGGATAATCCAGGCTTTTTATTTCATCAGCGCTTATTTCCTTTTTGTATCCCTGATAACGGCCTATTTCCTTCCGGCTTCCCACTCCGGAAATCCATATAACAACGGCTCCTCCCGGTGCGAATCCCGCAATAATACGATTGTAACAGTAGTGACGTAATGTCCCGTTAAAATCATACAATTCATATCCTCTTTCAAAATAGCTTTGTATCATAGCAGTATCAATCTCACAATCTATCTCATACAAACAGTCTTCAGCATAGGACAGCCAAATGACATGCAGATGATCAGGCAGACGCTTGTTTCCTCCGGACATTCCATTATCGGGATCCCCCCATTCTCCTATGGTAATTCCTCCATAGAGACTTACAAAATCATGATATCGATTCTTAAATCCTCCCCGGTAAACCTGAATAGGATATCCCAGCATGGCAGCAGTGCCTTCTTCCCAATTATATACGCCAAAATGTAACATACCTTACTTCATTTACAGGATCCATAGATTAAGCTTTATTGATCTTGGCATCTATTTTTCCCAGGATCTGTGTTATTCCCGCGCTTTCGATCAGGACATTGCCGTTTATTGCCCTATGCCATGTTTCTGATGTTGTTTCTTCAAGACTTCCCAAAACACTGATGCTTTTTGTGGTATTGATGTTTTCTTTGAAACTGTTGGAATTAAACTGGTAATTTCGAGCGATATTTATGATGCTGTCATTTGATATATTGGTGAACATATTTCCTCCTACATTAAAATTCATATTTTCCCCGGAAGTAAAGTTCATATTTTTAGGGGCTGTTACATTGATATTTCCCTGTCCGTCCATCAGGTAGGTATTTCCACTAGGATCCACTATGGTTACACTTTTATGAAGATCGTTCATTAAAATCTTGATCCCGCTCCGGGTCTGGATCGACTTCAGATGGTTGGCGACACCCCCGCCACGGGCCTTCTTCCCATGGAACATTCCCCCCAGGACAAAAGGAAAATCGGGATAATGGTACTCAAACCCTACCATCACCTGGTCGCCCTCCTCGGGAACTGCTACAAAACCACGGTTTTCAAGCACCGCATCAGTGCCTCCCGCATCAGGACTCATCATGCGGATAAAATGTGTGGATGAATCTCCTTCCTGCCATTGAAAACGTACCTGTACACGGCCCTGTCCCAGAGGGTCAGTATTGGAAATTACGTTTGCCAGCTGCGGCTCGGCCCTGGGGGTTTTAAAATCCGGTCTTGGCAGAAAGCCCGTTCCCTCACCGATGGCTTTAAACTTCCCGCAGTAATTTCCCAAGGCATCCACTTCATGTAAGACATCCGTCATCATCACACGGGTAAAATAAGACGTCTTATTGGTCCCGGGTTTTCTCATTTCAACATCTGCCACACAGCCCGGATACAAAAACGGGATCATGGTCTTCCCGGAAACCGTAAAGACTTTTACAGCAGCACTCCCACGGCTGCTTTTCTGCGAGTCATCCACATCAAGATCTATATTGGGATTCAGCGGAACGGGAACCAGCGAAGCGGTCCTGTAGATATTCCCGTTCAGCTCATAAGCCTGCGAAGCCAGCTCACCGGGATGCCGGACCTGCATATCCGTCCCTTTCATCATTTTGTCGTTGCTGCTGTTGTAGCCGAAATAAACAGGCTTGGTATAGACGGCGCTAAGCTTTACCTTCACTTCATGGATACTGCTCCCATAGACCAGGGTCAGCGCTTTTTCATGCAGGGGAAGCTTTCCGAAATGAAGCGTTTCACCGTCATAAAAAAACTGCTCTCCGTAGGCTTCGGCAAGCCTTGAAAGATAATTGTAATGTGTCTCATTATATTGCGCGCTGTAACGGATATAACTATGATTGCAGGTATCGATCCTTACATTGAACATGGAGGTATCAAAGCTTTGCCGGAAAATATTTCCGGCAATAGAGGCCGTATTTACCGACTTATCACCACCGAAACTCTGAAAATGAGGGGCTGCATCCATCAGGATGGTAGGACTGCAGCCTTTCAGTACGATATCGCCCAGACTCATTTTCTTCTGGCTGAAAGCCACCTTCGTGATTATCCCCACAAATGTACGCTCCGGACTCAGATATTCCACGTCTTTGTATCTGAAAACAACGGTTATGCGCTTGCCCAGAAATTTGCGGAAGCCTTCCAGGTTGTGGTCCTGAGCCTGATCCAACACATCTCCTGCCAGAATCAGTTTAAAGCGGTGATGGGTAGAAGTGCTCTGACGGAGCCAGAAATGCTTGAAGTGGCGGATAATATGCCCTTTAATAATAATCTCAAGCTGCACCATCCGTGCTATGCCCGGAATGCTGTTCGCTGAAATCTTTTCGGAATTCGAAATATCTTTCATCATGATTTTGTGTTTTTTAAATTATAAATCCCTGATATTTATATATAAATCTGGCAAGGTACTGTCTGATGCTGATTATTTATAATAAATGTTTCATCATGAGCAGCAGGCAATCTGCCAGGTATAAACCTCTGAATATGTCTCATTCTTAATACAGGATCTATCAATCAGCATATGCTATTGTCCGGAACCCTGTGGTATGAGGATGGATAATTTAAATTAAAAAGACTTGCAATGGGCATTTCTATATTATAGATACAGATGATAAAAAATTTGACTGAAGATCTGCAGCATGAATTCATTAGCAATACCATCCTTTTTCCGGCTAAAATTTATTATCTCCCATTAGCCTTTCCAATACACATCGAAAGTATAAAATTTTATTCTTATTTTCATCATCCTGCTCAGTAAATTTTTTTTTTAAGAATTTTACCTGTTAAAATAAGTGTTTAATACAATTAACAATTAAACAACATAAAGCATTATAAAACAGAAAGATAAATACAATAAACTTGTGTGAACACATATCTCCATGCAGGATGGTCTTTCTAAAAAATAAGACACTCAAATACGAAATATATGGGGATAAAAATGACACCTATCAACAAAAAAACCAAAGCAAAAATGATTATATTCTGGTGAAATCCATTTATTTCTGACCCGTCATCCGTATCAGATTTTAAAAAAATTCATTTTTCTGATTCTTTTTAACCACTAATTATTTAAAAATCGGAATATCAGCAATTCCCAAATTCAGTTTATCAAAACCAAGGATGAAAAGCAATTTTTTGATAAAAGATTGAATCTTTTCTGAAGTTTTATATCGCCGGATCTACTTTTATTTTTCCGGTGGCCTTCAAACAATTCATATCCGAAAAAATATTCTTCGTAGTGATTATTGTGAAATCTGCCCAATATTTCATTACTTCCGACATTGTTCTTGAAATCGTTTGAAGTTACAACAGGTGTATTATTTAGAAAAAGTTATACCTGATACGGATCATAATAACAAATAGCCACCTTCGGATGAAAGGCAAACATAAACGTTTCAATGCCGTTTTTGCCGTCAATATCTTTACTTAAAAGGTATTTATTGTCGATAATATCCAACAGCAACAGTTCGGGAGTATAGAATGTAAGTCCGATTTTATGTTTTGAGGGATCTTCCCTATTGGAGCTGATGAGATCCAGGGTAAAGCTTTCAACAGGAAAAAAAGTATTTCCGAGAACATCGGGAAGGCTTCGGATCTCGCCTTTTAACTGGGAAACATAATTGGCGGCTGCCGAACTCAGTAAAAAGGGAATTTTTCCGGCATGAGGATTTTTTGCCAGCAGTTCCCAATAATTTTTTACCGGATTTTCAGAACCGTCAAACACCTGATGCTGAATTTTATATTCAAAGTAGGTATCTTCAAAAACATAACGGTCCCAGACCATTTCGGAATTCCGGTCGATCACGATCCGGAATGCAAGTTTTATTTTCGCCTTCATTTCTTTAGGTTTTAATAAATAAAAAACAGGGCAGCATAGTGATTCCGCCCTGATTCAAAAACAAATTAATATAAACTGCTGACACAAAAAATATTCAGCCTTCTTTCTTCGGCATAAAAATTTTCGTTTGATCCATCTTAAGAATATCGTTCGGGTTACGTTGATGGCGAAGATGTGAAATCGGATGTAAAGTTTACAATTCTAATTTTAAGCCGATTAAATCTCAAAGAAAACAATAAGCGCATTTTCACTTAAAGCTTCAAATTCCAGATTTTCAATACCATGCAATATAATGGAATCGCGGGTTTCAAGAAGCCGGTTCTGAAATTCGAAAGCCCCGTTGATCACCATTCCGAAAATTGTTTTTTCAGGACGAAGAGCATAGACCTGTTCCTGCCGGCCTTCGTAAAGCCCGATAAAATTCGGAAATTCCAGTTTTTCTGAAACCGGAAACAGGATATTCCGCTTTCCGATCTGAAGTTTTTCTGTAAAAAATGTATTTTCAGGCTGCAGGGGTTGGAGCTCAATCATCAGAAAATCTGTTTTCTCAGCACGCAGATAATTTTTGATCCTGATCTTTGATATCCCTGTTGATTTTAAAGTAAAGACCTCTTCCGGAGAAATAATTTTCCGGAAACCGCTGATCCGTATTTTTCCGTAAAGCATAAGAATGAGAAGGGTTGAATTTTCCGGGACAGCCCATTCAAAGCTGCCGCTTTCATCCAGCATAATCTCTGTGACCGTTTTCAGATGGCCGGTATGATCTTCATTTCTGATGATCCGGCGGATAACGGATTGCTTTTCTCTTTCCCAGGAGGCAAAATCAGCTTTACAGATCCGGGAAGGTGTCTGAACCAACATATGATGACATTAAAATTAGAAAAGCGGCAAATGAGGACTTCATCATCATCAATAGTCATTGCCTATTCACCGCTTTGTAAAAACTAATAACTATCTTTTTTTAAACCGGTACTTTTATGGTATGCGACAATGCAAAACCTCCGCTTACACTCCCCGAAATGCTGGACATTTCATTGGAAGTCCCGTCGCTGAAAACATTATCGTTCGAATTGTAGGTATACCCGCTCATGCCTTTGTACCCCGCACTCGCGGCAACCTGTACGACGGCACTGTCGGTTCCTTCGGGAAATGCAATCTGGGTCACCAGCAAAGACTGGCCGGCCGTATTGTAAACATGAACGTGAATATGCGTAGCCCTCCCATTATACCAGCCCGGGAAAATGGAGGTGAATTTCACTTTTCCCTCTGCGTCGGTGGTCTGCCTTCCTCTTAAAAAATGAACGGATGTGTAATTAGCCGACTGCATGCCCGTTCCTCCGTATTCCGAGTAATTCCCGTCTTTATCGCAATGCCAGATGTCGACAATCGCTCCCTGTAAAGCGGCACAGCCGGTCTTTGTATTCTGTACGGTAATGCCGATGGTAAAGGGAACCCCGGTCCTGTCGCTCACAATATTGGACTGAACCAGACCGGAGGGTGACTTGGTGGGAAAAGGACCTTCGGTTTCCGAGTTGGTGACGGAACAGGCGGTGGAAATGGTATTATCAACCGTACCTGCGGCAGCATCTTTCTCATCATCGTTTCTGCAATGAATAAATATCGGGGCTGCCAGAGCCGTTACGCCTGCCAGGCCTAAGCTTTTCAAAAAGCCTTTTCTGTCAATGGTTTTCATACTTTCTCATTTTTCTTGGATCAAAAGTATCTTTAAAACAACCGTACAAGAAATTTATGAGGTAAACAGAAAAAATGTGCCGGTGAAAATGGATTTTTATAGAAACAGCAGACTTTTATAGCCCGGATTGAGCGATTTGTCTGAGCTCTTTTTATTTTCCGGCGCGGCTTTGCCGCGCCGGAAAATAAAAAAGCGAGTCGTGAAAGCCGGAAAAAGCTCCTGAAAATTATTTATTCAGAATCCGCATCACCTCATTCTTATAGGTTTCGCCGATCGGGATAATGAATTCTTCGATGTGAATATTCTTATTGACCACGGTTCTGATGTCTTCTACCGGAACGATAAACGAACGGTGCACCCGGATAAAATCTTTTTCGGGAAGCTTTTCCAGAATACTTTTCATAGAAGAACGGGCGGTGATCTTTGAGGCAGCTTTCAGGTGAATCCGGATATAATCGTCCAGCCCTTCAATGAACTGAATGGCGTTGAAATTAATTTTGTGAAGCTTGTAATCGGCACGGATCAAGAGATGTCTGGCCTCATTCGGCTCCTCATTAGTTTTTACTTTTTCAACCGCCGTTCTGAACCGTTCAAAAGAAAAAGGTTTCAGAAGGTAATCCACAGCATTTACGCCGAATGCATCCACGGCATAGTCCGAATAGGCGGTCGTGAAAATAACTTTGGTGTTTTGTGAGATGCTTTTGTAAAAGTCCAGCCCGTTTTTCACAGGCATTTCAATATCCAGGAAGATAAGGTCCACCGGAAACCGGTTGAGATGCTTCCGGGCATCGCTCTGCTTATTGAACACCTTCACCAGGGTTAAATTTTCAATTTTCCCGGCATAATTTTCAATAATCCTGAGGGCGAGAATCTCATCGTCCAAAGCAATGGCTCTGATCATATTTTACCTGTTCTAGGTTAAACTTATGGTTAAATCAACTTCATATATTCCTTGCGTTTCCGTAATTCTCACCGCATGTTTTTCAGGATAAGCCTGCCGGAGATGTTCAAAAGTATTTTTCAGTCCGATTTTAGAACGGTGTTCTTCGCAAACGGCAGTATTGACAATTTTATTAAAAACCACAAAATGAAGTATTCCTTCCTGAAGAATAATTTTAACGGAAATCTCCGAATTTTCTTCAGCATTGAATCCATATTTAAAAGCATTCTCAATAAAATTGATCAGTATAAAAGGAACGATTTTCAGATTTCTGAAATCTCCGGTTTCGGTGTACCTAAAGTTCAGGCTGCTGTCTGTCCGGATGAGCTGAAGGGCAATATAATCCTTTATGTATTCGATTTCTTTGGTTAAATCGACAAGGTCCTTACTGCTTTCCTGCACTACATAACGCATCACATTGGAGAGTTTCAGAATTCCGTTCGGGGCATCATCCGATTTTAACAGGGCTAAAGAATAAATGGAGTTGAGCGTATTGAAAAGAAAATGGGGCTGCAATTGGTATTTTAAATTTAACAATTCAGCTTTTGCTTTCGACCTTTCGAGCTCTTTTTTCTCTGTATTTCTGAAAATGAAAAGCGAGGAGAGCAGTGAGAACAGAAACGGCAGCAGTGAAGAAAAAACCATCTGCTCATAGGAAGTGGCATGCTGCGGACCCAAGCCTGAAAAAGGCGGTCTTCCACTCATTGGCGGCGGCCTGTTTCCTGAAGGTTTCAGGTTTGCCATTTCTGCCGGCGGCAGGTTTTGCCGCAAGGGAGTTCCGGACGTCAGCAGATCAGGAATCACCACCGTCAAACCGAAACTGATCAGAATGCAGATGGCATACACCGGAAATTTACCTTTGCTGTACAATTTCGGGAGAAAAAGATTGAGATTCAGATAGAAGAATAAAATAACCAGTACGAACCTCAGGAATTCTCTTTGGAACGGCGAAACCCTGAAGACGGATAAAGTCCCGTCAAAGTCCGGCGAAGAGACAACCGGTACCGAGAGCAGCAACGGAATCAGGATAATATGGGGAAGGATTTTTTTCATTGATAACCGATAGGCGTGAAAATTTTGCATCCGTATTTTTTTGGTTTTGTAATATAAGTTATTATCAGCCGATTTACAAATCACTGCAAATCTGTCGGGCCTAAAGAGAGAAAAACATCATCAACAAAACTATTAAAATTTCAAAAGATTTAAGGATAGATGAAGCATCTGTGTTTTACAGGCTTTCCCGAACTATAACCCTGCTCCGGACTTTTTTGGATTTTTATTGTTATTGATCTGACGGATATTGCTTTTGAACACGGAATACATAGATTTGAACACGTATGGCAGATAGGATTGTCTGAAATTTACATCATCATAAAATAATTAATAAAGATGAAAATAGTCGTAACGGGTTCATTAGGGAATATCAGCAAACCTCTGGTAACCCGGCTGGTGAAGCAGGGCCATGAAGTTACCGTGATCAGCAGTTCGGCCTCACGAAAGGCAGAAATAGAAAAACTGGGTGCAGGCGCTGCGATCGGCAGAATTGAGGATGTTGTTTTTCTTACCCGAACTTTTGAAGGTCAGGACGCTGCTTATTGTATGATCCCGCCCTTTGATTTTTTTGGGGATCAGAACCTCGATTATCAGAAAAAGACCCTGGAAATCTGCAGTAACTATGCAGAAGCCATCCAGAAAGCGGGCATTAAAACAGTGGTTCACCTGAGCAGCGTCGGTGCAGAAACGCCTGCCGGAAACGGTGTTCTGATCTTTCATTATCTGGCAGAAAATGTTTTGAAAAAACTCCCTTCTGACGTCCGTCTGATCCATATCCGTCCTGCCTCATTCGATTATAATCTGTATGCTTTTACGGATATGATCAAAGGTGAAGGTTTTCTGAAAGGGATCATCGGCAAGCTGCTCTACCTTCAGCATTACGGGATCAAAGGACTCATCAGAGGGTATTCCGGGATTATCCTTTCAAATTACGGGGGCACCGATAAATTAGCCTGGGTTTCACCCCATGATATCGCCTCTGCCATTGCAGAGGAAATTAACGCTCCGCAAAAAGGAAGAAAGGTAAGATATGTTGCCGGTGATGAACTGACCTGCCAGGAGATTGCAACGGCTTTGGGAAATTCCATCGGCAAACCCTATCTGAAATGGGTACTGATCAGCGATAAGCAGATGACCGATGCTTTTATAAAGATAGGGGCTTCAGAAACGACGGCCAAAGCATTTACGGAAATGAATGCCGCTATGCATAACGGAAGCCTGTTTGAAGATTACTTTAAAAACAGACCGGCCCGGTTAGGTTATGTAAAAATAAATGATTTCGCAAAAGAATTTGCTGTAAAATACAACCAGTCATGAAAAATTTAATATCCATAATTCTCCTTTTCACCTTCTCGGAGATGTTGTTTTCGCAATCCGGACCGGATGATATCGTCGGGACATGGTACAGTCCGATGAAGGGCGGCAGTGTACGGATCGTCAAAATCGGCGGAAAATATTCCGGCAAACTTGTTGATTTAAAGCCATCCGCAGATAAAGACGGGAAACCGCTGCTGGATGTTCATAATCCGGATGCAGCCAAACGCAGGATGCCCCTGATCGGGCTCTCTCTCTTAACCGACATTAGCTATGACGGTAAGAAGAAAAGCTGGAAAGGAAAACTGTATGATTACGACGGAGCCAAAGGAAACACCTATGATGCTTACCTTACCATCACCAGAAACGGCACCCTGAATATCAAAGGTTTTTGGGGAATTTCCTTTTTAGGCCTGAATCCCGGACTGACTTTGGAAAGAGTTGAAGCAGAATAACCGTATCTTTAATTCTTATAATCATCAAAATGAGCATGCAGCAGCCTTACCGCATAAAGAGCATCCGGGAATACCATAAAATCCTGAACATTGGCAGTCCGCTACATCCGATGGTCAGCGTTATTGATCTTCGTGAAATCACCCCTTATCAAAGTGAAGAAAGCATTAAAGTCGTCTTTGATTTTTATCTTATTTCACTCAAGAAAGTGGATACCGGACGTGTACATTATGGCTATGGACAGCAAAAATACGATTTCGACAACGGAATCCTGTTCTTCATTGCCCCCAACCAGGTTTTCTCATTTAAAGCAGATAATGATTTTAAAAGTTCGGGGAAGATGCTGCTCATTCATCCTGATTTCCTGTGGGGAAGCGCGTTATTGAAAACCATCAAAAAATATGAGTTTTTCAATTATACCGTTCATGAGGCTTTGTTCGTTTCAGAAAAAGAGGAAACGATTCTGAATGGCTTCATGACCAATATCGAACAGGAATACCATTCGCATATCGATAAATTCAGTGATTCCATTATCATTTCCCAAATTGAATCATTCCTCAATTATTCCGACCGGTTTTACACGCGCCAGTTTCTTACCCGTAAAATTTCAGGAAGCCGCATTCTGGATCAGCTGGAACAGGTCCTTAATGATTATTTTGAAAAGGATGACGTCATCAGTAAAGGTCTGCCGACTGTCGCTTATGTTGCCGGGCATCTCAATTGCTCCCCCAACTATCTGAGCGGCGTACTGAAAACGCTTACCGGCCGGAATACCCAACAGCACATTCATGAGAAGATTATTGAAAAGGCAAAAGAGAAACTGTCTACCACGACACTGACAATCAGTGAAATCGCTTTTGAATTAGGATTTGAGTACCCCCAGTCTTTCAGCAAACTGTTTAAGAGCAAGACCATGCTTTCCCCGGTAGACTTCCGGGCTTCCTTCAACTAATTTTAAATAAATGATTATTCCCATGAGCGATTTTTTAGCATTGTTAAAATCAAAAAACGAATGCTTGTTTCACTTTGGAATGCTATGCCTGCTAAGTGCCGCTTTGATGTTGATCAAATCCAAATTCAGCGATCTTCAGATCAACGAGCTCAATGCCTGGTATAAACCGGTAAAATTTGCTTTATCTATGGGCCTTTTCAGTTTAACGATGGGCTGGTATACCGGCTATCTCACTACCTATCACGATCTGAATATATATAATTGGACCGTCATCATCTGTCTGGGATTTGAAGTGTTTTATGTCGCATTTCAGGCCGCGCGGGGCCAGCTTTCCCATTACAATACCGGTTCACCTTTATACACTACCCTTACAGCAGCGATGGCGCTTGCTGCAATAGCCGCCACTTTATATACCGGCTATATCGGGGTGTTGTTCTGTACTGGAAAGTTTCCTGAACTTCCTGATTATTATCTTTGGGCCATCCGGCTGGGCATCTTTATTTTTGCCCTGTTCGCTCTGGAAGGTGCGGTGATCGGTGCCAACGGTTCACCCAGGGTAGGCAGTACAGGCGGCCGGACCCTTCCCTTTCTGAACTGGAGCCTTACATCCGGCGACCTGCGTATCGCACATTTCGTTGGCATGCACGCTTTGCAGGTCTTGCCATTGCTCGCGTATTTTGTCTTCAGGGAGGTGAAGACGGTACTTTTTATGGGATTGGTGTATATCGCCCTTGCCTTATTGTGCCTGCAGCAGGCACTTCATGGAAAATCGATGTTCCATTTTAATTAGAAAACCGGCTGCATGGTCTTTGTCCAATCAGTAGGGACAGCCTTTGGGGGTGGCATCCAGCAGGTCGGAAACGGAGACAATCTCAATATCCGTAAACATCCTCAGGTATGCTTCGATGAACGGTTTATGAGCGGCACCGACGACCAGTAAGGCACGGCCTCCGGCAATGGGAGCCGTTGCTTCCCGGATTGCCACGGCCATCTGTAAATTCTGTGCTTCCCATGCCGCAACGCGCTGACGGCCGACCTTTCCCATCTTTACGCTCCGAAGCATCGAAAACCACTGCGCATCGGCATCAAGCTTCCCAAAACGCGCTGAGTTTTTCCATTTAAATACCGGCATTACCTGGGCGGCAGAACTCAGCTTCATGGTATCTTCCGGAACGGCACGGAAAGCGGCCGTCTGATGATTGAACAAATCTTTGAGGCCCGGTTCTGCATTTACTGCATCCTGCATCGCTTTATTATCGGGCAGCACGACATCGCTGGCGTGATCGCCCGCCCCGTATACGCGTTCCAGGCCTACATCAGCAGCCAGGCGGGCTGCGATCGATGTCAGTTCACTCCGCAATTCAACAAACCGGTTCAGACGCTTGGCCAATGAAGCAGAAATTCCATCCTGGGCGGTCCGGTCGGCAGGCGCAAGACGCATCCACTGTACCGTCGCGGAAAACGGTTCGGCAGCCGCAACAAATAAGGCAGCGAGCGCTCTTCGCTGGGCAGGGATAAGTTCCTTTTTCTGAGCCAGGCTATCCGCCTTTACCAATGCCTGGGCGGCGTTCAGATGCAGTTCTGCCTGGGCTGCTTTTGCCATTTCCAGCGTAGGCCCTCCATATTTCCCGGCGTCGCCGTGGTAAGCCGCATAAGCATCGAGACCCATGATCTGTTCGCCGGGTAAGGCTTCGGTAAGGATCACCTGTGGGTTATAGGCACGGAGGCGGCATAAAAGGGGTTCCAGCCAGGCCAGCTGAAATTTAGCGGAAGCAGCATCCAGATGGGAGATTCCCAATACCATAACTTTGGTTTGCGGTAAGCCCAACTGCGGTTTTGCGGCTGCCGGATCAAAAGCGGTACTTCCCTGGGCATTTATAAATTCTGAAGGGGCAAACATGAGAAAAGCCAGCAGAAACAGTCGAAAAAATGATTTCATATAAAGTTTTTATTAATGCTCCGGCGACTGATCATTTAGCAAACCCGGAGATGTAAATATAGGTTAATCCGGGATTTATTTGCTGTTTTACAAAAACTGATTTTCACAGGTCCCGGAAGACCAAAAATCTCCAACGCTAAAACATTCAGATCAATAGCTTATGGCTGTTAAAAACAAAAGCCAGCTTCAGCCTATCAATAGATGATGATCAGATCAGCCGGGGCCCTTCTGCAAACTATTTTCAGAATTGCGATCATTCTGAGGAACAGCCGGCGGATGGCATATCGTTTGAGAATAACACGGTATCAATGACACAAAATATTCTTTAAGCCTATAGGCATAACATTGAACCACTGTACAAATATGGATATACCCCAAATAGATGATTCTGAAAACGAAGATTTCAATATCAGAAACTTTTTTGCTTCACCGGTTCAGGATGAAAGCAATGATACGTTTGCCCTGCTCATGACTGAAGCCATCAAAGGCATCAATTCCCTGAAACCCTTATCCCGGAACAGCAGTGCATTTCTGGGTAAAGACCCTGAACTTACCGTCACCAGGAATGATGCCCGGAAAGCCGTACTGAAACCGGAAGGTGAATCTTTCACTGAAGTTTTAGATCATATCATTTCCACATTCAAAGGGCTCCCGAATTGGGGACACCCTCTGAATATGAGCAACATCTGCCCGCAGGAAAATTACGCAGCCATCGCGGCATCGATGCTCACCCAGCTGTTTTCGCCCAATATCCTGGAAGCGGAATATGCATGGAACACGTCCGTTGCCGAGTTGGAATCCTCTGCGATATTGGCTGATCTGGCAGGCTGGGATGCCGGGAAAGCAGGCGGTATATTCACCTACGGAGGCTCGGGCTGCTGGATGTACCAGCTGAAATATGCCCTGAGCCGGGTCCTGCCGGGTTCAAGGGAGCGGGGAATCAGGACGGATGCCAAGGTACTGTGCTCGGAACAGGCCCATTACGCCATGCTGAACAGCACCGACTGGACAGGCCTCGGAATGAATAATATCATTAAAATAAAAACCCTTCCCGATACCAATGTTATGGATCCCGCCCATCTGGAACAGGTGATTAAAGAATGTTTTGACCGCAAAATACCGATAGTTTCCGTGGTGTGTACGATGGCAAGCACGGATGCCTGTGCTTTCGATCCTGTGAAAACCGTTAGGGAATTGCTCGACCGTTATCCGAATGATACGGGATACGGAAAGGCTTTACTGTATTGTGATGCCGTGATCGGATGGTCGTGGCTGGCTTTTAAAGACTATGACTTTGCCGCCAATCCACAGAATTTTCCGGAGACCGTCCTGGAATCCGCTCAGAAAAACTGGAATGCCATCCGGGAAATCCAGTATGCCGATGCTTTCGGAGTGGATTTCCATAAGAATTTCTCCCCTCTGGTAAGCAGTGTTTTTGTGTACAGGGACGGGTCTGAATTTGAAAGCCTGCTGAAACGGGAAAGTTCAGCATATCTGCAGGAACGGGGTGACTACAATCCTCACCATTACACCCTGGAGGTATCACGCTCCGCCGGCGGTTCAATGGCAGCCTGGGCTACCTTAAAATTTCTGGGCGCTCAGGGCATCCGGCATGTTCTGGCTCACGGGCTCCGAAACAAACACTATATGCTCCGGCAGCTGGAATCCTACTCCGATATGACCTGTGTGAACATGACCGACAACGGTGCTGTCCTGTTATTGAGAATATATCCGGAAGATACCGATGCCGCTTTACAATACGGGCAGGAACTGCATGAAGAAACCTTCCGGAGCCAATTGATCGAACACAACACACTTATTCAGAAAACTTCTGACCGGCTATGGAAATGGTTCAGGGAGAAAAAACGGATCGACGGAAGATTCACGCCTTATCTCAGCATCACCAAAGGTTTCAGGCCTGCACTGTATAATCAAAACGCCTCCGATCCTGAAGCCGTTATTTATGCCCTGAAAGTTTATCCGGTAAGCACTTATATCACCGAAGCCGATATGCAGCATGCCATCCGCTGCATCAGGCTGGCCCGGAACGAAGTGGTCTGAGATCCGTTGGATTCAGGTTCAGGCATTAAAAAAAAAGTCCAATTACCGGAAGAGGAAGCTTCAGAAAAGCTTCCTCCTGTTTTAATCTGAATTTGATGATATTCAGTTAATGTTCAATTATTTAACAAAATAAAAATTCCGGATCATTCAATGGTAATTGCTTACAAACCCTATAAACCTCCAGCTCTCAGCCGACGTACCCATCCTAATCAGATCTTTTAACTGAATGACTTCCTGAACTCCAGCGGTGAGACGTTGGTCTTTGTCTTAAAGAGCTTGCTGAACGATTGTGAATGCTCAAAGCCCAGTTCATAGGCAATCTCCGAAACGGAAAGATTTGTAGAGGACAGTTTTTCTTTCGCTTTTTCGATAATCGCGTTCTGGATATACTGTTGGGTAGTCAGCCCGGTCAGGGAACTCAGCATATCGCTCAGGTAACGCTGTGAAAGTTTCAGTTCCGTGCTGATGTATTTTACGGAAGGCAATCCGTTTTTCAGGCTTTTTTCTTCTTCAAAATAACCGGTCAACAGTTGATCCAATGATGTAATGATATCATGATTGACGGCTTTCCGGGTGATGAACTGCCGGTTGTAGAAACGGTTGCTGTAGTTCAGCAACAATTCAAGCTGGGACACCAGGACGTCCTGGCTGAAAGAATCGATATTCGTTTCCAGTTCCCCGGCGATTACAGCAAATAATCCGGCTATAATTTCTTTTTCTTTTGCCGATAAAAACAGGGCTTCCGAAACGTCATAAGAGAAAAAGCCATACGTATTCATACGGTTTCCCAAGGGATAGTTCCGGATGAAATCGGGGTGGAAATACAGCGCTATTCCCTCATAGCTTTGCACATCCTCCGGCGGAAAGACGATCTGCTTTGGCTTCAGAAAGGCGAGTCCGCCCTCTTGAAAATCATAATAATCCTGCCCGTATTTTATTTGTCCCCTGAAGGAGGTTTTGAAGGAAATTTTGTAAAAATCGAGGCTTATCTTCTGCCTTTTAGGAAAGATTTCAACCGGAACTTTATTGTAATCAACCAACCCGATCAACGGATGCAGTGGTGCGGGAAGCCCCAGGATGCGCATCAGTTCGGATATGTTGTTAATTTGGCGGAGGTCAGTCTGATGTTCCATTTCGATCACGAATTTAATTAATTTTGTTTTGACGGGCGAATCACGAGCTCCCCGATTTCAACATCTTCCGGCTGGCTTACCGCATACAGTACTGCATTGGCGATGGCTGCCGGGCTGATGCCCATCTCTTCCATTCCGTTAATAACCATAGTCTTCATTTTTTTGTTTTTTATATTTTCCGCAAAATCCGTTTGTACGAATCCGGGTGAAATGCCGGTTATGCGGATGCTGCCGTCCGACTCCTGCCGGAATGCTTCCGTAATGGTGCGGACGGCATTTTTAGTTCCTGCATAGACCCCCATCATCGGCGTAATCTTTAGCCCAGCCGTTGAAATGATATTGACGATATGCCCCGATTGCTGACTTTTGAAAACGGGAACTGCCGCTGCCATTCCGTACAGAACCCCTTTAAGATTGACGTCAATCATTTCTTCCCACCCCTCAATATCCAGTTCATCGATACGGCCCAACTGGCTTAGCCCCGCATTGTTGATGAAGACATCCAGTCTTCCGTAGTGCTCAACGGCGGTATCCGCAAACCGGACCAGATCGGCTCTATTCTTCACATCAATTTCAATACCGATGGCTTCACCCCCGGCAGTTTTAATTTCCTCTGTCAGTGCATTTAATTTTATGGTATTTCTTGCTCCCAAAACCAGTTTGGCTCCGTTTTCAGCCAGTCTTAGTGCAACAGCTCTGCCGATTCCGGCACTTGCGCCCGTAACGGCCACTACTTTTCCTTTAATATTCTGCATAATTTTCTGTTTTTATTTGTCGATCTGTGCTTCTAAAAATTGGGGATACCGGTCACCGGAAAGTATAATTCCATTTGTTTTTGCGTCAATGGCAGCCAGGTCAGCGGCTGTCAGGACAACATCTGTACTGCTGATATTTTCTTCTAAACGGTGCTGTTTGGTAGTCCCGGGAATGGGTACGATCCACGGTTTCCGAGCCAGCAGCCAGGCTAAAGCCAGCTGGCCGGTGGTGATATTTTTTTGTACGGCAATTTCAGAAAGCGCGTTCACCAATACCAGATTGGCGTTTATGTTTTCTTCAGTAAAGCGGGGAAGCATATTCCTCCGGTCGACCGCGTCCAGTTTTGTCCTGATGTTGCCGGTAAGGAAACCTTTGCCCAAAGGACTGAACGGAACAAAACCGATTCCCAACTCCTCTAAAACAGGGATGATCTCATGTTCAGGCTCGCGCCAAAACAAGGAGTATTCGCTTTGCAGTGCCGCTACCGGCTGAACCGCATGTGCTTTCCGGATGGTCAGGGGGCCGGCTTCCGACAGGCCGAAATACTTTACTTTGCCCTCCTGTATCAGGTCTTTTACCGTTCCCGCAACCTCTTCTACCGGAACGTCGGGATCTACCCGGTGCTGATACAGCAGATCGATATAATCCGTTTTCAGTCTTTTCAGAGACGCTTCGGTAACTGCCCTTATCGTTTCAGGCCTGCTGTCTAATCCGGACGCGGGTCTCGCATCTTTACAGCCGAACTTTGTAGCGATGACCACTTCTTTTCTGTAAGGCTGCAATCCTTCGCCGATAATTTCTTCATTGGTGTAAGGTCCGTAAGCTTCCGCGGTGTCAAAGAACGTAATGCCTCTTTCGACAGCGTGGTGCAACAAAGTGACCGCATCTTTTTTTGCCATTCCTTTTCCGTCCAGAAAGTTCAGGCCCATACAGCCGAATCCCAATGCGGAAACTTCCAATCCGCCGTTTCCTAATTTTCTCTTTTGCATACTACTTTTTTACTATTTTTAAACTGACTTTAATTTCTGTTACAAAATTCAGGATTGTCATTGTTTAAAAAGTAGCCGGATTGGTAATTGTTGTAGGCGAATTTTCACCGGTTACCGCTGCGCCGCAAAAAACACTTGAACTGACGTAAGGATTAACCAAGATTGAACTTCATAGGTTCTTGATCCCTTTCCTGCACTACAAAGATGCTTAAAAAAATTCCCTACCGATCGGTACGGATTTTCACGGATTATTTACTGGCTTAAATTCCAATCAGCGCATTAATAACGTGAGCCCGACCGTATTTAACTTATATTCAGCAATTTAATTAAAAATAAATTAAGGATCATTCAGTTACAATTTTTAAATAAAATTCTGACTGGTAGAATGAACAGACGATTCACGCTTTTGACAGGATTATATTCTATCCTGTAGAAAGCCATTCCTTCGGGATTTTAGAACAATGTAAATCCGATCTTATTCGACGTTCATTCAGATGTTTATTTGATTGCAAAATAAAACCAAGGCGGTCTGAAAAACTTTGACAAAGTTGAAATGATTTCGTTTGATCATGAAGACCTTTGATTGTCGTTGTGACAAGAGAAACGTCCGGCATCACTCTTCCAGCCTTTTAATCAAATTTCTTCTTCGAGTTTATTGACGTAAAAAACGGAATGCTAAAACTTTGACCCCTGCCGGGTTCATATCCTTTTGAATATAAAAATCCACCATAAGAAAACGCCTGTTTTCCGATGATGGATTTAAATTTAATTCATTTGATATTTTTCAGGGAGTTCCTTTATCTTACCAGATAAACTCGCAGGGCTGCTGTCTTTCGACAATGACCCTTAATGATTTGGTTACATATAACCTCAGGACACTGCCCGGTTCGATATTATATACATGTTTCCCTTTGATCATCACTGCCATCGGATAATCTTTCTGGTCAAAATTATAGATCACAATCTGCTGTTTAGGATAGATTTCCCTGAAATTAACAGACATTTTAATCTCTTCGCCAATAATATGGATCAGTCTGTTTCTGTCGTTTACTTCAAGATTGCCGGAGTGGTCGATCTCATACTGGTGAGGATCCAGCCGGATGGCATACTCGGAGTCATCATTGATGATTTCATCTCTGAGCGAAGCTGTATTACCATCAGGAATGAAAATGGTGTCGGCACGTTCTTCTTCTGACTTAAAGTTTTCCGTTGCCTTAACACCGCCTTTTACGCTGACCTTATTGTCATCCGCTTCACCTCCGATTCCTATGGTCTGTCTTTCCAGATGGTAATTGATTCCTTCTAATCCGCCATTAACGTTACTTCCGTATTTATAATACTCACTGAATCTGCCGGCTACAAAATTTTTAAATCCGGCATCTACCAATCCGGATTCATTTCCGAAATAATCATCTGAAATCATCAGCTCGTAGCCTGTTGAAGAACTGAAGATCTGATTTAACCGTAATCCGAACTGGAAAATATGATTCCACTGCTGAATGTTGGTGATCGTAAAATCTGCCTGCGTCCAGAACTTATACCATGAGCTCGTCCAGTTTCCGTCGATTCCTTTCCTGATTTTCAGCATCGGGATACCGGCACCGTTTACTCCGGTCTGGTTGGCAAAAGCCAGCTGATAAGACGAATCTCCCGTAGAAGCCGAGGTACCGTCCCAAGGCGAATAGGTCATGATCCCGGCGTAGTTCCCGGATCCTCCCAATCCCGCACTGGTGGAATACGCAAAATCAAACCGTACCCTTTTTGAAGTTGAGTTCGGGGCAATATCATCAGGATTTCGTGAGCCGTCTCTGGAAGTCACAAAAAAGTTCGTCAGATGTACCGAATTGTTTCCGCTGATGGTTAGCTGCTGTCCGTTTTCTCCTTCGTTCCCTGCACTTAATTCGATCTGGTTTTTATTTACCGCATGGGTCCCCAGCGTTCCGTTCGGAATAACGGGGCTGCTGGTGAAGGTATTGGTGTTGGTAAACGTCTGGACGCCATTGAGTGCGGCATAACCGAGTAATTGAGTGTTGAGATTGGATTGCGCGACATAGCTTCCTGCACTGAGATTTCCTAAGCTATCTGCATTTCTTGCACTGTCTACCCTTACTCCATAAGTATTGGCACCATTGCCTCCCACTAAAGTCGGAAATGAATTTTGCCAAGGAATTTCGGCATCCACACTTGATTTTGAATCGTTCCAAGGGGTTGTTCCACTTGAAATATCAAAAATCGTATGTCCGTTGCCATACCTTTTCCAGGCCATTTCACCAACGGTAATCCTGTTAATTATACCAGTAGAACCACCCCAATTCTGATCAGGTAACATATGATCATAAGCCTGTTTCCAATTCTCGGAGGTACCATTGTTATTGGTTGTACCGATAACACCTGAATTTGAAATGCTTATTTTGGGAGACCAGGCACTGGTATTAGGATGCCATGTACCTATATAGAAATTATCTTCTGACCAATAATTATCTCCTGCTGAAAAAGCCCACCAGTTGGATGCCGCTTCATTACCGATAATCAATTTAGTGGTATTGCTGTTAACGTTTGCTCCTACAACTCTTAAAGTATTTCTAAACGTTTTTTGTGCGTTTATATCTTGCGGTGTATTTGTAGTCACAAAATTATTCAAAGCTGTATTGGTAACAAAATTTGAATCAACCCAGCTTCTTGTGGCCCCAACATCAGTCGGTAATGTAATCAGATTACTTGCATACTGAGAAATATCTGTTTCGAGGGTATGGGTCCAGCCCTGGCTCCAGTCCAGTGTATAATTTGTGTATTTAACTTCAACTTTGGCTACTTCAAAAGAAAAATACCCATTCCAAAATGTATCGGGCTGCCCTAACAAAATACTGACGTACCCGTCTGAACCTATTCCCACTCTTGCAAGTGTTGTCGGAAAATTATCTGTTACGTCAAATAAAGCTTTAGAGCCATTCAGAATAACGGTCCCTGAAACATATTTATAAAATGCTACATTAATTTTCCCCAAATATTGAGATTCATACCCATACACATTGATATCGATACTGAACATGGCCTGGTTTGGTGAAGCTTGGGGCATTTTAATGGCTAAAATTCCGGTGTGTCCTCCAACATCGTAATAGCCCTGATATACTTTATAAAATATATTGGTTGAGTTTTGGGTTTTAGATGTTGCACCGCTTTTATGAAATTTAAAGGTTTGTGCATCATCATTATCGGTACCTAAAACAAAAACATTCCCTAATGCTCCTAAACTCCATTTAGCAATCGAAGCGTCCGAATTAGTAAATCCTATTCTCGGATAATATTGTCCTCCTGCATAATCCTTATAACCGAATAAAAGATCGTTTCCTCCCGGGGTTCTTATTGCTACCGGCCTGGCGTCACTGCTGAATAAACCATCCATTGTGTAGTTCGTATATCCTACATCAAATCTTTTTTTACCGGTAATATTTTGATCAGTCTGTAGCGTAACAAGATTATCATTAGACCAATTTTGTGTTGCTAAGAATACATAGCCATCAGTTGAATGATATATATATGGCGGAAGTGCTGATGAACCTGATGAAAATCCTACCGCATGAGCATTTTCCAGAGCATTAATTTTAGTGTTTACCTGAGCTTGTGTGGCATAGTTCTGAATATCCACAGAATCAATTAATCTTCTCCATGGCGTAGAACCGCCATACCATGTCTTATAATATACTCCCTGTCCTGTAGAGGTTGGTGCAAATAAAGTAAAGCCTAATGTCTTACTGGTATTACCATTTGCATTAAAATTAGCAAAAGTCCCTTCAAGAATTTTATTGGATAATTCTCCGTCGAAATTACTTCCTGAATTACCCGTAGAAATTACCTGATTTCCATTTGGTATTAATTCAGAATCATTAGCAGGACCACCGTTATTGATTTTATAATAGCCTGATAAATCTGAATTTATTGCAAATGTAGACAAATCATAACCGTTAACTCTATCAGCTACTCTTGCACTGTCAACTCTCACACCAAAAGTTTCACTTCCATTCCAACCCATAAGAGTAGGATAAGTTGGTACCCAGGGATATTGTGCATCCGTATTACTGGTATTATTTCCAGATGGTGTATGACTATTTGATGCATCAAATATAGTATGATCATTTCCATAAGCTCTCCAAGCTATTTCGCCAATAACTTTTCTTTGGTTTATAAACATGGAGCCAGCCCAGTTGTCATAAGATGGCAAATCGTCGTCAGTATATATTTTTTTCCAATTCGACCAACTACCATACTGTTTATGTCTATATGCAATTCCATTATAATAAGATAAAGCCAGTTGCGTCGCATAATTACTATCACTATATTGTTTATGTAACACAGTTCCTGATTGGTCTACTGGAAACCAAGTAGGCATATTAACATTAGCATGAGACCAGCTAGTCTCTGTGGTAGCATCAACATCATAATAATCAATTGTATTTTTTACAAAACCATTAAGATTTAAATTTCCTGAGTGGAAAAGTTTAACGAATGAATTCCATGTTCCATTTTCTTGAGTTCTATAATATAGTTCTCTTGTTCTCCAATCTCCTAATAATTGAGTAGACCAGATACTTGAATAGTTTAATGTTAATAGAGAGCCATCAATAACTTCTGGGGGCTTAGCAGCATCATTACTTGGCATATAGTTCATCATTGTACCCTCTGTAATAGCATCATTGGCTAAATGTACTTTATTATTGAGATAACTATTTTTAAAGTAGCCTTCATCAGCATGATCTCCCCAGGTATATGCTTCCCACCATTGTGATGAATTTCCACTTGCAATAGAAGAAAAAATACTTGCTGTTATAATATCTGCTCTAAACTTTTCATAGTTCCCACCACTTGAATCTATAATACATACAGTACCATCGTTATCCATTCTAATTTGCGAAGCTACTACACCTGGCTGATGGAAAGAAATTCCTGGTATTATATTAGAACCGTTACCATTAACTTGTAAAGCAGAACCTGTATACGTATTATCAGTACCTCCTGTAAATGCTTTTCTAGCAATAATGTTTTGAGGAATATTTAAAGTAACATAACCTGCATCAGCATGGTTTCCCCAGATATAAGCTTGTCTCCACTGCGCCGAGTTTCCATCATTTGCTGTAGAAATTAAACCTAAGATATATGCACCATTTGGTGGTATATTCACATTATCACCGTAATAATTAGAAACTAACAGCCCACCCATGTAGGCTTTTTGAGCTTCACTTCCATTTAAAAAACCAAAAGGCGTAGAGGCATTAATACCTGTGGAACCCGCAACGGTATACTTCTTCCAGTAATCTCCTAATTGTGATGATAATGCAAAATTGGATAAAGGCTTATGACCGCCACCAGCTAATAAAAGTGAATTGTCATCTAACCCATTTTTTATGAATCCATCGCTCTTAATCGGGAAATAGCCACTCCAATCATTACGAACAAAATGAAATCCACCGCCATCAAATCCTAATTGTCCAATGCTGATGCCTTCTTTATAAAACGTCATCGCCGGATTTACAGGACTGACTGCATAAACTATCAATGAATTATCACCCCAGCTAATGCCATAGGTGTCAAAAAACTTCCTGTTTGTTATATGCTGTACTGTATTAGTTGTAATACCATTATTAGCTATATTATTCCAACCATCTATATCCGCCTGCGAAAAATGTTGCTCCGTCCAAACTTTCTTCCAGGCAAATTGGTCATATACACCACCGGTAACGAATAACTGTGACTGTTGGTCGACATATAAACCAAAGTTATGTACATTGATCGGGTCATTCCCTGAAATCATCATCCCCTGATACATATCGGGATGTATATTGGCTGAATTTGGGTCGGATGATAATTTTTGTTGATAGTTGTAGGGTGTGAAACCTATATTTGCTGTGAAATTTTCGGTTGGTATATAATTTACCAGATTACTGGTCTGTTGTCCTGTATGTCTTACAGACTTACTGTAACTTGAAACTAAATTTTTCCAGCCATCAACATCATTTTGCGTAAAGTTTTCTGTATTCCAATAATCAACAAAATAAGCATAAGGATTATTATTTTGCCACGGTGCTTGATATTGTCTTATACCAAAACCATTTCTGTTAAGCATCAACAAATTCTGGTTTCCACCCGATGCGTCCTGATATCCTCCAAAATGTATATAATCTGCCCATGGATAACCATTATTATTGTTCAATGAAGTAAATCCGAATTGCAATTTTTTTGTAGCTAATTCATCAGGATATATAGTCCTGTTATCCTGATAACCTTGAAAATCATTACCTGCAAAATTTGACAGTGGCATATGCCCTCCACCACCTAACAAAATTGAATTATTATCAGAACCTTCTTTTACAAACCCTTGTGATTTAATATTTAAAAATTGATTACCAGATTCATTTAGCGTTCCAAAATAGTTCCCATAAAAAATGATCTGACCAGCAGAATCGACATTTCTGTAGAATGTCATTGCCGGCCAGGAACCATCGTTTGAAAATGCCATTAAAGCATTGTCGGCAAAAGATGACGTATTGCCTTTGGTGAAAAATCTTTTAGCACCTGTTACATCCTGATTTGTATTCGTGGTCACCAATTCATCTAAGGACTTGTTACCCCCGCCTCCTAGAAGAACGTGGTTATCATCAGAGTCGGCTACTTTTACCCCGGCTGCATTAATGAATTTATAGCCCTCATTATTGTTGCTGGTAAAGTGGAACTCAGTATCAAAGTTTAAAATAGCGGAATCCGTACCGCCTTTAACGAATCCTATACCGCCTTTGGAGCCGTTGTTCCCCCATACCACCAGAGGCAATTCACCAAAGTTTTGGCCCTGATTATAAAATATTTTCTTACCGGTTACTCCCTGATCTGTGTTTAGCGTAACATGGTTACTTAATGCACTATATGCTTCATTCCACTGGTCCGAATTCCCGCCCGGCGTCGTAAGTTTGGGAGCGGTGGTATTTCCGTAAAAGGTGGCATTCCTGCTTACTCCGTCGATATCAAGCAACGGGTGGAGGTACGTATTGGATGCATCCCTCCAGTTCACCTGCCATTGGGAATTCCATAGGTAGAATCCGATATAATTGGGGAGAGCGCCTGATGCATCGGGAAAGGCCAGAAATTTAGGAATTACCCAATCGGTAGTGGTAATCTTTTTAAATACTTTATCGGCAGTAATGGTCTGCTCCGTATTCTTGGTCACCAGGTTAGACAGGTCAGAGGATAGGGCGAGATCCGAAAGAGGCTTATGCCCTCCTCCTCCAAGCAAAACATGGGTATCGCCGGAACCTGATTTTTTATATCCATCCGATACAATAAGACCGTATCCGTTGGTATCCGAGTTGGTAAAAACATACTGATTTCCATCATACTGCAGGGTTCCGGCATTGAAACCCGACTTATAAAATACCATTCCGGGATTGGAACCGTCTTCCGAAATAATTCTCAACCGGTGATTCAGGTAAGCATTTCCGCCTGACGTCCTGAACCATTTGGCTCCTTCTACATTCTGATCCGTATGGGTTGTCATTACATTCAGATCAGACACGATCTCCGCATGCGTTCTGATGCTTAGCTTTTTCGTCGAAGAGTTCCAAACCACCACAGAACCTGTATCATTCGGAACTCTTTTCACAATAATTTCGCCTTCTACGGCGATGTGATTATTAAAATATTCAGGTGCGATCATTAGTCTATTCTTGCGGTTAAAGTAATTCGGTATTCATTTGCGGTCAGGGGAACCAGTACGTCAATCTGTACCTCATTAGGTGAAACTGGCACACAGCTTACATTGATTTTCCGGTTATCGGCATTTCGGTAACAGCAGTAATCTACGTTACGGGTATTCCAGCCATGGGAAATGGGAAAAGTAACGGAAGAACCGTCGCCGATCTGCCACGTTTTAGACTTGATCTTTGCATCCAGGACGGCTTTCGTCGACCTTGGGGTCATCGCTTTACTGCTGTCGGTTCCTGCAATGGCTTCCACATCCGTTGCTATCTGGATCAGCCCTTTTACCGAATCTGTAGCATCTACAATATCGGGAATCCCTTTTTCAATGATCTGGTAATTGGCCGTCACATTGGAAGCATTATCGGTATTGGCAATAAGGTGGTCACCTACGGAAACGGGTTCATTACCGACCCAGCCGCTGGTGGTAATCACCCATACCATCCCTGTTTTGATGGTGGCTGAAGTAACCGGCGACGGTGCTGTCATCGAGCCTTTTACGGTAGAAGGAATGTAGCCTCCCGGCTGATAGATCAATGCTCCCGTCAGGCTTTGCCCGATGAGGTTTTCGATATAGGTCTTGATCTTGTTGGACGACCAGGTATAGGTACCCGACTGCGTAGCATCATTCAGAAAGATCGAAACAATGTCGGCATTGGTGAGATTCCGGCCGGCGACCTTAATAACGTGCCCCGAACTATTGGTAAGGATCTGGCTGAGCAGCATGAGCCCGCTTGTCTGATCGGTCTGGAAAGGATTGTTGGTAAGCGGATATTCAGGATGTACATAGGCCAGATTGATCCAGTCGGTTCCGTTCCATTGGTGCAGCTGTCCTTTATAGTCGATCACCCAGCCGGCCGGTACGCCGCTCGTGCTTGGAAGGGTATCGTGGTAGTGAAAACGGGTACGTCTCAGCTCCCCGAAAAAGTTATCCTGATGTGCATTATTACTGATTACTGCGTTGTTGTTCATATGTTTTTGTTTTTATGGTTTAACTTTTAAAATAAGGATGTTGATGGGGTTTTCGATACCACCCAACAGCTTAACGTCTATGATCTGATTGGTGGCATAATCGTCGATATTTATTTTTTTTCCTGTTACGCTGTCCCGGGCCTGGATGATGACGTGTTCCGTTTCAAGGGTATTGGGAAATCTTGTACTTTCTGTAACCTGCACCACTGCACTGGTATGCGTTTCTGATAGTAAAATGACCTTATCATGGATCTGCCTGTTGAATTCCTGTTGGTTTGCAGGATGGTTCAATCCGTCATAGTCATGCAGAAGCTTGATTTTATCTTCGGATAAACCTGCTTTTAAAGCTTCAAAATCATCCCGGTTTTTTTTGATGAAATCGATAATTTCCTGAAGTTCATCCAGAGAAAGATCATTGGATAACAGTACTTTTTTTATTCTCCCAATCTCCGCCGTCAGATCTCTGTCTGCATTTTTTAACAGATCAACAAAAGCATTGACCTCTGTTTTGGTGTAGGCATTACCCGGCTGCTCATAGCTGTCGACGGTAGCCACATTGCCGATTTCCAGTTTGTTCTTCCAGTTGCGGATATGGGTTGAGGTTAAATTGCCTGCATCCAGTAAGGCCAGATACTCCGAATGGGCTTCCGAATCTGTTAAATGATCCTGAAATGCTTTGGCTCCGGCAAAGGACTGGAGAATTTCCTTCAGGCCTTCAATACTTTCTTTGGGAATCGGGTAATCTTTATGATAAAAAGCTAAAAAGGTTGCTTTAAACTGAGCTTCTGTGGGAATCTCTCCGGTTTTAAACCAATCGATAATTGTATTTAATGGTGTATTCATTTAATTGATGGAATTAGTTTTATAAAAATTGATGATTGAAAAACGCTCGTATCACCTGAAGTTTCGCGGTCTTTATGAACTCCGTATTTTTCCGTAGGGATTTAATGCTGCCGTCCTGTCATTAGTTCAGGTGATAAATCCTCTGGTTATGATTCCGTAAGCCATTTCCGCGAATACCCGGTTAATTTTTACTTTAATCACCAGAACAGAGCTGTATACCCCGGAGTTACCGGATCGCAAGACCGGACCGCCAAATCCCGTACTGCCTGTTTTCAGAGTTCCAATGTCATCTTCATTTTACATTCATAAAAGTTTTCTTACCGTTTTGTCCGGTAGCTGCAGCAGACTGTTTTTTCTGAAACCAGGTGATGTGGCTGATTATAACAGGGTTCAAAATTCACTTTTTTTTAATTGATATGAAAGTTTTTTGCCTCTCCCGTTCTGTAGCTGCAGCAGACCTCCGGCCGTATGAAAATTAATGACCGTATGATTAAGATTTTAGCTATATTGGACCTTTAAATTGATGAAGGCAGCCATCCACAAAGGCAGATCATTTAGTGATAATAATTTACTCAGATAACAGACCATGAAATTCAGTTCAGCTTTTCCCGAAATCCTTCAAACGGCTCTGTCCTTATATTTCGGACAGGAAACCCGTTATAAATCCCTTTCCGAAATTCCTCTGGACGGAAAGGAATTCTCTGCTGTTACCGGCCAGAACCTAACCCGTGAAGAACATATCGTTCTGCTTCTGGCCCTGATGCCGCACCTGAATCCGCAGGCTCTGGATCTCTTTTTTATACGCAATGAAAATCTGGACCGCCCCTATACGGAATTCGGAGGCTGGAAAGGAATTTCCCACAACGGTTTTCTGCCGACCGGCGAAACGGCCGCTTTTTTATTAACTACCGGAAATCCGGATGACCGCTTACAGGTGATGCAACTGTTCAGCAAAGAGCATTGGTTTTACCGGCAGAATATTCTGCGCCTGAAAGATCAGGGAAAAGGCGAACCCTTTCTTAGCGGAAAGCTTTGTGTATCAGAAGAATTTCTTGCTAAAGTGCTTGAGAACGGAGCATCCGGACCGGATTACGGCACTGATTTTCCGGCCAAAGGCATGACAACGCCTTTAGACTGGGAGGACCTGGTGGTCCCTGCTGACGTACTGAAGGAACTGGAAAACGTTTCCGGATGGTTGCAGCACGGTGAAGAAATCCGCTCACGCTGGAATCTTGAAAAATACATCCGGCCGGGTTACCGCTGCCTTTTTTACGGTCCGCCCGGAACAGGAAAAACCCTTGCCGCGGCATTATTGGGAAAACAATCAGGTACAGAAGTCTGCCGTATCGGGCTATCGGTAATCTCTTCCCGGTACACCGGTGAAACCATAAAAATTCTGGCTGAAATCTTTGATCTTGCCAGGGAGAAAAACCGGATTCTATTTTTTGACGAAGCACACCGCCTCTGTGGAAAAGATCCGGAAGATCACCCATTGAGCAACAGCCCCATCAACGAAGAAATCCTTACCGACCTGCTGCAGCGCATCGAAGATTTTCCCGGCCTTGTTATCCTGGCTGCATCGCTTCAGGGACATCCGGATAACCGGTTTCTACAACATTTTCAGTCGGTTATCCATTTTCCGTTGCCCGACCGGGAGGCCCGTATAAAACTCTGGCGGCAAATAATCCCCGGAGAATGGCTGCAGGAAAATAAGGAAGACCTTCTGCAGACCGCTGCCGAAGCAGAATTGTCCCCCGGAAGGATGATCCATGTGATCCGTCGTTGTGCTTTGGCATTATGCAGAACTGCGGAGAAGCAAGTTATCCCGGATATTTTGCTTAAAGCCTTATTTAACGAAAAAAATCAGATGTCTATTGTTAATTCAGAGAGCAACAGCGCAAAACTTCACGATCACACTCCTTAATGCAGATTCGAAGCAGAAAAAATTGAAAGGCTTGAAAAGGAAGCCGGATGCCTTTTTACACAAACATCGCAGCCGGCAGCCTGTAAGCAAATCATACGGTTGTCATCCCAGGTAGAGGAATTCTACTAATGAGCAAATTCCTGATTTTACATTTTTCTTTGTTAAATTTCTGAAAATAAATGAAATAATATCGGATTCATGTTGCTTAATAAAAGATTGCCATTCAGGGAAAAAGTCCAGGGAAATCCGGCTTCCCGCTTGCCTTCTTTTATATGGTTTGCGATTCAAATTCATATTAAATTAAGCACAGCAATCAGTATCACCCTTTGTTTACTGAACAATCTTATTTTTCCTGTCAGAAAGGGTTTTACGGGATAATAGTAAACATCATTTTTTTAATGTAGGACTATGAGAAAATTTTTATCTTTATGCTAAACTTTTATTGCATGAATACGGATCTTCTTAAAGCCCATATCCTACAGACGATTGATATCGACGAAAAGCAGACGGAGGATTTCTGCAGACTTTTTATCCCCGGAAAAGTTTCAAAAAAAGAAATGATCCTGAAGGAAGGAGAAGTCTCAGGATTTGAGGCGTTTGTCACCAAAGGCCTTTTCAAGATCTATCATACCGATCAGGATGCTGTCGAGCATATCCTGTATTTTGCCATGGATGGCTGGTGGCTGGCGGATATCGACAGCTTTACGCATCAGCATCCTTCCCTGCTGAATATGGAAGCTATCGAGCAGAGCGACATCCTCATGATCAGAAAAGAGGAGAAAGAATATGCATATACCCATATACCCGGTATCGAAAAGCTTTTCCGGGTAATGACACAACGTTCCCATGTAGCCTTGCAGCGACGCATGATTGAAAATCTGAGTGTACATTCTGATCAGCGTTATCTAAATTTCATCAATAAATATCCCCTTTTGGCCCAAAGGCTTACCAATGTTCATATTGCGGCTTATCTCGGCATCAGTCATGAATTTGTAAGCCGGATCCGCCATAAGGTTGTCCGAAAATAATTATCGTGATTTATTGACATAGTTCAATCTCTTAAGGATTACACCCTGCTTATCTTTGCTTCATATTTTACTGAAAAAATTATAATATGAATAATGTGGACATTATCAGAAGCACCTACGAAGGTAAGAATTCTGAGGAGAACGGACGGAATCTGGCACTGTATGCTGATGAGAATATAAGCTGGACCGAAGCGAAAGGCTTCCCCTACGGCGGTACTTACACCGGCTTGGAAGATATTACACAAAATGTTTTCAGCAGACTCGGAAGCGAATGGGACAATTATAAATTTGCTCCCGAAAATTATCTGGCAGACGGTGACCAAGTGGTTGCATACGGAACATACAGTGGCACCAACATCAGAACCGGAAAATATTTTGAAGCCAGGGTATCACATCTCTGGAAACTTCGTCACGGAAAAATTATAAGTTTCGAGCAGTTTGTAGACAGCAAAACAGTAGCAGAGGCATACAATTAATTTCTGCTTCAATTCAGGAATCGCCGGTATTAATTTAATCATCAAAATATTATGGAAAACCAACAGAACAACTTTAGAACACTTGAAGCCGGGCCATTGAGCCTTGAAGTATTTAATGCATCCGAAGACAGCTTTGGCGTAGCCTCAGTGATCATATCCGGTAAAGAGGATGCTGTATTGGCAGACGCTCAGTTTACTCTGGCGGATGCCGAAATAGTAGCACAGAGAATTCAGTCATCGGGAAAAAATCTAAAACTGATTTACATCTCGCATTATGATCCGGATTTTTATTTCGGATTGGAGATATTTAAAAAATATTTCCCGAAGGCAACGGCCTATGCCGTACCTGCAGTAGTGGAAAAAATTAAAGCTTCCTCACAAAAGAAACTTGATGTGTGGGGCGGCCGCCTGGGTGATAAGATTACCAGTAATGTTGTACTGCCGCAGGTTCTGAAAGGCGACCAGCTGGAACTGGAAGGATATGCGCTGAAAATAATCGGCCGGGAACAATTCCCTGATAAAACCTTCCTCTGGATTCCTGAAGCGAAGGCAGTCGCCGGAGGCATCAATATATTCGGTGATACATTTAATTTGTGGATGGCCGATGCTCAAACTGCCGCAAGCCGCAAACAATGGATTGATGTCCTGAATAAAATTGATGAATACGCACCGCAGATCGTTATCCCTGCCCATGCTAAAAATTCAGATTCTTTTGATTTAAGATCTGTGGTTCATACCAGGGAATACATCAAAAATTATGAGGAAGCACTTCAATTATCCAAGACTTCCGAAGAATTGATTCAGTCGGTCAGGGCTAAATATCCCGATCTTACTTTTGAAACCGCTTTGCAGCTGGGAGCTAAAGTCAATACCGGAGAAATGAAGTGGTAATTAAATCATAATCATCCCTATCAATCTTGAATCCTAAGTAAATCCAATTCATGCCGTTGTAAACAAGATACTGACTGAAATCCTTCTAATAACGGCATTGATCCTGAGAATCGTAATGGAAGCCTGCTTTTAAGCAATAAGAATTTAAGGTGAGACATTTTCTCACCTTTTTTAGTGGGTATAAGTTTAGTGCAAAAAAGCATGGTAAAACTATGCGGCACTTCCCGTTCAGTCCTAGAAGATATCATCAGAATATTCTGAACTTCCTTTACAGTTTATAAATTACCGTACCATCTGTTTTCTGACTTCTTCTTCCGTCACAAAGCCGGAGTGATCCCATACAAGCTTATCATTCTTATACAGTTTTAAGACAGGCAGGGCGTCTACATTCAGTGCTTTACAGAGTTCCGTATTTTCATCTGCATTTATTCTTACTACTTTTACCTGATCCTGCATTCCGGCAGCCATTTTCTTCAGATAAGGTTCCATCTTCCTGCAGGGAGCACACCATTCCGCATAAAAATCTACCAAGACAGGGGTCCCGCTTTTCAGCAATTCCTTGTATTGGATAAGGCTCATCCCCGCTGATGCAGATACTTTAACTTCAGAAAGACCGGAATTCCGCCATTTCATCATGCCGCCCTGCATTTCATAGATGCTTCTGAAACCCATTGCCTGAAGCTTTGCAGCCGCAGCCTCACTTCTCGGTCCGCTCATGCAGTAAACAAAGACCGGTTTATTCTTATCCAAAGCGGCCGCTTTTTCCGTAAAGTCATCGGATTTCCAGTCGATATTCAGTGCGTTTTTTAAATGTCCGTTGCGGAATTCACCCGGTGTTCTTACATCCACCAGCTGGGCATTCTGAGTATGGTTCAGTTTTTCGGAAAATTCCACTGCCGGAAGGCTGTTTGCGTTATTCCTTTCCTGAGCTTTGCCGGATCCCGGAAGCAGGGCTAAAAAGAATATGATCATCAGGTTTCTGTACATGCCGTTGTATATTTATTAAAATTTATTCGTGAAACTATATGGGGTGCGCATTTAGTTTTCAGAGGTTAAAGTTCGGATTTTTTTTCAGATCTCACCAATGATTCCATACAGATGACGTCCTGCTTCAGCTTTAACTCAAGATCAGGAAGATATTCCTTATTCCATAAAATGGAAGCTTATGACCCATTGATCCTGATTACGGATAAAAATATCTCCGGGATTCCCGGTGACGATAAGTTTTCAGCCTGAAACGCAGACCCTTATCTCCTCACCGCTTAGGAGATATCAGGCGGAATCTGTTTTTTAATATAAAAACACTTAACTTTAATCTGTCATTTTTTTAATTAAACGACGACGGTTAACAACAGCAGATATGACAAATTTCTCCAGTAAAAAGACCGCTGAAAAGCAGAGAATTGCCGAAACGGAAGCCCGCCTGAAAGCCCTGATCGAAGCGACTTCGGATGTCGTCTATTCGCTGAGCCCCGACTGGAGCGAGATGCGTGAGCTCGACGGCAGGGGATTCCTGAAAAATGCAAAGGCGCCGACCAACAACTGGAGAACGGATAATGTGTATCCTGACGATATGGATCTGGTAAATACAACCATCGAAGAATGCATCCGCGAAAAGAAAATATTCCAGCTGGAGCACCGGGTACTGCGGGCAGACGGAAGTCCGGGATGGACCTTCTCCAAAGCGATTCCCATCCTGGATGAACAGGGCCATATTATCGAATGGTTCGGCTCGGCAAAGGACATTACCCAGCGGAAGGAAGCGGAAGAAGCACTGTCGGAAGCCCGCGCGCTGTCCGACCAGCAGAAAAGGCTGTACGAAACCATTGCCTCCTCAACACCGGACCTCCTGTATGTCTTCGACCTGAATTACCGCTTTACCTATGCCAACCGGGCTTTGCTCGATATGTGGGGCAAAACGTGGGAGGAATCCGTCGGAAAAGGGCTGCTGGAAATCGGCTACGAACCCTGGCATGCCGAAATGCACGAGCGGGAAATCGATGAGATCATCAGGACAAAACTTCCGGTGCGGGGAGAGGTTTCTTTTCCGCATGCTGCTCTGGGCACCCGCGTGTACGACTATATTTTTACCCCTGTCCTCAATGAATACGGCGAAGTAGAGGCCATCGCCGGTGCCACAAGGGATGTAACCGACCGAAAAAAATGGGAAGAAGACCTTAAGGAGCTCAACCGGGAACTCGCCGGCATCAACCGAGAGCTTGCCACGACACTTGAGGAAGTCGCCAAGGTAAACGATGAGCTGACCAAAGCGAATGAAAAGATCGAGGAAGGGCAGATTGCCTTCCGGCTGGCGGTGGAAGCAGCCAATTTCGGCACCTGGTTTATTCACTCCATTACCCGGGAATTCATTACAGATGCCCGTTCAAGGGAACTGTTCGGTTACCGTGAGGATGAACCGCTAACCCTGGAACAGGCCATGGCACAGATTACCGACGAATACCGGCCGTATGTAACGGAAAAGCTTGAGAATGCGATTTATAACCATGGCGATTACGATGTTACCTATCCCGTTATCGGGGTGCATGACCAGCGGCTCCGCTGGCTGCGTGCCATCGGCAACCTGAAAGCGGATTCTTCAGGTACGTTTTCCGCTTTTACCGGTGTTGTGATGGATATTACCGATCAGTACCTGGCCGGGGCCGATATCAGGCGTGCGGAGGAAAGCCTGAGAATGGCAGTGGATGCAGCCGGTTTAGGGACATTTCAGATCAGCCTGGAAGACGGGGTTTTTACCAGTTCGCCAAAACTAAAAGAATTTTTCGGTTTCCATCCGGATGAAGAGATGTCTTATGAAGCCGCCATGAAACAGGTACACCCCGATTTCCGGGACCTGGTGGCTGCCAACGCAGAAAAGGCCTTTTCCGAAAAAGCACGCTTTGATATGGAGCACCTCATTATCGGCTACCATGATGAAAAGATGCGCTGGGTACGCGCCATCGGTGAAATACAGCAAAAGGAAGGCAAAGAATATTTTTCCGGTGTGCTTCACGAAATTACCGAAAAAAAATTAGATGAAATCCGTAAGAACGACTTTATCGGTATCGTCAGCCATGAACTGAAAACCCCGCTCACCTCCATCAAGACCTATATTCAGCTGATGCAGGCCAGGTCTGTGAAAACCGAAGACGAATACCTGATTAAAATACTGGAAAAAGCCGACCTGCAGATCAATAAGATGACCACGATGATCAACGGCTTTCTGGATATTTCAAGGCTGGAATCCGGAAAAATACACATCAACAGACGATGGTTTGACCTTTCAGATCTGCTGAAAGCTGCCGAAGAAGAAACAAAAGCCACCGTAGACAGCCATATCACGATCTTCAACCCGATCCGGTCCGTACAGGTAAATGCCGACCGGGATAAGATAGAACAGGTTATTAATAATCTGATCAGCAATGCCGTAAAGTATTCTCCTGCCGGCAGCACCATCCGGATAAGCTGTACTTCAGACGACACCTTCGCTTATGTAAGTGTTAAAGACCAGGGAAAGGGGATCAAAACTGAAGATATTGCCCATATTTTTGACCGGTATTACAGGGTGGAGGGCGAAGAAATGCAGTCGATTTCCGGTTTTGGGATCGGCCTGTACCTCTGCTCAGAGATCATCACCCACCATCAGGGCTTTATTTCAGTGGAAAGTCATCCCGGATCAGGTTCCGATTTTGTGTTCTCCCTTCCATTGAATATAGATTGATTATTTGTTCGGCACCTGTCTGGATTTCTTTGATTCGGAAAACTTCCCGTCATTGGTCTTCATTCCCTGAATTAAAATAAACTTTGCCAAAGTTGAAATAATTTCATTTGATCATTAAGATCTTTGATCCTATTTCTGACTAAAGAAACTTCCCGCATCCGTCTTCCAATCTGTTCATCCGGATTTTATTCAGGTTCACGTTAAAATATTTAATCATAAACAGTTATTTATGTTAAAAAAATCATACAAAATCCACAAACAATATTTGTAGAAATATTTCTACAAATATGACATTTCATTTCTACACATTTCATTTTTAAAGTGACTTTTTAGTCTATATTTTTGCAGTATACTTAGAATTAAGGAGATGCACATCAATGTTTTTATTGCATGGCTTAAAAAAAACCTGGTAGCCGGAATGACAATTTCATCATAACGACGAATCTTATCATTTTATAAATTTCGTCCATCATGAATAGTAAAATTCGGCATGCTTCTTAAAACGTTGATCCTTTTTACGAACAGGGATGTTGTTTAAAGATAATCATTATACCGGGTAATAAGTATCGGAAAACACAATGTAGATTATATGACCGGATGGAGACAGGCAACAACATTTCATCAGGTCAGTTTAAAAAGTTACAGGAAGCAGGAAAGACCTTCAAAGATCAGCCTTCTGTAACTTTTACTTTTTAATCCTGTTTCTGACCGGATAGATTCTTAAGCGCCACGGTAAATTTTTATCAAATTTCCTAAAAATGCAGGCAAACGACCGGTCAAGTAATAAATTAATGTATTATTGCAACAAAATTTGATTTTGTCTTACAGGCTGCTGATTTTTCTTTTTACCCTTCTCTGTCTGCCTCTTTGCAGCCAGCAGTACAGCCTTACGCATTACAATACGGATAACGGGCTGCCCCAGAACAGCGTAAAAGACATCATCAAAGACAAATACGGATTTATATGGCTCACCACCGAGAACGGGGTCGTGCGCTACGACGGGTCTGCATTCCTGACATTTAAAGATTTCCCGATCAATAACCAGCGTTTCACTTTTTTTTACGGCAATATACAAAAGGACAGCATCCTTACCGGTGCGGGCTATCACACTATCCTGCTTCATAGAAGAACGGCAAAAGTCTTCAAAGACTCCCGCCCTTCCGGTATACGGTATGAATACGGCCGTTATCAAAAACCGTCTACTGTAAGCTATAATTACCATCCTAACCAGGGAGGTGCTTTTTACCTGGCATTGAAAGAAGGGCGTTACTTTATAAGTGATTCTTCCATTACCTATGAGCAGCCTCTTTCTCTGAAGGCAACTTCGCTAAGGCTTAAAACCGTATTTAAAAAAAGAAACGCAGTTTTCACGCTCAATGAAAAGCTTTATTATATCAATTATGCTACAGGAAAGGTCTGCAGGATCACCAACGGAAAAATAACGGCATCCTACGATATTCCTCTTTTAACGGATAAAAACAGTAGCATTCTGTGGAGCCAGATCAATAATGCCGTATTTATCGTCAGAGATAAAAAGATCTACAGCCTTTCCCATAGAAAAGGATATTTCAGGATAGACCGTCTTGCAGAATTGGGGAATATCAGCACTCAGCATTTAACGTGCGCTTTTTATGATAAAACGTATGACAAGCTGTATCTCGGAAGCAGTATTGAAGGCCTGAAGGTTCTGAGTTTTCACCAGTTTTTTTCAACAAAGGAGCAGGACGGCAACCATACGGTATTCTATTCTACCCTGCCCTATGATCATGCAAGCGTCATTACCCCGAAAGGGCAGATCTACAGCCGGAACGGACTGCTTGCGGACAGGGCTTTTGATACCGACAGCCAGTATTTCGTAAGCTACGACCCGGATCACAACCTCATGGTACAGGATTCGGGAAAACTGTACGGCTACCTGAAATCCTCTTCTTTTACAACCCGCCGCCTCATCGCTGAAAACCCAAATATCTTCGTCGATTTTCTGTACGACCGTCAACGGTATTATGCCATTACCCGTCCTTTATCCAGGCAGTATTCCGGAGGACAGCTGGTGATTTACAAAGACCGTTCATTCAGCATTGCAGAAAAGACGATTGCTTTGGAGGCCGAACCGACCAGGCTTTTTATGGCCAACGGCTTCCTGTGGGTCGGAACCATCCGGGGAATGATCCGGATATCCTTGAAGACCTACCGGAAAGAAAATATAGGACCCTACGAAGATATTTATATCCGCAACATCGTTATGAGCAATGACGGCCGCCTATGGATTACGACGCTGGGAAAAGGATTTTATCTGCTTAAAGACGATAAGCTCATCAAAATGCCGCTGGATGCCGACAAAAACCTACTCTCGGCCCACACCATCCTGGAAGATCAAAACCATTTTTTCTGGATCCCGACGAACAATGGCCTGTATAAAGTACGGGAACGGAAACTTCTGGAGGCCGCTGACGGGAAAAAAAATGAAGTGAGCTATTACCGCTTTACAAAAGACGCGGGATTTAATACCAATGAATTCAACGGTGGCAGCAACATCTGTGGAAACCGGCTGACAAACGGTGATTTCGTTCTCCCTTCTCTGGACGGACTGGTCTTCTTTAACCCGCTGAAAACAAAAAGCAGATACCCGGTAGACTTTTATCTGGAAAGAGCCCTGATCGACGGAAAAGAAATCAGCTTTTCCGAAAGCTTAACCGTTGATCAAGAAGTACAGAAAATAGATATTTTCGTCGACGTTCCTTATTTTGCCAACCGGAACAATGTGATGATCAGGCTGAGCCGTGGACCAGGCAAAAAATGGGAAAATATAGAGCAGGGCATGAAGGTTACCCTTTTTAATCCTTCTTACGGCGATTATGTATACACCCTTAAAATCCTTACCTCAGACAACGGCAACTACCTCTGTAAAAAAATCAGGATCCGGGTTACCCCTTATTTTTATCAGACGGTATGGTTTCAATCGGCCGGGCTGCTGCTGCTCGCGCTTCTGATTATTTTCATTATTAAAATCAGGACCCGGATTTTAAAAAATAAAAACCTGATGCTGGAAGATATCATTGAAGCCCGTACCCAAAAACTTTCTGCGGCCATAGAAAATCTTGAAAAAACCAAAAGCCAGCTGAACAATGAGATCGGACAGCAGAAAAAACTGATCGGTACCATCACCCATGATATTACAACGCCCATTAAATTTATTGCCTTTGCCGCTCAGGACATTCTGGAAAACGGCGAGCATGATGAAGAGAAACTGCGCCGGATTCTTACTTCCATTTCAAAATCTTCCGGACAGCTGTATAATTTCACCCTCGCCCTGAAAGAATATGCAGATATCTATAACCATCACCGGAGCGACCAGAAAGAACGATACAGGCTGTATGATCTTATTGAAGAGAAAAAAGAACTTTTCGACCCGATTGCCGGTGACCGCAATACCGTGATTGACAACAGCGTCGATCCGGATATTTATCTGGACATCAATAAAAATACATTGTCCGTGATCATTCATAACCTTTTGGATAATGCCGTGAAATTCACCACAGACGGCCATATCCGTATTGAATCCGGAATGAGGGAAACTTCTGCCGTTGTTGTGATTAAAGACAACGGTATGGGTATGAGTCCCTCGCAAATGGAATATTACACTTCTCTTCACCGGAATATGGATGACAAGAAGCTGCTGCTACAGAAATACGGCATGGGACTGCATCTTGTCCTGCAGCTAATCCACATATTGGACGGAAAGATCGAACTGGAGAGCAATACCCCTTCCGGTACCGTTTTCAGAATCATAATAAAAAGTATAACCGATGCCTAAAAGAATTCTTATTGCCGATGATCATGATATTGTTTTAACCGGCACCAGCCTCATCCTGGAATCGAAGATCCGGGATATTACGATCGACACTGCGGAAAACTATCTCGAAGTCCTGGAAAAGATGGTCCTGCAGCCCTTCGATCTGATTATACTGGACATCAACATGCCGGAAAGCAAAAACAAGAAAATGATTTCGGAGATCAAAGCAATCTGTGCCGATACCAAAATCCTGATCTTCTCTGTACATGATGAATCCGTCGCCCTGCAGTATATTCAGGAAGGAGCAGACGGATACCTAAATAAACTCAGCAAAGTAGAGGAAATTGCCGAAGCGGTAAAAAAAATTCTTGAGGAAGGCCATTATTATCCGCTGAAGATTACCCAATATCTCCTCAAAACGTCCAACGGGCTCCATCAGGTGAATCCTCTGGAAAAATTATCGGACCGCGAATATCAGATTCTCCGTCTTATGGCTAAAGGCGAAGGCAATCTGGAAATTTCAAACATCCTCAACATCCAGATGCCAACCATCAGCACGTATAAAAAAAGAATTTACAAAAAAGTAGGAACCAGCAATATCGCAGATCTGATAAAAATCTATGAGAACTTCTCCGGCGAAAATAAATAACAAAAGCTATTTGAAAAACTTTGTCAAAGTTCAGAACTTTTATAAAGTTGAAATGATTTCGTTTGATCATCAAGACTTTTGATCGTACTTCTGACAAGAGAAACTTCCGGCATCCGGTTTCCCTCTTCCGGCCTGTTCACTCAGGTTTATTTTTCGGATTCATGTTATATTATGCTGAGCATGCTGAAATATTGAATTATAATTAAATGCATTTTCTCACTACCTTTTTTGCAGTTGACTGATACCAATAAAAATAATACAGATACGGTAACATCCGGTAATTAAGACGCTTGGTCGTCCCATGACCGGGAAAAAATTACAGCGTCCTTCCTCCCTCTTCCTCCCTTTGATTTGATTTATAGCTTCTGGTTTACTTTGATCCGGGTGAAAAATAAGCAATGCCCTATCATCTGTGATCCGGATTGGCAGCAAACTTGTACCTCTACCTCAGGCAAACCGGGGAATATAAGGAAGCTTGATGATCAACCCGCTTTTGACGGATCAGAAAGATGCATTTGCATTACTTAAATACATCAAAAACAATACATAAAATGAAAGTATTATTTGTAGTAACGTCACATGACGAACTGGGAAACACAGGAAAAAAAACAGGATTTTGGGTAGAAGAATTTGCTGCCCCTTATTATTCACTGAAAGATGCGGGATTCGATATCGTGGTTGCAACCCCGAAAGGCGGCCAGGCACCGATAGACCCGAAGAGTGAAGATCCTGATGCACAGACGCCCGCTACGGAAAGGTATTACCAGGATAAGGAAGTACAGCAGATTATTGCAGGCACCCAAAAATTAAGCGGGCAGAAAGCGGAAGATTTCGATGCCGTATTTTATCCGGGAGGTCACGGCCCTTTGTGGGACCTGGCCAATGACGAGGATTCGCAAAAATTAATCCTTGATTTCTACAACAGCAGCAAACCCGTTGCAGCCGTATGCCATGCGCCGGGCGTTTTTAAAAATATCAAACTGGAAAACGGCGAACCGCTGGTAAAAGGAAAAAAAGTAACCGGATTTTCCAATACGGAAGAAGAAGCGGTTCAGCTTACGGACGTAGTGCCTTTCCTGGTAGAGGATGAACTGAAAAATGCCGGAGGAGAATATTCCAAAACCGACGACTGGGGAATCCATGTAGTTCAGGATGGCCTCCTGATCACCGGTCAGAACCCTGCTTCATCCGAAGAAGCAGCCAAAAAACTGATGGCTGCCCTGAAGAAATAAACATAAGCTAAGCTACTTTAGCTTTTCCATCATTCCCGATAAAGATTTTTCTTCATCCGGAATGATGGAATTTTTTTAATACTGTTTTGCTGATGCAGTTCTGGATCTACTCTATTTATCCCCGGTTTTAGTAGCGGAAAATCCGGTAGCAAGCTGAAAAATATACTAAGAAGATCCGGCAGATTCAGCAGATTTTTTTTGCATTGACATCTGCGTAATCACCGTAATCTGCGAAAGCTTATATTCTCACGCGACATCCTATGAATGATAAGATGATTAGCATTTTACGGATATTAGCCGATATCCTCCAGGCTGCGGATCATCCAGATGGTACAGGAATCGTGTCCGGAATTACCCAACGGCTTTTCCAGCAACCGGAATCCTGAATTTTCATACATTTTTACGGCTTTTGAAAACTCCGGCAGGCTTTCCAGGTATATATTTTCATATCCCATTTCTTTTGCACTGCCTATGCTTTTCATCATCAGGCTTTTGCCGAGCCCAGCTCCCCTGGCTTCCGGACACAGATAAAATTTTGCCAGTTCGGCACATCCTTCCGGCAATCCTTCTGTAGGATAGATCCCGCAGCATCCGGAAACTACACCATTCACCTCTCCCACCCAAAGTACTGAATTTTCTTTTCTGAATAAGGTGTATAAATCGAAAACGGCAGGATCGGAATATACGGTTCCTTCTTTCGGGGCATCAAATTCTATAAAGGTATCCCTGATTAATTTTGCAATTGCCTCGTTGTCTGATTTTTCAACTTTTCTGATAACGGTCTTCTCCATGATTTCTTTAATTGATTCAAAATTAATACAATCATCCCGGTATGCAAAAGATTCCGTAGAAAACATTTGGAATGAACTGAGCTACAGGGTCAGAAAGGCTTTCCCATGACACCTTGCAAAAAACTCATGTCATACGAAGCCGGCTAATGATAACCGGGAAAACTTCCGGCATCCGGCTTCCGTCTTCCAACCTATCGATCCAGACTCTTCTTGTGGTCCACGTTAACTTAGATCCCTGATTGAAATGATTTCACCATTTTCAAAGGTAAACTCGGAGACGCCTTTTAATTTCATCACCTCCCCTTTCTTTACTCCATTAGGAAAATCAATGGCCGGTATTCCTGTATAAGCAATCTCTACGGTTACGATAGCGTCGTGAAAACCCATACTTTCAATTTTTTGATCCCTTTCCGAAAAATAAGTGACTGCTGCTTCAGCCTGTTTTTTAAAATTTTCGATTCCTCTGATGCTCATTTTCACCTTTCCGCCGGATATGTTTTCAAAGACAATCCCTTCATGGAGATGGCGGCACATTCCATCGACGTCAAAACGGTTGTAGGAAAGGATATATTTTTCAATCACCGCCACATAATGCGCATGTATTTCCATTAAAATCAATTTAAAATTATAAGAATAAAAATAAGAAATCCTGATGAAAAAGGGATCGATGGGTACTGATCAGTTGCTGACCCTGTATTTTCGCTTAAGATGGTAATACCGGAACATCATTTTATCATACCAAAGAGCAAACAGAAGAATAATGACCGGGAGAAAAAGTGTCTGCAACATAAAATACTGATACAGCCAGCCTCCCATAATTCCTCCTATGAAAAAACCGGCAATAATCATCAGCTTTAAAAAAATACTTCCGGAAAGTATTGCTTTCTGCGGTCTGCTTTGGGTAAACAGCTGGGAAAGCTCAATTCCCAGATCAGTAAACAATCCGGTCAGGTGCGTCGTTCTTACCACAGACCCCGACACCCTGGTTACCAAGGCATTCTGAAGTCCCATGGCAAAAAGCAGCAGGACGGAAATCAGCTTCGGATAAGCGGGATAAAACCGGAGATGGCTGAATGAAGAAAGTGCGACTATCAGAAGAACCGCTATTTCAATGGAAACCGGAATCCTGTAGGAAGTATGGGAATACCGCCTGAGCCCCAGTTCCATTACGAGCCCGGTTAAGAATGCGCCTGATAAAAAAGCAAAAATATAAAGCAGGAACGTAAAAGCGGAAGTATAGTTTTCCAGAAAAAACTGTTCTGAAAAATAAGCAAAATGGCCGGTTACATTCGTCGTCAGCGTATGCACGGAAAATACGCCGATGCTGTTTACCATCCCGGCAACACATGACAGTAAAGAGGCCAATTGTAAATTATGCCGGTAAGTCCTTCCTTTTCCCGTATGTCTGAACATCAGATTGCTTTATGCAAAAATACGGAATATACACCAATTTCCGGATGCTTCCTATGTAAGCTGCCTGAGAAAATGATTACCGAATCAGTGTTTCCAGATCCGAAGTTTTATCCTCGCGGTAAAAATGCCCGTGAAAATCATTCAGTTTTTTCAAAAGACTGAGCAGCGTTGTTTTTTCATCATCGTCCAGCTGTCCGGATAAAAATTTCGAGGTGACATTCACCTTATTTACGGATTCGTGAAATACCTGCTCCCCTTTTGGAGTAAGGTTCAGCCTTTTGCTTCTTTTATCTTTTTCATCGTTTTTTTCGGTTACCATTCCGCATTCCAGCAGGCGCTTGATGATCTGGGTACCGGTCTGTTTCTCGTGGCCGTTCCGCTCGATCAGCTGCATCTTGGTCAGGTCCGGTTCGTCTTTAAGGCGGTACAGATAGGTAAATTCTTCATTGGCAAGTTCGGGAAAGTCCTTAAGTCCTCTGCGGATGGCCTGTTTGGAATATCTTCCCAACAAGAGCACCTGCTTGCAGATCTCATTTTCCGTAAAGGAGACTTCGTGCCGTTCTTTTATAAAAAGCTTGGTCGGGCTTTCTTCCCTGTACTTCCTGTCATTGAGCCACAACCGGAAATCCTCGGCAGAAGCATGGGGTTTACAGGCTGCGGAATTTTCAAAATCTTTCACCTGATGCAGCAGATCTATGAAAAAGTCAGTATTCATAATGCAAATTTAATCTAAAATAAGAAAATGCAAGCTATAGTTTCACATTGCCCATTCCTCCGTCTATTCCGAAAATCTGTCCGGTAATCCATGACGCCCGGTCCGACATCAGGAAGGCGGCCATGGCCGCAATTTCTTCAGGATTTCCTACCCGTTGCAGCGGATGCCTTTTAGCGGAAGCCTCCCGTTTTTCAGGGGTCGACAAAAGTTGGGCGGCCAGATGGGTATCCGTTAAGGAAGGTGCAATGGCGTTCACCCGGATTTTCTGTGCGGAGAATTCGGCGGCCAGGCTCTTCGTAAGTCCTTCCACCGCATTTTTACTGGCAGAAACCGAAGCATGGAACGGCATGCCCAGTTTGGCCGCTACGGAACTGAACAACACTATGGAAGCACTTTCAGCCTTTTTAAGGTTGGGCAATAGTTTCTGGATTATTTTTACCGCTCCCAGTACATTGATTTCAAAATCGTTTTTAAAATCTTCCACCGAAAGCCGGTTAAAAGGTTTCAGGTTGATGCTTCCCGGAGCATACACCAATCCGTCCACCACCTCCGGAAAAGGGATGTCGTCGGGATTTCCCGAAAGGATATCCATTGGGTAAAATTCGATATTCGGGTGCTTCAGTTCCGGATTTTCGGTTTTTGAAATTCCGATGATGCGGTGTTTCTCAGAAAGGATTTTTGCCGTGGCCAGGCCAATGCCTTTTCCGCAGCCAATGATGACGATGTTTTTCATATTTATTTTTTAAATTAGAGTTTAATGCTTATTATTTTTTAGTTTATTGCTTACTATATTTGAACACAAACCCTACAAAGTTTTTTTTACTACTAAACGTTTTCAAGTTTCACAAAGCCGTTCCACTTATAAAAGCTCACAGAGGTATTTTTGATTTAATTATATGATTATCAAATTATTGTATGTCATTAAACTTTTTTTGAAGACAAAGCCTACAAAGTTTTTTTTACTACTAAACGTTTTCAAGTTTCATAAAGCCGTTCCACTTATAAAAGCTCACAGAGGTATTTTTGATTTAATTATATGATTATCAAATTATTGTATGTTATTAAACTTTTTTTGAACACAAAGCCTACAAAGTTTTTTTTACTACTAAACGTTTTCAAGTTTCACAAAGCCGTTCCACTTATAAAAGCTCACAGAGGTATTTTTGATTTAATTATATGATTATCAAATTATTGCACATAATTAAATATCTCTTGAACACAAAGCCTACAAAGTTTTTTTTACTACTAAACGTTTTCAAGTTTCACAAAGCTACTTCGACAGGCTCAGCATAAACATTTCATTTACAAAAACTCACAGAGCATATCTTATATATCCATTTAACGCGCGTTGTCTGGCTGAGCCGGTTTAACCAAGGAAAGCTTTATTTGCTCCTTTATGTCTTTTGATCACACAGTCTGACAAGAAATTCTTAATCAATACTAAACTCAGTTTTTAAAAATCTTAACTTAAGTCTTTGCCCTAATCTTTACCTCATCCTGACCCTCTATCTCTTCGAAATTTTATTGTGGCTGATGGTTCTCTGCCGGCTGCATTTGAACCTTTGAATTTCCTCACTCCGTTTTTTCAGATGCTTTTGGCTGACTCCCGAATTGACCCGCTTTCTCCACAGCTTAAAACTCGATTCTTTAAGCTCGGAACGCATCAGTTCGATTACTTCCGCTTCGCTGATCCCGAACTGGAACCGGATGGCTTCAAAAGGCGTCCGGTCTTCCCATGCCATTTCAATAATGCGGTCTGTTTCCTGTATTGTGAAATTTTTATTCATTGTTTTTTATTTTAATTGAATCTGAAGTTCATGATTTTCTTTGTTACTGAATGGTTTTCCGTTCATAAAGCCATTGCATTAATTTTAAACGCAATCCCGGCCTTTACCTTTACCTCAGCCTTAACTGCTCAGACCCTTAATCACTTCCTCAGCGGTTTCCAGATGCCGTTTTCTTTTTTCCTCCGGCATTTTTTCCAGGGTGCGGACCATCATCGAGAGTCTTGGGTTTTTCAGGAAAAAGTCTTTGTGTTCGTGGATGAAATTCCAGAACAGCGCGTCCCACTTTTCCGTCCATTCGCCGACGGGGTAATCGCTCATTTTTTTCAGGTAGTTGCTTCCGCTGATGTAAGGCTTTGTGCTCATTTTCCCACCATCGGAGAAGCTGCTCATGCCATAGACATTCGGAACCATCACCCAGTCGTAGGAATCGATGAACATTTCCATAAACCATTGGTAGACTTCATCCGGATCGAACCGGCAGAGGTTCATGAAATTGGCAAAGACCATCAGCCTTTCGATATGATGGGCGTAGCCGGTTTTCAGGATTTTTTTTAACGAATGGTCAATCGGGTGGATGCCCGTTTCCGCCGTATAAAAGGTTTCCGGAAGCTTGTTTTTATGGTTCCAGTAATTTTTATTCCGCTGGTAGGTTCCCTGATACACGTACACCCCGCGTACAAATTCCCGCCACCCGACAATCTGCCGGACAAAACCTTCCAGCGAGTTAACCGGTATATCATCTTCCCTGGCAAAGGCAACCGCTTTTTCCAATACGCTCCCGGCAGTCAGCAAGCCCACATTCAGCAATGGGGAAAGGATGCTGTGATGCAGGAAATGCTCGTTCTCAACAATACTGTCCTCATACACCCCGAATTCGGCAAACCGGTTTTCAAAAAACTGGACCAGCCATTTTTCAGCCTCTTCAAACGTGGTGGGATACAGCTGCTCATCCGTCAGGCTCCCGTAATTACCGGCAAAATGCTGCTTCGTATATTCTTTAGCCTCCTTAAAATAAGTATTGTTTTCAGGAAAATGAATCGAAGGTGCTTTCCGGTTCTTCGGATACTTTTTCCGGTTTTCCGTATCATACGTCCATTTTCCACCCAAAGGTTTTCCGGTTTTCATCAGGAGGTTCCGGGTGATCCGCTGCTGCCTGTAAAAATCGGTCTGATGATAGGATTTTTTACCTTCGAAGTATTCTTTCAGATCCTCTTTGGTATTGATAAACAACGGACTGTCCAGAATCTCAATTTCAAGCTTTGTTTTCTGCAGCCTTTTTTCCAGCCAGTGATCGCATACATCGGTGGTCCTGATCGTTTTAAAGCCTTCCTTTTCAAGCTCCGGGACCAGTTTCCTGAGGTCCGAAATATCAGAAGAACTTTCAATATATTCCACTTTAAAACCTTTCTTTTTCAGAAAATCTTCATAAAACTTCATCGTTGCGCGATGGAAGGCGATCTTCTGTTTGTGAAAAGCATATTGCCTGAAAAACAGGAATTCCTCCAGCAGAAATACCGGCTGGCTTTTATCCAGGTAATCCGTATCTTCGAACAGCTGGTGCGGGAAAATAAGCTGGGCGGTATGTTTCAGTTTGGCAGCCATAATTGTATAAATTCCTGGTTGGGATCGTACATTTCAGCCTGTTTTTCAGGATTGAAGATCCGGTCGCGGTTGTCATTACCAACGCCGGCAAGGTACATCCAGTTCCCGTAATTGCTGTGTACATCATAATCAATCATCAGCTCTTCAAAACAGGCTGCCCCGATGCGCCAGTCCTGTTTCAGGACCTTGCAGAAATAGGAAGCCACATTCTGCCTTCCCCGGTTACTCATCCATCCGGTATTTTTCAATTCAAGCATATTGGCATTGATGAAACCGGAATCCGTGGTTCCTTCCTTCCAGCGCCGGATCAGTTCCTCATCATTGTCAGATACATATTCTTTTTCGCTGATTCCTTTTTTCCAAAAAATAAGGTCTTTGTGTTGCATGGAAACGTATCTGAAGAAATCCCTCCACAGCAGTTCAAAAACCAGCCAGTAGGTCGATTCGTTGCTGCCGAATTCCTGTTCGTACTTTCTAATCTCGTGATAGACTGTAACGGCAGAAAGGCTTCCGTTCGCCAGCCAGGCGGAAAATTTAGAACTGTAATCAATTCCGGTTAAACCGTTTCGGGTTTCCTTATAGCTGCTGAGATTTTGAGTCTCTGAAAAATAGGATTCCAGTCTTTTCAGAGCCTGCATTTCTCCGCCACTGAAAGGAAATACCGTTCTGGCATCCGTTTCAAAATCTTCATAGCCCAAAGATTCGAGACTCACCTCATCACTTTGAACTTCGATAACGGATTTACCATACGTCAGGTGTTCTGAAGCAAACTCCGGCCGGATCAGAAGATTCTTCTCGACCTTCTGCCTGAAGGCAGTGAACAGCATCGGAATTTTATCCATCGTTTTGGAAACAAACAGCGGATGCACCAGAAACTGGGAAAATGATTTTTCCCATCCTGCCGTCGGCAGAACATTCCGGATTTCGTCTTCTTTCTGCGTTTCTTCCCGGGTCCATTCCTGCTGGCAGAAGATTTTTACGATGTCGAATTCATCAGACAATTCTTTAAAAACAGTTCCGGTATTTCCCTTTTTTATCAGGAAAGGAATGTTTCTGTTGTCTAAACTTTCTTTCAGATCTTCTACCGTTTCCAGCAGGAATTTTGCCCGGTATTTCCCGGTTTTCCTGCTGCCCAACTGTTTTCTTCCGAAATCCCGGTCATCAAAAACATAAACCGCCAGGAAAGGCAATCCTTCCTGCACGATGTTGTATAACGGTTCCGAATCGCGGGTCCTCAGGTCTTTGGTGAACCAGAGGAGGTTGATTTTTTGTTTTTCCGGCATCTTTCGCTGCAATATTTTACTTCGTCCCAGTTTTTCTTCCATTTTTTCCGCCAGTTGAACGGCAATCCGCAGACTTCGCAGATTTTGGAGGGTAATCCGGACGGCATCTTAAGGGTTTATAAAATTTCTGAAGTTGTTGATCCTGATGTCTTTCGCTCTCAGATCGTGCATCATATTATACAGTCCGAAGAACGTCCGGTTCAGGTAAATAAAATGCCGTGATCCGCGGTTTGTGTTCATCCCTTTCATATCGCTGATCTTGGAATACCGCTGCCCTAGATCTGCGATTTCCTGAAAAAATCCCTCGTCTGAAAAATCGAATACCTCCTGATTAAACGGTCGGGTAAACAGTTCCAGCAGCTCATAAAACAATTTGGCGAAAAACTCTTTTTCCTTTGGCGTATCCTCTGCCCTGAGAATTTCCAAAGCGAACAGTTTCTCTCTGAAAATTTCAGGATTTTTAAGGTTTTCTTCTTTGGCAAGCTCAAAGTACGGCACATAGAAATCCTCCGGAATCTCCTTGATACAGCCGAAGTCGATCACTGAAAGCTGCTTGTCATCCGAAACCAGGAAATTGCCCGGATGCGGATCGGCATGTACCTTTTTCAGGATATGCATCTGGTACATATAGAAATCCCACAGGGTCTGTCCTATTTTATTCAGATCTTCCGGGGTATTCTGTTTTTTGGTGAATTCCGAAAAATGAATCCCGGACATCCAGTCCATCGTAATGATTTTTTCACAGGAATATTCCGGATAATAATTAGGAAACTGAACATTCGGAAGATGGCTGCAGGCGGCGGCAAACAGCTGGCTTCGTTTCAATTCCAGGTTATAATCGGTTTCCTCAAACAGCTTATCCTCTACTTCCTGGAAATAGGATTCTGAGCCTTCTTTTTTGATGTTGAACATTTTCATCGCGATGGGTTTTACCATATTCAGGTCGCTGGAAATGCTTTCCCTCACACCGGGATACTGGATCTTTACCGCCAGGTTTTTATTTCCTTTCTTCGCCTGATGAACCTGCCCGATGCTGGCAGCGTTCACGGATTCCTGGGAAAACTCGTCGAAAATGGCTTCCGGATTCTTCCCGAAATACTTCCTGAATGTTTTCTTTACCAAAGCGCCGGACAATGGCGGAACGGAAAACTGCGACAGTGAAAACTTCTCTACATATTCCACCGGGAGAATGTTCTTTTCCATGCTCAGCATCTGCGCTACCTTCAAGGCAGAACCTTTCAGTTCTTTCAGGGAGTCGTAGATATCCGCGGCATTGTCTTCATTCAGGATTTTCCGGGCTTCCCATTCGTCTTTCGTTATTTTGTTCCCGTAATACTTCAGGTAATTAACGCCGACTTTTGCCCCTGCTTTCAGTAGGCTGCCGGTACGTTCTATTTTCCCGGTCGGGATTTTATCTAATGTTTTCATTTTTAAATTTTGTTTGTTTTTAACGCAGAGTCCGCAGAGATTTGTTTAAATACTCACTTCCTTAAGGTTAGCTAAGGCATTGCACTCAGCAAAGTATCAATACAACTTAAGAATATTGTTTAAACCTGCTCAAAAGCTAAAAGCCCTATTCAACTTATCTGAATTTCTCTTTCCAGAGAAATTTTCCAAGATCGATGACTTTCCTCAGCGGCTCATTTTCTATAAGCTCAAAACCGGTATCGATGGTCTTTTCGACAAAAATATCGGTCTTTTCAAAATCCGGAGAGGTATCTTTTTTCCAGAAGTCGATGGCCGAAACCAGATGCAGCCAGAGGGTTTCCTGTCTCGCCTTTTCATTGAATCTCCTGAGGTCCTGCTTGGCTTTTTCGATCATTTCCCATTCGTTAAAATCAAGGGTGGCGACAAACTGGCGGTGGGTTCTGCGTAAATTCTGAAGGGCCTGGATTTCCCGGGCTTTCGTCGTTCCTAAAATCGACAACACCAACGACCGGTTCATCGTCAGGTTTTCAAAGAAAATGAAATAAACATTCAGAAGTTTTTCCTTCGTTAATACTTCCGGTGAAGCATTTACTTCTTCCGCCAGTTCAAGGGATTTTCTGAAAAGATGGTCCAGCATTTCCTTCTCGATCTGGTCGAATCCGGAAAAGAAATGGTAAAACTCCTTTTCTTCAAAACCGTTTTCCTTTGCAAAAAGATAAACGTTTTTCGGTCGTCCGCCGTGATTCAAAAGATAGTCTCCGTATCGTTCAAATATTTGTTCCTGTGTAAGAGGCGTCTGTTCTTGCATGATAGAATTTATTTATAAACAAATTTAGTAATTAATTTTATTTTAAATTAAAATAAAGTATAAATTTGTACTATATAAACTATTTAATTTTTGAATTATGTTGACGATACAGGCACAATCCAACATCCCTACCGACTTCGGAACATTCAGTGTTTATGCATTTTCCGAACATGAGGACGACTGGAACCCGCATCTGGTATGGGTTGCGGAAGCTACCGATTTCAGCAAGACCGTAAACGTGCGTTTTCATTCGGAATGCATCACCGGAGAAGTGTTCCATTCCAGGAAATGTGAATGCGGGCAGCAGCTGGATGGCGCGATGAAATACATGTCGGAGAACGGCGGAATGATCATCTATCTCCGCCAGGAAGGCCGCAACATCGGCATCATCAATAAACTGAGAGCGTATGCTTTGCAGGAACAAGGTTTTGATACGGTGGAAGCCAACCTGCAGCTGGGATTGCCGGCAGACGGCCGTGACTTTGGTATTGCTGTGGAAATGCTGAATCTTCTGAACGTAAAGGAGATCAATCTGATGACCAACAATCCGGAAAAACTGAAAGCCCTGGAGAACAGCGGAATCATCCTGCATGAGAGAATTCCTCTCGAAATTGAATCCAATGAAACCAATGAAGGGTATCTGAGCAAAAAGAAAGATTATTTCGGGCATCTGCTGGAAAAGGTATAATTTTCTCATTAGCTGAAAGAATCCGGATAACCTCTTTTTTATCTGATTTTAAAAAATCAGACTGATGAATAACAGAATTCCGGCCAATCAATCCAAATCTTATGAAAAAAATTCTGCTTACCGGGGCTACCGGATATATCGGCAAACGGATGATCAACGTTATCGCGGCACAGGGCTATCAGGTCATCTGCTGCTGCAGGGATGCCGGACGTTTTTCGAAAAGCGTGGATATCGACGATGCCCAGATCGAGGTGGTGGAAGTGGATTTCCTGAAGCCCGAAACCCTGGAAAACATTCCGAAGGACATTTCCGGAGCCTACTACCTGATGCATTCCATGAGCAACAGCAACGATTATGCGGAGTCGGAAAAACAATGCGCCGTTAATTTTTCAGAATATATTGAAAAAACAGATTGTGAGCACATCGTCTATCTTTCCGGCCTTGTGAATGAGAGACAGCTTTCGGAACATCTGAGCTCCCGCTTTGAAGTGGAAAAAATCCTGATGGACTGCAAAGTTCCGGCTACGGTTTTACGGGCCGGCATTATTATCGGGTCCGGAAGCGCTTCCTTTGAGATCATCCGCGACCTGGTAGAAAAGCTGCCCGTCATGGTGGCTCCGAAATGGCTTCACACCAGATGCCAGCCGATCGGGATCGCCAATGTGCTGGATTTCCTGATCTTTACCCTGTTTAAAAAGCAGGCCTACCATAAAAACTTCGACATTGGCTGCGACAATGTCCTTACCTACAAAGAAATGCTCCTGGAACTGGCGAAGATCCGGGGGTTGAAGAGAACGATCATCACCTTACCCGTGATGACCCCGAAATTATCTTCTTATTGGTTATACTTCATCACGTCTACTTCGTACAACCTTGCCCAGGCCTTGGTCGGAAGTATGAAGATCGAAGTCGTCTGCAGGCCGGAAAGCCTCAGGGAAATAAAAGAAATTACCGGTATCCAGCCATTTTCCTACGACACCGCAATCCGGAGGACGCTGGCAAAAATCCAGGATAACGAGATCGCATCGAGCTGGAAAGACAGCTTTATCAGCAGCCGCAGCGATTCCAGCCTGAAAGACTATCTTGATGTTCCGAAATACGGATGCTTTACGGATCTCCGGTCTGCCGGATATGATGACCGCGAAAAATGCCTCGACCGGGTTTTTGCCCTGGGCGGTGCCAACGGATGGTACGGACAGAGCCTCTGGAAAATACGGGGATTTATGGATCTGATGGTGGGCGGACCGGGCTTAAGGAGAGGGCGCACGAATCCTACCCAGCTGCATCAGGGAGATGCGCTGGATTTCTGGCGTGTCCTGTATGCTGACAAGAAAGAAGGCAAGCTGATCCTGTTTGCCGAAATGAAACTTCCGGGCGAAGCATGGCTGATGTTTAAAGTACATAAAGGCAAGCTGTGGCAGAAGGCCGTCTTCCGCCCGCACGGACTCAGCGGAAGGCTTTACTGGTATTCCGTTTTGCCCTTTCACGGGATTATCTTTAAAGGGATGGTACGGAAACTTGCCCATCCGAAACAGCACCCTGAAAATCCATAAATTTCTGTTATAATAATTAAAATTATATGCGTTTTATTTAATTTTTGACAATCATATTAAATTTTTATTTCATTTATTAATATCATGTTACCGGATACCATAAAGAATTAACATTTATTTTAAATAAAAAGAATTTAACGCCTATATAAATCACGAGATATTGATTTCCAAGCACTTATATTACCTATAAATATTATTTTTCCATCCAGGCAAGGGATAGTACCTTCTGACAGGTCTGTTAATAAAATATTCACAGTCAAATATTTACTATAAATCACCATTTAAAGAATAAATAACATCTATGATGTAACCTTTTTTGTAAAAAAAATTTTGTTACATTTGCTTTAAAGTAATAAGTAGGTGTATCTGACGTTTACCTTATTCCAGAAATTTGATTGTAAAAACATTAAAAAAAGCTTATGAAAAAAATAGTTCTACTCTTTACGTGCCTGTTCGGAATTTCAGCTTTTGCGCAGATTAAGGTGCTGAAGAATGAAACCTTAGTAGAAATCGGCAAAGACAATTCTGTTGGTTTATATAAAAAAGACGACCGCTTCACCGTGAATTACCAGGATCTCAATACGGCTAACCTCAATACCTTCAGGTCTTTTTCTTTCCAGAACCTGAACAAGGATGTGGCCGGACTGTATGAGCTGATTGCCAACGGATTTATCGATACGCCTGAAAGCAATATCGTTCTTGAACTTCCAAGCGATATCATCGAACTGCATTTTGAAAAAAATTACGGCACGCCTACCGTACAGTTTATCCAGTACATCAACAAGAACAGAAAGTATGTGGGGAAATCCCAGTTCCTGAACAAAAAGCAGGTTGATAAAATCTTTGGAAAGACCAACGGTAAGGCCGCCCTTTATGACAAACCGGCCACGATGAACAATATTCATAACAGTAACAACAATATGAATAATCAGCAAGGTGCCAGCCAGGGTTCTTCAGCAGTACCTGTTTCCAACGGCAACCGAAAGCCGAGAAAATAAATCAAACATTTTGAAATATTACCCAACTCATTCATCCGGATGAGTTTTTTTATTTTATTTTTGCAAAAAGATCGTTACGAACTATGCCTCTTCAAATCCATAACCTGACCAAAAAATTCGGTGAGCAGACCGCCCTGAACAACATTAATATTTCCATTGAAAACAATGAAATCATCGGTCTCCTGGGTCCGAACGGTGCCGGAAAATCTACGCTGATGAAATCCATTGTCGGTGCCCTGAAAATTGATGAAGGCGAAATTATTTTTAACGGACAGAACATTACGGACCACGAAACCGGAAGCAAGAAAAAAATCGGTTTTCTTCCTGAAAACAATCCGTTGTACCTCGAAATGTACGTGAAGGAATATCTGCAGTTTGTGGCCAACATCCATAAAATCCCGGAATCAAGAGTGGATGAAGTAATAGAGCTGGTCGGCATCACGCCTGAAAAATCCAAGAAAATCGGGCAGCTTTCCAAAGGGTACAAACAGAGAGTCGGACTCGCCCAGGCGATTATCCACCAGCCCGACCTTCTGATCCTCGATGAACCTACCAACGGTCTCGACCCCAACCAGATCATTGAAATCCGGAACGTGGTGAAAGAAATCGGCCAGCACAAAACGGTTCTTCTTTCCACCCACATCATGCAGGAAGTGGAAGCCCTCTGTTCAAGGGTTATCCTGATCCACAAGGGCAATATCCTCCAGGACTGCCCGATCAGTGAATTCAAAGGGAAATTTGAAAGCCTTGAGGAAGCTTTTGCGAGTTATACGGCTTAAAATGATTTTAAGGTTTTCACGATATCTCAATCTATTATTTTATCTTTTATCTCCAATCTTTCTTTATTCTCAGATAAGTAAGCCGGAGATCATAAAGGAAGTTGATATTATAGAAGAGCAATCCAACCCGAGTGGGGAAATTATAGAAATATTTCAAAAGGGGCATTCTACTATTGAAAGCGAAGTTTTTACTGTTGACAAAAATGTAAACGACACAATAGATGAAGTTAGAGCATTAACATATTATTATCGTTTTTATCCCGACAACTATTATAAAACGGTCATCTATTTTAAAAAAAATATTCCGGTTGCAGTTTTAAAGGAAAAGAAAATAACACTAACATCAGCCCATGATGAAGGAGTAAGTAAAATACTGACATCTTTGGCAAAATATTACATCTACAATTGGGAAGAGTGGAAATATGAAAAGGAAATAATAAAAGATGGCGGTCTTCTTTTAGAAAACAATATTGATAAGGAAGAAATTAAAAATATTATACTTAAAAATAAAGACTGAACTCAGCAATAATTTCACTTTTCTACAACTCGACATCATATAAAAACCGCCCTCTAAAATTCCGGGCGGTTTTTCATTTTTTAATAATATATCCAATTGAAGCTGTTAGTTTTAGAATTTCATATTTTTTGCAGTGAATCCAGAATTTATTTCTATCACGAAAATCCCGATTCAAATACAGGGTGTCCTGTGCGGGAAGAAGGATGATATTAATAGCCGGGCCAACAGTCATTTTTTTCTCATCGGAGATATGAATATCAGATAATTCTTCTCTTGAAAAAACAGGATTTCCCTGCATTATTTTTTCAGTCTTCAGATGTTTTATTATCTCGTTCCTGACCAAATGGTTACTTAGGCTTGTTACCGGAAGAAGTAAAATCATGCTTAGTACCATTACATAAAAGGCTTTGGATTCCCTTTTGAAAATTTTGCTATAAATTTCAATCACAGCAGAAATCGTAAAAGTAATGATTAATAGAATGATCATCAACTTCAGGACATAAACCATTTTAAATGATGTTTAAATATAAATTGATAAAAAATTAAGTAATTTATCCGAAGGATTAGGCTAATTTTACTGACAATCCGGTAACGCTCTAAATATTATCTTATTTAACAATATAGCTGTTCTTTCAAAATCCCGGCTTTCTGTGGATTATTTCTGTCGTTTTTAAATTTTCTGACGTTTCATTTTTATTCAATTGTCTATAAATACAAGCCAGCTGCAAAACCAAGATAAGATTGATTACAATAATTTCATAGTAGGCAGCAGATTTTTTTCCTGGTATTTTGTTGCGGATCCGGATTAATGAAAGAACAAAAAGAGAGATTGTAAGCACCATGGTTAAATACTGAATGATGGCCATCATTTAATTTCATTTAAATATAATTAAGCGTTCTCCTCCGGCTTTTCTTCAATTGCCTGAACATGGGTTGCACTCTTCTTCTGTACCTGCTCCAGAAGCTGAAGCCCCAGAAGCCCGCTGATTCCTCCGTTTGCCACATCACCGTTTCCCCCGATCAGGACTTCCGGCATAATCCTTACCTTCTGGCTGGCGATGTTCTCCATGATTTTCAGCTGGGTGAAATTATTTCCGCCCATGGCTTCCACCGACAGTTTGTAAGATTCTGCATTGGATTTCCCGATAGCCAGGATCTTTTCCGCCTCTGCATTCCCTGTAAGTGAGATCTGTTCTGCGCTTGCTTTGGCCAGCCATTCTATTTTTTCGGCTTCCGCTTTGGCCAGAAGTCTTGTTTTTTCGGCTTCCCCGGTGGCGAGCAGCCGTAAACGGTCCCCTTCCGCCGTGGCCTGCAGCCTTACGGAATTGGCGTCCCCGGTTGCTTTTTTCACGGACGCATCGGCGATTCTTTCGGCAATTAATACGCCCTGGTCCGCTTTTACGATCTCCTTCTGCATATCGGCCACCGCCGTTTCTTTTTCAAGGGCCTGACGGGTTTCCTGGGCGAGCATTTCGGTTTCGTAGGTAATTTTCTGCTCTTCCGCAAGCTTACGGTCGGTCAGTGTTTTCATCAGGCTTTCAGGGGGAACGATGGCCCCGATCAGCGTATCAACGGCGTTTACATTGTACTGTTCCAGGACGCTGCTGATATGTTCTTTGGCGGACTGCTGTCTTTCTTTACGGCTTCCGAGAAAAGCGATTACATCGCTGTCCTGCGCAGAATTCCTGAAGTAGTTCCCGATCGTCGGCTCCAGCACCTGACTTACCAGATTGATCATGTTCCCGAAACGGGCGATTACTTTTGGGGCTTCATAGGTCGGAATGTGGATGATCTGCGACACATCGAGATTAAAAGGGAAACCGTCTTTGCTTCGGACCGTAATGGTGGAAAGGTTTTTATCGAGCTGATGGGATTCGCTTCTCTCATAAGCCCAGTTCAGCACCAGATTGGTGGTCGGAACCAGCTCCACTTTCATGATATACGGATTAATCGGATATTTCCCGGGCCCGATGGGTTCTGCCCAGACGCCTTTATGCCCTTTTTCCACAATATTACCATGCTTGAAATCCACGCCGCTTAAATCTTTCCCGTCTTCCCCTACATAGCTGATGATGACGCCGACATGCCCGATCGGGATCTCCGTCATTTTTACCATTTCCACTTTGGTGAACCATGGATTAAGGAAATAAGAACCGGCGAGGATCACCTGCTCCTGAAGCCCCTTGTAACCGCCGCTGTTTAAAAAAGTGTCGACATCCTGAAATTTGTTGTGGCCGTTGATGATCTTTCCGGCGATCTGCCCTTCTTCCAACGGGCTTCCCTCCATGGTCGTAATAATTCCGACGGCATTATCGGGAATCTGCGTCATCTCCGTCAGTTCAATTTCAAACAGCAGGGTGTTGATCCGGTAGGATCCCGGCGCGATAATGGCGGTCTGCCTTCCTTTCCGGCCTCCGTTTTTCAGAAAAGCTTCGGCATCCTGAAACGAATCGCAGTCTATTTTTCTGGCTAAAATCCTTCCGGTTTCCAGCTCTACCCCGTCTTTGGCCAGGAGCAGCCCTATTTTGCCGGTCGGGATGACGGTAAAGGGCTGGAAATCGATGGAATACTGCCAAATCCATTTGGCGAAATAAACCCCGGGAGCCAGGGTCTGAGCCTGGAAACCCGCTTCTCCGTTGGTCGCGATGATCCGGCCTTCCGGAAGCTCCTGCTTGCCGACCAGCACAAATTTTTTGGTGACCAAGCCGATCCTGTCCTGGGGAACAATCACAAGACCGAAGAAAATTCTTAAGATAAATTTGTAAAAAATAACGCACAACAAGGCGATGACGGCCGGAATCATCCAGCCATGAAAACTTAATTCCATAGTTTTTGTTTTTAATTAAATTTGAAAACGGGAGTAGTTCCTGTTTTTCCAGAATAGAAAACAGGATATGAATTATGTGATAATTCTTTTAAAAAAATTAAGAAAATGAAGGTGGAGAAGTATTAAAAATCGTGAAGATGATTTCCGATACTTTCAATAGAAAAAACTTAAAGTTAATGAGTTTCATTTCGGTGATAAAGGAACGAGATCCTTTTGTGGTACAAATGTACGCAAGAAAAATAGTCACTTGCAGAAAAAAGTTTGGTTATTTTTCAATGATTATCACAAATTACTGATAACCAATATATTTATTTTACACAATCATTAGTGTATCGGTTTAAAATTAGGATATTTTAATAAAAAAAGAGCAGCATAATGAAAAGAAACCGCATGGTTCTGGCTTTAAATTTGATAAATTCTTATCCTAACCATTACCATTAAAAAAGATGATTAAAAAAATTGCACTCGGCATTTTCTGCGTTGCTCAGTTCTCACTGATGAATGCCAATACCACGATCCGCGAAACACCGGTTTCAAAAGTAAACGACCAAAAGGAAAAAGTTCCGAAGTCGGTTATCATCAAAACCAAAAAATTTAAAATAAAAATCGACCAGCAGCCGGACGGAAATTACCTGTATCAGGCCTGGGGAGTCAACGGCAAAGTAACCTCCAAGCCGAGCATGATTATTTCAAACGGCGAACTGATCCCGGACGGTACCGGCGGAAATTATTATTACGAATTCAGCAACAACGGCTATACCTACCAGATCTGGAGAAATTATTTAACGGATTCAGCCAAAAAGGCTCCGTATACCCTGATGGTAACGGATCAGAACGGTAAAACGGTCGTGAATCAAAGCGGATATGTCGTTAAAAATTAAAATCAGCATTCAATATCAGATACAGGTTCCCGGCTTTACCGCCGGGAATTTTTTTGGGCAATGGTGAAATTTTGCTGTTATCAGTCAATGGTGAATTTTGCTGTCGCAAGTCAATAGTGAATTTTAAGTAGGTAATAAATTGAGAAACAAGGCGGATTGAATATTCGACATTCGTTCACCTTACAGGTCAATGGTAAATTTTGCTGTCGCAAGTCAATGGTGAATTTTAAGTGGGTAATAAATTGAGAGACAATGTGGATTGAATATTCGACATTCGTTTACCTTACCGGTCAATGGTGAATTTTGCTGTCGCAAGTCAATGGTGAATTTTAAGTGGGTAATAAATTGAGAGACAATGTGGATTGAATATTCGACATTCGTTCACTTTACCGGTCAATGGTGAATTTTGCTGAAGCAAGTCAATGGTCAATCGTTTAAAAAAAAGAATTGACGAGCCAAGCGGATTCATCATTCACCGTTCACCACTCACCTTCAAACGATCCGTTCTTCCTCTTTCAGCACAGTATAAAACCGGCTTTCATCGAAGCTATCCCTTGCCGCCAGGTACCCGATGTTGAAAATTTGTTCGAGGCGGTCTTTCCGTCTCTCAAAAGTGCCGTAGGTGGAGAGTTCCTGGGAGGAAATAAACCAGTCGCAGTGATCGAATTTGATCTTCTCGATGCGGTAGGAAAGCAGGTCGTAGGAACGGGACACGATGGCTTTGATGGATTTCAGGTCACTGATCTTGATATCGTGGGGTGGCGATACAAAAACGCCAATGAGCTTATCACAGTCTTTCCGGATGATGTCTGCCGGAAAATTGTTCAGCACGCCGCCGTCGCAGTACATTTCGTCATCAATAATGTAAGGGGTCGTCACTCCTGGAATGGAGCACGAAGCGATGATGGCATCCACCACTTTGAAATTATCATCGAAAATCTTTTCGGTGCCGCCCACCAGTTCCGTTGCCACGATTTTTACTTCCTTATCAAGATCTCCCAGCTTCATATCCCCGAAAACAGGATTCAGATAGTTCCGGAAAATAACCGACGAAACCAGCCCGGGCTGATTGAAGGCGAAATGCTTCCAGTTGAAAAAATAGATCGAACTGAAAAAGTCCATAATTTCTTCCGGCTTTTTACCGATGGCGTACATACATCCGACGATGGAGCCCGCGCTGCAGCAGGACAACACATCAACAGCAATATTTTTTTCGGCTAAGAATTTTAAAACCCCGGCATGGGCAATGCCTTTGGTTCCGCCTCCGGATAAGACCAGTCCTACTTTCTCAGAATTCATGGAATAAATATAAGAAAACAGAACAAAATAATGGGTCAGATTTTTCCGGATCCGGTGATTTTGCCATTTTTTAACACAAATAAAAATTAGATTAATGAAAAGCGATCCCCAGCAGAAACAGGTTAGAAGGCTGGATGAAGATAGCCGGATGCCGGATGTTTTTTAATTATTGGATATCATTTCTGTTTGCAAATTTGATCTGTCCGGCAAAATTCGACATCAATTACAGAATGGAAAACCATTCAGGAACCAACGGTTCCGTAGGAGCTATCTGTTAATATTACAGATATCAATTTTAATAAACCCTGTAAGGGCGACCGGTTATTTCCCGGCTTCTTACCTGATTTCATGATGCTTCTTTCAACGGTTAACCCGGCTTCTCCTTCGGATTCACGTTTATTTTTACTCCAATTAAAAAAGCCCGGAAATTCCGGGCTTAGGTATTTGAAAATAGTATTCTAATTATTAAGATACTTCTCGAAAATCCTTGAGAAATCTTTCTGATTATATTTGTCGAAGCTGGTGGTATTCCATGCGAAAATATACTCATTGATGGCTCTCAATTCCTGGCTTTTCGAAACATTTTCCTGCTTTCCGGAAGCCACTGAAGTCAGGGCTTTCTGAATGCTGTCGTTCGAGAAATTCAACAGGGAATGATTGTGGTGAACTTCCTGCTGAATCGCCAGCAATGCCTTGTAAAGATCTTTCAGCTGATCGATCTGGCCTTTCGCCACACTGATCATCATCGGAACATTCCCGATATTGAATGAAATTTCAACATCCAGATCAATGGTTCCTGCCGTCTGCAGTGCGATAGCCGAAAACGGAAACTGATAGTATTCGTATCTTTTCAGCACCCTTTTTCTATCCAGCGCACTCGCTCCGTCGATATGGATCAGCGCACGGTTGGTGAAACAGTATTCGTCTCTTTTAGACTTGATGAGAAAGAAAATTTTCTCATTGTCTTCAGAGAGGATGTAATCATCGGAGTCTACTTTGTCGTAATCCTGAGAAGGAATGATTTTCCCTATATCTCCCAGGCCCAATGCTTCTGCAGCCAGTTTTTTAAACATCGATTATCGTATTTAATTATTAGTTTATGTATTTCTTAAATGTGGATCACTTCACCGTATGCCGCCGCTGCAGCTTCCATAATGGCTTCGGAAACCGTTGGATGCGGGTGGATGGATTTGATGATTTCGTGACCGGTCGTTTCAAGTTTTCTTGCCACAACCGCTTCAGCCACCATATCGGTAACGCCTTCGCCGATCATGTGACAGCCTAACCACTCACCGTATTTCGCATCGAAAATTACTTTGATGAAACCGTCGGTATTTCCGTTAGCCGTCGCTTTTCCGCTGGCAGAAAGCGGGAACTTCCCTACTTTGATTTCGTATCCTTTTTCTTTCGCCTGTTTTTCCGTAAGACCTACCGAGGCTACTTCAGGGTGACAATACGTACATCCCGGGATATTGCCGTAATCGATTTTCTCCACGTGCATGCCTTTGATTTTCTCAACGCAGGTAATTCCTTCCGCAGACGCAACGTGTGCCAGAGCCTGAGTCGGGATCAGATCCCCGATGGCGTAGTAACCCGGAACCGAAGTTTCGTACCATTCGTTTACCAAAACCCTTCCTTTATCCGTCTGGATGCCCACTTCTTCAAGACCGATGTTCTCGATATTGGCTGCGATTCCTACGGCAGAAAGTAAAATATCCGCTTCCAGGGTAATGTTTCCTTTGGCTGTTTTTACGGTAGCTTTTACGCCTTCCCCGCTGGTATCCACACTTTCCACAGACGCATTGGTCATGATCTCGATGCCTGTCTTTTTCAGGGATTTTTCAAGGTGCTTGGAGATTTCCTCATCTTCTACCGGCACGATGTTCGGCATGAATTCCACAACGGTCACTTTGGTTCCCATGGTGTTGTAGAAATCGGCGAATTCTACGCCGATGGCTCCTGAGCCTACCACGATCATTGATTTCGGCTGTTCCGGAAGAGACAGGGCCTGTCGGTACCCGATTACTTTTTTACCGTCCTGCGGCAGGTTCGGCAATTCCCTTGAACGGGCTCCGGTCGCAATAATGATGTGCGTTCCGGTATATTCGGTTGTTTTCCCTTCCTTATCGGTAACGGAAACTTTTTTACCTTTCTGAACCTTTGCGGTTCCCATGATCACATCGATCTTATTTTTTTTCATCAGGAACTCAATCCCTTTGCTCATTTTGTTGGCTACGCCACGGCTTCTCTGGATCACGTTCGGGAATTCGAAGGTTCCTTCCACTTTATTTAATCCGTAATCTTCAGCGTGGTTGATATAATGAAAAACCTGCGCAGATTTTAACAAAGCTTTTGTCGGAATACATCCCCAGTTCAGGCAGATCCCTCCTAAGTTTTCTTTCTCGATAATGGCAGTTTTGAAACCCAATTGTGCTGCTCTGATCGCTGTAACATATCCACCAGGACCACTTCCGATGACAATAATATCGTAGTTCATTATAATAAAAATTTTTATGCGAATTTAAGGAAAAATATCGGAAAAGGCGCATTCCTTGAAAATTGGCAGGCGGTGAATTTCCGGGATGATTTTAAAAAGAATAAAGGATTTAAAGTGGCATCAGGTTAACAGGCCGGAAGAAGGAAGCCGGATGCCGGAAGTTCCTTGTCAGTATGATAATCAAAGGTAATAATTATCAAAAGAAATCATGTTTCACTTTAACAAAGAGGGACTTTATTTAAAATCTTTTTTTGTAATCCGGTTTTTACTTTTTTATCCGATAACCTGTAGAATATATAACATAACGTGAATCCGACGATATTTATTTAAATATCAATTATTTAATATAAAACAAACTTAAATAACTCCGGATTTAAAACAGAATAGCGGTTAAAAAAAAATATCTTTGATATTTAACTACCGTCTTTTGATTTTGAAAAAAATCGTATCGGGAAGTTGCTGAACTATAAACCAGAGGTCATGCTTTACACCTTCCCGATACATTTTTCTCCGCTGCGCTGCAAAAAATACTCAAACTGACGTGATATTCAGTTGTTGATTTAGTTTAACAATAATGCGAAGGCTATTTGAAAAATTTTGTCAAAGTTCAGAACTTTGACAAAGTTGAAATCATTTCTTTTGATCATGAAGACCTTTGATCGTCTTTCCGACAAGAGCTACTTCCCGCATCCAGTTTCCAACCTATTAATCCTGATTTTTCTTCGAGTTCACGTTATAATATATGATCGAATTTATTTCAATTCGTGAGAAAGAAGACCGTTGAAGGCTAAAGTTTTTCAGAAAAACTAAATATAAAAACCCGTTCCAAAGGATTGGGACGGGTTTTTATGTATTAAGTTAAACGGTTGTTGCTATCTCGCACTTCTGAGCAGCCGCTTTTCATTGGCATATCTTTCATTCAAAGCCCTCAGCTGGTCCTGCTTCATTTTTTTTGTTGCCAAAGGATGGTTCAGGATCATTTTCCTTTCGGTATTGTATTTCCTGGCCAGTTCCTGGGATTTGCTGCTGGTAAGCTGGCCTTTTGAAGGATGCGGCGGTGCCGGCGGACGTCTCTGCCCGTAAACGTTCATCGATAATCCAAGCAAAATGACGGTTGATATTAAAAACTTTTTCATGAGGTGTACTTTTTCCGAATGATCTCAATGTAAATAAATTTTTACCGATCTCATTCCGTTAACAATCAATCATCAGCAGATATCATACCATATTTTCAGGGCTATTTTATTTCGATGTTCCGTTTCAGCGGAAGGTTCTTCGAGGAGTTTCCGACCATAATCCGGTAGGTGCCCTTTTCCACGGTCCAATTCATGTTTTCATCCAGAAATTGCAACTCTTTCACCGGAACTTCGATGGAAAGCTGTTTTGATTCTCCCGGTTTTAAAGATACCTTCTGAAAACCTTTCAGTTCGATAACAGGCCTTGAAACCGAAGCCAGCAGGTCTTTCACATACAGCTGCACCACTTCGCTTCCTGGTTTTGAACCTGTATTTTTTACGTTGACTTTAGCAGTAATCGTATCATTTCCGGAATAGACGGACTGATTTAATTCCAGCCCCGAAATTTCAAAAGTCGTATAGCTTAATCCAAAACCGAACGGGTACAGCGGTTCGCCGCTCAGGTCGTAATAGTCGTTTCCTCTTCCGGTCGGATGATGGTTGTAGGACAAAGGCAGCTGCCCTTCTTCCGCCGGGAAGGTCACCGGCAGTTTTCCGGACGGATTTTCTGCCCCGAACAATACTTTGGCCACGGCGTTTCCGCCTTCTTCCCCAGGGTACCATACATCGAGAATGGCTCCTGCCTCATCTTTCCAGTCCGTTGTTTTTATGGCAGAACCTCCGACCAATACCACGGCAACCGGTTTGTTTAATTTTGAAACTTCATGAATAAATGCTTCCTGGTTTCCCGGCAGACTCAGCGAAGAGCGGTCCTGGAATTCCCCTTCGTGAATCCCGGCGGTTACGATAATGTAATCTGCGTTTCCTGCCTGTTTTAAAGCTTCATCAAAATCTTTCCTGTAAGCATTAAGCCCGTAATTCCAGATCAGTTCAATATTCGCTTCGCCCCTGTCTTCATGGAATTCTACGGCAACATCGTACAGCTGGCCTTTAATGAAATCCAGTTCGGCGGTTTTGGTGGAATAGCTCAGTTTCTCCCAGTTGTCGATCAGCAGTTTTCCGTTGACGTATAACCTGAAGCCGTCGTTTCCACGAAGGCCTAACTGATATTTCCCGGATTCCGGTGCCTGAAGATTTCCGGTCCAGCGCACGCTGTAGTTATCGGGCTGAAGCTTTTCCGGATCCGGCGAATATAAAGTCCATTTGAAACTCAGCTGCCCGTCCTGCTTTTCAAATGCGGGAATTCCTGTGAGATCAGGATTGGCAAAATACTTTCCCTGCAACCCTTTTTTATTTCCGGAAGACAAAAATTCAGCGGGAACGGGCACAAACTTTTTCAGGCTCCAGTCGATTCCTTTAGAATAGGTGAGTTCAATATTTTTATTTTTAACGAAATTCCGGATGCCTTCGAGAATGCTTATTTTCTTGTTACCGGGACCTGAATAGCCGCCGAGCCTTGCATCGGCCGCATCGGTTCCTACCAGCAGGATCTTTTTTATATTTTCAGGAACAGGAAGGGTTTTGTTGTCATTCTGAAGCAGGACAAAAGATTCAACGGCCGTCTTTTCCGCCAGCGGCTTATGGTTGATTTTCTTTAAATCCCGAATATCCTGATCGGAAACGTAAGGATTTTCAAAAAGTCCGAGCTCAAACTTCGCCCTCAGCACTCTTGCCACGGCATCGTCAATCCGTTCTTTTGAAATCCTTCCGTCCAGGAAAGGCGGGATGAAAAGCCTGTAGTGTTTGTATTCGGTCTGGAAAATGACATCCAGCCCTGCGTTGATGGCCTGTGCCGAAGCATCACCGTAATCTTTTGCCGTAAAATGCAGCACATTGGCTCCGCCCACCGCACTGGCATCGCTGATAACAAAGCCTTTGAAATTCCATTCCTGTTTTAATTTTTCCGTCAGCAGCCAGTGGTTGGCCGTCGAAGGCCTCCCGTCAAGCAGATTGTAGGAAGTCATGACCGACCGGCTTTTCCCTTGGTGAAAGGCTTTTTCAAACGGAACCAGATGGGTTTCCTCCAGATACCTTCTGCTCCAGTGGACCGGGTATGAATCGCGGCCGCCTTCCCCGACGTTCGCCAGGAAGTGCTTCGGCGTTGTGATGATGCCCTTATTTTCAAAGGAGCTGACGAAGCTTACGCCCATTACCGAAGTCAGGAACGGATCTTCACCGTACGTTTCCTCGGTTCTTCCCCACCGGACATCACTCGCTAAATTCACCACCGGCGTCAGGATCTGCCGGATTCCCCTTAGTTTTGATTCCTTGGCAATGGCCGTCGAGACCTGTTTCATCAGTTCAGGATTAAACGTTGCGGCAAGACCGATGGCCTGGGGAAAAGCGGTAGCCCCTTCCCGGACCAGCCCGTGCAACGCTTCGTCAAACGGAATGATCGGAATGCCCAGCCTTGATTCCTCGATGAAGTATCTCTGGATCGCATTTATTTTTCTGGTCAGCTTCTCCGCATCTTCATTGGCATTGTACGTCAGCATCTGTCCTGCCGCACCGCCACCCTGATTTCCCGCACTCACCTGCAACCCGAAAATTCCGTGGGCATATTGCCCTTTCGGAACATTGTCCAGATCACCGGGGATCATGAAACACTGCCAGAATTTTTCTTCGGGCGTCATTCTTTTCAGCAGATCCTGAACCCTGGCTTCCACCGGCTGTTTCGGATCTTTATACAAGGGTTTCTGGGCAGAAATAAATACGGAACCCAATAACGAAATTCCAATAAGCCTAAAATTTAATTTCATTATTGAACGATTTGGATAACGGTTGCATATTTTAATCCGGCTCTCTGTTCCGGTAACTGAACATCTATGAAATTTCCGGTTTTCTTCCACTGAATTTTTCCTGGCAGTCCAAGCACTTTCAATGATTTCGGCTTATAGTTTTCAGGGATGGTGAAATGTAAGGTTGAAGGAGATTTGTAGTCTGTTTTTTCATCCAGGTGAAAAATATTCACCGTTTTTCCGTCTTTGCTCCGGGTATAATAAAAATTTCCGTCGTGGTAAGGGGCGATGCTGCGCGTTGCAAAAACCGCCGACTGGTTTTTATCCATCCAGCCTGAAATTTCCTTTAGTCTTTCGTAAACAACAGGATCATAATCACCGTTCGGTCCGGGAGCGATGTTCATCAGGTAATTTCCGCCTCTGGAAATGATTTTAACCAGTGTTTCGAGGATTTTCTGGGAGGATTTGTAATTGTCGTTCGGAACATAGGAAAACGAGTCGCCCATCGTAATACAGCTTTCCCACGGAATATCCAGGGCCTTTTCAGGAACCGCCTGCTCCGGTGTTACGTAATTTTCCCATTTCCCGGGAACGGTACGGTCCACCACAATGATTCCGGGCTGGTTTTTCCGGGCCATGGCCCCGATCTTATCCATATCGATGTCCTGTTCTACCTTAATGGTTCTTTGCCATTCCACCTTCGGATCGATTGTGTTAAAAGGTCGGACCCAGCCGCCGTCCAGCCAGAGAATATCGATTTTGCCATAGCCGGAAGTGATTTCATTCAACTGGTTGAAGGTGAATTTTTTAAAGCTTTCCCACCGTTCGGGATATTTTTTCGGATCGTAGTTCACGTTCCGGTCTTTCGGCGGGAAATATGGCCACCAATAGTCATCGGAATGCCAGTCGGGTTTGGAGAAATAGGCCCCGATCTTAAAGCCTTCGTTTCTGAATGTGTTGAAGATTTCCTTTGTGACATCCGCTTTAGGATTCTTCGAAAAAGGTGTTCTGGAGGATGTTATTTTATAGTCCGATTCCCTGGTATCGAACATGGCAAAACCATCGTGGTGCTTGGTGGTAAAAACCACATATTTCATTCCTGCTTTTTTTGCAGCGTCCGCCCACTTCTGCGGGTTGAACCGGGTGGGATTGAAAGTCGTCTGAAGATTTTCGTAATTTTTCACATATTCATCATACGATTTCCCGTGCTCCGGCTTCCGCCGGGTCCAGGATTCATCTTCCGGGCAGAGGCTCCAGCTTTCCACGATTCCCCACTGGCTGTAGGTTCCCCAATGCATGAACAGTCCGAATTTAAGGTCCTGCCAGTTTTCAAGATTCTGTAGCACCAGGGGATCGGCAGGTTTCTGATAGCCTTCGGAAACATTGTGGGCCTGGGAAAAAAGAGCAGATGAAAGGAAGAGAGAAGAGAGAAATAGATTTTTCGTTTTGAATAGGGTGAACATTACGTTTAGTTTTTGCTAATTTAATCATCCTTTAAAGAATGGACAAACGATTTTTTAATACATGAAGAGCTTTACCCATGAGGTACATGAGATATAGACCGAAGCATTGAAAATAGGTTTTTAATTATAATTTCTGTGATTCAAATCTTACCGTAATTATTTTAACCGCAAAAGGTGACAAAAGACATGGATGCGGCTTAAAAGGTTGAATACTTTAAGAGGCGCCATCATCCGGGCTTCGACTGTGCTTAGCCATCAGAAATTAAATCTGCTGTGACTCATGTGTTAAAATCACACACAATTATCTGTGAAAATCCGTGCCATCTGTGGGAGATTTTTTACCGCAAAGGAACAGCAATCCGGGAGCTGAGGCTACTCGAAGCCACGTCATCCTTAATTTTTACAGATTAAATTCTTTAATGCCATCTCAATAGCAGGATAGTTGAAACGAAAGCCGTTTTCAATTAATTTTTCAGGATACACATTTCTGCTTTTGAGCAACAATTCGGTTTCGGTTCTTAAAAATATGGAAGCGATTTCCAATTGCCATACCGGAGCATTCAACCCAAAGGGTACTTTCATTTCCTGTCTTAGTTTTTTCATGAAAGCTTCATTGGATAAAGGGCTGGGAGCGGTGATGTTGATAGCTCCGGAATAATGTTCATCATCAATAATATATTCCACAGCCCGGCAGAAATCTTCGATATGGATCCAGCTTACGTTCTGGTCTCCTCTGCCCTGCTTTCCGCCCAGGCCGGATTTCGTCAGCATTTTCATTTTCGGAAAGGCACCGCCGTTGTTACCCAGTACGATAGATGTTCTTAAAACTACTTTTCTTACATTGTCCGTCGTTGTTTGAAAAAATTCCTGTTCCCAGCTTTTGCAGATGTTCATGGAGAAATCATCGCCGGTAATGCCGTTTTCTTCGGTATTGAGCTGGGTTTCGGAATGGATATAGATGGTAGCCGAACCGGCATTCAGCCAGACTTTCGGTTTGGAACGGCATTGGTCAACGGCCTGTTGAAGCACTTTTGTACTGTTTATCCGGGAATCATAGATTTCCTGCTTGTTTTTTGGCGTATACCGGCAATCGACGGATTTACCGGCAAGATTGATCAGCACATCGGCATTTTCGAGCAGGCTTTTCCATTCGCCCAAAGTCTTGGCGTCCCAGTGGAATTCATTCTTTCGTTTTGGATTCCGCGTCAGGATAAAGACCTGATGGCCTTTGGCGGTAAAATGTTGTTCGAGGTTTTTTCCGAGAAAGCCGGTTCCGGCAGCGATGATCATTTTCATGGGAGGAAGGTTTAAGGGTTTGAGGTTTAATTCCTAGTCACATTTACTATTTATTTAAATATTTTAAAGATGAATTTAAAGAAAATCATCTGTTCGCTTTCTATTTTTCACTCTCGCCAGATTCTAGCAATCTTAACCATTAAGTAAATAAACAACAAAATAGCCAGAATAGTTTCGACAAAGAGAATCATTAGAAAATAATGTGGCAATTCACTACGAATGTGTTGCTGGAACATTAAAAATACTGATATGAACAAACCGCTAAATATAAATCTGGATATTGTTTTTATTCTGGCATTTTCCAATATGATATTGATGACAACCAATGAGAGTACCGGGAAAATCAACCAGGAGATTATTAATAATATTATTATAAAATCTAAGTCATCAAGAGCTCCAATCATTTTTTTGCTTTTAATATATATCCTGACCTATTATTGGATCAACATTGATTATCCCTATAAATATTTCTTAGTTTTCACTTGTATTTCAGAACCTTCCGCCAGCATTACCGAAACAGGCTGCTGATGATTCAGACATTTGAAATGTTTGCCGTAAAGGGTTTCAAAATCTACGACTACGTTATGGCTTTTCACTTCATAATATTCCCATTTCGGATGACAGACTTCATATTCCGAAGTTTGATCTTCCCTTTTGGTGAAGCCGAAATAATGTTCGGTAATAAACTCAAATTCCGTATCCGGATGCATAGGTAAAGGAACATTCTTTGCAGTGAGGGTGATGGAATGCCAGGCTTTGTCTTTCCAGGAATACCGGATCAGCAATTGATTTTCTTTATCTTGAATTGTGTTTTTCATCGGCATGGTTCTGTAATGTTCCCTGTATACCGAATTCGCAATAAAGCTCAATGCCGGTTTCGGAACAATTTCCTTAATGAAAACCACGCCTCTCTTCCACTGATCCCCTTCTTTTTTCTTTACATAAAACCGGAGATTGACTTCTTCAAAGTTCCTGTGAAAAGGGACCGGAAGCCCTAACAATTTTGTGTTTAAAAACATAAATCCGACAAGACTCACATAATATTTCCCATGATAATCATCCAACTCCGTTCCTGCCGGAAGATAAGGCAAAAGAATTACGGGATTGATTTCATAATTGATGATGGCCAGCTTACGCCATTCTGCTTTTAAAAAGTTCATTGTGTTAGTATTAAAATTAATGATAAAAATTCTGACCTGATATTTATTCAAACCTCTGCTTCTGCCGTGTTTTTAATCAGCCGGTTCCTTTCCAGCAGGAATTTTTTCATATAGTTTTTAAGAAAAACGGCGTTGACTATTTTCCCGATGATTCCGAACGGCGATTCAAACTCGAAGATATCGGTCATGACGGTGTGCCGGCCTTCCTGTCTGAAAAGATGCTGGTGTTTCATCGATCTGAACGCCCCTTTCAGCATAACGTCCGTGAACTGATGGGGTTTCTGCATATTGACTATTTTTGTCGTTAAGGTCTGCATGACGCCAAGGTGACTGGCTTTCCAGGTAACGGTTTCGCCCTGCTCAATCAGTCCAGAGGTTCTTCCGGCGATGGCTTTTTCACCGGTCCGGAAAGTTGATTTCTGATGAAGATCGATATCCCGGGCCAGATCGAAAACCCTCCGGATGTCGGCGTGGATGCGGGTGTGTAAACGGATGACGGACATTTTTTAATGGTTTAAAGGTTAATCAGGAGTAAAACAGCCAGAACGGCAATCCTGAAAAGCGTCCAGGAAATGGTCGGCAGCAGATTGAGCCCTAAAATTTTACATCTTCTGATATGCTCGAGAATCATAATGGTTACCACCGTTCCGAAATAGATGACTGCAGAAGTGAGGTTCAGGTTCAGGAATAGTCCGGGAATCAGCAGAACGGTTCCGATGAGGGAAACGGTCATCATATTTCCGAGGTAATCCCAAAGCTTTTCTTTCAGACAGGCTTTCAGGAAAACAGTCTGCCATACAATCTGTCCGGTGCAGATGCCGGCTTCCCTGAAAAAATTCGGGTTTAATCCTAATTTTGCTGAAAACAAACTCAAAACAGATCCGGAACAGATTGCCACGAAAGCGATGTAAGCCAGTCTGTATCTTAAATTGAAGTCAGGAACGCAGGCATCGGCTCCATGATCGTTCTTTGAAGGAATGATCTGTTTCCGGTTATAGGACACAAAGGAATAAAGCTTTTTAAAGAACCAGTACAGCGGTTTGATCCGCGCTGTTTTTTCCAGCATGGGAAAAGAGTGGCCGATAATCAGCAGCAGGCTGTCCAGGCCGTAGGCCACTTTGTTTTTATCGTGATCTACCAGAGCAATCTCATTTTTTGCCCGGTTAACATCGATCCGGTTTTTAGTTTCAACACTTAGTTCTGTAAAGGCCTCTCTTCCGCTTTCGTCCAACATTCCTGATTTTATAAAACCTTTTGAATAGATGTTGCACATCGGGCATTCGCTGTCGTAGATGAGCGTGTGATTTTTGAGGGTTTTCATTTGTTATTTTATTTTAAGTTCATATTTTTTTCATTGTTCTGTAACAGTCGTAGATATACAAAGCCGATACAATAACAGGTAAACCTAATAGATAAAAAAGATAATAAGCATAATATGTTGACATATTATGTCCAAACCATAATGAGCATACAGGAATAATAAATATTCTGTATATTTTATAATAAATTGTCTTACTCTTAAAAAATGTCTTTATCAAAATACTAATCATCTGAATGCCATAAATGATATAAAAGAAATAGAATACCGCAAAGTCTTTATATTCTTTTCCTAAAGGCAATAATAAAATGATAAAAGCTGAAGTTGAAGCGAGAAACTGTATATAAAAATCGATTTTAAAGAACATTTTCATGAAATTGATTTTTAGTTTAAAATTTCAGTGTTGTTTTATAACCATCTATGAGATACAGAACCGCCAATATAGGACTGTAAAAAAAGAAAGTAAAGGAATTATAATGAAACAATCTGCTGCAGTATCCATATTTCCAAAAACAAACAGTAAAATCAGTAATGGAAAAATAGGTACTATTAAATATCCATATATTTTAAAAATCACTGATTTTTTATAATCATAAACATCTTATCAAATAGCTTACAAGCTGTGAAATTCCTATTCCAGAATAAAAAAGCCAAATAAGTTTTTCATTTCCCACTAACAGCTCAATTATGACTATGACTGAAATGATAACAAAAATTGTTAACTGGAAATAAAAATCATTGATAATAAAAGTTTTCATGGTGATTGGTTTTATTAATTTTTCTGATGAATCCCGAAATAAAAAATCAGGAACAAATGAATGAATAAATTTTTCATAATTACAAAATTTTCAATAATTTTTGAAAGTTTAAATTAAATAAAAAAAGCGTCTGCCTTTCTTACTCTTTGATAAAGTTTTGCGTCTGCCCGCTACTTCAACAGGTTGGTAATCTTCCCTACCAGCCAGTGGTCGTCGCTTTTGATCGCCAGGTCCATGATGTTGTTGATTTTCCCGGTCACAGTGCTGAAATCATTCATCAGTTTAATGAATTCTTTCGCGCCTTCCGTATCCTGGTCTTCAATATCCTTCAACTCTTCCAGAAAGGAAATAACCGGTTCTATTTCCCTCTTCCGGCGTTCTTTTGTAATCTGCTTAAAGAGGAACCACACGTCTTTCTCTGCTATGAAATATTCCTTCCGGTCCCCTTTTACAAATTCCTTTTTTACGATTCCCCAGTCCATCAATGCCCGGAGGTTCATATTGGCATTCCCCCTGGAAATTTCCAGCTGCTGCATTACCTCATCGGTCGAAAGCGGCTTTTCGCTTGCAATCAGCAAAGCATGTACCTGTGCCATCGTCCGGTTGATCCCCCAATTGGTGGCGAACGTCCCCCAGGTCTGGATGTATTTTTCTTTAGCTTCCGAAAGAGTCATCTTATTATTGTTTCAGTTTCTTATGACAAATGTAATTATATTTTTTGAATTTTCAATAATTTTTGAAAATTAATTTAACATTTATACTATTTTGATTTAATTACATCAATCAGAACTGCTTACAAACTTGCACTGATCAGCGAATCCAGTACTGAGATATTCAAATCTCCCGAATAGATAACATTACCCTCCTTACTAATCAGCACGATCTGAGGAAAAGCGGATATGCCGTAATCTCTGTTTATCGCTTCATCCCCGGACAAGACTTCATAATTTACCTGGTGTCTCATTATAAACTGATCAACCGATGTCCGGCTGTCTGTGGTATTGATGGCAAGCAATTTAAATTTTGAAGAATCATATTTGCTGTTTAATTTATTTAGTTCAGGAACCGCATGGATGCAATAGCTGCAGTTTTTGATCCAGAATTCCAGTAAAACAACCTTTCCCTGAAATTCATTCAGGCTTACTTTTCCGGCAGTCGCACTTTTATCCATGGCAAAATCCGGAGCCTTTTGCCCGGCACTGATGATCTTTGCTGAATGACGCTCTTCCGGGGTGTATTCTTTTAAATAGGTCGAATAATACCAGCTGTCTTCTGCCGGAGGTACAGGATTAAGCACAGTCTCTGAAAATTCAGTCCGGTTAATATCCTGGCTTCCTTTTTTAAGCTGTATGAAACCAACAGGCAGGAAACTGTTTCTGTCGACAATTAATTTATTGTAGAATGTAATTTTTTCAGTTGTTGCTGTAAAACCCGTCCCGAGATAATTGGGAAACCGGTCCTGTGTATTAAAGCTGAGAAGATAAAACCGCTTTTTTCCGATCAGTGTATCTTTAGTATGCTTTTTAATATTCTTATCCTGAATTACCTCAGGCAGAATATTTCTTAGCGTAATTATCGAATTGTACAAAGCTGACAGGCCTTCAAAATCTGAAGCTTTCATTTTATTTTTTATATGAATGGTTCTGTCCGCTGCGGAAGTTTCAAAAAAACCGGAATTATTAAAGACAGATAATCCATTCTAGTCTTTGTACTGATACCGGAAGCCCGCCAGATCATATTCTTTACTGAAATCAATATACATCCTGCCTTCCGACTTGCTGTGATAGTCTTCTGCAGGATAGGTAAATTCTCTTGTATAATGATAGGTAATCGTTCTTACAGATTGTAGTTTTTGAGAAAGTTTTCTGAAGATCTTCAATTCCTTTTCCGGAGTTCCGGCAAGTAGCTGTAAGCTGGTACATGCAGATACCAGGATAATAAGCCTGAATAGATAGCTGAAGTTTTTCATGATCCGTTTTTAATGATCTCAAAAATACAAAATTTGACCGGTACCACAGAAATAGAATGAGTTACTTTAGAAATGTTCTACAGAAAGCATGGTTGAATAAAAAAGCAGGCATTCCTGAGAATGCCCACTCCTACTAACTTAATATATTTACTTACTGAAATTTCTGTAATCCCTGATCATCTTTACAAATCCGGATCGGTAGCCTTCCGGGTCTTTTCCGGTATTCTGTCTGGCCAGGCTTTCGATTTCCGCCAGGCTTTTTCTTTTGATTAGTTTAGAGTCTCTTAAAACCAATCCAAACCAGGCAACGGAAGAAGCAAATTTAAAATCGGAAGTTATAGCCGGGGTATTTGAATTTTTGATCGCCTGTACCATTTCCGCACTTTTTGATCCCTGCGGCGTCTTGTACCTGAATTTTACGGTTCCTAATTCATCACCGAATGCTTTTGTTGCGGATGCTGCAGCATATCTAAGCTTATTTTGTTTCGGCAGGAATTCCGAATTGCTGCCGGCCGGAATAATTTCATACAAAGCCGTTACGGTATGGCCACTTCCCAGCTCTCCTGCATCGATTTTATCATTTACAAAATCTTCATTTCTCAGTTTCCGGTTTTCATAGCCGATCAGGCGGTACGATTTTACATATTTCGGGTTGAACTCAATCTGGATTTTAACATCTTTTGCAATGGTGTATAGATTTCCGGCAAATTCTTTACCCAGGAACTTATTGGCTTCCTGCATATTATCGATATAGGCATAATTTCCGTTTCCTTTATCGGCCAGCGTTTCCATTTTATTGTCTTTGTAATTTCCCATTCCGTAGCCCAGGCAGGTAAGAAATACGCCGGATTTCCTTTTTTCTTCAATCAGGCTTTCCAGATCGCCTTTGGAAGAAACCCCTACGTTAAAATCGCCGTCGGTAGCTAAGATAACCCTGTTGTTCCCGCCCCTGATAAAGCTTTCCTGGGCCAGTTTGTAGGCCAGCTCGATGCCTGCCCCTCCGGCAGTACTTCCTCCCGCACTCAGCTGATCCAGGGCATCGGTTATTTTTCTTTTTTCGGCCACCGAAGTCGGAGGCAGGACAACACCGGCACTTCCTGCATAGACCACAATCGCCACTTTATCTGCCGGCCTCAGCTGATCAAGCAGTATTTTTAAGGAAGACCGCAGCAACGGCAGCTTGTTTTCTTCTTCCATCGAACCCGAAGTATCAATCAGAAACACTATATTGGAAGGAGGCAGATTATTCATCGGGATATTCTTTCCTTTCAACCCGATTTTCAGAAGTTTGTGGCCGGGATTCCACGGCGCAGCCCCGAGTTCCGTATTGATGGAAAAAGGCTGCTTGTTTTTAGGCTGAGGATAATTGTATTTGAAATAATTCACCATCTCCTCGATCCTCACCGCATCCTTATCGACCTCCCCATCCTGAATCATTCTTCTGACGTTGGAATAGGAAGCATGGTCTACATCAATAGAAAAAGTGGACAGCGGCTGGTTTTTCGTCAGTTCAAAAGGGTTTTCAATCAGGCGGTCGTACTCTTCATTATGGTATCCTCTATTTTTGCTAGAAGGTCTCTTTATGGTCTTATGATAGTTAACAGACTGCTGATAAGATGGACTCCGGTAAGGAGTAATCACAGATTCCAATTCCATTGCCGTTACCGCTTTCGGTTTTGGGCAGCCGTTGTATTCCGGCAGTCCGGGAACGGTTGGGCAGGCATCATCTTTGTCGAGGATTCCATCGCCATCGGTATCCGGCCACGGGCAGCCATTGTTTTCTCCGGGTCCTGCTACAGTCGGGCAGGCATCATCTTTATCAATAATTCCGTCACCATCCGTATCCGGCCACGGACAGCCGTTGTTTTCGATAGGCCCGGCGATTTCGGGACACTGATCGTCGCCGTTTCTGATGCCGTCCTGGTCTTTATCCTTTTTAAGGCTTAGTTTTTGGGAAGCTTGGTCCTTGTCCGGGACGGTTTTGGTCTTGCAGCCCTGCAATATCATCAGCGCCAATATGATGATTGCTGTTTTTTTCATGTTTATCATTTTTGATGATTTTAAATTTCCTTTAGATAAGATGTAAAAATCCGGAAAGGTTGCAGAGGAATCTATTGATCTGATCAAATCATTGAGTTCAGCCCTTTTTATTTAACCTGAACGCTGCATAACGTATGTTTTAGAAAAAGAAACTTCCGGGGAAATTTCTTTTTCTGATGTATAGTGAATGGGTATTAGTTTCGGATTATATAAGTGCTATTTCCTGGGTAGTTTTTCCTGAAAAAGCTTTTTCAGCCTTCGCTTTTCTTTTGCGGAAATATCTTTGGTTTCCACTACGATAACACCGTTTTCTGCTTTGTTTCCGAAAAGAGCAGACGCCTTTTCGCCTTTGAAAACCTGCATGGACACGATTTTCTTAGGATCAATTTTTTTGAACATTTCTGAATCGGTTTCCTTTCCGTCGATGATAAACAACGGATTGTTGTTCTGATGCGAAGAACCCTGGCAGCTGATCGAGATATCTACCTTTCCCGAACCCGGTGATTCCGAGATGGAATTGATATTAACTCCCGGAGCTTTCCCCCGGATCATCATGGAGGCTTCCTTACTGCCGATCCTGTTGGCGGTAAGTTTATTTCCGTCGCCTGAAGCAGAGAGGGTGAGGTTGTTCCTGAACGAACCGCTTTTATTGTAAGCTAAAATTTCCGGTTCCTGATTGTCGTTTCTGTTAGCCAGAGACCGGTTCGGGTAGACGGCTTCCGCAGTATCGGCAACGGTATTCAGACCGGACATTTTCTTTTTCGAAACAGAGGCTGCCGTAAGTTCCTGCACCATGGAAGCTTTCTCCTTTCGGATACTACCCATGGCAATAATTTCTTCGGTATTTCTGCGCTCCGGTTTGTCCATCATTATTTTATCGTCCGAAGCAGATGCTGTTTCCTGAGGAAAAGCCTGTGATAAAGGCATGACCGGAGCCTGAGCAAGAGGATGAGCGACACCTGTTTCCGGAACTTTCCGATAAGCTATTTTCGACGTTGGGGCTTTCAGGATTTCTTTCATGATGTTTGCCTTCACGGTGCTGTCGGTTTTTCGGACCGGTGCAGACAGTTCTGCCGGCTGTTCCTTTTGGGAAATCTTCTCGTAGGCAATAGTCTGCTGAGGAGACCCGGCATTGTCTTTTTTGGTGGTGAAATAAAATATCCCGGAACCGATCAGGAGGCTGGCAGCAATGCCGTATGGAATCCAGCGGCCGATGGTTCTCCTTTTTTTCTCTTCCTTTTTATCCAGCTTGTCCTCCACTTTGGCCCAGACTTTATCAAATCCCGGAAAAGTGGCAGGTTCTTCCAGCGTTTTGGAAGCCTCGTTGAATGTTTTATCTATACTGTTATTTTCCATTGTGTTTTAGGTTTAAATATTACGGTTAACCATGAGCTCCTGAAGTCTTTTTCTCGCAAAATTGAGCTGGGATTTGGAAGTCCCTTCGCTGATGGAGAGCATACTTGCAATTTCTTTGTGGGGATAGCCTTCGATGGCAAAGAGGTTGAAAATCGCCCGGCATCCTTCAGGCAGGAAATTCAGCAGGCTAAGGATATCCTTTTCAAAAAATCCGTTTTCAGAAGCCGAATCGGCTGCAAAGGCATGGTCTTCTTCCAGCGAGATATGAAGCTCTTTCACCGTACGCAGCTTCTGCAGGCACTCGTTCACCGCAATCTTCCTGGCCCAGGCTTCAAAGATGTCCGGATTCTGCAGCTGGTTTATCCTGGTAAAAATTTTATAGAAACTGTCCGCCATTGCCTCTTCAATATCTTCATCGTTCTTCAGGTAGCGCCGGCATACCGCATACAGTTTTCCTGCCATCTTTTCATAGACTTTACGCTGGGCATTGCGGTCGTTCCGCTGGCATTCCAATAAGAGCTCTCGTTCCATAATCAGGCTTTATATCTACATAGATGCAGAAAGTTTCAACAAGGTTGGAAACAGGTTTAATTTTTTTTTAAAAATAACTCTATTCGGCAAAGCACACAAATCCCGGCTGTAATTTAAAGCAAAGAAAATCAATACAATAAAATGTATGAAACAATTCATTCAATAATTTATTAATTTTTTAAAATAACATAAACCCCAGTGTATTCAATTTGTTTTCAGACGTTTACTCGAATGAAAGATTTAAAGTTCAGTTTGGTCGTCAGGATTTTAAATAATTTCCATTAATAAATAACAAATGATTTTAATGGATAGGTTTGATCGTACTATTGACAAAGAGAACCGGCATCCGGCTTCCTTCTTCAGGCCTGTTCTGCTTGGAATTCATGTTAAAAAAAATATCATTAGGACTCCCGATCAAAGCTTTCACTATTTGTACGTATGGATCTTCTCATAAAAACCGTTTTCTTTATTTAACTTTTACTGTTGTAACAAATCTCAGGTAATAACGACTATTCGTATAAATAATCTTTTTATAGTAATGAAAAAAGCCAAATTTGTATCATTACTTTTTGTTTTGTCTGCAGGAAGTATGATGTATGCCCAGGATGATTTGATCAACAAATTAAAAAACAACCAGTCCCAGAACGCCAATTTTCAGTTTACGACCCTGAAAGACGTAGGTGCTACTTCGGTAAAGAACCAGGGTTCTTCCGGAACATGCTGGAGCTACTCGGGAAACTCTTTCCTGGAATCCGAAATGCAGAGGATGGGCAAAAAGCCGGTTGACCTGGCAGAAATCTTTACCGCAAGAAATTCTTACCACGACAAAGCAAAATTATATGTTCTGAATAACGGAGCCATCAGCTGGGGCGACGGCGGCGAGCTTCACGATGTCATCAACATGTACAAAAAATACGGTGCCGTTCCCCAGGACGTATATACCGGATTGAGACAGGGACAGACGCTGAACAATTTCTCTGAAATGCAGGGCAAGCTGAAGCCCGTACTGGACAGTCTGGTTCAGGCAGGATCGAAAGGAAAACTGACGGACAACTGGATGTCGTCTGTAGATGCCATCCTGGATGAGTATCTGGGAAAAGTTCCGGCCCATTTCACCTATGGAGGAAAATCGTATACCCCGCAGACTTTTGCAAAAGAAGTCGTGGGTATAGATGCCGATGATTACGTAGAACTTTCCTCTTATAAAGATTATCCGTATTATCAGAAATTCGTTGTTCCGATTCCTGATAACTGGAGCCATGACTCCGACTGGAACGTTCCGATGAAAGATCTCACGGCGATTATTGATTACGCGGTTAATAAAGGTTATTCCGTAGGCTGGGCTACCGATGTTTCGGAGCCGTATTTTTCCTATAAAAACGGAGTGGCTTATGTTCCGGATGTTGACCTGGACCAGATCACCAAAGATAACAAGGGAACGTTATTTACCGAGCCGAAGAAAGACAAAACCATCACTGAGGATATGCGTCAGAAAGCTTTGAACAACCTTTCCACAACGGATGATCACGGAATGCACATCGTCGGGCTTGCCAAGGACCAATCCGGGAAAGAATATTATATGGTTAAAAATTCATGGGGCGTCACCAATGATTTCGAAGGGTACCTCTACGTAACAAGACCGTATGTAGAGTATAAATCGACCGCCATCCTGGTTCATAAGGATGCCCTTCCAAAAAGCATCAGCAAACAGCTGAAGCCGACCAAAAACATTGGTCTTTAAGCAGAATCGATTTTGTCATCCGATGACAATTTTAGATATTTAATCTTGTTAAAAGCCGTTTTCAATCCTGAAGACGGCTTTTTATATTCTTCTCTTTAATTTAACCCTCAATCCTCACTATAAATAACGTCAGTTCAAGTGTTTTTTGCAGCGCAGCGGAGAAAAATGTATCGGGAACCTGTAAAGTAAGACCTCAGCATGGTTCTTCAGCAACTTTTCGATACGATTTTTTCAAAACCTACTCACAGAGTGACGGTAATTAAAATATCGAAGGTATTCTCTACTAGCAGCAACTGTGTTTAGATCCGGAGTTATTTAAGTTTATTATTTTAATAAATTATTGATATTTAAATAAATACCATCGAGATTACGTTATAAACAGGAGAATGACAGGTTCCGATAAACACCGCTGCAGGTGGGCTGAATTAAACTAAAAACCGCTTCAGAAAAAATCCTGAAGCGGTCTCGTTTAAAATAATTGATAGGTAAAATCATTTGAATGATGAATGGTCAATCTGCTGCGCTCGTCAATTGGCTTTGCAAAAACAATTCACCATTGACTTGCGAAAGCAAAATCTGTACGCACCTCTTAGTACAGGACAGCCATGCTTTCCGGCTTGAAATCCTGAAGTTCTTCGTTCTTTCCTTCTTTGATCTTTTTCACCCATTCCGGATCCTGCAGCAGGACACGGCCAACGGCAACCAGATCAAAATCTCCCCTTTCCAGCCTTCTGGTCAGCTCGGATAAATCGGTTTTTCCGGTTCCCTGTCCGGCAAAAGCGGCCATGAAATCCCCTTCCAATCCCACGGATCCTACGGTGATGGTCGGCTGTCCGGTAATTTTCTTGGCCCAGCCTGCAAAATTCAGGTCGGAACCTTCAAATTCAGCTTCCCAGAATCTTCGCTGAGAGCAGTGGAAAATATCAACGCCTGCCTCTTTCAGCGGCAACAGCCATTCTTCCATTTCCTGCGGGGTCTGTGCCAGTTTTGCTGAGTAATCCTGCTGTTTCCACTGGGAAAGCCGGATGATGATGGTGAAATCTTCTCCTACGGCAGCTCTCATGGCTTTAACGATGTCTACAGCAAAGCGGCTCCTTTCTTTCAGCGTTTTTCCCCCGTATTCATCAGTTCTTGTGTTGGTTACTTCCCAGAAAAACTGGTCGATCAGATAGCCATGGGCACCGTGAATCTCCAGCACATCAAAACCTAAGTCCTTCGCCGATTTTGCCGAAGCGGCAAACTGGGCAATAGTATCCTTGATGTCTTCGAGAGTCATTGTAGATGCCTTCTCCATCGGAACTTCCGGGTAGTCATCCGAACTCCGGGTATCGCCGACATGCCAGATCTGAGGTCCCATTTTCCCGCCGTTATCATGAACGGCGTCGATTACGTTTTGCCAGCCTTTCAAAGCTTCGGTTCCGTAAAAGTCAGGGATATTCTGCATGTTTTTGGACGCCGGCCTGTTGATCACCGTTCCTTCAGAGATAATCAATCCGACTTCCGCTTCGGCCCTCCGGGCATAATAGTCTGCAATCTGCTGCGTGGGAACCCCGTTATCGGATTGGGCTCTCGTCATCGGAGCCATCACGATTCTGTTTTCAAGTGACAAATTCTTATATTGAAAAGGCTTAAATAAGGCTTCTGTACTCATGTTCTACTGTTGTATTTTATAATTGTTACACAAAGTAACTAATAATAGTTCATATTTGTATCTTAAAAAGGAAAAAAAGTGGTAACTTCGCGGTAACTGATGTTGGTAACGAGAAGGTAACTTAGGGAGTTGAGGTTGAGGTAAAGGCTCTGTGTTCTCTTATGAGTAGAACGGCTTTGTGAAACTAAACAGTTCGTGTTAAAAAGTTCTTCGTGGGCTTTGTGTTCAAAGACGTTAAGCAATGAAAGGCGTTCCTTCTTCAAGCTCAGAATAGACCTTGCTCAGTTTGATAGTGTAGTAAATAGACACATTCAAAAAGCTCTGTGTTCTCTTATAGGTAAAAAAGTTTATGCTGAGCCTGTCGAAGCAGCATTGTGAAACTTAAAAACAGTTAGTAGTAAAAAGCTCTTTGTGACCTTTGTGTCCATAAAAGCATTAAGCCACAAATTATAAACAAATCGTCATGAAAAAGAACGAATTAATGCAATACAGCTGCCCTTTAGGCAAAGCCATGTCTGCCCTGGGAAGCAAGTGGAAACCGATCATCGTGCTGGTGATCAAAGACCGCAGGCTGCGTTTCGGGGAACTGGCAGTGCGCATCAATGTCATTTCCAGGAAAGTTTTGACCGACCAGCTGCGGGAAATGCAGGCCGACGGACTGGTCATCCGGGAAGAGTTTAAGGAACTCCCGCCAAGGGTGGAATATTCGCTGACCGAAAAAGGGCTGGCCCTGCTGCCGATCCTGTACCTGCTGGAAGAGTGGGAAATGAAGTATCATGTGTATGACCCTGAGAAAGTAAAGGATTG
>Ga0308160_10000356_pt1 | contig 94236 bp, 71 predicted proteins | sample PhyFR1_FD_201036 | JGI IMG/M metagenome (GOLD analysis project Ga0308160, IMG submission 201036) | Phyllosphere microbial communities from UC Gill Tract Community Farm, Albany, California, United States - DLSLF.R1 | ecosystem: Host-associated > Plants > Phyllosphere > Unclassified | place: USA...
ATTTTTAAGTCCTGTTTGTCATTCCCGCAGGGAATCTAAACATAGTATTAGCGATAAGAATGGAAAGATTCGCGTCTGGATTCCTTCGGAAATCGAAGATTCGACGCAGTCAATGACAAAAGGAGTGTTCCAGGGATCCCGTGGCTTTGAGTAACCTTAGCCACCGCGCATTGTCATTCTTTTTAACAGGAGAAGTATAAAAATTTTTGATTTTTAAAACTTTACACTTAGTTTTCGCAGTTACATTTTAAACCACAGATTTTCACAGATGTTTGCGTTTACTTTAAAAATTTTTAAGTCCTGTTTGTCATTCCCGCAGGGAATCTAAACATAGCATTAGCGAATAGCATGGAATGATTCGCGTCTGGATTCCGTACCGGAATGACAAATGAGGTAGATGATTAACGTATTTAATTAAAAATCTTTGATTTTACCTCAAGTATTTTTATGATTTAACAAATGAACCGGCGAACCTCTTCGCGGTTTCACCTCATGTTGCTGAAATATGCACAAAGCTTTACTCTTGCCTATCATGTGACTTACGTGTTATCTCTTCTCGTGTAAAACTCCCTCACTTTTAATTGATGATGTCATCCCAGCCCTTTCCACGATCAGTTGGGCGGCATCCAGGATTCTGTTCAGCTGGAGAAAGGGTGTGACGGGATCTCCTTCCGGTCCTTTGCGGAAAGTGCCTAGCGCGAAATAAGTGAGGTCTGTAAGGAACCTGTCGAAATCGCGGAGGGTAAGTTTACTGAAGGTTTTCTGAAGGGCGAGGAACGGTTTCCGGTACTCTTCTTCCGAGAGCGAGCCCAGCATCAGGACTGAAACGGAAACCGGTTCTGCCGGTGCCTGAAATTCCGGTTTTTCCGCCTTGAACTGCATCCGGTAGCCGGCACGGACCAACGACCGGAGAGCAAGGTAGAAATGGAAGACTTCGGAAGGATTGTCTTTTCTCAGGACTTTTGCTTTCCCGTTATAGGCCATCATTTCGACGAGCAGGTTTTTGGCAGTGGGCAGATCATAGAACTGGAAGAAGGTGTCCAACAGGCTGAGGGCGGAAAGATGGCAGCTGCCTGACCAGCCAACGGATTCGAAATCTATTTTTTTCTTTTTCATGCGGAGGGTTTTGTGTTTATTGTTATTGCATTTTGGTCCGGCTGCTACTGCCCGAACCGGTGATTTTCCTGTGGTTGTTCCTGATAATGGCAGGCTGCAGGCGGGCGGCCTTGGGAAGGCCGGGCCTGCTGGGTTTTTATCATTTGCCTGATTTCAGGTTTATTTTTTCTGCAGTATTTGCTTTAGATCACATGGTTACTTTTGTAAGCTTATGATGCAAATATAACAAAAAAATATAAATCACGGTCGATCGACCGTGATTTTTAAATTATTATATGTTTCTTTTGTTTTTATGACTGATATCAATGATCTCATTTGTTCATACATAACAAAGGAATGGCTGATTCCGTGGCTTAAAGAAAATAAGTCGCAGACTTCTTTTGCCAAAGATCATGGCGTAGAGGAAAGTACCATCCGAAAAATTAAAAGCGGCGGAAATTACAGAATCCCTGTTGAAACACTATACAAAATCTGTGAGGCAAGAAAAATAAGTCTTTCTGAATTTTTTAAACTTATCAATGAATAATCCTGACGAAAGTTAGGATTTTTTTTATGGAAACCTATGATGAATAAAGCTTAACGTATCATATATTTATAGCTATATTATTAGGCTTTAAATATAGATTTTAAATTTGGCATAAATTAAATAATATATTCAAAAATAAACTAATCCAAAATTCAGTATTTTTACTGTAAAATCAATATGGCAAGATTTATATATTTGAAAATTAAATTACAAACAAGATGGATATAGATAATAAATCAACATTATTAGCAAATAGAATTTTTCCACAGGAAGAAGATTTTGAATTCGAAGTTTTAAATATTCCACCTGAAAAAAGAAAATTAATTACTGAAACGTACGATTTTACAGTCTCAACAATTCAAGATTATATTAAAAATGGGCATATTGCAATTCCAAATTTTCAAAGAGCTTATGTATGGAATCGTGCACAAGCATCTAGATTAATTGAATCTTTAATAATTCAATGTCCTATTCCTGTAGTTTACTTAAGCCAAAATACAGACGAGACACTATCGGTAATAGATGGAAATCAAAGGTTAACAAGTATAAATCTTTTTCTTAACAATGAGTTTCCTTTAATCGGACTAGCAACTTATCCAGAACTAGAAGGTTTAACATATGAAGAACTTGATCCAAGATTTCAAAGGCATATAATTAATAGAACTATTAGATGTATTGCTATCTTAAAGGAAACACATCCTCAGATTAAATTTGATGTTTTTGAAAGACTTAATACAGGTTCAGTTAAACTAAATGCACAAGAATTAAGACATGGAATATATACTAGTAAATTAATGACAAAGGTTGAAAACTTAGCGCAAAAATCTCTCTTTAAAAAACTGACATCCACATCAAATGATAAAAGAATGAAGGGTGACGAAATTGTTTTAAGATATTTTACTTTACTTGAAAAATTAGATAGTTATGAAAAACCAATGTCTGTATTTTTAAATAAATATGCTGAAGAAAATCGAGGCATGACTGATGAAAAAATTAATAGACTTTCAAAAAACTTTGAAAAAAATCTGAATAAGTGTCACTTATTATATGGTGATTTTTCTTTTAAAACATTTGATAAAACTAAAAAAAGATTAAAGGCAAATACGGCGTTATTTGATGCTCAAATGATTTCAATGGATAAAATAAATCCTAGCTTAGAACAATTAGAAGGTATTAATAAAGACGATGTATTAAATAAATTATTAAAATTATTTGATAAGGAGGATTTCTACAATACAATCACTAAAGCAACAACTGATAAAAAAGTTGTAACCAAAAGAATTGAAGATTACACAAAATTTTTAAATGATTTGTTATAAGATATGAGCTATTCGAAAAGTTCTGCAAGAATAGAATTTGAATCAGAAGCCTTGAAATTAAAGAATCTAGCGCAAAAAATTTCATATAATTATTCACCTCTGTCTTATGATCATAAACAACTTATCTTTCAGTCTTGTATTTTTCTTCTTTGTGCAAGAATTGAAGATTATACAAAGAATTTTCTTGAAAATATTTTATATAACTATAGGACAAAAGGGGCTAAATTAAAAGATTTACCTGAAAACACAAGAATTAAAACAATTATAGATCATCAAAAAGATCATTTTAAGAGTTTTTATAATCAAGAAGATGAGAAAAAACTTATAGGAAAACTTAGTTTTTCATCTAATATATCCTATCAATTGATTTTTGATGAAAATCCTTTTACCAATCAAATAAGAGTAGGGAATATCATTGCTACAAACAAATACCCATCTATTAAAAATTTAAATAAAGTTTACAATAGATTGGGTATAGATAATATAACATCTAAAATAAATATAAAAGCTAGTAAAGATTTAAAAACTTCATTTGAATCTTTTTTAAGTTTGAGAGAATCTATAGCTCACCAAAGTACAACAAGTATAACAATTGATGATGTGAAAAGACATTTTTTAAATGTAATTGAATATATTAATTATATAGATCGCATCGTCTATAGTCATATTTGTAAGACTTCTAAATCTATTTTTTGGTAATATAATTATTTGATTACCAAAATATAAAATTTAACTTTTCACAAAATGATTTTCCGCGTGTCCAAACATTCAAAGGTTTTATTTTGGCAATGCTGAAAGTTTGGTCTTAAATTATTTATTTCAGAATAATTCATAACTCATCTGTCAAGCAGTTTTAAGTTAGATTTTCAGATTTTTCAACTATGACGGTTACTTAAAGCAATGCTAAATTTTGCAGGATAGCATTCAAAACCAAGAATTTTATTGTACCTTTATTCTTTAAAAGCATCTCAGAATATATTCTCCATAAAACATTTTAATGACCCGGTTTCAAAAAACAGTCTTCATCTCTGTCCTATTCAACCTGCTGTGCTTCTCTATGGCTGATGCTTTACAGGGCCAGAATTTAAAAGGCTGGGAGTTTAAAAAACGATAGGCTGCCGCAGGAGATTAAGCTGCCGCCGCAAACGGTGAAAATGATCGACAGTGTTTTTATCGTACAAAGCGGTATTCCGCAACTGGAAACGGTGCAGGTGTTTGACATGAAAAACGGGATCCTGGTTTCAGGCAAAATGGAGTATTTTCAGAAAGGAATCCTGATCAGTACAACGGCTGACCAATTTAATAAAAACGGCAACCTGATTGAAAGTGCCACCACTTTCCATTTAAAAAATTTGACCCGGACCTTTTGGAAAAAACTGGATGAACATGAAAATATGACGCAGCTTACGACCCGGGAGAACGGGAAAGAGCACTTTGCTTATTACAAGAATGTGTACAGGCAGAACCAACTGGCTGAGCAATGGGTCCTGTCACCCTATACAGGCGCCGTAACGCAGACCTACCTCTATGAATATGACCGTTCCGGGAACCTGAAGGAAAGCCGCAGGAAAGGCGCTGACCCGAATACGAAAACGGTCTTTGAATATAACAAACAAAATCAGATCACGGTCAGGCAGGATCTTAAAAACGGTCAGATGGATGAGAAGATGCTGTATTTTTACGATCAGGGCCGTCTTCAGAAAACCGAATGGTATGAACGGCTGTCTCCAAATCCAATGATCGAAAATTACACCTACAATGAATCCGGACAACTTGTACAGGTGAGATTGGGAAAATCCAATGACAAGACCGAATACAAAGATTTTGACGAATTTGGAAACTGGCAGATTAAAGAACAGTATGATTTTGGTGAACTCAGCAGACTGACCAGAAGAAGATTTCTTATCCGCTGATTGATTAAAGCCTTTTTTAATTTAGCTTTTATTTTTTAACATGAAGAAATTAAGGTATTTAAGCTCGGAAAAATCAATGTATTGGTTTTTTATCCGTATTCACTTAAGTCACTGAAATCATCTTATTAAAGTGAAGAATAAACAAGGTTTATTTTAATTCAAAAAATGAAGAAAAATAACGGAAAGTTTTCCAAATCAAATCTAAACTAGGGCCTAAGGTAAAACTGAAAACCTCCGGATGTCAGGACATCCGGAGGTTTTATTTTATTATTGCTAAAGTTAGGCGTTGAAATGTTCCTTCACCTTTTCCAGGACCTGCTCCTCGCTCATCTGCTGGGCGGTATCGAGGTGGATCTTCAGGTTTTTGAACTGCGGGGTTTCCTCCAGGTAATGTTTGAATTCTTCCTGAACGGTTCCGGGCCCGATGATCAGGACTTCCTGGGAGTTGATCAGCAGGTGCTCGATTTCCTTGAAGTATTTCACGCGGTTGGTCTGTTCGGCATTGTTGCCGGCGTTTTCACTGGAGTTTCCGTGCTGGATCTCGGCTTTCACCGGACTGCACAGGAAAAATTTAAACGCGTTTTGCGCATCATGATTCTTAACGACGATGGCTTTTTCCGTATCCATCCAGATCCCGGCTAATTTTTTTTCTGACATAATATACTATTTTAGTGATGGGTCTGTTCTTACAAGAATGGTGCAAACTTAGGTTAAAAGCTGTTAAAATGTGGGATCTCCCACGGATTACACAGATGATGGCGCTAATTTTAGCACATAAGTCACAAAGAAAGATTTATAAGTTTGCGCAGATTTTTAGAACACATGAGATCAAAAATCAAAGATTTTTTTAAACTTTTGCGATAAAAGCTCCCATGCATGGCTTTACTTACCTGCAAAATGTAACGTTCAATTTGTCATTGACTGCGTCGAATCTTCGATTTCCGTAGGAATCTCGACGTAGTATTAGCGAACAGTTCGGAAAGATTCTCGTTTAGATTCCTACGGAATCGATCCGACGCAATCAATGACAAATCATGTAAATAATCTCAATAAAAGTCTCTGATTTTTATTCTTACTGTGCTCTAAAATATTTTCAAGACTTTATCTAAAAACTTATGTGACTTATGTGTTAATATTCCATGGATTGTCATGGTCAAGGGATCAGGTTCAGGCTGTATTTCTCATTCTGATGACGCCCAGCTTATCAAGGATGCGCATGGTCTGGAATCCCATGTCCCACTCGAACCAACGGGTAGCGTTGTTCGGTTTTTGGGGATGTTTATGATGGTTGTTGTGGTAGGCCTCACCCCAGAAAAGGAAATCGACCGGCAGGATATTTTTGGAGGTATTGGTCATTTCATAGTTTTCATACCCGAATTTATGGGCCCACCAGTTGACGGCCATCCCCTGAAGCGATCCCATGATCACGGTTGCCGGCAGGAACAGCCACTGCCACCACGCCGTTGCCAGCAGGGCATAAATGGCGATGTAGATCCCGATCCAGATTATCCGGGTGATGTAGTTGTGGGCAAAGTTATCAAAGCTTTCCCAGTCGGGAAGGTTCTTTTTGTACTTTTCGGGCGCATCGGTTTTCCCGATGTAGAGGTGGAAATAGTTGGTCCGCGTTGTCCACATCATGAGGAAAGGATTCGGATCGTTGTGGGGCGAATGGGGATCTTCCGGTTTATCGGTATGGGCGTGGTGCAGGCGGTGCATCAGTCCGTAGGTATAGGCACTGATGTATGAGGAACCCTGCGTAATAAAGCATCCGAGGTAGAAGACCCGCTCCCAGAATTTCGACATGGTAAAGAGGTTATGCGCTGCATACCGGTGGTGAAATACCGACTGGAAAAAAAGCGAGGCATACCAGTGTATGATGATGAAAATGAATAAAGCCATAAGATTGAGATTAGTGATAAGAATTAAACTGCTGATTTCTGAAGCAGTACTGCGGAAAAGGTCGTAAAAATTGCTGACCGTTTACAAATATATACGAAACATTTGACAATCCGGTTTTGCCGTGCTAACCCACCATGCCACACCATGCGTTAACCGACATTAGTCCAGCGGCTTACCGTCCAAAAAAATAATTCATTATCTTTATGATCTTCCGGACGGAAAATTCTGCCGGAGCATCCAGTCCTGCCGGATCCAACTTCTACCGGTAACGGCAGGATATGTGCATAAGAACAACGGAAACCCCCTAATATGACCCGATCTGATCTTCAACATCCGCTTCATCTTAACGGCCTGGTCCTTGCAGGCGGGAAAAGCAGCCGGATGGGAACGGCCAAGGAAAGGATCCTCTGGCATGGAAAGGAACAGCAGTATGCCATGGCCGACCTGCTGGACCGATTTTGTGATGAAGTTTTTATTTCCTGCCGCCCGGATCAGCTGGAAAGGATCCATGCAGGCTACTCCGGTCTTCCCGATGCGTTTGCAGGAATGGGACCGGTTGGCGGTATCCTGTCGGCGCTGCATTTCAGAAGGGATGCTGCCTGGCTGGTGGTGGCCTGCGATCTTCCGCTGCTGGATGAAAAGGCCCTGGAATTTTTGATTCGTTCCCGGAATCCCGAAAAGATTGCTACGGTTTATGAAAGTCCGGTGGATGGAGGACCGGAGCCGCTGGCGGCCCTCTGGGAACCCCAAAGTTTTCCGTTGCTGGCGGATTTTATGGAAACCGGGAGCCGTTCGCCGCGGAAGTTTATGATGAACCATGATATTTGTCCGGTGAAGCCTGAAAATCCACAGGTCTTGCGGAATGTGAATACGCCGGAAGAGGCGGCCGAGGTTCTGCAGATGATTAGGAATTCCCGGTGAATTCTGGTGGTATCGCACGCAGATTTTGCAGATGGCGCAGATTTTTTTTGCAAAATTTTGATTTTATTGATGGATAGGGTGATGGTATAAATTCCCGGTGAATCTTTTATTATCGCCCGCAGATTTGGCAGATAGCGCAGATATTTTCTAAACGCAAAGTTTTATTTTATTTGTGTAGGATAAGGGAGCAAAGAAGGATCAGCAGGCTGATCTGATGAAGCGGAGGTTCTGATCGTCATCCAATTTAAAATTATAATTTATTCAAAGGGTAATTGCTCCGGCGGAGCAATATCTGTGTAGCTTATGATCATCAGGATTATAGCAGAACTCCGGAGGAGTTCTATCTTTAAACATAACAGGGAGTATTCAGGCCGGAAGTTGATTAGATAGCACACCTATGGCGTGCTTTTTATAAAATAATATACAGATTTGCTACACAGATTATACTCCTCCGGAGTATTGTTCTATTGTTCTGAAATTGTTTTTATTAAATCAAGATATGTTTGTATTAAAATTATCGCCCGTAGATTTAGCAAATAGCGCAGATATTTTCTAAAAGCAAAGTTTTTATTTTATCTGTGTATAGGATAATGAAGCAAAAAGGGATCAGCAGGCTGATCTGATGAAGCGCATATTTTATCTATCAGCAATATTAATTTGATTTCAAAATTCAATGCACGAATCATTTTCCGTGCATTGAAATATCATTTTAGTGCTGAGTTGTTCCGGTAGCAGCGATAATGTGTTTGCCGATCTTATGATAAATTTCCGGGTTGTGTTTCCGGATCTTGATCCGGACGTATTTGGAGGCAGGCATGTTGGCACCGTCCACAACGTTTTTAATCGATACCAGGACATTGGTTTCCGGGAAGTAGGTCATCGTGCTTTTTTGAGGGATGGCATATTTTACGACAACGAACAGCGGTGCGATGCGCTCGATCCCATCATCATAATTGAACAGGTCTACCTTCTCCCCTTCTTTGAGCCCTGCTTTTTCGATATCCTTTTCGTTCATCATAACGATCCTTCTTTCGTTAAAAATTCCGCGGTAACGGTCATCCAGTCCGTAAACCACGGTATTGAACTGGTCGTGGGTACGGGTAGTGGCCATCAGGTATTCGTCATCTGCCAAAGAATTGTCGGGAACCGGGGTGATGTTGAATGCAGCTCTTCCCGGAACATGTTCACTGCTGAACTTGCCGTCGCGGGGATTATTCGGAAGATAGAATCCGCCTTTCTGCACGACTCTTTCATTATAATTTTCAAAGCCCGGAATGCATTGGGAAACGTCATCACGAATGGCGTCATAGCTGTTCATGAACCGGTCCCAGTTGATAACGGAGCGGTCGCCCAGTACGGCTTTTGCCATCCTGCAGGCTACGTGAATTTCGTTCATCAGATGTTCTGAAATGGGTTCGAGTACTCCTCTGGACCATTCCACCACCCCCATGGAATTCTCGGTGCTGATGTGCTGCAATTCTCCGTTGATGATGTCTTTTTCACTTCTGGAGATTACCGGTAAGATCAGGGCTTCTTTCCCATGGATCAGATGTCCGCGGTTGAGCTTGGTGGATACCATTACCGACATTTCGAGCTTGCGCATGGCTTCCGCGGTATAGGTGGTGTCGGGTGCGGCAGACAAAAGGTTTCCGCCCATGCAGAACATGAATTTCACTTTCCCGTCATGCATGGCTTTAATGGCTTTCACCACATCGTATCCGCCCTCTCTCGGCGGTTTGAATCCGTAAAATTTTTCCAGCGCATCGAGCTGCTCGTCGGTAGGTTTGTGATTTACGAGTAATGTCCGGTTGCCCTGTACGTTGCTGTGTCCGCGGACGGGGCAGACGCCGCCGCCTTTGATGCCGATGCTTCCTTTCATCAGCAACAGGTTCACGATATTGTAGATCATATCGACGCCGTTGTGCTGCTGCGTGATGCCCATTCCCCAGCATATGATGATCCGTTTTCTTCCGGCGATCATCTGTGCGGCCTCTTGCAGCTTTTCAACCGGAATTCCGCATTCTTCAGCCAGGAATCCGAGGTCGTAGCGTTTCAGTTCTTCCGTTAAGGCTTCAAAGCCGGCAGTTTTTTCGGTTATGAACGCTTGATTGAGAACTTTCCCCGGATTTTTTTCCTCTTCTTCCAAAAGCAGGATCTGTAAAGCTTTCAATAAAGCCATATCCCCATTGATTTTTACCGGCAGATACAAATCTGACAGTTCGAAAGGCTTACTGATAAGTGATAACGGCTTCTGCGGATCCCTGAATCCCATGAGTCCGGCTTCCGGAAGCGGATTGATCGCCATGATCTTCGCCCCGTTTTTCTTTCCTTTGGTTAACGCGGAAAGCATCCTCGGGGAATTGGTCCCCGGGTTCTGGCCCATGATGATGATGAGATCGGATTCATAAAAATCTTCCAGCTTTACCGACCCTTTTCCAAAGCCGATCGAACGGGTCAGTGCATAGCCTGAAGTCTCATGGCACATATTGGAACAATCCGGAAAGTTATTGGTTCCGAATTCCCTTCCGAAAAGCTGATATACCCAGGTGGCTTCATTGCTGGTACGCCCGGAGGTGTAGAACATGGCTTCATCCGGAGAAGCCAGTCCGTTAAGCTTCTCAGCAATTTTGGCGAAGGCACCGTCCCAGCTGACCGGCTGGTAATGCGTTGCGCCTGCCGGAAGATACATCGGTTCGGAAATCCTTCCCAGCTGGCTGATCTGGTAATCGGTCATTTTCGACAGATCGTAGACGGAATTTTCCCTGAAGAACTCCGCACCGATCTTTTTGGAAGTGGCTTCTTCAGCGAGGGCTTTGGCCCCGCTCTCGCAGTATTCGGCTATCGGTGAACGGTCGTGGTCAGGATCCGGCCAGGCACAGCTGGGACAGTCGAACCCATCAAACTGGTTCATGCTGAAAAGCGCCCTCCCACCCCGGAGAACGGATGCATCACGCACCAGCTGCTCGATCGAGTACATTACAGCCGGCACTCCGGCTGCCCAGTTTTCAGGAGACCTCAATTTGAGATTCCGTAAGGTAAAGGGTGCTTCCGCTACGGGAGACTTTTTTTCTCCATCAGCGGTCTGATGATTAAATTCGTTGTTTTCCATATTGTTGGGATTAAAGATGGGGTCAGCATTTGGCATTCGGGTTCGGATAGTTGTCGCTCTGGTCTTCCAGGGTATTGTCCAGGCAGACAAAATCCTTTTCAACCAATATTTTGAGTTTTCCGGCCTGCGCATCGAAACCGATCCGGTCAGTGGATGTCCATTCTTGTACCATGGCAACAGGCATTTTGAGAACCATCCTGTTTTCGGCAAACGCTGCGGAAAGTACCGCTTCTTCTGTTCTTTCAATAGCATAGGTGAAGGTCTGCCCGGGAAATTCCGTATAACCGGAAATCATTCCTTTCAAACCAAGTTCAGATATTTCGGATTGGGTAAGGCGGAAACGGATGCTGTTGTCTTTTATTCTTATTTTCATTAAACTTTATATTTCAGTTTGATATCTTGATGTTCTGCTTTAATTTTTTAATGCAAAGTTTTATTTGTCCGGATGCTGATCTTAAGAGAGCAAAGAGGTGATCAGCAAGCTGATCTGATGAAGCGGGCGTTTGATCCTTTTGTATTCAATTGTATTCCCAACTTATCTTTTTTAAATGCATGAATTTATTTTTAAACTCAACGTTAATCCCCGGTGCTACTCGATCATGATTTCAATATGGCTGCTTTTATGATATATATTAAAGCGGTTGTCTCTGAGAAATCCCAGTAAAGTAATGTCGAACTCTCTGGCCAGCTCTACTGCCAGGCTGGAAGGTGCCCCTATGGCCGCTACGACCGGAATTCCGGCCATGGCTGATTTCTGGATCAGTTCAAAACTTGCCCTGCCGCTCAGAACTAAAATATGGTCCTGCAAGGGTAACTGACCGGTGAGCAAAGCATTGCCGATCAGTTTATCCAGCGCGTTGTGCCGTCCTACATCTTCCCGCAAAGCCAATAGATTGCCTTTAGTATCAAAAAGCCCGGAAGCGTGGATGCCGCCGGTTGCACTGAAATTGTTCTGAAAAGTCCTGAGCTTTTCAGCCAGCCGGTATAGTATTTCCAAAGAAAACGTTTGCTGCTTTCTCTCTATATTCTTAAAAGGGCTGACGGTTTTAATCGATTCGATGGATCCTTTCCCGCAGACACCGCAGCTGGAAGTGGTATAAAAATTCCGTTCGGCATTCATCAATTCCGGAACAAATTGCCCGGAAAGCTCAACGGTGATCACATTCCCGCCGTTTACGGAACAAGCTGCCTGCAGATGGTTTATTTCTTTGATCTGTTGAGGGCCTGCAATAATGCCTTCCGTAAACAGAAATCCCGCAGCGAGTTCGGCATCGTTTCCCGGCGTGCGCATCGTCACGGAAATATTCCGGGTCTGTTTCTGACCGTCTAAGCCGTACGCAATTCTGATTTCCAGCGGTTCCTCCACCGAAACCTCATCGCTGCAGGGAAAATGCTGGCGGTCTTTTACCCTGAAAATTTCTATTTTCTGTACGGATTGGTGTTCGGAGATGCCGCTTTTCATATTTTTAAAGGGTTTGGAACGTATTGCTTGGAAGCTTTGTTTCGTTTAATTTATTTATGGTGTTCAGTCAGATTCCATTCAGACTGATACATTTTAAATGAGGGAGAACTTTTAACGGAATGCGTTAAAAATTTCATCCTTATCCATACAACAGACTATACTCATCAATCTTAATACCATAGAAGTAAATATACGATTTTTATGACTCAAATCATAGGCCGGCGGAGGATATGGGTATATTCACCGGATTGCAACCCGATGCTGAATTAGGTCGTCCCATTGGGGCTGATATTGTACGGTTATGGAACTGCTGATGTGAAGGTACTAACCTCTCAGGGTTTTGGATTAAACCTATGTTTTTTAACCGCACTGCATCCGATTCTGTGTGAAGCCGCCCCGTCGGGGCTTTTTGGTTATCCTTTTGCGATTTATAATTATCAGGATAAAGGTTTCTGTGTTTAATTAAGGATAGACAGCAGGCTATCTTTTGTTATATTTGTGAATAATTTTAAAGCATGACCCTTTTTTCAGATCATTCATTTTCCGGTAATCCACAGGTGGGGATGGTTTCCGATTTTTCCGAGCTTGTTGAGACGGAGTTTCAGGGAGTGATAAATGCTTTGTGCTGGCCAAGGGACTTAAAAGGGAATTTTGAAGAAATTGTTTCTAAAATTCCATTAAAAGAAAATATTACTGAAATCTCCGCCAAAGATCTTCTGGCCCTGGAGCTGTCGGACGAAGGAAATGCGGCAAGGGAAATCATTCTACATGACCTGAAACAGCTAGCCGGTTTTGGTGCTTTGCCATCCCTTAATGTATTAAAATGCTATGAGCGGGATAAGGAACTGGATTTCTTCTCCACGGATGTCTATTCGTATCATGTGGACCGATCGCCCGTCGGAACGGATACTTTTCTCTGTACCTATTACGGAGCAGCCAGTGATATTATTCCCAACGACCAGGTGACCCAGAAAATTCTCGTTCCGGAAATCCGTGAACAATTGAAGCAACTGCATGAAGGTCCGGAAACGGAGTTTGAAGACTTTTTAAAAGACTGTTTTTTCGATCTTCATTACCAGCCGAATCCGGGAGCACAGCCTACTAATCTTGGAAACGGGCATCTATGGCGGCTGGCGGTAGACCATCCGGATCAGAACGTTTTACCATGTGTCCATCGGGCTCCGGTGGAAAATGAAGGGGAATACAGGCTGCTGCTGATCTGCTGAAAATCCTGCCTTATGGCCGATTGAAAATTATCGACTGAAATATTTTTAATGCAGGTTAATTAACCATTCCTTCACAATTAAATTTTTTATAATAAAAAAACAGCATCAGATGATGCCGTTCAGGTTTATCCATGGTTAAATGACGCGATGTCATTACTTCATTTCAGGTAAATATTTTATCTTCTTTTATATATTCTTTTCTGATGCTTTCCAGCAGCATGTCGATGTCAACTTTATAACCTGGATTTTCTGATGAAATGGCTTTTAAACTGACATCCTGTATGACATTCATGATATTGGAACCGGTAAGCTCATATCTCCGGGCAATGTGCTCGAGGTTGATCTCTTCAAGCTGCAGCTGCCGCGGTAAATTCTGCTGCCAGATGCGCAGGCGTTCCTCATGTTTGGGATTGCTGAATTTGATACAGCTGTGGAAGCGTCTGGTAAAAGCCTGATCCATATTGTTTTTAAAGTTGGAAGCCAGGATAATCAGCCCTGAAAACGTTTCGATCCGCTGCAGGAGATAAGAGACTTCCTGATTGGCGTATTTATCATGGGCATCCCGTACGTTGGTCCGTTTCCCGAAGATGGCATCGGCTTCGTCAAAGAAGAGAATCCAGTTTTTATTTTCAGCTTTTTCGAATAATTTGGACAGCTGTTTTTCCGTTTCACCGATATACTTGGAAACGAGCATCGAAACATCCACTCTGAATACCGGACGTCCGGTATATTTCCCCAGAAGGCTGGCAGCCAGGGTTTTTCCTGTTCCGGGATCTCCGTAAAACAGGACGCGGAAGCCCGGCTTGAGCTTTTTCTGCATGTCCCAGTCTTCCATCAGGATCCGGCTACTGGCATACCAGGATTCGATGCTCTGAAGTTCGTCCAGAGTTTCCTGAGGCAATATAAGGTCGTTCCAGGACCGGAGCGTGTGCAATTGTTCGGCCGGAAAGTCGCCGCTCATTTTAGGCAGGAGTTCCCGTCCTAAGATCATGGTGTTGAAAAATTCCTGGTGAACGTTTATAAGACTGTTGGCAGACAGTTGGTCGTGACCTGAAGCTGATACAACAACAACCTCCTGTTTGATTAACGCTGAATCCGGATTGAAATAATCCAGGGCATTCAACCGTTCCGGGATCCTGTCACCTCCCAGGATGTACTGAACGGCCTGAACGGTGGGATAAAAGAGCCGGCCATTATCATTAAGAGAACAGAAATCAAACAGTCTATCCTCCGAATGTTCCAGATAAATGCGTTTGAGCAGAGCAGGATCAAGTCTTGGCAATAAAGCCATGAGCAGAAGCACGACTTCCTGACGGGTGAGCCCGGCTGCCGAAATATAATTTCCCAGCTTAAATCCCACAGGATCATTAATGTTAAATTCCGGTGCTTCCGCATTAAAATTTCCCGAAGGATGGTTTATTCTCCACTTTATGACTTCTTCCAGGTGGATAAATAGTTTTTGTAATTGTTCTGAGGCCATGGCTTTATTGTTTGTGGAAATTTCAGTTTTTTATTTTTCCAATTCATTTAATTTAATACGATGCTTCCGTAAAATGTTTAATATCCTGCTGTTCAGCTTCCTTTAAACGGAATTTTAATTTTGGGAATAATTCTTTTGTCTCCCTGGAATCCAAAAATCAGGTACTTTTTATTTTCCTGAAGATCTTTAAAAGAATATCTCCCACCGGCGTCTGTTTGTACAGCTGTTATGATGGATCCTCCGTCCAGATCCATAAGGCTGACGGAAACTCCCGGCACCGGGGTGTTGCCGTAATAAACATTCCCTTCGATTACAAAAACCGGATCCGGAACAATAACCGTTAGATCTTTATATCCGGAATACGAAATTCCTTTTGCGTTTTTTGCAACAAACCTGTATTTCAGAGACGTTTCTGTACTTATTATCTTTTTCTTGATTCCGGAGGTAAGGTCTGACAGGGAACTTGTTTCCATCATGCCTTTATCGTCCGATAATTCAAAATAAGCCTCGGTAACAGAGGTTCCTCCGCTTGAATGGATAATGGCCGTTAACTCATATTTTCCGTCCTGTGCGTTATAATTACCGATTTCAATTACCGGCGTGGTGCTGATCTCGATTCCTGGTATTGAAAAGGTAACATACCCGGACCTGGACCATCCGCTACCGATCCACACGAAGGCGTGAAACTTTTGTGTATCAAAATCAAATACCACTTTATTGATTTCTCCGCCAATGCTGTACGGATCATACCGGAATACCCTGCGGGTAGCCATTCCCGGAATATCGGTAGTCCACCGACCGGTAATGAGGGTATCCAACAGGTAAAAATATCCGTTTGTTTTAAAATCAAATAAATAATCACCAAATAGCAACGAGGTATTTGAGGCAAATACTTTCCCTGAATAGATACTCTCAATATCTTCATTCGCCAAAGCGCTGAGAGGAAACATTTTGAGATCGGTTTTACGGAAGGCTACCGATCCGAAATCATATCCCAAAGAGGAGGAATCTGCTTTTTGACCCAAAAACAAATAATCCTGATTCCGGGTCATCGTGCCAGTGGTTTCCGGTATCTTATCCCATGCCTCAACAGTCATTTTTTCCTTATTTATTTTTAAGAGAAAGTAATCGGGCGCGTTACCGTTGGTATAGGCTGCATATAAATAAGCGTCATCACAGACCGCCGACCTCATAAGAGCGCCTTTCAGGTCTACATAGTCGGAAATGGTAACTGCCGCCTTCGCCAACGGTATAACGTTTACATCATTCCGGGTAATAGCCTGCAGATCGGCTGCCGCAATTTTTATGCACAAGCGGTCTGAAAGTATAAAAACGTGATCCTGATCTCCTACCACCGGAATATCGCTTCCGGTGATTCCTGCCTGACTGATGGTATAACGGACCCATTCCAGCGTATCGGGCAGGATCTGTACCATATAGCCGGAACAGATGGCATAAAGGCATCCCTGAACCGCAATAATCCGGCTGAAGCCGGACAGCCTGTTGCCATGGGTATCCGGTATATCCAGATACCGGATGTCATCCGGATCAGACAATGAGATTCTTACAAAATTATGGGTCCCCGTATCCAGGCCTTTGGCGCTCCCGTACAAATATCCGTTGTAAATGATCGCACCCTGTATCCCTGCGGCATCAATCTGCTTTACAGAGTCAAATACCACTGTTGTGGCCGGAGACTTCATGTACGTAAGATTGACGGTATAAGAAAGTTTGGTTTCCTCACCCGCGTCATCAATCAGCACGGAATCAAAACTTTTGATGGAAATGTTATCTTCGCCGATGAGAAATTTCCTGTAGTCTTCATTATTGGCATTTATAATTCTGATTTCATTTTTTTCCGTAAGCCCTTCATAATATTTAACCCTGAATTCCATACGTTGGATAAAAGAAAGAGATAAAATGTTTTTATTGACATCCCGCAGACTTGCGTCTAAAAAAGCATAGTTACCGGATTTGCTGATGGACTTCGATATATCGAAAGCATTCCCCATTGCTAGAGAACTGGTCTGCAGATAATCATCCCCGTCAATATTGCCCTGAAATTTAACATAGATGTATTTGTTGATTACCTCTTTCCAGAACAGCTCTCCGGCGGAATAAACAAAATTGTAATAATGCGCTTCGTTCCGGAAGCCGGTGACGGCTCCTAATTCAGTATAGATAAGCGCATCAGTATTCCATACCTGAGTATCTGAAATTGCGTAGTAGATCTTACCGGATGCAGAACCGACAGCATTGGTGAACTGGAGTTCGAAGGTAATATATTTATCGGGCTTTTCTGTGATCCTGAAGCCCCAAAAGGTATTGGCCATATTAGTCTATTAATGTTAAATCATATCCCGGTCGATCTGCGATTTCGCCTGAACCGGAAATTTCTTCAAGCATGGCATCAATCTGATCTTTTGTATAATATTTGCTCATATCCGTTCCGCCCGTCGATCCGGACTTTTCTTCCCATCCTAATGTCCCATCGGGTTTAGCAACGATGTTTTGGGTAAAGCCGGCATCTGCTTTGGGAAGCCTGTGAATTTGTAATGAGGAATCAAAATCCAGGGTTCTCCTGGCAAAGTCTCCGCTTATGAGGGGAAGTGTCGTATTATGGTCGAGGACGGTTTCTGAAGAATGGATCACTAATCTGTTATCCGTACTGCCGCCGATCGGAGCATTGGCCCCGATGACCACATTGTTGTTTCCTTTCAGATTATTCGGTAAATCAGTGGTATACCCTGACCTGAAACCTACAAAAGTATTGTAATTATACTCCTGCGTATGCTGGGTTCCTCCATCCACATATCCTGCATGGCTTCCCAGAGCCGTATTTCCATATCCGCCTATGAAGTTGTTGAGGGCTACCCTGCCGATGGCCGTATTATTATGGCCTGTGGCAAAATTGTACATGGTGGCCTGTCCCACTACCACGTTCCATTGTCCTTCTTTCAGGGCAATCATGGAGCTTGATCCCACCACGGTGTTCCTGATACCCGTCGTGAGTTTCCATAATGCATGATTTCCTACGGCGACATTGCCGTTTCCGGTTGTCAGATCCTGTAATGCCCCGAAGCCAAATGAATGGTTGTAAACTCCCGTATGATCGGGATTCATATTTCCAAACCACTGGGACCAGGTTTTTGTATTGACTCTCAGCTCAATTTTGTTGGCAGGCATCGTCCCGCTCTGCACGAATTTTATTCCTTGCTGAGGAACCAGATTATCCCTGCTTACGACGGTTGCCAGGGTTTCTTCCGGATCTGCACTGATCCTGATGTAAACAGAACCGCTCCAACGGTAAGAATCATTGGTATCCGTCGCTACATAAATCTTTCCTTTTTCTCCCTGAGCGGGCAGGTTACTGAACGAATCAAATTCCACCACATCATCGACGTAGCTGGGCAACTGGGAAGCCGGCACTTTACCATCCGTTAAATCCGCTTTTTTTGACAAATCAAAATCTGTATTTCCAGCAGGGATATTTTCATCCTTATGCCAGTAAGAATCGATAAGATCCGAAAACTGGCTGTGGGTGGGGGATTTTCCCGTTTCAAAATAGGTTTTCAGTTCCTGTTTTGTGGGTCTTTTATTGTTTTCCATATTAATTTAAGTTCTCCAATGGTTATTGTTTTCTGTTTTTACTGTTGCGAACGGTAATTGATGAATACTGTATTTTTAGTCAGCCGGGAAATAGGAGTCTCGCTCCAATATTGTTTTATGATCAGATGATTTCCCTTTTGATTTCCGTGTTCAAAATTCCTTTTTTTTTCAGTCTTACCCAAGTTTTCAGCCTGCTGCATTCAGTAGTTGCAGCAGCTTGCGGAAGAACGGATCAATGAATGAACAGATTTTTGCCGGATGAAAACTCATCGGAAATGATGACCAAAAATACCGGCATCAGGTAAATGTCCTTCACCTGATTCACTTTAATAAGTCGCTGACAGCAATTAGCTTTTGGCTATTGGCTGTTGGCATTACAATCATAATTTTAAAATTCAAAAACATGTTATTAAATTATTTCAAGCACTTGATAACTTTCGCCTATTTAATTTTTCACTCCAGAATAATTTATTTAACATTGCAAAAAAATCCATGAAACATTCAAAATTAATGATGGCGGCGGCGATGTTCTTCTCGGGAATTGGTATCAGCGCACAGAAAAAGAAACCGGTGGTTCCAGCCGGATCCGGACCCACAGCAATGTCTGCTGACGCTAAAGTACATGTAATTCCGGACGAAAAGGGATTCCGCGATATGATTCATCAGATCAACGAAGCCGTCGATTTGAAATTTGATGAAAATTATTAAAACGGAGACGTATTTATGACCCTGGGCGGCAAGCCACAGCTGATGTATAAAGCCAAATGCAACGATAACAATGTGGACCGGAAGCTGAATACCCGGATCTATAACTGTAAAGTTTACAGCCTGAACGGCAAGACCCTGCTGTTTACCTACGAAACCGAAACGGCTGCGACCAGCCTGATCAAAATCATGTATCACAGTCCTGAGAAAAAATCCTTTATCCTGGACTTCTCCAAAATATACGGCAGTACCGAATATACGATCGGAAAGTCGGAGACGTTTGAAAAATTCCCGATCTTTGACTATTATTCGTCTTTTAATAAAGCCCAGAAATAAAGGTTAGGGAAAAGACTGAAAGCATGGATCAGTGGTCTCTGTTGAGTGTTTATTTCATCAGTATCTGAAGAATGAAACTTTCCATCAGATTGGCTACGGCACCTACATTTCTGCTGGCAGTGGCCTTGATGCCGTCGGTGAAAGCTTTGACCAGTTCCATAATCTGCGCCACTTTCCGGACAAAGAATTTCACCAGATCGATAATCATCATCGCTGCTTTTACAAATGCGCCGGCCGGAGTGAGCAGGCTCATGATAAACTTGATCCCCGCCTGGATGGCCTGTGTTTTAATGATCGCCATCATGAAATGACATTCATCCACAAAAAAAGCGAGACTTTTATTTCTAAAAATTTCGCTTAAACAGTAATTTTCTTATATAAATATCTTAGAGCATGTTTAAAAAATATTTTCACTATTTATTTGATTCTATTGAGGATAATTTGACAATTCTGCCATAATATCCAATATTCCTGACTTTCAGGTGTTTTTTCATGGTCCTTCTACAGCCCCCTGAAGAAATTAAAAGTCCCAAAAGTCCTTTCCGTAACCCATCTCCATTTTAAAGGAACAAATCCTTTTTCTGATGGAGGAGCAGAAGAAATCTCAACTTCCAATCCTATGACAACCTCTTTAACCCAATCGATAAATCTTTTTTTATTAGGCTTGGTCACCCAGTATTTTTTTCATCCGGTCAAGATAACCCAGCAAAGGTTCAACAACATCCTGAGCTATGTACCCTTCTGCCTGATGAGTCGGACCAACCTTCACTCCCCAGATCAGCCCTAAGGTATCATCGGTAATCACATGACGTTTCCTTCCATTAATTTTCTTATTGCCGTCAACCTCTTTCTCCAGGTTGGTAAAGGGACCCGACTTAATACTCTGGCTGTCAATAGAGAAAAGACGCGGGTCTGGTGTTTCCCTGACGTTTTCTTTCCATTTTATTAAGCGGCGCGTTAAGTCTATTCAAAGTACCGTCTTTACCCCATTTACGGAAATGATAATATACACTTTCCCATTTCGGGAAACTTTCAGGAAGATTACGCAATTGAGAGCCTGTACGGAGAATCCAGAGGATAGCTTCAATTAAATCACGTAAGGCATAATGGCCTTTTGTTTTAACAGGTAAAAAATTTCCCATAACTTGCCAATGCCGGTCAGTTAAGCGAAGATATTTCTTTGTCATGAACTCTGATTTTGTGTTGAAATACAAAGTTCCGACGGACCGGCTTATTTTACAAATTATTTCTAAAATTCTTCTTTAAACAAGCTCTGAAATTTCGCTTTTAACTTTATTGAAAACTTTTATTTCTTTCTGTTGGAAAGACGCAAACTATTAAATTTTGCAATAAAATTTTCCCAGGTCCAATCCGGAAATATTTGTGGCATTTCGGTTTTAAAGATTTCGGTTTCTACCGAACCAATTCCTTTACCGTCCATATACTGTAATAAAACTCGTTGCCAATGACTGAATACACGTGCTTCAACCGCCATTTGAGTATAGCCTTCATAATCCAAGTCTAAATTATTTAATTCATAGTTACTTATACTCATATAGTAAAGCGACTTGTATATTACATCCGGTTTTATTATAAAACCTACATAAGTCTCCGGAGTTGGATAATCTAAAGGTCGGAAATATTTAAGATCTTCCTTATCTTCCTCATCATACAATATATAATTTTCTTCCGAGAATAAGTATTTGGTCTCTGTCAATTTCATCTTCCCTCCTATTCCTTTCTCTTTGTCAGAATACCATTCTAACTCCCAACCATCATTACTTTTTCTATAAAACTCTTCAATACCATTATGAACATTATCCAATCGTCTAAGTTCAGGTAAATCAATTTTAATAGATATATTCCCATTAGCATGAACATCTTTAATTGTTCTAAAGTTTTCTTGTGTAATTAAAAGAGATTCATGTAAAGAATTATTAAAACGTTCTAACATTAGTTTTATTTTAAGGTTACATTTTTGGCTTTTTGCAGCTTTTCTAAGTCTTCCTTTAATAAGATACCAGCATTAGATATTTGCTCTAAAATTTGCTCATATGTATATAAATTAGTTACTTTTTCAGCAGCTTTTTTAATTACTTGAACTCTTTCTTCCGAGTCTAAATTAGTATTCTTTATTATATCTTCAGCAGACGAATGCAATATACTAACTTTTTCTTTTTTAACCTTATTAATTTGATAGCTTTTAATATCAAAATCTACAGGATTTAATACCGAATTATTTATTACCAATAATTTATCTTTTACATATTTATCGCCCTCTTTTTTAAGATAATTAGATCTTAATGTTAATCCTTTGGGTACGTGTTGCTCTGCCTTTCTGATTTTTCGGACCTTTTCTTTATCTTCATCACTTTCAAAACCTGCCTGCTCTAATTCCGTATCGCTTACTTCCGGTATAGACTGACCATATTTTACAAGTAAAGTATATTCAACAATTGCTCCGCCCAAAACCGCAATTTTTATGGGCTCTTCTGCTACACGCAAATGGTTTTTGTTTCCTTGTTGTGACAAAGGCGTTAAATTTATCAAAATACCTTCACCATGCATATGTTCGTTTAATAAGTGTCCCCTTACATAATAACTTCCATTACCGTACATTCTGTATGATAAATCTTCGTATATCTTATTTGTCTCTTTAGGTTCTGATCCATTTATTCCTTTTTGAGTTAGCATTTTTGCAACCATATAAGATCCTAAAACACCTCCACTTGTAGATTTTGACGAATGTTTTATTTCCGACTCAGGTAATCCACCTTGCTTGTCTATCCCAAATAATATGGCAACAAATTTTGATAAGGCTTTTGTCATACTTGCAATGTCATGCTTTTTCTTTTCTTCTTTATCTTTATCATCATTAGTTCTATCTTTCTTTCTTGCATCTATACCGTTAGCTATTCTTATAGCATTATTTTTTGCTTTTTGAGTTCGCTCGTCTTTATCCTCTATTCTTATATCAGCAATAAAATCACTAAATGTTTTTGGTGTACTCGCTACCATCAATACTGTGTTTCCATCTTTGCTATCAAAATATAAAGTATGTGTGTGTTTATCTTCTCCTTCAAAAGGTACTCGGACATCATCCCAATCTTTCGTATTATCCTTTTCAATGTCTTTTGTTTTACCTTTCTTATCACCAAACCCAATTTTCCTCAACAAACCTTTCGCCTTCCCCTTCACAAAATTCCAGAACTTCACAATCGCATTTTTGATACGCTGACGGATCTTATGAATTACACCAACTACTTTATCGGTCAGTCCGCCAAGGCCTGCCAGGGAGGCTAAGAATCCGATCACGACAGGGATTGCCCTTCCCAATGCGCTTTCGATGGCTTTCGCTACCGCGCCTACATTTCCGCTGGCAATGGCTTTGATGCCGTCGGTGAAAGCTTTCACCAGTTCCATGATCTGCGCCGCTTTCTGAACAAAGAATTTCACCAGATCGATAATCATCATGGCCGCTTTCACAAATGCGCCGGACGGAGTGAGCAGGCTCATGATAAATTTGATCCCCGCCTGGATGGCCTGTGTTTTAATGATGTCCATAATGGTATCCATTACCGTGGCTTTGATATCGGCAAACTGATCTTTGACGTGTTCCCAAAGCCCGGCAGCATCTTCTTTGCGGACTTTGAACTTGTAATAAAAAAACGAAGCTCCTAAAAATAGAAACCTCGTTTTTGTAATATATTTTTAATGATTTATTTATCTTTTAAATAGTCTTCAAGTGAAAAATCATCATAATTATCTGGCTCAAAATAACGCTCTGTTTCAAGAAATTCACCTAGTTTTTTGACATCTAAATCTGAAGGATTATAAAAACTTTCCTCCCAACCCATCACAGCCATAGTAGAAGGATTTAATTTTATTCCCATTATTCCAATGATTTTAAATTTGTTTTGGAACTTACCAATAATAAAACCATCAACGAGAAGACTTTCATTAGGTTTACCAATCGGATTTTTAATAGAAGTGTATGCCACCCATATATCGCCATAATTTTTATTTTTATAACTACTAAGCTTATATAAATGTCGAGGTTTATATATTGTTGGATTATCTTCCTCAATAAGTTCTTTTTCTTCAAAAATTTCTAAACCTTGGTCAAGATCCTCAATTGCCATACTATATAATTCTTTCACGCAGTTATTAAAAGTATTTAAATCATTTGAATGTAATCTTGTCCAACATTCAGCTTCTTTGTCCAAAAATTTTAAAATAAATTCTTTTACTTTTTTCATTATTTTATCCATCTATCTTCTCTTGTTTTTTCTTCAATTTTATTGGCAGTAATTGATTCTCCGTCTGCTTTGAAATTATCGACTAAATAGTTAATCGATTGAGTCCATCTTGGATCTCTATTATTTTGTAAAATTTTATAGACATCATCTTTTTCTTCTTTATCTAAATGAGACTTAAAAGCTTTGAAAGTATCATCATGAGTTAAAATATAGTATTTAGCATCTACTGTTATGTCAAAAGTAATCATTTTATTTGGATTTTTCTTAGCTATTTCCCCAGCACCAAGTACAATATTTCTTTCCGCTCTGGCCATCGGTCCAAGATTATACTTTTCACTTGTGTTAATAATATTTAATGCTTCTTTATATGCTGAACCTTTAAACCAGTCTGCAATTAAATGTGCTCTATGCGTACCTTTTCCATTGGAACTTACTGCAGTATTATAGCCTCTACTACCAGAAGTTTTTACAGATAGTGGAGAACCATTTATAATATGTGTTAAAAGTTTTCCTTCACTAATAGATACCGATACTTTAAAGAAAGGAGGTTTTTCTCCTTCATATTGAGGAAAATAAGAATAGCTTAAATTGAAAACACCATCATTTATATTTGTTACTACAGTATTTGGGTCTATCTTATATTTATTATGCTCTTTACCAGGTGTAAGATTGATATCTCCGCTTTTTACTTTTTTGTTAAAATCTTCAAAGCCAAGTGTTTTATTTTTATTTTTTAACTGATCATAAATAAACTTATAAGAAATTGTATCAGAATCCTGATCTACGACTAGAATTTTAGCTCTATAATATCTGTCACCATATTTAGCAGATATTTCTGCTCCAATCTTTACACCAACATCTGAATTATTAGTTTTCTCAAGTTCAGTTCCCGTCTCATGAATATTCTCTGGACTCGCTGTATATCTGTAGATAATTTTATCATCTTTACTTTCAGCTTTTAAAGAACTGAAAACAGGATATTTTGCCTTAGTTTTTTTAGCAGCTTTATTTGCCTGTTCAAGAGTTAACCTATTATTGTGATTATCATCTACCCTTTTTTCTTCCTCTTTCAAATACATAAAGCCGGCATCAATTTTCTTCTGCTTTTCAGGTTCATGGGTATTGTCTTTTTTACTTTTCCCCATAAATTTCCCAAGCAAACCTTTCGCCTTCCCCTTCACAAAATTCCAGAACTTCACAATCGCATTTTTGATACGCTGACGGATCTTATGAATTACACCAACTACTTTATCGGCCAGTCCGCCAAGGCCTGCCAGGGAGGCTAAGAATCCGATCACGACAGGGATTGCCCTTCCCAATGCGCTTTCGATGGCTTTCGCTACCGCGCCTACATTTCCGCTGGCAATGGCTTTGATGCCGTCGGTGAAAGCTTTCACCAGTTCCATGATCTGCGCCGCTTTCTGAACAAAGAATTTCACCAGATCGATAATCATCATGGCCGCTTTCACAAATGCGCCGGCCGGAGTGAGCAGGCTCATGATAAATTTGATCCCCGCCTGGATGGCCTGTGTTTTAATGATGTCCATAATGGTATCCATCACCGTGGCTTTGATATCGGCAAACTGATCTTTGACGTGTTCCCAAAGCCCTGCAGCCCCTTCTTTGCGGACCATCTGCACCGCTTCCAATCCTTTTTCAGAACCGGTTTCAAGAACTTTCATGACCGGTTCTCCCACCACTGAGGAACCGATGCTTCTGATGTCATTCCACGTCAGGCCGAGGATCTGGGAGCTCATGGAGAAGATCCCTTTTAAGGAGAACAGGTCTTCCGGCAAGGTGAAAGAAATATTTTTCATCGCTCCGGTCAGCCATCCGAAGAAACCGTTTTTCAGATGGGTCCAGATGTTGGTTCCGAAATTGGTAATTCCCTGTGAAACCCCTGCAATAAGATTCGATAAGAATCCAATTGGGTCTGCAACGATTGCCATAACGGCACTTACGGCTCCGGACAGTAATTCGGTAAGCGTCTTCCGGATTTCCATGATCGTTTTCGCGACTCCCACCGTGGCATCCTCTACTGCTGCCAGGAATCCGCGGTTGCGTTTTTTAATATCAACAATCAGCTCGTCAACTTCCTTCAGGGCATTGTTGTATTTGGTTGCCAGTGAATCGATGAGTGAAGATTCTTTGTCATTGATCGAGTTTTCAAGTTCTTTAAACTGCCCCTGGATCGCATCGATATCGCCTTTAATGGCTTTTTTTACGTCTGCAGGAAGATTTTTAACAAAAGAAACCACTTTCTGGCGTCCGGCAGTAATAGAAGCTTTGGCAGCATTCAGCCGGGTAGTGACCAGTTCTGCAATTCCGGTAATTACCCTATCCATTGCGGTCATAAAATTATCCTTGCCCTGTTTATAATACTTGTCTACCTCGTCCGGCAGTTTTTTATTCCAGGCATCTTCGATCCGGTTGCCGTAGCCACGGACATCGTACCATTCGCCATAGCGTCTGGCTTTGTATGCTTCCAGTTTTTGGGTGACTTCCTTCTCAAAAGTTTCTTTGGCTTTTTTGGCACCGTCGTCAAACAACTGGGCCACTTTGATTTCCAGATCATTCAATTGTCCGTCCACCGTTTTTTTCGTCTCCGCATAAATGGTATTCAGTTTATCGACAATATCCTGGTGTTTAGCCGTATTTTTCTCACCGGCTTTATGCTGTTTATCCGTTACGCTGTCCAGCAATCCTTTCCTGCTCTGGTGCATCCCGTCCATCGTGCTGTTGGTCTTGCCCTGGGCTTCGCGTTTGGACGCCTCCAGTTTTTTGCTTTCAGCATTTTTAAATTCTCCGGGCGCCTGTTCCGCATGGGCCTTGGCTGCTTTTTTGGCATTCAGGACATTGATGAAATCCGGCTCATTCGATTGGGCGAGCTGTTCATCGGTGATATGATTTTTGGCAAACTGCTGTTCGACCGATTTATAGCTTTTAGCAATAGGCTCACTCAATTCGGAGGCACCCCGTTTAGGCGGCATGGCCTCCGCAGCCCTGATGCCGACTTTTGAACCTATTTTAGGGTCAGGCAATGCTATTGCCGTACGCGGTGCAATTTTCGCCTCATCAGGCTGCTGCCTGGCAACCGTTTCTATACCTCCCGTAACGCTGCGTTTGGAATCCATTACATCTCCTCTGATCATTCCGTTGACCGCATGGATGTTGTTACGATTCTTAAAGTTTTCCGCTTGTCCCTGTTTTGTCGGTAAATTAAGGCTTTTGATCTTTTCTTTGAGTTTTACCTTAAAACCGGATGCGCTGAAGGAACCGGTCTTCTGCTGATCCAGCTGCTCCACCTGCCGGCCCTTCGCTTTCGATTTACGTTCTCCGGCCGGCACGGCGGCGGCGGCATTGGCGTGGATTTCCGCCTTTTCTTTTGTTGCGTGAGCCCGTTTTGCCTTTGCAGTAGTCTTAACCAAACCGACGGTGTGGTTAAAATTCGGGTCACTATTGGAGCTCGTCGGTGTTGTTCTTACGGCATCTTCCTGCATCTCGGGCAGGGCAAATCCTTCATCCATAACGGATTCCGTTGCGGCACCGGTTACCGGACTGATTTCGGCCGGAGCATCTGATCCGGGAGCGGCCGGAACGTCCGCTTCGGAACTGCTTTTACCCGCCTGGTAAGCCGCCGCCTGCTCCTCCAGAGTCTTCGGCAGGTACGTCCCGTTTTTCCGGTTGCGGTAATCCTGGATCTGGCTGATGCTTAAGGTGGACATATAGCTTTTCTCCAGCTTTTGGGTATCGGGGTGGTTGATGTCGCCGGTTTCCGCAAGGCTTTCCTGAAACTTACCGTACCGGATTTCGGCACCCTGATCGTAAATGGTCTTTGAACCATGGACCGGAGCGATGGTTCCGTTCAGGCCCGTCCTGTTGGAATAAGGGTTGGCTGATCCGGCTGTTATGGCGTTGCTTTCCGGTTTCTGGGTTTGTAAATTGGCAACTTCGGTTACCGGCAGAGGGACCACTACCGGCTTTTCGGGCTTGTGTTTCCTGCCCGGGCCGTGAGGGTTGCTGCTGCCTTTATGTAAAGGTTGTACTGCTTCCATGGATTAGATGTTTTTATTTGAAATTGGTATTGAAGACGGCCAGCTGCAATGTTTCAGGCTGCCTTCCCGACCCGGAATACCGGACCGTATGTCTAAGGAATTTATTTTAAAGGTTAAAAAAAATAAACCCGGAGCGGTATCGGCTTTGTGATGAGAAACACGCGTGCCTGCCCGCTCCGGGCCCCGTTCTCATGTTTAGTTTTCAGGGTTAAATTTCGTACTTTTCCGCGGGAACCGCCAGCTTTTTGCCGCTATGATTCTGTAGTTGCAGTGAAGCGGTCGGCGGATCGCTTTATATTGATCTGCACTCGATCCTATTTAATTTGGTTTCAATAATTCAATAAGGAAACAAACTAAAAAAATCAGTGTAATTGCCTCGAATTCTAAATAAAGCTCACGCTTAAGGAAATGCGAAAGAAAGTGTGCAACAGGCAAGCCTGTAAAGCAGGCGGACCAGAAAGACTTCCAGCATGTTAACTTTATTTCTGCTTCGGATTTACGTTAGGTCAGCGATTCCAGCATCCGGATCAGTTCCGGCTGCGGGTGGACATCCGATTTATCGGGCCTGAAGGAGACGTGCGCCCAGATGCCGCTTTCGCCGCCCAGGGCCCTTTTATTAAACTCAAACATGACCTTTCCTTTGTATTTCAGGGAAATGCCGTACTGTTTACCCCAGTAGACCAGAAGTTCTTTCAGGGAAGTAATCTGGGCATCGGTATACTTTTCGTAGAACCGGTAGCCTCTGAACTCCTTTTCGTATTTCGTTACATTTTTTGCCGCAACTTCCTGTCCGGAGAACGAGTAATATTTCGAATCTTTAAAGGTAAGGCCTCCCCAGCTGTCGAGCTCCACGCCGATGAATTCCTTATTGCTTTGGGTATTCATTTCGGGAAGCCCGAATTCCGCAAAATGCGCTTTTTTAATCCCGAGGTGATGCGCCCAGTATCTGGATGAGAACAGCTGATGGATCCCGCCGTCCCTGGCAATGATGATGGGCGTCGCCACCCGTTCGGCGGTGGATTTCCACCAGCTGATGTCTCCTTCCACAGAATCTCCCGATACCGTATGGTGCAACACGATTCCTTTCTTTGCGGTAACCTCCCGGTAATACTGGTTTTCGGGGAAACCGTGATTGATGATGTTCATGATTTTTATTATTAATTTATTTTAAACGGGATCGTCTTTCTTTTCTTCCTCACCGGCAGCCGGCCGGGTCGTTCTTACGCCATACCGGCCTTCGATGTAAAGGTTTATTGCTCTCTCGATCCATTCCGGCAGATTTGTGGTAATCATCTTCAGGAACTTATCGTAGCCATAGCCGAGTACAAACAATATGCCTGTGGAATACCATTTGTCGTGAAGATCGGCCCTGCTCATGACATAGCTCATGGTGAACCCGACGATCATGACGATGGCCAACGTAACGAAGTGTTCCCAGAGCTGTTTTTTCTCTTTATTCTGTATCGAAATCAGTACCCTTAATAATCCTCCGGAGAATGCGATGGCAGTTCCGATAAAAAGGGCTTTTATACTATCCAAACTCATTCTTTCCTATATTTTTTAGCATTTCCGGAGGTTCAGTCATGCTCGAGCATGTACAGACCGTCCAAAAATTTTTTGCTGTTCAGGATATTTTCTCCTTCATTGAGATAGGCAAGCTCGTCGATCAGTTCGCTGATGTCTTTACGGGGCTTCTGCAGTTTTTCTTTAGCTTTTTTGTTTTTTCTTTTTTTCATGGTTATTAAAAGGGATATGGTAGTTATTGTTTTTACCCAGTCGGATCGATGCCCCTGTCATCAGGAGCAGGAAATTTTAAGGTCTTTTACCAGACAGCAACGGGCCAAAAGAAAAAAAGGGAAATTACCTTCGTAAGATAACGGCAGATTTAAATTTGGAGAGATGTCGGCTTACAACCTTTTTGTTTTTTAGTGCGGGACGGTTCCCGGACGGAGCAGCGCCATCCCCTTACGGTTCATTCTGCCCATTGTGCGTTGAGGTTTTTCGGAATAAGCGAAATGCCACGGTTCTGTTTAACAAAAAAATTATTGATCCTTTCAGAGGATTCAGGCTGATTATGACAGCGGTAAATTGTTTTAATAGAACGGAGGCAGTTCGTTTACAGACGGTCATGTGATGAACAGAGGACCGGTATAGAATATCGCTTCAATAGCAGGAACAGTTGTTTTTCGGTTTAAGATATATGATTTCCGGATCCGGTTATTGAATTCCGGCCGTGAAGCAATTTTATCATATCGAATACACTGTATACCGTAACCGGATTAATCCTGAACAATGATGTTATAAATCGTTCTTTCCGATAAAAACAGCATTTCCGTAAGTTCCGTTACGATGACTTTCATCTGTTTGTCCTGATTGCGTTTTACGTAATCGTTGACAAAATCTTTTCTTTTTTCTGTTAATTCTTTACTTCGTTTCATTTTCTTTAAGGTTAAAAGTTATTTTTTTCATTCAGCCTGGCCTGTCCTTTATCATTTTTATTACTGAAATAAGTCCGTAAAAGATCTGCAAAGGCTGATGTTGCAGCCTCCGTAGGATGATATGAATTTTATTGGTTTTGATTTTTTCAGAAGCCGGCCAGGATGCTCTGACCAAAATGGCCGGCCGCTTTTTTCTGAATTCTGCTAAAATTGGTAAACGTGCTGATGCTTAAGAACCGGATATTCATCAACCATCTGACCGTTTATTGCGTTCGCTCAATATGTAAGGCATAGGAGCCGGCTGTTCTTTTAAGTGTCCGGGAGATGCATTTTAATAGTCTTCCATCCGGATACGAACAAAATAATTTAACAGGGCTTTAAAAACCGCACTTTTTACTTTTTTTATTGTTTTTTTTGTTTTACAGGGTACCGTCTGAAACAAAAATTAAATTCCGGCCGCAAATAGATCAGGTAATCCCTTCAATCTTATCCTTTTCGATCACCATTCTATTTCAGGCCTATAGAAAGGAATAATGATCAGAATCCGATAAGATTATCAATATAATTTATTATATTTGTGCTGTTATTTCTTATCAACGAGACAAATATACGAACAATGTTCGTATTTAAGAAATAAAAAGAGAAAATTTTTACGTCTTTTTTTATAAATGAATGATAAACCTATCAAAATGACCCATTTAGAATTCAAACAGATCAGGAAGCAGCTCCATATGAAGCAGGCTGAAATTGCAGAGGCCATCGGAGTAGGAACAAGAGCGGTGCAGTACTGGGAAAAAGGCGAACGGAAAATACCGGAAACAACGGCTTATTTTGTAAAGAACCTGCTGGAAGAGCAAGAGCGCAAAACGAAAAGCAGTGCGTCTCCCGTCGTGTTTTCGGAGCTAAAAGTAATGTATGTCCCGCTGGCGAACCAGTATGCGCAGGCCGGCTACCTGAACGGATTTGCGGATGAAGAATATATGGAAAGCCTGCCGGTGATTCCTTTTACCGATGACGTGGAACACCGTGGCGAATATATGTGCTTTGAAGTGAAAGGCGACAGTATGGACGATGGCTCATACGAAAGCTACCTGGAAGGCGACATCATCTTATGCCGGAACATCCGGCAGGACTACTGGATGAGCAGGCTGCATTACGACAAATGGGATTTTGTGATCGTACACAAAGAAAAAGGAATTCTGGTCAAGCGCATCATCAAACACGATGTGGAGAAAGGCATCATTACCCTCCATTCCCTGAATGAATATTATGATGATTTTGAGATCCACCTGGATGATGTCGCGAAATTATTCAATATCATCAGTACCAGAAGAAAAAACAACAGAAGATAATCCGGCTGCTGTTTTTCAGGTGAATAAAAATCCTCAAATTGATTGAGGATTTTATCGGTTACGTCCCTAAGATGATCAGGGCGTCTTATTTATGATTATTAAAACAGCATTTACTGAAAGAAATCTGTTCCTAATGCATAATTTACTCTCGATTCTACCTGGAAAGCGAAAATTCTCACAGTTCCGGAAGCCGGCCCTATCGGCTGGGAATTCAGTACTTTCAGGCCTGATGCGGTAGGGGCTGTTCCGTTTACCGTACCGTTCGTACCTGTAGTACTGCAGGTAAACATACTTCCTCCCGTTTTGCCATCGGTTCCGCTTTTTGTCAGAACGGTTGTAAATTCAATATAATCACCGACTTTGGCTTCAAATAACTGCCATTTCTCGATGGGATTATTATATTCAATATTTGGGGTATCACTAGCCACTATTTTTACTCCGTTCTTTTTGATTGAAAATTCAACTTCACTGTTCTGATCATTTCCCTGACGGATATTCTTGGCATGATTATAAAATATTTTTCTCATCTCACCTTTACAATCCCCTATTTTAAAGGGTTCTGAAGCGGTAGCCTTTACGCCTCCGACGGTAAGCTCCACTTCCAGATCATAATTGCCGGAAGCCTGGATTTGCGGAAGCGTTATTACAGCATCCGGATCCACAGCAATGGTGCTGGTAGGGTATCCCGGTCCGATAATCCTGTAAGATGCATTTGAATTTGCACTGGTTACCGGCACAGAGGAAGTGTAATCTATTTTAAATAAAATCTCGCATTGTGCTGCTGCCATTGTATTATTTTTTATCGTTAATATTATTTTAATAATTACCGGAGGACAGCGCAGTTTACCTGCAAAAAATACCCTCCGGTAGTGTAGATGACTGATTTCTGAGAGCATCAACTCCCTGATCCTTGTCAGGCAGGCTGATGATTTAGCTGTAGATGGATACTTTTACTTTTTTAGTATCAAATGCACCGCTGTCAATATCAATTGCCATAAATTGAAACTCATAGATCCCAGGTCTTAATGACTGGTAAACAAGCAAATTTTCGGTATTGCTTACTGCAATGGGCAACAAATAACCGGTACTGCTGTAGGTCTGGAACCAGGAATAATCAAATTTCTCAGCTCCCGAAGCCCAGCCCTTCAGTTCAAAAAGCTCGCTGGAAGAAAGGTAAATCGTAACGTCATCACGCTCTACAAAAGCGGTAACCTTATTCTCTACCGTCGCCTCACAACAGTTTCCTGAAGGAAAACCGATGCTGTTGATGACCACAGAGGGAGCAGCCGGCGGATTATACCAGGTCGTATTGATCGTGATTCCCTGAATGCATTTACCATTGCTTATCTTCACTTTGATCACCGGGATTTTACCCCGGTCAAGATTATTGAAGGTGTAACTCAGGTTTCCGGATCCGTCCGGCTGCATTGCTGTGAAGTTTCCGTTTTCCAGGAAATCCCAGCTATAAGTGTAATTTCCAAAACCAGATCCGGAAACAAGGAAGTGAACCGTTGTAGAAGACGAACCGTTTACCTGATAGTCCACTGTCTTAACTTCAACATTAATCTCAGGCTGCGTAATCACCTTAATACGGCAGTTGGTTGCCTGTCCGTTTACGGTAAAAGCAATGAGCTGGCCGTGTAAGCTTTTATCTACCCGTGCCGGGTCAAAAGTATATTTTCCATCTTCGTATTGTACCCCTGCGCCGGCACTGGCTTCTACAATTCCTCCCGCAGGAGAGACCGTGAAAGCTACAGGTTTGGAATCAGAGCAAATCTCTGCGACCGGCAGACTGAGTTGTGTAGATTCTTTATACCAATCTCTGATCGCCACCTCCTGAGTACATCCGCTGCTCTCTACTTTTACTTTTATCGTAGGAATTCTTGCCGGGTTAACACCATATAAAGTGTACTTCAGACGGCCTTCATTATCGGGACTCAATGTAACAAAGCTGCCGTTGTCCAGGAAATCCCAGCTATAAGTATAGTCTTTAAAGTTTTCACCGGAAACGAGCATCACGACGGTAGTCGCACCTGAGTTTCCTTCAGGATAGAAGACATAATCAACTTTTACATCAATATCAGGCTGTGCGATCACTTTAATTGTGCAACCGGTAGGTTTGCCGTGTACCGTAAAAGCAATGGACTGCCCGTACAGGCTTTCGTCCAGTTCTCCGGGATCAAAGAAATACTTTCCGCCGGTCAGCACCACTCCATTCCTTTCAGAATCAACAGCAGCCTTTACCACTCCGCCTACAGGAAGCACGGTGAAAGGGATCGGTCCGGCATCTGCACAGATCACGGAAGCCGGCAAACTGAGACCGGCATCAATTTTCGGAGTGCAGCAGATATACGGGATTGAAAAATCAGCTACGATGCTTGTACTTCTGCCATTATGCTCATAGATCATGACAAAGGTGCCACCCCGCTCAACGCCCCGCTTATGTTCCAGGCCGGGATGCTTCTCAACGTATTCATTAAAATAAGCTTTAAACAGATCTTTGTTATCCCTTAACTCCCCGAAAGACAGAAGCATAATATCGAATCCGAGCTGATGCCTGTCCCTTAATTCTTTTAGCTGATCATAAGCTTCGTCACGGGACATTCCCTGATGGCCTTCTATGTTATAAAAGGTATTTTTATCGATATTGAAATCCAGGGGATTTTGGATATGTCCGGCAGGTGACAGCAAAGCAGGATCATAAGCCAGGTTTTCCCCGGATGACCGGTTGGCCATTTTACCGAAATTCCAGGCCTTTAAAAAATCCTGAGTCACCTGATAATAAAAAGGAACGGCTTTACCACCCAGAGGATTTAATTTCCGTGAAGGGGTAATTTTAATTTCCCCTCCTTTCTGCAGTTCCGAATACTTAAAATTCTGTACCTGCTGCGCAAAACGGTTGAGTAATACATGCAGCTGAAGGGTCTCTTTCTCATCGTCCAGAACGGGTGAATTGTAAAACCGGTGCCTGTATTCGTCCAGCCGGATATCCGATCCTAATTTTCCGAGCATGACGTGTTTGGGAAAAGATTCAAGGTCAGGAAAACTTTTGGCAAATGATTCCGGAAGTACTTTGATGATTTCAGAGTAGGTATCCATCAAATCTTTTACCAGATCATACGCATACTGAAAACCTGTGTTTTGTACCAGAAACTGTTCCAATAAACTTCTGAACTTCTCATGATCGACTGCAGGAAGACCCATAAATCGGGAAATGGTATTGATCTTTTTGAAGACAGAGGCTCCGTACCCGCTTTTTTCCAATGCACTGATATAAAGATCCTTCAGATGAAGCGTATCAAACTGCGTTTCAGCACCCTGCTCCAGCAGAAGCCTTTCGATAATCACCCGTTCCTGTTTCCCGGCTTCCAGAATATCTTTTACAAATAAAGCATGAGGCTGGATTTTATCTTTTTCCAGAATATGATCGATTCCGCCTTTGGTGGCAGCCAGGACTTTCAGATTCCGGATCTGCTGCACCCCGTGATTGTCGCAATCGACTCCGCGACAGGGCTTAATATCCTTTTCATAACTTTCCAGATATAGCAGCAGGTATTTATCTTCAGGATCCGGAAGATCACTGATGGGAAGATCACCGGAACCGGCCTCCTGTGCGGGGATTAATTCCCAAAGTTCAATCTGGCTCCCGTCATCTTCTGTGAAGGCGGGATATTTCGCTTTGAAATTGTCATATTTTTTAAAGTGGGTGTAATCCCTGTTTTGCAGATCGATGGTTTTAAGATCACTTCCATAGGGATCTTCACCCGCTTTACCGGCATCATTCAGGGTAAGCAGATCTCCGTCGGTAGTAATTGCCATTCCCTGGGAAAGCCGCATGCTGCTTAAAAGCCTGTTCCTGTAAATAAGACCGGGTGTAAGGCCGCAAACAATACCCACTCCCTGAAGCATGACCCTGGATAAGCGGTCCTGGTCTTCAAAAAAATCCAGGAATTCATTGAACTGCGTATGCTCTATATATTGCCCTTTACTGAATTTACGGTATTGTGTAGACACCTCATTCAGTTTCCGGTACTGATTATTTGATTGATTATTCATTACTTTTAATTTTTTAATGATTCATTGATGTTTAATATACTCCACCGGCCTTGCTTTAGCCGGTGGAGCAATTCTCAAATCATTTCTCCTTTCCGGAATTATTTTCTTGTTTCACCGGTACAAGGGTTGATGGATAAGAAATTATTCTGCGGATAATCATCATAAATCGGCACCTGGCTGTCTGCAAGGAAGATCTGGGTCCAGGCAACACCGGTATGGCACCCGCTCTGCAATGCACATTCCAGAGAGAAGGCTATAAACCCGTCCGGCGATAAGGCGGCGATCTGCTGCGCTTCATCCTGAGAGATAATAATTTCACTTGCACGGTCGTATCCCGTGTAATTCGACGGATATCCTTTAGGGAAATTCTTCCGGTCATCAGGTCCCCCTGCATTATTTAAAGATACATTTCCATTGGAGCCGCCCCCGATCGTCAATCCGTTTCCTTTTAAATTAAAGACTGCTGCATTACAGGTATGGTTTCCGTTTTCTTTTGCATGGATATACTGAACAAGGATTCTCATCCCGGTTAAGCAGGCAATGGTGGACTGTCCGGTGAGCGTCAGCGGTTTTAATTTATAAACCGTGCTGCATCCGTTGCCGTTGGTTACGGTAAGTGTCGGGTTGAAAGTATCTTCCTGGCCGGCGATCAGCTTGTAAATATGGGTTTTCTTACTGGCCGGTGCTTCGTTCTGAATGATCTGGCTGCCGTCGTCGAAATTCCATGTAAAGGTAAGACCGGTAAGGTTTCCAATTACATCAAACTCAACTTTTGCATCCGGATTGGTGGTATTCGGATTGGTAGTAGGTGCTTCATACGTCACGGTACCCGATGCTACAGAGGTGATTTCAGGATTTTTGCTGACGGTCATCTGCGTATCCACAGCATCACCGTTAACCGTAAATGTGATCATCTGCTCCAGAGAGCCAGCAGGAACCAACCCCGGATCGAAATAGCTCTGGCCTGCCGATTGGGTAACGGCTGCAATCTGAACCCCGTTTACAAAGGCTTTTACTTCCCCGTTTGCCGGAATAACCGTCATGGCAACCGGAGCATCTTTCTGACAAAGCTTGCCGCTTGGCAAGATCAGGGACACCGGTTCTTTCTTGGAACAGCACAGGTATGGCAATGAGAAGTCGGCAAGCACCCGGTTATCGGTCTCCGAAGCGTAAATCAAAACAAAAGTTCCGCCGGGTTCCACACCGGCCAGATGTTCCAGACCGGATTTTCTTTCTAAAAATTCTTTCAGCAGCTCACTCACCACATCCTCCTTTTTAGGATCCTGCTTTACCACCGTCACCCCTTCGCCTTCTTTGGAAAATTCAGCTTTGTTCAGTAACCTCAGTTTTTCATCTAATCTGGAAATCGTAAGCAAAGTGCTTTCCGAATCGTTTTTCCGGTTGCTGATATCCCCGGAAATGGCAGACAATTGTTTTCTGAGATCGTCAATCGATACCGTTTCTTCCTTACGCGGAGGCTCCCCTTCTGTTTTGGTCCCTTTATCCAGCACCAGGGCAATGGCATCGAAAGCCAATCCGTATTTTGCTTTAAGATCATTGATGTTCTGAAGTGCCGTTTTATAAGGCAGTCCCAGATGTCCTTCGATCCTGTAGAAATCGTTATCGTCAATGGTATAATCCAGCGGATTTTGGATAAAGTCTACGGCCGCCAGATTACCGGTATGGTAGCTCAGGTTGTAGGTTTCCCGGTCGGTTTTTGTTTTTTCGAAATTCCATGTATTCAATAACGGCTGATCCACATTGTAATAGTAAGGAATTGCCTTATCGCCTAATCTCACCTGAAAATGGGAAGGGGTAATTTTTACAGGCCCCCTGTAGGACTGGAATGCTTTTACTTTCTGTACGAAACGGTTGGCCAGCATGATTACTCTTTCGTAATTTTCATCCTCATTTGTGGTTACCGGCGAGTGGTAAAAAGCATGACGGTACAGGGTACGGGCTCCCAGCTCCTGAGACGAGCCTAATGTTCCCAGCATCAGATGTTTAGGAAAGGACGCAATATCCGGGCAGCATTCTGCATTTAAATGCAGCAGCAGGTCTTTTATTTCATTGTATGTATCGATGAGATCCTTCAGCAGGTCATACCGGTACTGGTAATCTTCCAGGTTTGAGACGAGAGGTTTTAAAACCGATTTTACTTTTTTGGTCAGCTCTTCTCCTCTCAGGTCGGGGCTGATGTCGAAGGTTTCCGCAATGGCATTGAAGCCGTTACAGAATTCCGTCACTTCACCGATCGCATCCAGAAACAGGGTTTTTAAATTTCCTGCCGTAGCAATACCGGAATTCAGGATCACCCTTTTAGCCTCAATAGCCGGCAGATAATCAAAAAGATCCTGATAGCGGTTATGAAGTTTGTAAAGGCTGTCCTTTGCATCGCCGTTGGCAAAAAGCTTATTAACCGCTTTTGAATCGGCCAGGAGCACCTTCAGATTCGAGACCTGCTCGGCACCGGTATTGTCGCAGTCGGCATCCTGGCATGGGGTTTCTTCGTTGGAATAACTTTCCAGATACAGGATCACCACCTGGTTTCCTGGATTGGCAATTTCCTTAATGTTTTTTACAGGGCTTTTGTCTTTCAGCGCGTCATACTCTGCCTCTGTCATTAATTCTACGAGGGGAATCTGCCTGCCATTGATTTTGAAATGATCGTAACCGGCCTCATCCTTATATTCCCTGTAATACCTGTAATTCTCAGAACTGAAGTTAATGTTTACTTCAGAAGCCGTGCCGCCTTCCCGGCGCAGGGTAATCAGGTCCCCGTCTGTGGTTACCCCGGCGCCCTGGGTAATAACAATGGTTCCGGTATCGTTACCTTTGATTGGATCCTGAGAAAGGTCAGGGGCCACAACAGTTGCCTGGAAGCCGCAGGCTACCCCTACTCCGCTCAGGCGGGTTCTGGACATCCGGTCCTGGTCTTCAAAATAGTCGATAAACTCATTCAACTGCCCTTCCGTCAACGCCTGGTTTTCGTTGAACTTCCGGTACTGGATGGTTATATTGTTTAATTTGGTATTCATTATGTATTGATTTTTATAGGTTTGATTGTCCTAGGATTATTTTTCCGTCCAGGCTGTCGTTATCATCTGCGGCACAGTCCAGAAGCCTTCCCGGCCTGTAGATATTGTTCAGTCTGGCAAGTGCGGCCAGGAGATCCTGAATGCTGCTTCCCAGATCCGGAAGGTTGTTTCTGGATTTATCGGTCAGGTATTTTTTAAACGCAGTCTCAAATCCGGACAAGTCGCTCTGGGCGGTCTGTACTTCGCTCATCCGGTCTCCGACCCAGCAGATTTTCGCTAAAACATGGGCCGGAATTTCCTGGCGGATCACCGTCTCGGCATAACGCCTGAAATCAGGATCCTGGAAACGGTAGGCAAATCCCGGAAGGACGACACTGATCCGGTACGAGTAAGGATCGAAAACATCCGTTTCGCAATCTTCCTCACACGAAGACATGAACGATGCCCCGGTTACCCCAAGGTCATACATTACTTTAAAGGTTTTTCCGACTTTCATGCAGCCGATCCCTCCCATCAGCTTGTAATTTTTAAGGACCGGCTTCAGCATCAGATGCTCCACCAGGAAAATGCCTTCTTCCGTAAAATCATATTTAAAATAGGCTACGATGGCCCGGATTCCTTTTTTCAGATCTTCCGGGTTTGAATAAGGATTGGTTTTTTTATGATTGGCCATTACGTTTCCGTCCTCATCCAAAATGTCGAAATAATAATTTCCTCCTGCTAAAAAACGGATCTGCATATTTCCGATCCGGCTATTTCCATCAGGAGCTTCTTCAAAAGCTTTCAAAGCATTCTCAAGGTCTTCCTGATCGATCTGGATGGTCTGGTAAATGGCTTCGTTCAGGTTTTTGGTCGCGGCGTATTCAATCTCGTAGGTATTGACGGAGGACAGAATAATGGCACCGTCGGCATCTTTTATTTTCCAGTTATAAACGGATTTGCCACCACTTCCCTGTGTTTTAATAATCGAAACCGGGGATTGGGAAAGATTTCTCCGGGTATAATTTTTAATTCCAAGCAGGCGGGCGATCCTCTTCTGTACCCCGGAAACATTACCGGTATTCCATACATCCGCATCCGAAGACAGGGTATAATTATAACCCAGTCCGCGGTCTTTGCTTAAGGATTTGTATTCTTTCAGGAAATTTTCTTTGTTGCTTAGTACAATCTCGTCGGTCGATTTTCCGTACAGCGATTTCATCACAAACGTATAATCACTGAAGGTTTCGGCAAAACGGGCAATCAGGTGATCCAGCACTTCGTTTCTTCTCTCCACGCTGTTGTCCAGCTCTTTGTATAAGGCATCCGTAAGGGCATCTTCGTTACCGGAATCATAGCCGGAAACCAGTTCATCAAAGCCCCGGATGTTTTTAAGGGCCTGGGTAAAATAAGTTCTTTTTAAACTGCCGTTAACACTTAATACCTCTTTTACTTTTTCGAGGTGTCTGAAATAGCCGGCCAGGATCTGGTCAAAAAACAAAAGGTAGGCTTTCATCTGTTTGGCCAAAGCTTCCCGCTCCGGTGTCTTGTCCCCGATAATTCCTGAGATCCCGACGCCGTAGGTATCCGGAAATTCATTCAGTATGGAGGCATAGTTTCCGATATCGCGGGAGCTTCCCTCCGGTAAAGCCGGTTCTTTATCTTTTCCGGCATCGTCACGAAGGACTTCTTCTTCTTTTTTAAGCGTTTGTAAATAGTCCTGTACTTTTTTATCATTGATGTTGAGCGGAAGGGAACCTTTGCTGTAACTGAACGAGCTCAGATCGCAGAGTTCCGGCTTTTTGCCGTTTTCAATGCAGATCAGCCAGTCGTTGGTCTGACTGATCATCTGGTCGCAACCCGCAATGGAAATTTCATGGATTTCCTTTACCCCGTCTACTTTCATGATTTCGCTGATGATATCCGAGAGCCGGACTTCTTTTCTCAGCTGGCTTTTCCTGAGCTCTTCGGTATCGATAAACCCGTTCTCCAGAAGCGGACCGTCAAAAATTTCGTCGGTCCCAAGCCCTTTATCCAGCATCTGTTTCAGTGAATAAAACGGGACTTCCGGTGCCAGGTATTGGTTGATGGTCCTGAGTACTTTGGCATGTACCAGCTCTTCATCGGCCTTGTTTACCAACCCGATTCTGGCACATACGGCCACTTTCTGGGTCTGGACTTCCCTGATTTCCACCAGGTCTTCGCAAAGCCCCCTGTTGGCATGATAACGTTCCAGGATCTCTTGGTTCACGTTAGCCCTCCTGCACCGGTCATCTTCGTTATCCAGCTCTTCGGAATAGTCTACATACAGGTCGTAAAGGCCTTTTACGTTAAAACTACCGGTCTTTTCCCCGATCGGGTTAAAGTCCATGGTTCCGGTTTTACAGTCTATATAAATTTTTTCAGTCCGGGGGACCAGCCAGCAGTTCAGGATGGGCCTTTCAACATCCGGCTCCAGGCTGATATCGATAAACAGCTTTCTGTAGTCGAGATCATTCAGGGGCCTGGAAGGTAAAATCTCCGTCGCTTTCAGGAACTGGGAACGGATGTCTTTATCGGGATCTTTTGAAGCCAGGAGATCTCCGGTATTCAGGTTCATCCTCATCCCGAGATCCGTAATGGCATAACTCAGAACTTCCAAGGTGGTGATCCCGGGATCATGGGAATTGTAATCCGTCCAGAGCTTTCCGCCCAGTTTTTCTATATATTCGATACCGGTCCTGCGCAGAAAATGAAAATCGGTCTGATCTCCGGTTTCTACATTTTTGGGTATGCTGATGTGCTTATTTTCTGACATAATTCTATTTTCTTCTTATTTGTTTTGCCTGCATCCCTCACCGGCCATGGTTACCGTATGCTGCTTGGCCGATACCAGGATCGATTTGGGATCCACTTCAATTAAAGACTGTTTCTGTAAAGCATTATTCACAAATATTTTTATTTCGCCGATATAATCCACATAATACAGCTGCTCCAGATAGGCGATGAGCTGATTGACATTCAGTTTGATATTAAAATCGATATCTTTGGATTCCGTAAAGGCCCAAGGCGAGATGTATTTTTTAAGATCTTCGTCCAGCTGCCGGGTATAAAACGATTCGTCATACTGCTCAAAGAATCTTACATCTGCCTCCACTCTTGCCTCCTTATAATCCGGATTGACTACCTGAACCTGTACCTGCATCGCATTCAATCCATTGACATAGGTTTGGATCCTGTTCAGGCTGGCCCTGCTGACCCTTGGCTGATAGATATCGAAAGCATTTTTGTTTTTGATGTCCGGTACCACCATGAGGGTAACGTGTCCCGGAGCCATGTAAGAGGTGTCGGAAGTATGGTTCAGGCATTTCACCTTGAATACGTCCGGGAATTCCTGTAGCACCAGGTGTTCGTAATCCCACTGGGTAACGGCGCGGTTCTTGTGTCTCAGCCGTTCGCTTACCCTCCGGTAATATTCCGGATCGGTTTCTTTGTATTTACCGTTGAAGGAATTGTAGGGCTGGCTTACCGATTTTACCTGGGGAACCCGGGTGATCAGTTTCGTAATGGTATTGGCGGTGAGGCCTGTATTCAGATGGGAGAGTTCATTTTCATGGTTTTCAAATTCTGCAAGGGCTGCCTGGGTGTAAATCCCCTGGATCTTGCATACCGCATCGTAGCTTCTCTTCGATTGGGCCCTGATCCAGACCAGCCCGTCGGTCAGTCTCGTATGGCTGGTGCTGAGGTCTTTCGGTATTCTGAACCTGACCATACCGGATTCCAGGAATTTGCGGGTTTCATTTTTCAGGATATCGTCCGATAAATCCATCCACGTGTTTCCTGAAAGAATGTGCCACCGGATGTATTCTTTTTCTTCAAAGGTATCCGCCAACGCATTTTCGCTTCCTTCCAGCATCTGGATCAGCAGGGAAACCGTCGTTTGCGGTGTGGCTTCAAGGCCGATGTATAATTCGCCTCCGGTTTCGTGAGCCGGCACCAGGCTCGTGGCTTCGGCTTCTTTTTCGTACTGCCCGAAAACGTCTTCATGGTATACCTGCATTCCTGCATTTTTTGAAGCCTGCCCTTCCTTATTCCTGCTCAGGTAAGAATAGGCGGTTTCGTAAGCGCTGTAATTCAGCTCGATATCTTCAGCAAACGGGATGTACGGTTCATTGGGGATCAGTTTGTTCTTTTCCGGATTGCTCGATAACGCCAGGGTATAAAGCTTAGGATACACATCCTGGAGGAACGATTGTTTCAGCGTCACGCGCAACGCCTCGGAAGTCCCCGGTTCGCCGCTGATGCTGCTGACGGAAAAACGGGTGCTGTAAAGGCCTTCCTCCGCTTTATCGAACAGCGTAATATCATGGGAAGCCGTATGCCAGTCTTCTTTGTCCAGCAGGGCAATGTCCGCTTTAAAATAAGCATCGGAACCTACGACCGAAGAGCTTTTCAGGCCCTCAAACTCTCTTACACTGAGGTTCTGGTTCGGCTGAATAACGTATGCGCTGTACAGGTCCTGCAGGGAATCCGGTGTGTTCTTCCAATTGATGGTAAGGTCTGCCTTCTGCCATTTTTTGGAGAACATTTCGGGGTATTTAATATAAAAATTAGAGCCTTTAACGGGTTGTGCCGTAAACGGATAATAAGGTTTCTCCGAGTTCAGGGTTCCGTTGTCATTTTCAATCTGTACGGATTTTATCCCTTTGACGTCCACCGATACTTCGATGTTCTTTATGGGCTTTTCCGAAAGGGCTTCATAAACGTCGTAGTATCTCTGTCCTTCGATCATAAATCTTACCACCGGAAGGCCGGTCCGGAAATTTTCCGCAAGCACCTTTTCATTATAGGGCACTACGGCAGGATCATCTTTTAATAAGGTGAAAGACAGCTCCAAACGTGTTCCATCATTTTTCAGACATTTCAAAACAAAACCCGACATCCATTCTTTTTCCCCGCTGCAAAGCACTTTAATGTTGCTTTCGATATCCTCATTGGAAAGGTCCTGAAGTTTCGCCGCCGAATTTTTATCAAAGGTGACGGCCACCATTACCGTTCTTTCGCCTTCTTTAAGGTCGAATAGAGAAGACGCTATGGAAAAGCCCAGCTTAGCATCCGGAAGTTCTTTGTAAATGGATTTGCCGGAAGCGGTCTCCTCCGAGTTATATCCGAACGGCCACCAGTAGCTGCTGTCTTCCGGCAGCTTTTCGCCAAGGCCGTCCGCCGTACCTGCTGACGGAGCCATTTTCAGCTCCCGTTTTTCAGCATCGTTCAGGAAGCTTTTGATTTCCATTACTTTTGCCTGATTGGCCACGAGCTCCTCCCCGGTTTTATAAATCCTTTTTTTCCCGTCGGCATCTTTATCGCCGTCCAGTAAAGTTCCGGCGGGAATCCTTTCCTGAAGGGCTTTTTTAGCCAGTTCGAAAATCACGTACACCTGGTCTGCCCTGGCGTCATTTTTCTCAATCTGCAGGATTTCATTGTAGTAAAAATCCAGGTGCCTTTTGGTGAGGTCATTAAATGCTTTTTTGGAGAAATCCAGCAGCTTCAGGAAGCAGACGAACAAGGTCAGGTGGGGCGTCAGGTTGCTGTCCTGCTCAAACCGGGAAATAAGATCTGTCACCTGCTTCTTCATCTGTTTGTATTCCACACTTTCCCTGCGCGGAACGGTGCGGCCATCATCACCCAGGAAAAAATTCTCCCAGTTCCCGTCCGGCGTTGCAGGATCATCTTTGTGAAAATAATTGACATGCCTGGCAAAATTATTAGCAAATAACAGCCAGTCGAACAGATCGAAATCGTGCAATTCTAGATTGCCGGGATCCAATTCTGCTAAAAAGCGCTGCATTTGTGATTTTCCTTCGCGGTAATGCGAAAATGTATCTGTTTTTTTCATTAGTTTATAGTTATATTTCGATGGTCAGATGCAATACTTCATGTCATGTTTGGTGGGGATACAACATGGCCAAAGACCTCCCGGCTTCATTTATATTTCGGTAGCTTCTCCTTTGTAGAAAGGGAAAACGATATTGCTTCTGGTATTGGTATTTCTTACTTCATAGTCAATTTTTATCAATATTTCCCCGTGAAGTTCCTCCTGGGCATCAATGTCGATATTCAGAATATTGATCCTGGGTTCATGATATAAAATGGCGCGCTCAACAATTCCTTTCATCTGGGTGATCAGGGTAAGGTCCAGCGGTTTGAAAAGCATTTCCTGCAGGTCGCATCCGTAATCCGGGAACATCACCCGTTCACCGGGACGGGTGGACAGCAGGATAATAAGGCTGTTGTTGATGTCTTCCACATCGGTGGTCATTTTCAGGATTCCTTCCGTCTCATTGAACTCGGGGGGAAAGCTCCAGCCTGTTCCTAAAAAATCTGTATTTATATTCATACGTTATTTGTTTTATTTGGTTAACATCCTTCCGGAACCCGGAGCTCTTAGCTGTGCCTCCGTTCTTTAGCAGATGTTTTGTATCGGGTTTCAGATGATCTGTAAATGGCGGTTTCCTGCTCAGGAAGATTTCTCTTTTATCCGCCTATTAAAACCGTTGCTTCCCCGGCGGTAATCACCCCTCCGTGAGCGGTGGAATCGCCCATGCGTGCGGCCGGTTTCCCGCCGATGAGGACGCTTGAAGATCCTGAGGCGATGGTGTCCGGCGGGCCGGTGCATACAGCCTTGTCGCCTACTCTTGCGGCAGGTTTTCCGCCGATGAGCACCGTGGGTTCCCCTGCCGGGATGACAGGCCCGCCCACATGCGGAACATTTCCCGTGACCATCGGGCAGGTATGCATATCTGTAATTCTTGCTGCCGGTTTCATGATGATTAATTGATTTTTACTTGTGATCCTTTTACTATAGTTACGGCTCCGGATTTAAGCTCCGAGCCTGAGTTTCCTTCTGCCTTAAACTGTGCGGAAGCTTTTACGCTGATATTGGCTCCTTCGATCTTTACGTCGCCCTTTGCTTTGATCTTGATGTCTTTCCCGCTTTCCATACTGATGCCGTCTTTGTTAAGCATCAGTTTGTTGGCATGCTCATCTTCAATGGTAACGGCATCTTCGTCTTCATTCAAAATCAGCTTTTTGCCTTTCGGGGTCTCGAGGGTGTAGGAGATCTTATCGTCATTGAAAATCATCTTCATTTCGCTCCGGGTGACGAATCCTTTTTCATGGTTGTCGTCGGAAGCGGTGATCGGAGCCGGTTTGGCACTGCTGTTCAGCATGCCGAGTACGACGGCGTCGTTGGGATCGTCATTGATGAACCCTATAATCACCTCATCGCCGATTTCCGGTCTGAAAAACGACCCCCTGTTTTCTCCCGCATCAAGGGTAGCCACCCTGGCCCAGATGCCTTCTTCTTCATTGTTGATGATCGGGATCTGTACCAGAATGCGGTCTTCGCCGTCAGGATCCGATTCCAGTTGGGAAACGACACCGATGTGCAGTCCGCTGATGGAAGGGATAATTCCTGAACCCGGCATTTCGCTGATATCGTAAGCTTCCGAAAACCAGGTCGGCGAAAGCCCGAACTGGGCATCTACCAGCCAGTTTCCGTCGGCAATCTCGTGGCGTACGCCGGTGACGTATATTTTCCCGTTGAACCGGTTTCCTACGCCCTGAAGGGTTAAGGTAACGCCGGGCAATACGGATGGGATTCCCTGGAATTTTACCCTTCCCCGTGTTTTGGCCAGCTGCTGGAAAGTTGCCTTGGCATCGCCCCATTCCTGGAGTTCGCTCTGGGTAAGGTTTCCGCCGTGCTTAAGCTGCAGGTCTTCTATTCCAAAAACTTTCGCCAGATCGCCCGATGAAAGGTTTCCGTTGAGGCTGATGGCCGGATCCCTGGCTTCTACCTCGGTAAGTTCCTGATCGGTGTAGCTCCAGGTTTTAGCGGTAATTTTACTGAACTGATCCCTGGCGTCGATCTCTCCGTCGAATTCATGCACGGAAGATCCGTAAACCACCGTTTCCACTTCTTTTTTACTGAAATCGGGTTTGGCAACTTTTACCGTTCCGTCTTCAACAAAGCAGAGTTTTCCGTTGGCCTGGGCCCGGGTGAGCATAAAATCCCAGTCGGAAGACCGGTACTGCACCAGTTCCTTGTGCGAATTTGAAGTCGCTTCAACCTCCGCTTTCAACCCGCTGTTGCCGATCAGTTCTTCCATGACCCCGCTGTCTTTGCTGTCGTAGAAGTATTTGCTTTTTCTTCCCAGCGTCATTTTTACGGCTTTATCCCGGCATTCTACGATCAGGTAAGAGGAACCGCTCCTCACTTTGATGTTGTGTTTTACGACAACCCCTTTGAAGATCGTCTCTTCCTCGGAATGGTATCCGGCCGTGATCTCGATTTCTTTTCCGGGAACCAGCAGGTCTTCATTGCTGAGCTTGAAATCCTGTTCCGGCGCGCTGCCGTCCAGAATGGTAATACGGGCATAGGGAATCCTGTTGATTTCTTTTTCCACGACAATATGGGTGATTCCATACCTGCCCGGTAATTCCGTACCTCCGGACATTACCTTAAAGGTGATCAGGTCCGGGTTTTTTGCTGTCTGTATGTATCCGCTGTTGTTCATGTTATGAAATTTTTTCTATGGGTGGAAAGTAGAGCTCGTCGCCGGGCACCAGCTGCCTGAAATTGATCAGATTGTTTGCTTTGGCCACTTCCAGGTAATATTTGGAATCGCCGTAAATCCTTTCGGTCATTAAGGGTAAGGTATCGCCGTCCTGTATAATTCTCTTGTGGGTAAGGTCCGGGGAACTTTTCTTCACTTTTTTTTCAGCGAGTTCTCTGCTCACCGAACCTCCGAAAGTTGCCTTTCCTATAGCTCTTAAAGGGGTTCCGTCATTTTTAAATAGTTTATAATCAATTGTAAATTCCTCAAGAATTCCTTTAAATTCAAATTTGCCCCAAATGACGATGACATTATGCGGCTTATGAATTGTACCGTCATATGATCCGGTTGCTTCGTAAAATTCATACAACTGATCGGTAACAGCCTTTTTTTCAAAAGATTTTCTCTTAATTGCGTTAATGAGCTTAATCCCGGTATTTTCTTCCGTTACTCCCGTCCCGTCAAACAAAAACTCCAATTGCAGAGACGGTGGTCCGGCTTTTGAGAATTTTTGTTCACCGTCAACGGCTCCTGTCGGTTGCTCTTTATTAAAATCATTTTTGCGGGTGAAGGTAAATCCTGTCGGATTAATCAAGGCTTTAAAAGCATTGGTGCTTATTGTTCTCCCATAGGTAGAATCCTGATACGTTCCTATAATTACTTTACTTACTGCTCCTGCCATTATCGTTCTTTTTTACGGTGTTCTATATTGACGGCCTGCGCTACACTTTCGGTAACCGCCCGCATGATCTGTGCTTCATCTACTGAAGCGGCACTTGAGGTTGCGGCGGCTTTTTCGTCCACATTTATTTTAATGTGAAGCTCTTTTATTTCTATTGGCATTTCGTTTTGTTTTTAATCGGCTTTTACTAAATAAATTATTCAAAGCCAATGATTTAACATATCTTCTTTTAAAAAATCCGGGCACACAAAGGGTGCTCAGCCCTGGCGGCAAGGCCAATCTGTCTGTTTTTATCAAAAAAATTCCGGTAAATTATTTTTGCTGAAACACGCTTTGCATGCCCGGATCTGATGTAGAAATTACAAGCCCAGGCTTGCCAGCGAAGAAGGGATGGTGAAATAACGGTATTTCAGCTCTATGGTTTCAACGGCCAGTTTGCTTTCTTCCGCATTGAATTCCGAGACTTCCCACCGTACGGGATAGGCCCCTACTACATTCCAGACCATTAACGGAGCCGTAGACTGCAGTCCTCCGGAAAGGGAGACGATCAGGTCCCTGGGTTCAAACTCGAAGTTCTCCATCGCATTCCTGCACCAGCTGATCAATCCTGAACTGACGAGCAATCCGCGTTTAAGAACTAAGTTAGGGTACTTGGGACGCAGAGGAAGCTGATGGACGAACCGGTTTTCGCCTCCTTCGGCATATTCTTCAGTGGCAATATCGGTCGATAATCCGGAGATGGACTGAAATCTGGAGTCAATACCCTCTGTGGTCGAGATCCCGTTAACGATAAAAGAGAAACTGGTGGGAGGATATAAAACAGCCATGATTAGTTATTTTCAATAGTTAAACCTTCGTGGGCAATTTCCAGCGTCTCAACCGCCACTTCATTCCCTTCCGCTTTAAGATCGGTCGACTGTAATTTTACAGGGAACGCATTCTTTACTTTCCAGGTTACGGCAGGTTCCCCGTTTTCATCAAGAAGAGAGATCGTAATGGATCTGCGCTCTACCGTATTTGCCTGCATGGTCTTGAACCAGGCATAAAATTCATTGTCCGATTTAAACGTCCCTCTTTTAAAGGTAATGTTGCTGAACTTCTGAAGACCGGTCATTTTGATCTTGCTGAAATCCGGGCTCGCTCCGTGCCGGTATTCGATAACATCGGTTTCGATATTTAAGCCCGACACTTCCTGAAATCCTACTTTGGTTCCGCCCCAGTCTACTTCAAAGGCAAACTTTACTAATGGATATGTACTCATTTTTTTTAATTTAATTTGGGTTGATTTTATTTAGTTTAAAGCTTAGGCTTCCTGCAGCTTGTGAGAGAAACGGACCACGATAAATTCTGCCGGACGCACCGCAGCCATCCCGACTTCGATGATCATTCTTCCTTCCAGGATATCCTGGGCAGACATGGTTTTGTTTAAGCCTACGCTTACATAATACGCTTCCTCAGGCTTGCTTCCTGCCAATGCTCCGTCTTTCCACTGTTCGTTAAGGAAATTCTCGATCATTGCCTGTACTTTTACCCAGGTGTTGGCCGTATTGGCTTCGAAGACGAAACGTTCGGTGGCTTTTTTCACGGATTCTTCCACCATGTTGAAGAAACGTCTTACCGACACATACCTCCACTCGTTGCTGTTGCCGTCCAGGGTTCTTGCGCCCCATACCATCGTGCCTTTACCGGTAAACGTTCTGATGGCATTGACGGATTTTCCGGAAGACGGGTCTACATTCAGGTTATCCAGATCATCAGGAGAAAGTTTCACCACCGGTTCTACCACATAGTTCAGCCCTACATTAGCCGGTGCCTTGAATACTCCGGAAGTACTGTCTACTTTGGCATAAACCCCTGCGATCGATGACGATGGTGCCATCACAACTCTTTTGGAGCCGATGGCATCTTTTGCCAGATTGTACAATGCAGATCTGTTCTTTTTTAACCATACCAGATTATTTTCACCGTTTGGTATTGCAACAGGGACAAGATCTCCGGAAGTATTTTTTTCTTTCAGGCTGGTAACGTTAACCTCTTTGTCCTCAAAGCTATAACTTAAAACCGTTTCCAGTTTCGGGTAATAGGCTGCGCCGTATTTCAGACGCTTCCCACTTGTTCCAGCTCCTAATTTATTTCTGAAATCCGCTACCGGATCAGAAGCACTTCCTGATACGTCCATAATAACAAACCGGTCCTTCATCATTTCTGCCTGATCCAAAGCATTGCCGTATACTGTACAGGCATCGGTGGTGCTTAAGGTTTCAGCATCCGGAAAAACGATCAGGGTAGGCTCGTCTTCTTTTTCCAGCGTAGCAAGACCCGCATTCAGTTCTTCAACTTTTACCGTATTGTTTATGACACTGTTGTTTGCACCTGCGCTTGTAAAAGTATTTGCCGATACAATATAACAGGGTCCGCCGCCATTGGCAAAATACATCTGCATGGCATAATACATTTTGAAAGAACTCATGGTTCCGCTTACCGCAACAGCACCGTCTTCAATGGCAAGCGAAAAAGTTTCGTTTTTTGCTTTTCCGAAAAGTGCCTCGTATTCCAGCATGGAAGTAATTCTGGACGGCTCGTTTTTCGGACCTTTTTCCGTGTATCCGATAAAAGCAGGAATAGCGGTTTCTACTTGTGCTACGGATGGTGGGAATTTTGTGGTTTCTTCCACATACACTCCCGGTGTTTTGTAATTCATTTGTTAAAAGTTTTTAAAATTAATTGGCATTATGTTCAATGGTTAAGCCTTCATGCGCCAGTTCCAGCGTTTCAATGGCAACCTCGTTTCCTTCCGCTTTAAGATCCGTCGACTGTAATTTTACAGGGAACGCATTCTTTACTTTCCAGGTTACGGCAGGGTCTCCGTTTTCGTCAAGAAGGGAGATCGTGATCGATCTGCGCTCTACCGTATTTGCCTGCATGGTCTTGAACCAGTCATAAAATTCATTATCTGCCTTGAATGTACCTCTTTTAAGCGTAATATTGCTGTATTTTTTCATGGAAGGCATTTTCATTTTGCTGAAATCCGGGCTGGCTCCGTGCCTGTATTCAATCACATCGGTTTCGATGTTGAGGCCCGACACTTCCTGGAATCCTACTTTGGTTCCGCCCCAGTCTACTTCAAAGGCAAACTTTACTAATGGATATGTACTCATTTTTTTTAATTTAATTTGGGTTGATTTAATTTTAGTTTAAAGCTTAAGCATCCTGCAGCTTATGGGAAAAACGAAGCACGATGAATTCTGCCGGACGCACCGCAGCCATCCCGACTTCAATGATCATCCTTCCTTCCAGAATATCCTGGGAAGACATGGTTTTATTCAGGCCTACGCTTACATAATACGCTTCCTCAGGCTTGCTTCCGGCAAGGGCACCGTCTCTCCACTGCTGGTTCAGGAAATTCTCAATCATCGTCTGTACACGCACCCAGGTATTGGCGGTGTTGGGCTCGAAAACGAAACGCTCGGTCGATTTCTTTACGGATTCTTCCACCATGTTGAAGAAACGTCTTACCGACACATATCTCCACTCGTTGCTGTTGCCGTCCAGGGTTCTTGCGCCCCATACCAGGGTTCCTTTTCCGGTGAAAGTCCTGATGGCATTGATGGATTTTCCGGCAGTGGCATCTACATTGAGACCGTCCTGCTTATCCTGGGAAATCTTTTCCGTCGGGGCCACCACATAGTTAAGCCCTACGTTTGCCGGTGCCTTGAATACTCCGGAAGTGCTGTCTACTTTGGCATAAACACCGGCCATTGCTGACGACGGCGCCATGACCACCTGCTTTGCAGCGATCGCATTTTTAGCCTGATTGTACAAATCCGAACTGGTGGATTTCAATGCGCTTAAGCTCGATATCCCGAAGGTTCCGGTAACCAGGACTTCAGCTTCATCGAATTCAAAGCTCAGAACTGTTTTTAAATTCGGGTAATAGGCGGCACCATATTTTAAACCGGATCCGGTTACTTTAGCTCTGAACTTCACCTCATCTCCCAAAACATCCATAATAACGAACCGGTCTTTCATCAACTCAGCCTGCATTAAAGCACTGTTATACAGTGAATAAACCTCACTGACAGAAGTATCGTTAACTCTGGAAGAAGCTGCCGCTTTAGCAACAGTAGCAGCAGTAGCTTTTTTTGCCGCCGTAGTTACATATTTATCAAAAACAGCCGCCGCCGTCTGAGCAGCCGTTTTTACCGTGGCCGCCGTAGCATTCGCAACAAGTGCGGCTGTTTTAGCAGCTGCAGCTACAGTCTGGGCCGCATTATAGGCCGCAATCTGCGAAGAAGTGCTGGTTCCGTTAACTGTATAGGTATTAGCCTTTGCAAGAGCTGCGTTACCGGCAGCGGCAGCATCGGCACCTGCAACAGCAGCAACTACCTGCTGAGCAGCAGCCTGAGCGTCGTCGGCTACCGTTTTATTGTTTACCGTTGCCGTTTCTAAAGCCGTGGCTGCCGCAACATCGTCAGCATCAGTAACCAGACTCTGAAGATCAGGAAAAACGATCAGCGTAGGTTCATCTTCTTTTTTAAGAAGCTCAAGGCCGTATGATAAAGTTTTCTCAGTTGTAGAAGTTCCTACAGCCACTGCATCGGTATAATTTCCTACCGAAACAATATAGCAGGGTCCGCCGCCGTTGGCAAAATACATCTGCATGGCGTAGTACATTTTATAATCGCCGGCATTGGTCTGGGTTACGGTAGCAACACCGTCAGTAAAATCGACTGCAAAGTTTTCCGGATTCGCTTTTCCGAAAAGATTTTCATACTCCAGCAGGGAAGCGATCCTCGACGGTTTCCGAGGCCCTTTTGCCGTATATCCGACAAAAGCAGGAATTGCCGTTTCAACTTGTGCTACGGAAGGCGGGAATTTGGTCTGCTCCTCCACATAGACTCCAGGGGTTTTGTAATTCATTTGTTAAAATTTAAAGTTAATATTAATTATTCCTCGGAGCGCACTCCGAATGGTTATCCTGAACGGATCTTTGTTTTTTTAAGATTGCGGTAACGGGTGGGAAAAATTCAGGACAACGAATTCTGCCGGACGCACCAATGCTGCCTTTACGGTAATGTTCATGGTTTTCGGCTGGGTTTTATCGCCTGCGGTCTCAACATGGTATGCTTCCTCCGGGGTGCTGCCTGCCAGGGCTCCGTCTTTCCACTGCTGGTTCAGGAAATTCTCCACCGTTGTCTTGGCGTGCAGCCAGGTAAGCGCAATATTGGGCTGGTCGATGTATTTTTTCAAAAACACCTCACTCAGTGCATACCGGATTATGTCATGATACCGGCGGACCTGGATGTACTTCCATGGATTATCCGTTCCATCTTCGTTTTTATCTTTTCCGGAGAGCGTTCTCGCGCCCCATACCAGGTTACCTTTTCCGCTGAACGTACGGATCGCATTGATGGATTTCCCGGTGGAATGGATGTTGAGGTCCGACTGATCCTGATCTGAAATTTTTTCCGTCGGGGCAGTCACATAATGAAGACCAACGTTTGCGGGCGCTTTCCACGGTCCCTTCATACGGTCTACCCTGGCGAACACTCCGGCGATGGCCGAAGACGGCGGCAGGATCACTTTTAAAGAATGCATGGCCTCTTTCACCCGGCTGTATAATCCGGAATGGGAGGATCGCAGGTCTTCAAGAAGAATGCCGTCTGCCTCCCCTTTCTCATCTTTAGCATTGAGAACGGCGGTTTTCAGCGCCTCAAATTCTCCGTCGAAAAGGGGTGTATTTTCATTAAAATCATAAATAACCCCATCATATAAGGCCCCTGAAAGATCTTTGGCATTATTGATGGTCGCTATTAAATCAAGTTTTACATCTGCTGTTTCCTTCACCTTTTCTGCAACCGCAATCGCCTGATCCATTAAACCGGCAAGTACAAAGGCGTTCTCAGATCCGCTTGAGATTTCATCGGCTGCCAGAATTTTCAGCCGTTCAATGGCGGCAATCTCTTCCGCGTAAAAAGCGGCACTGCTCTGTCCGGTTGGCTGTAAACCGGTATGGGTTATCGGCGTCTGGGTTTCATCAAAAGTATAGTTCAGCACGGTTTCCAGATGAGGGAAGTAAGCGGCTGCGCGGCTGGTTGTATTGATTTTATCTCTGAATTGCTCAACCGTATTTAGGGTATTAGATTTTGTAGCAGAATTTCCGTAGTAGGTATCCAGCAGGGCAAACCGGTTTCGGGTTTCACTCTCCGTTTTAGCGATTGCCCGGTTGTAAAGTGCGTAAAAATCATCCTGAACCGCCAGCGAAACCGCATCCGGGAAAACCAGCAGAAGCGGCTGTTCTATGGTATCAGTTCTATCCAGCCCGGTTTCCAGAGCAGATTTCTGTACGCCTGAAGAAGCAGCACTATAGGTTCCTGCTGACACAATATAGCACGGACCGCCGCCGTTGGCGAAATACAGCTGAAGTGAATAGTACATCAGAAAGTTTACCTGCGGTGCGACAAGAGCCACACCTTCTGCCGTATCTTTCAGGCGGATACTTTCTTTTTTGGCTTTTCCGAAGTATTGTTCGTATTCTAAAAGGGAACTGATTTTGAAGAGTTCCGTATAATCGGCAGGCTGCAGCTCGGTATATCCGATGAAGGCCGGTACTGCTGATTCCGGTAACGAAACCGAATAGGGCAGCCCCGCGTTTTCCTGAATGGAAACGCCCGGAGTAGTTGGATTTGGCATGTTTTAAATTTAAATTAAAGGTTATTCGTTTTTATCTTCAGGGCTGATCAACCGCGATGCTTTTGATATCCACCTGATCGATTAAGGCAACATCCACAGGGCCTGCCCCTTCAATTTTGATGACACTTATTTTGTACAGGACCGAAGGCATTACTTTTCCGCCCAACAGTCCCCAGACATAGCTCAGCTGCTCAAAAGGAACCGAATGCATTTCGGTTCTGAAACTGAAATCTTGAGTACGGTCAGCACTTAGATCTACGTACTTCAATATATTATTGGCCTGGATAACTTCAATCACTTTTGAAATACTTGCCAAAGACTTGTCATAAGAACTTCTGTTGGCAGAGATCACTACATACAGGTTGATGTAGGCAGGATCTCTCATTTCATATTTAAGTGCGGTTTCACCGGCCATGATCTTATTGTATCTCGGGGCATTCTTCAGGGTAGGTTCTTCCTGAACATTCAATAAGGTAATGATTACTTTATCATTCAGTCCAGAAGCACCGTCATCATGCCTGGCAACGTCTGCCACAACAACACTGTCTCCGATAATGCCTTCATTATTCAGCTTGTCCTTTAGAACGTTCAATACTTTGCTTATCATAATTTTGTTCTTTCGTATTATGATGCAAACATACAATTCCGGTTCGTCAAAAGACAAATATTTCAGGGTCCCAAACCTGTCTTTGCAGTAGATGGAATTTTTATTTTCAATTAAAAAAGAACGAAAAAAAGATATTAAACAACTGATAATCAAAATATTATTTTACAATACAGAAACAGTAAAAATAAATAAAATGCTCCCGATATGGGGATATAATAAATTCCGACAGGCTGATCAGAGGTCATTTTTCAGTTCCCCGGAGCCGGAGCTATGGAACTTCCGGCATCCGGCATCCTTCTTCCAGCTTATAACCTGATTTCCATTTCGGGTTCACGTCAGATTTATGACAGCCGGTTCAGACAGGATTTACGTTTCTCTTCACTGCAAAGACTGAACGGAGGGGCCGTATCATTCGTCAAACGGATTTTCTTCTTTTAATTTTGACCCATCAATTTAAAACCTAATCCAATGAATATTAAGAAACTTTTCGGCCAGCGTAATGAGATCATCGGCGGCCATTTCAACGAACTTCGCTCAAAACTGGGACTGGCGGATCAAAACGAAGAATATGTCTATGCCGTAAGAGAGGAAATCTGCAATGCCTGCCCTCTGAAAAACGGCAACAACTGCGATACCCAGAAATGGATCAACCCGCAGACCATGGAAGTGGTACATTCCCCGAAAGAAGGCTTTATCCGGGGTTGCGGATGCAGGCTGAGTGCCAAGCAGAAGTCGAAAGCCAGCCTCTGCCCTGCCGGATTCTGGGGCGGGGAATTCAACTAAGACAAAACATCCGGCAAGCGCAGCATTGTTTAATCTAACCTCCTTTACGTGAATCAGGACTCTATCATTCAGAAAGTTTTTGTTGAAATTACCGTCGGCAACAAAGAAAAGGCATACCGCATCAAAGACGATATCAGCAGCTTTTTATCTATTGACGTTTTTCCGGAAATCGAAAAGTACATTAATGCCCTGGAGCGCAAATTCCCGGGCCGGACACTGCAGATCCCCAGGCTGGAGCTGAATCTGGATGTAAAAAACAGTGCCTTGAATACAGAGCTGAAAAATACCGTCATTCAGCATTTTCAGGAAGAGCTGTCGGAAATTGCCGGGCCGGTATTGGGTGCGGAGCAGGAAACGGAAAACAGCACCGAAGCCCATCTTGTCGGAAGTACGGAAAAAATGATACGTACCTTTATCTACTTTCTGGAACACGGGTCAATGCCCTGGTGGAATCCAGGTAAAGCAACGGACATCCTGGAACCTTCGGTATTCGAAACCCTGATTTCAGCCGACCGTTTTCCGCAGATCATGAAATCTGTGTTACCGAAGCAAGAAGTACAGGACCGGCTCATTCTTCAGCTTCCGGATGTTCAGCTTGCCCAGCTGTGCCGGATGATGCTAAAAGATAAGCATCAGGAGTTCATTCCGGGGAATGAAGTAATCCGGTCTGTTTCAAGACGCACACTACCCGACCGGATGCTGGTCTGGCGCCTGATCCTGAATGCGGTATCAGCATGTACAGATTCGCCAAACAATCACTTTCAGGAATACATCGTACGGCAGATTTTAAAAATAAGTACAACAGGAACACTACAGGCAGAAACCATCCGGAAAAAGCTGAAGACCATTGTGAATGTATTTCCTTTTATGAAAGAACAGGAGATTGAAAGAAAGATTTCAGAAAGCCTGAAAACCACCCGGCCGGACTTTCCGGCAAATGAAGAATCCCGTTCAGAAGCACTTCGTCGGAAAGAGCAGTCCGTACCGGAAGAAGCAGTATCCGGGGAAAACCGACCTGAAGAAGCCATCCCCGATGAAGGCCAGTATGTAGCGCATGCCGGACTTATCCTGATCCACCCGTTCATCAGAACCTTTTTTGAGCATTGCGGACTTCTGGACCCGAAAACCCGGCAGCTTCTCGATCCCGAACTGGGTGCCCATCTGCTTCACTACATTGCCACCGGAAAGACAAACGCCCCCGAATACGATATGGTTTTTGAGAAATTCCTGTGCAATATTCCGGCGCAACAGCCCATCAGCCGGCACATCAAACTGTCGCGCAAGCACAAAGCCCAGGCTAAAAACGTCATCGAAAGCGTCCGGCACAACTGGAGCCCGATGAAAAATTCATCCGCCGCCTTGCTGCAGAACGAGTTTTTCCGGCGTCCGGGCAAACTGATGGTCACCGACTACGATTATACCCTCACCGTAGAGCGTAAAACCCAGGATATCCTGCTGGACAAGCTGGCCTGGGGCATCGGCCTGGTAAAACTGCCGTGGAAGGAAAAATTTATGTATGTGAACTGGTAAGTGAGTTTAAGCTGGAAGAGGGAAGCGGGATGCCGGAAGTCTCTCCTGTCAAAAAATATAATGAAAGGTCATGATAATCAAACTGAATCTTTTGTCATTCTATCTGAGAATGGTCTTGTTTAAAATCCTGACTGTATCAGCCTTGCTTTTATTTTTTAATTACGTAAATACCTGAATATGATATAAATATAGCCGAATTCACATTAAGATGTATGGATATCAAAATAATTTTTTTTATATCAGGCCAATAAAAATTCCATTAAAACTCCCAATCGCTCTATTCTTTAAAATAAAGCAAAGCTGATTTAACAAACTGGATATAAAAACAGTCATTTTTCCGAAAAAAAATAAACCTGAAAACCAAAACACGAGAACAAAGCCGGAAGCGGCCCGGCATTACCGATTAACTAACGGCCGGGCATTGCTTCAGGTGATTTAACCTAAAAACCACTTTAACCGGTCCGGTCCTTCCTGATCATCCGGTTAGCATGTAAAGCACGGCGATATCGGCAGTGCTTTATATTACTTTAAAAACAAATTTCAAATAAAAACACCAACTCCATGAAAGCAGCACAACCTTTAGATAAAGGCAGCAGCAATCCTCACGGCCCGGGTAAAAAGCAAAAGCCCGAAAAGCCGGTAGTTGTCCCCCTGCCGGTAACCGAAGTTGCCAATTTACAAACCCAGAAACCGGAAGGTACCACCATGACAGCCGGAGAAGCCAGCCCCTCTTCCAACAGGACGGGCCTGAACGGAACCATCGCCCCGGTCCACGGTTCAAAGACCATTTACGACCAGGGTGCCGAAATCCGGTACGGTAAGTTTCAGGAAAGCTTCGCGGAAACCGGAGACCTCAACCACCCCGAGACCCAAAAGCTGGAGAAAAGCTATATCTCCACCTTAAGCATCAGCCAGATCCAGGATTACCACAACCTGAAAAACGGCACTTACCTGCCGAAGACCCTGGAGGAGCAGGCGGCGGCTTACCAGGAAAACAAGATACAGAAGGAAGCTCAGCAGAAAGCAAAACCGGCCGGTTCCGGCAATGCGGATGATGCGCTGACCGACCTGTCACATGCTCCTGCTACGGAGCTGGCGGCTCATTTCAATGCCGTACGGGAAAACAGCGCCGGGCTTTTCAATACCAAAGCTGAAAAAGCGGCGCACGGGCTTCCTAAAGTGAATGCAAAATCCGGCAGTGCCTTTACCGGATCCAAACCGAAGCGTAAAGCGAGTCCGGCCAAGAAAACAGTGAAGCCCGGTAAAAAAACCATTCAGCCGGTTGCCCGAAAGCCTGAATCGAAAGAGATTTCTTTTACCCAAAGCGAGCCTCTGAAAAAGACCAGCTATTCTTTTAACGCAGGAGGTAAAACCGGAGGCCTGGAAAAACAGGCTCAGAATCAACTGGACCATATCAAACTGGATACTTCAGCCATTCCGACGGCCATGCAGCAGGATACCCGGGTACACCTGACGGGAGAAGCCGATACGCAGCACCTTTCTGCCGAACAGCAGGAAGCGGCTCATGATATGGGCATCCAAAAGAATCATGCGGAAAATGATATCCATAAAGACTATGGCGAAAACGACATCATTAAAAAGCCAAAAGATGAAATCCTTAAACCTTCGCGGAAAATAAATACCAAATCCGTTAAAAATCAGCCTCTTGAAACACTCAGGTTAGAAGGTATTGACGAAGCCGGAATCAACGCTCAGTTTGCCCCGGTCATCCGGACAAAAATCGGCGCAGAAAATGAAAAATACAAGACTGCCGAACTGGAACATGACCAAAAGGTGCTGGAACAGGAAAAAACAGCGGAAACGCAGATCGGAGCCGAAAAGGACCGGTCGCATGAGAAGCAGCTGAAAACCGTAAAAGATGCCCGGTCGGACGTCCACGGCTCCAGGGTTGAGTGGCAGCAGGCACTGGATAAAACAGAAGCCGATTTTGCCGGAAAATCCGGCGACCACGCCAAAGCCACGCTGGGGCATATCAAAACGGAAAAAAGCAGAGGCGAAACCACAGCCCAAAGCCATGTTGATAAGGCCAATGAAGAGGCGCGCAAAAAGAAAGAAGCCGCCCAGGCCGAAGCCCGGCAGAAAAAAGCGGAACAGCAGAAAGCCAGCGGCGGGTTCTTCGGCTGGGTGGCCGATAAGGCTTCGGCCTTCATCAATGCCCTGAAAGATGCGCTGAATTATATTTTCACCAAGCTCAGGGATGCCGTTAAAGCTATTTTCGAAGCGGCCAAAACACTGGTGCTGGCAGCCCTGGAACTGGCGCGGAAAGCCATTGTCAGCCTGATCAAAGCATTTGCCTCCGTCATCAAAGGCTTTCTGGATATTGCCCTGGCCGCATTCCCGGGTATCAGGGACCGCCTGAAAGCCCGGATAGATAAATATGTGGCTGTTGCAGAAAAACTCGTCAACCAGGCCTTTGAAGTCTTCAAAAAAGCGGTGGTGGCGGTGATTGATTTCCTGGCTGACGTTGTAGATAATTTATTAGCCTCATTACAGGCGGTGTACAACCTGATCCTGGATGCCGTTAACTTTATTGTGGCGGGGATTATAAAGATTATGAAGGGCTTAGCAAACTTAACTGCTTCCGCGATGCTAATGCCGGACAACTTTATGGGACAAATCTCCGAAGAATTTCTGGGAATGGATATCACACAGCCGCTGCCGTTTGAGAAAACAGCTATGGCTGAAGCGACAGGAACGGATCCGGATCTGGCGTATGCTGATCTGTTGGGAAGAAGCTCTTACGACGAAAGTGACTTCCATGTGGATCCTGTAACCGATGATATGGAACTGAGCCCGGAACTTCTGGCCCAATTACAGGACAGCAACGATGAAATTAATTTCGGAGCCAATGAGAATACCATCCATAGCTTTAAGCAATCTGCTGTTGGACCGGAAGAACCAGAAAGCAGAGGCGATGTGGCAGAAAACCAAAGTATCCCTGCTGATCCGTACGCTCAGGCCGATTGGTTCATTAATTACCAGAACAGCCAGTCACCACCAGGTACAGATACCTCCAGTGCTTCCGGTAAGCAGCCGGCAACATCAGCTTCAATGCCTGAAGATATGAAACTGGTCGGGCCGTGGACTCCAGGAGTCCGTTTGTATTACCTCAAGGAGCAGATGTGGTCGGGAATAAAGAAAAACTGGGAAGAAAATAAATGGAAATATATTGGTATCGGAGCCGCAATTGTTCTAGGTATAACTGCCTTGGCAATCCTTACCGCAGGAGCCATTTTTGCGCTGATCCCGCCTGCGCTTGAGATTTTCGCGGCTATCATGATGGCACAGGCTGTCGCAAAAGCCAGTGGCTTCTTCAAGACCTTTATGACTGATGGCTGGCTGGGAAAAACAGCCATAGCTGGAAAAGCGTTAGCGCGGGCAATCGGGATTATTTTAGTTGAATTACTTTTCATACTTTTATTCGACTCCGCTGCATTGTTTAAAGTCTTAAAGACAGCAGCGAAAAGCGGTGTTAAAGGAGTCTTCAATTTAGCCAAAACAGGTGTGAAGAGTACGCTGAAAGCAGGCAAGAATGCATTGGTCGCTACAGGAAAAGGGTTTGTAAAACAGGCCGGTAAAGCGAAGTTTTTTGTTCAGGGCATAGGCAAGGGAATTGCCAAAGGTGCTAAAAACTTAGACGAATTAGGCGAAAACTTAGCGAAACGGTTTAAATTTAAAGGGTTTAAAATTGTTGTCAAAGGATTTAAATTTTATCTTTACGGAAGTGTTAATCCTTGGGTTTTACTGGCTACAGGAGAAGTTAAAGAAGTAAAAGAAGTAATCAATAAAGGAGGTAAAAAAGTAGGGCAAGAAGGAAAGTTTATTACTAAAGAAGGACAAGAGATTGAAGGAATCCTTATAGGGATAGGAAGAGGAACAAATAAATCAAAATTTGTAAAAGCTATAGAAGATGGAACTCAAGATGCAGATGAATTCTTGAAGTTAGCCGATGATTCCGCTAGACAACAACTTATAAGAGGTGTAGATAGTTTTAATTATGAAGAAGCCCTCAAGCTATATGGACAAAAAGTTGCCGATATAATTAAAAATCGAAGCAGTATTGCTAAAAACGCAGGAAAACATTTGGCTAAAGAATTTGAGCAGGCGCATCATTTAATCCCTATTGAGTTAATACAGAAATCTAAACTTGTCAGAAAAGCAATAGAAGGTGGCTTTGAGTTTAATGGGAAAATAAATGCGAAATGGTTAAAGCAATTTAGCAGTAAATTTGAACATTTAAAAGATGGAGTTCATGCAAGTCATCCTAATTATACCAAAGGGGTTGAAAAAATGTTAGATGATATCTTAGTAGGATTAGGAAAAAACGTTGATGAAATATCAGAAAATGAAGCGAAAGCTATTATGGATAATATTGCTAAAAAATTAGCCAAGAAAATAGAAGAAAACCCAACAACAAAAATTAATGACTTATTCAATTGAAAACAATATTAATATGATTAAATTTTTTGAAATTACTTATAGTGTTGACGAAAAAATCATGGGATCTGAATCTCAGATTAATGATTTTTTTGATAGATCAAACTTTACCAAACAAGTTATCGACCTATATCAAGATAACAGGAAAAATACTTTTATTAATGACCAAATTATAAATCTTCACAATTTTAGTTTAGATAAAAAATCTAAAAAAACAGATATATTGAGTAGTGATTATTTAAAACTTGATGGCTTTTTCATTAGCGAAAAATTTAAGGAAGTAATTGAAAATGCAATAGCACATAGATTTAGAGTTTTAGATACAACCTTATATAAAAAAGGCGAAAAAATTGATAACTACTTTTTTTTAAACATAATTAATACAGATAGCATAGATTACAAAAAAAGTTCATTTAGAGTTGATGCTTCGCCTGTTAAGTGGCGTGATGGAGGTAAAGAAATTGAAATTAATAATGAGGACGATTTATTTTCAAAGAATTGGGAAGTAATTATGGATGATCCTACGATGAAAATACTTCCAAAGAAAGCTATTCTTAAAGAATATGTTGATATAATTAAATTGGCCAATTCAAATTCTATTTACTTTTCAGAACATCTCAAGCAAAAAATAGAAGAAAAAAAACTGACTGGTGTCATATTTGAAGAGACAGATATAGAATTTTATTTAGATTTATAAAATTACACTTATTTTTTTAGCCGAAACTTTAAAAAGTTTCGGTTTTTTATTTAAGCTTAGTCAAAGGATTTAAATTTTATCTTTACGGAAGTGTTAATCCTTGGGTTTTACTGGCTACAGGAGAAGTTAAAGAAGTAATTAATAAAGGAGGTAAAAAAGTAGGGCAAGAAGGAAAGTTTATTACTAAAGAAGGACAAGAGATTGAAGGAATCCTTATAGGGATAGGAAGAGGAACAAATAAATCAAAATTTGTAAAAGCTATAGAAGATGGAACTCAAGATGCAGATGAATTCTTGAAGTTAGCCGATGATTCCACTAGACAACAACTTATAAAAGGTGTAGATAGCTTTAATTATGAAGAAGCTGATGATGCAGTCGAAAAAGAAATGATTTAAAAGAAATAGATGAAAATATATTGAAATGATTAAAGATTTTTCTCAAGAATCCCAAAAACAATTAGATAGAAAAAGCTCTGTTCGGATTATATCAGAAAATGCACTAACAAATAAAGAAATAATATTTTAGATATGAGCTTACAAATATATAGTTTGTTTAAATATCCTTTTAATATTGAGAAATACTATTGGAAATTGACAAAAAGTCATTATAGTGTTCTTTTTATTGAAATTAAGGGTCACTTACATAGCGATAAAATAAACTTACTATTGTTCTTTTTAAAAGAAGAATTACAATCTCTATATGATGGCAGTTATTATATTATTGATTTGTTGGAACTAAGTTTGGATGAAAATTATATCTTAGATTTAAATGATGTTTCATTTGATAAATATATTTTTATTGGAGATGTTGTTAATGTCAAAGCTAAGCATATTTTTAATGATACGATAGAAAGCATTAATTATTGCTCATCTTTAATGAAGAACAGATATTTTGACGGAAAAATAAGAATATACGATTGTAAAAATAACCTTCCTAAGATTTTTGAATATAAGGATTATACATATTCAATAAACTTTGAAATAAAATACGATGATAGAATTCAGTTGGGGTATTTCAAATTAATAGGAATATACCCTATCCCTTCTAAAAATCTTGATGATGATATCCTGGAAGCAAAAAGGTTTTATTTTACTCTAAATAAATTTTTAAAATTTTCAGAGGTAAAACATGTTATCATTGACATTACAGATTTTAAATATCAATATTTAGATAAGTACTTGCAGGATTTTATGCCAAGTTATCGAGATTTTGATAGTAATCCAGCTAAAGTAAGCTATATAATCAATGAGGATACAGATACTACCTATGGTTTTATAAAAAATTCTAAACTGTTTTTTAGCTTAGATGAAGCATTAGAAACTTTGAAAATAGAATGAAAAAAATTTTATATAAATGAATATAAAAGATTGATGCTTATCGAAATTAATCTCTTTTAAAGTTTACTAAAGCGAATAATCTAGAAAAATTTACAATTAAAGAATTTGATATAACAAAATAAAACATGGAAAAAATTGATTTGCACAAAATAGATGCACCTGAGGTTATTAACTGGAATTTTGTAAGAAGACAGAAGCGTTATCCAGATAATTTAAAAGATGCAAAAAAAAATTTTAGTTTTTTGTTTTATGTTTATAGAGACTTTTCAGAATTTTTACAAATGTCTGTTGTAGAAAAACCAGAAGTATCTCAGCAAAAGTACTGGTTTACTTATGGACTTAACTGTATTAGCGAGTTTTGTCGTTTGGCCCATTTCTCAGGCGAAGTAAAAGAAGCGCAAATAGATGAAAGTGGTGTTTTCTCTATTAAAGTAGAAGAAACCAACCAACACATTAATATTTTGAAAGCACTTTCTATGGCAACCATTGCGAGAGATGAAGAAAAGCAAAAAATTATCGCCGATAGTCCACTTTACTTATGGGAAATGAAAGAGGAAAATCATAATAATGGTAATTTTGTAACATGTTTTTTATTATTAATGAAAGAATATTATTCAAATAAAACCTTTAATGAAGAGCTTTTTGAAAAATCACAACAATATGTAATACTAAATAAATCTGAAATAGGACCAGATATCAAACAAAAATTCTGGATTTATTACATGGATGAATTTTTAATAGCTTTTAAATCTTTAATTGATAATAACGAAGCAGAGTTTAACCAGAATTTGATTAAAGCCATTAAGGCACACAAAGAAGTCTGGAGCCAAACAAAAGCTTTAAATCGTGGTGGAACTCCACTATGCAGAGAAAATGAAGGATTTTTATCATGGGGTTGCACATCTTTGGCGGCTATGGCCTATGATAAAGGCTGGAAGATTGAAGTTGAAGCAGATTATATCCCAGTCTTTATGGTTGATGGCAGCATAAATAAGTAAATATTATTTTTATTTCAATAATAAGCATCTCGTGATCGGGATGCTTTTATCTTTGAACACAGATCAGTTAAAATTTTAACTAAATTCGGGCTCAGAAAAATATGGATTGAGAAACATACCCAATTTACAGAGCTTTGGTGTATTAATTAAAAGAAGGATAATAATCATATGAATTTTTACATGGGATTATCAGACTTAATAAATCATAATAATAGTAAAAGGCTACCCAAAATAAGGCAGCCTCCTATCCTATTCTTTCACCTCTGTATCCAAGATCGGCAGAAATAAAAAATTATTGGTTTCCTTTGGTTTTTTTAAACCACTCTGCGTATGCATCTACGGCTGATTTCAGGAATTTTTTATGGTCTTCGCTTTTAATTTGTCCGTTATCGTCAAACCATTCGGCGACGTTGGCAATGTAGACTTCCGGCTGCTGCATGGTGGGGAGATTGAGGAATACAAAACACTGTCTCAGGTGATGATTGGCCCCGAAAGCGGAAATGGCTCCCGGCGAACTGCTGAAAACGGCTGCCGGTTTATTGTTCCATACACTTCCGCCTGCGGGCCTGGACCCTACGTCGATAGCATTCTTCAGGACGCCCGGGATGGAACGGTTGTATTCCGGGGTAATGAAAATGAAACCTTCGATGTCTTTCAGTCTGGTTCTGAATTCCGTGTACGATTCCGGTACTTCATTGAAATCGTCGAAATCCTGGTTGTAAATGGGGAGGTTGTCGATAGAAAGGATTTCAAATTCTAATCCTTCCGGTTGTAAATCAACGACGGCCTGAGCCAGTTTTTTAGAGAATGAAGCCTTACGCAGACTTCCGGCAATAATTCCGATTCGGTTGCTCATAATAGGTAAGTTTAAGTTTACGCTTTCAAGAACCAAGCCAGAAAAAGTCTGCTCAATTAACGTAAACCGAAGAAGAACCTGGATTAATTGGCTGGAAGAGGAATGCAGGATACCGGAAGTTTCTTAGGTCAGAAATACGATCAAAGTTTTTGAGGATCAAATGGATTACATTTTGAACATCAGCTAAACCTCATCTTCCCAGATCACATGCACAATTTTCCACGTGCCCTGCTCTTTCATCAGCTGGAACATCTTATGGCCGGATGCCTCAAACCAATTCCCGTTCAGCAGGCCTTTTTTACTGTACTTCGAGTAGCGTTGGGCAATGGTTCCCGCGATCCTGGTTTCCTCGCAGGTTTCCCACTCGCTGAATTCCGTGAGCGTCCCGTCAGTCAGGATTTTTTTTCGGGGACCGATAAATGATTCCAGATCATAAACTTCTGTACCGTCCGATGATTTTTTAATGATACTTGCCGATGGCGAACAGATTTCATTGATCATTTTAAATACAGGCTGACGAAAGGCGTTTGAGAATATATTGTAAAAATCATGAATACACTTTCCGATCAGGAGATGATCCTGATCCAGCGAATACTGCAGGAGCATTTTACCATCCGCTTCGATTTCCCCGTCGCAGCTGAATTTCAGCCTTTCCAACAGATTGACGGAACGTCCGTTTCCGCGGGTGGTAATGGCCAGGATCTTATCATGCTGCAAAACTTCCGGTGCGGAATACAGCACTGCCCGGGTCGCTTCAAAAGCAAAGCCATGACCGGCACCATCAGGCAGAAAAGCAAAACCGATATCCGGGTATTCCAGATCATCCCTTTTGATCCAGGTGATAATACCGATCGGCTTCTTTCCGTTCCTGAGGCCAACTTTCCAATAGCTGATCTGAGGATTTTCATTAATTTTCAGGATATAGGCCTTCGCATCATCTTCCGTCCGGATATTCCGGTCTCCGATAAACTGCAGCCAGCCGGGAGCATTCAGAAGTTCAAGAATAAAGGAATCATCATTGCCGGTTAATGGGCTTAATTCAAGCCTGTTGCTGAAGATATTCATATGATCCTGTTTTTATTGTAATGAAATAAAGGATTCGATTTATGGTTAAAGGCCGGCAATTCATCATCAATACAAAGCCGGCCGGAAGATTGATTGAAGATAAATTAAAATATATTTTCCGGAAAACGGCCCCACCTGTCTAAGATAGGCCCTCCCTTTAATAATCTTCTCAGTATTGACAGCCTGCTAAAAGTGATAAAGAAAAATCACATCTCCCGTGTAAGCCGGTTTGGGTTGGTCCTGAATGAGAAGCTTGGCTTCTACGACAACCTTTACCGTTCCCTTCAGGTCGTTGACGGATTTTATCGTGGCCTGCAGGCAGACTTTGTCGTTTACCTTCACCGGAACACCGAACCTGAAGTTTTCGATCCCGTAATTGATTTCCATTTTCACATTCCGTACCTCGGCAATCTGTTTCCAAAGGTAAGGAATCAGGGACAGCGTCAGGTAACCGTGTGCGATCGTCGACTGGTAAGGCCCCTCCTCTCCTGCTCTTTTTTCGTCCACATGAATCCACTGATGATCCAGCGTGGCATCCGCAAAACGGTTGATCTGCTGCTGATCGATGGTATGCCATGATGAGGTTCCGGCCATCGTACCCTCCAGCTTTTTGTACTCCTCAAAATTATTGATAATTACCATTTTATTTTTTGACGAATTTATCATTATTATTAAACATGACCATCATTTTATTGCCGGGATCATAAAAAAACCTCCCGCATAAAGCAGGAGGCCGGTAGACATAACAAAATAACAAGCAATTGCTTACTTCCTATTCTTCCTGACAATAAGGTTGGTCAACTGAATTATATGAATTTAGTTTATATTGCCGGGAACGTTATGTACGTTTTTGCGGTAAAGCCGGATTATGCCGGTTTTACGTTGATGGCACTTAAGCCTCTTTCGCCTTTCTGTATATCAAAGACCACCTGATCGTTTTCTCTGATCGAGTGGGTATTCAGTCCTGAAGAATGTACAAAAATGTCTTTGCTTCCGTCTGCCGGAGCAATGAATCCGAAACCTTTTGCTTCGTTAAAAAATTTTACGGTGCCTTGTTGCATAGTAATGATTATTAAAAAATTAAGTATGGTAGCCATCTCTACACTTTAGAGATCACTTATATTATTCTGATTGGTGTATGGTCTTTAGGAAACGTACCGCCTGGCTTCTTCTTCCTGATGATCATAGACTGCCGCGTCCTCCAACGGTTTTCTGAGAACAGCTTCTGCGAATTTTCCGCCTTTATCAGTCATCATCGTAGAAAAGAACAGCGTCTGCCTTTTATTCGGAAGCAGTTTCAGGATGCTTTTCACATCATCTGCACTTCCTGTTTCCAGCATCCGGTCGGCTTTGTCCAGCACCAGGATTTCAATTTTGGAAAGATCAACGGATTGTTGTAAGGCCAGTTCCAGCAGCCTTTCAGGAGTCGCCACCAGCAGATCCACCCTTTTCCTTAAAGCAGACAGCTGTCCGCCGGCCGAAAAACCGTCGAAAATGCAAAGCTGCGAAAGCGGAAGGTATTTGCTGTAGATCCTCATTTTATCTTCAACCTGCATCACCTCTTCCTTGGCCGGGCACAGGATCAGAACCCTGATTTTCGCATGCTCCCGGGTATTTTTCTGCAGCAGCTGAAGGATCGGCATCACGAAAGCCGCAGTTTTACCCGATCCCGCCTCAGAACAGGCAATGACATCACGCCCTTCCAGTATATGCGGTACCGTAAAGCACTGTAATCCGTTAGGTCTTGAATAGCCTGCTTCCGTAACGGCACGGATGATGGGATTGATTAAATGTAAGTTTTTAAAACTGATCATGATCGTCCGGTTGCCCGGCATTTGGTAGGCAGATCCGTTTCCGGAATCTGAATCGTATGGTGATAAACCGGATACTTTATCCGTTACCCTTTTACTTTGCTTAACTTTTCAACAGTCTCTTTTACTTAACAATAAAAACTCATGAATGCCTGCAATGACGTAGCATCTCTTAAATAAAAAGGATTTTCACATCACCATCTATTATCGAGGTCAGATTAATAATCGGGCAGCTGAAAAAGCAAAACTGAATGATCGAAATGTAATTTAAATTTAATCAGTACAGCGAAGGCAGGAACCTGTTTTATGAATACCTGACAAATGTACATAAAAAAAAACCGGAAAACACAAATATAATTAGCTGGTTTTCAAAATTTTATTCGTAGCTTACGCACACAAACCAAATGATCCGCGGGCTGCGGATCATTTCAAAATTCACTCGTATGCCAACGTATGCTCCCGCGCCGCACACCCGGCCTCAACCGGCAGAAACCCCCTCTTCCCAACAGATACGGATTGCTTATTTCATCATGATCCATCACAAACCCAATGTTTTTAAAGCCATGTTTGAGAAGATCTATACCAGTGACCAGTTTTACCTGATCCACATCGACCGGAAGGCCAAGGCAAAATTTACGGAAGAGATCCAGCTGTTCCTCCTCCGGTTCCCCAATGTCTATCTTCTGGAAAGCATGAATATTGTCCCGGGAGGGTTCAACGTGATCCAGGCAGAGCTCAATGCCATGGAATACCTGTTGAACGTAAGCCACGATTGGGATTATTTCATTAATCTGAGCGGTGAAGATTACCCGCTACGGTCGCAGAGCATCATCCGGCAGTTTCTGAAGGCCAATAATGGAAGAAACTATCTTTTTTATTACGACCAGAAATTTTACAGGCCCGATACCATGCGGCGGATCCACAATCACTTTACCGAGCTTACGCATAAGATTTCATCGATGGTTTACAAAAGAGAATTTATGGAAGGGGTCACCCCGTACATCGGCGAAAAATGGTTTATGCTGACCCGGGAGACCTGTATTTTCCTTACCAATAACAAAAGGGTTATGGATTTCGAAGATTATTACCTGCATACGCTGCTGCCGGCAGAATCCTTTTTCCAGACCGTTCTCATGAATACGGAATTTAAGGATATTATTGTAAACGACGACAAAAGGGCGAACATCGAAAGAAGCTGTTTCAGCAAAACCCGGTATACCGGTGATTTCATTCAGTCCCTGGATACCGGCAATTATCTTTTCATCAGGAAAGTAAACGGCAAGACCGATGACAGCATCCTTCAGTACATTACCGAGCATTACGACCTGCCCCTGCCGGAGATCGATGAAGTGGAAAGGGAATTGAAAAGAAACAACCAGGACAGCAACTGATTGGTTACTCATTTAAAACCAATTTAAATTCATCCTTAAAAATTAACGTGAACCCGAATGAGAAACCGGGTTAAAAGACTGGAAGAGGGAAGCCGGATGCCGGAAGTTTCTTTCGTCAACTTATTGACAACAGCTTCAGATATCAAGACCCGCTATATTGCTGTAAATGAATTAAATACCATTGAATTTACATTAAAATTATTGAAATGAGAAAGCAATAAAGCTATGTGAGTAATTTTTCCAACATAAAGGACGCTCCTGATCCATCAGATTGGAAATCCATCTTAACCTAAAAAAGTCCTGATTAAAAATCTGCAGAATCTGCATGAGCTTTTCACCCAAAAATTATTCTCATATTAATCAAACAGAAATCCACTTTCACACTAAAAATCCAGACAAAAAATCTGCACCATCTACAGAATCTGCGTATGAGATCTCAGCATTATAAAAAGAACATCTCCCGATTTAATACAAACAATTTCAAATCCATAGAGCAACATTTCTTAGGTACGCAATCTGTGTAGAATAATGCAAGTCATCGAAAGTGCATGCCATAGGTATGCTATCTGATTAATTTCCAGCCTAAATAAGACAAAACCCGCTTAAAAAAGATAGAACTCCGATGGAGTTCTGTTGTAATTTTAATTATGATAAACTACACAGATATTGCTCCGCCGGAGCAAATATTTAAATAAAATACAATTCTAAATTAGATAACAACCGGAACCTCCGCTTCATCAGATCAGCCTGCTGATCCCTCTTTGCTTCCTTATCTTATCCGTCAGTAAAATAAAACTTTGCGTTAAAAAATTCAGCGCCATCTGCAGAATCTGCGTGCGCCCTTTCTGCAAAGTTTCGGATCACCTTCCTCAAAACAAATACCACAGATTGTACCTACGATAACCCATTTATACCTTACATCTTATGACGCCAGTCATGATTTTTCTTTTGTTTTAGTACTAGCTTTATTCATATTAATCTAAATACTTTATGCAAAATATTTTATGTTTCAGTCATTTGCGGTGGAATTTCGTATTCCAGCGCCCTCAGCATTTACTCACGCGGTTTGCCAAAAATCATAACGTTTATTACTTTGAAGAACCCCATACCGGTCCCGATTCCTATGAGATCATCAGACAGGACGGCATTTCCGTTGTGGTCATCCATATCGAAAACCATCATGACGATTATAAAGGGCGGATGACCCGCATTATTGATCAGTTTCTGAAAGACCAGCAGATCCGGGATTACCTTTGTTGGTACTATACGCCCATGGCCCTGGAATATACGGCGCATCTGAAGCCAAAAGTTACGGTTTATGATTCGATGGATGAGCTGTCGGCATTCCGTTTTGCGCCTCCGCAGCTGCTGGAGCTGGAGGAAGCCCTTTTCAAAAAAGCAGACGTGGTATTTACCGGTGGCCATACCCTGTATCAGGCTAAAAAAGACCGGCATCACAACATCCATCCTTTTCCGAGCAGCATCGATAAAGATCATTTCCAAAAAGCACGGAAGAAGACGGCCGACTGTCCCGACCAAAACCATATTCCCCATCCGAGGTTCGGCTTTTTCGGGGTAATTGATGAAAGGTTTGATATCGAATTGCTGAGAGAAGTTTCCGCCCGGAAACCCGATTGGCATTTCGTAATTATCGGACCGGTGGTAAAAATCGATCCTGCAGAACTGCCAAAGTCGGATAACATCCATTATCTGGGACCTAAAAAATATGAAGAGCTTCCCCAATACATCAGCCACTGGGATATGGCGATGGTCTTGTTTGCCATCAATGAATCCACGGAATTCATCAGCCCCACCAAAACCCCGGAATATCTTTCGGCAGGGCTGCCGGTGATTTCCACCCCGATTAAGGATGTCGTAAGGCCTTACGGTGAAGAAAACCTGGTTTATATTGCAGACAATGCCGACACCTTCATCGCTTTCGGAGAACAGGAACTGCGGAAAGAATCCCGTAAAGAATGGCTGACGAAAGTAGATGAATTCCTGGCGGACGATTCCTGGGACAACACTTTTGCCAAAATGAATCTGCTCATAGAAAACGCTAAAACAACGAATGGAATTTATGTATGATTACCTGATTACCGGCTGCGGATTTGCCGGATCCGTACTCGCCGAACGCCTGGCCGGCCAGGGGAAAAAAGTCCTTATTGTGGACAAAAGAGACCATATCGGCGGCAATGCCTATGACTTTTATAACGAAGACGGCCTTTTGGTCCATCAGTACGGACCGCATATTTTCCATACCAATTCCGAAGAAGTCTTCCGGTACTTATCAAAATTTACCGGCTGGAGACCGTATGAACACCGGGTATTGGGCAGCGTGGACGGACAGCTGGTACCGATTCCCATCAACCTGACCACCATCAACAAGCTTTACGGTAAAAACCTGACTTCCGATGAGGTCGTGGAATTCCTCGCTTCAAAAGCGGAAGCCCGTAAACCGGTCCTTACTTCGGAAGATGTGGTCATCAATGCCGTCGGAAAAGAACTTTATGAAAAGTTTTTCCGGGGCTACACCCGCAAACAGTGGGACCTGGATCCTTCGGAACTCGATGCCTCGGTTACGGCAAGGGTACCGACGCGTACCAACAGCGACGACCGGTATTTTACCGATACGTTCCAGGCCATGCCCAAAAACGGCTACACCGAAATGTTCAGGAAGATGCTTTCCCATCCGAACATCCACATCATGCTGAATACCAATTTCAGGGATATTGTGGATCTGATCCCGCACCGGAAGCTGATCTACACCGGACCGATCGACGGTTATTTTGATTTCCGGTTCGGGAAACTGCCCTACCGTTCCATCGATTTCCGGTTTGAGACCCTGGATCAGCAACAATATCAGGACACCGGAACGGTAAATTACCCGACTTCCAACCTGTATACGAGAATTACGGAATTCAAGCACCTGACGGGCCAGGTCCATCACAAAACCGCTATCGTTTACGAATATCCGACCAGTGAAGGCGACCCTTACTACCCTATCCCCAGAAAGGAAAACCAGGAGATCTACAACCGGTACAAAAAACTTGCGGAAGAAACGCCGGATGTTTATTTCACCGGCCGCCTGGGAACTTACAAATATTACAATATGGACCAGGTAGTGGCGCAGTCGTTGGCATTATTCCGTAAAATAACCAAAGAAAGCGAGCATGAATTACAGGTCCAGTCCGTTTGATCCCGCAAATCCGTTCCGCAGTTTCCTGATGGCGGGTTTTGAATGTGCAGACCACCAGAATGCCTTCGGGGAAAGAGTTGATCTCATTGACCTGACGGGGCATGACCGGATGATCGGCGAAGATTACCAGAACCTGCGCAAGATCGAAATCTCGACCGTGCGGGAAGGCATCCGGTGGAGCTTTGTAGAAAAAAGACCGTATGAGTACGACTGGAGCCAGGTAGAGGAAATCATTACCCATGCGCAGGCGCACGGAATCCAGGTGGTCTGGGACATCTGCCATTTCGGGTTTCCGGATGACCTTACCCCGCTGCATCCCATGTTTGCCCGGCGTTTTGCCCATCTGTGCCGTGCCTTTGTAAAGAAATACCGGAGCATGGTTTCTGACGGTGAGCTGATTATCACCCCGATCAATGAAGTGAGTTTCCTGTCGTGGCTGGGCGGTGAAGTGAGAGGAACCAGCCCGTATACCCAACGGCAGGGGTGGGAAGTGAAATATATGCTGATGAAAGCCTATATCGAAGGCATCGAAATGATGAAAGAAACAGACCCGACAGTACAGATCATGCCTACCGAACCCCTGATCCACATCTCGGCTGACGATCTTTCGGATCCGCTGCTGGTGCTTGAAGCCAATAAAAAACATCAGGAACAGTTTCAGGTACTTGATATACTGACCGGGAAAATATGCCCCGAACTCAGGGGAAAACCGGAATACCTGGATACCATCGGCCTGAATTTCTACTTTAATAACCAATGGACGATCCACGATCACCGGTTTATTCCCTGGGATGCAGATCCGCCGAATCCTCTTTGGAAAAACCTCAGCGCACTCGTCGGTGAAGTTTATCTACGGTACGGAAGGCCCATTGTAATCTCGGAAACCAGCATTCACGGGGAGCACCGGTATGCCTGGCTGAAAATGATCGGCGAAGAGTGTATTGCCATCATCAAAAACGGGATCCCGTTGTACGGATGCTGCATCTATCCGATTCTCGACCGTCCCGACTGGGATTTTCCCGATCACTGGCACCACAGTGGATTATGGGATATCCCGGATCCGGAAAACCTGCACCGGGAAGTTCATTACGAAAGCCTGATGGCACTGAATGAATTCCGGCACGAGCTATCGCATATATTATCCCCGGAAGAAATTCCTGTAGCGAACGATTTCGTGATATAAGCCAGATCGTCTTACCGGATAATCCTCAATACAAAACTCCGGAGCTGTCCGCTCCGGAGTTTACTTTTTTATAACTTTAAAATAATTGGATTTTCAAAGGCTTTGGCTACGATATCAGCAAGCTGACTTCTATCCTGTTCGCCAAGATTTGATTTTTCTTTGAATTAAATTATTATTTTTCAGCTTCACTTCAGCTATTCGCTCACCTGGCCTGCTTCCGCCGTTTCAAGATAGGCGCGGATGCTTTCTTCGGGGAAAAGCTCCAGGACTTTATTTACGTCGATGATTTTATGCTCATTAATGATGCTTTCAATGGATTTTGCGGCATCGGGCTGGTTAATCAGCCGTTCCAGGAGTCCGTAGGTATTCACCATTTTCTTATGGGTGTTTTCTTCATCCCCGCCGAACCAGGAACCGTTGAAATGATGGCTCACGTAATTTTTCTGCAGGTCCTGTGAGAAATAAACGGAAGGATAAAGGGTGACGTCGTGTTTTAGTTTCTGGAGGGTATCGCTGTAACGGTCAGCACCATACTCTTTTTCCAGCATTTGGGAAAAAATATCGGTGTTGATACGCTCTTCAAAACCGTCCTGAGCTTCATAATAGGCTACGAAATCCGCTGCCAGCTTATGCTTCGGCTCGGCCATCCAGAAGGCGGAATACGGAACCCCTTTCACTTCAAAACCGCAGACGGCTTTTTCAGTGAGGAATTCGTCCAGCGGAAGCTTCAGCTCCATATCCGTATCCATGTAGATGCCGCCGTGTTCATACATCACTTTGGACCGTACATAATCCGATACAAAAGCCCACTTTTTCCGGGCAAAGGCTTCTTTTACATAGTTGTTGTCTTCAAGCGGAGCGTTGCTCTCGTTCCATTCTACCAGTTCGTAATCCGGGTGGATCTTTTTCCACGAGGCGATGCAGTGTTCAGCCAGTTCGTGTTTTGCATGGCCTCCGAACCAGCAATAATGTATTTTCTTAGGAATCATATATTATTTTTTTAAGTGATTTTGGATTGCCGGCTTTTTGCCGCTCCTTAAGGGTTACAAAAATTAAACCTTAGTTCGCTACAGCAGAATATTTAGATACCACATCTTTGTTTTTGCTAAAAAATTTCATCAAAACCCGATTTTACGTTACGATTTAGAGGAACGTGTCAGACTTTTTTATCAACATAAAGTCAAAAAAGATATACTCTATACATCTACGGGAAAATTTACTGCAGATTTACGCAGTTAGCACTGTATTTTAAAACCCGGACAGCCGCTCTTATGAATCAGAAGACTATAAAAATCTTTGATTTTTAAAACTTAGGCGTTCTGAAATACCTACAAAACACTCATCATCAACCTTTTGTATCTCATATACTTAAAGCTTTGTGACTTTTGCGGTTAAAATTCTCCTCTGGACTGCCCAGATTTACACAGAGGATGCGGGGTTTCAAATCCGCTCAGCCACCAGATGAGCATAGCTTCAACACCACATTTTGTCATTGACTTCGTCGAATCTTCGGTTTCCCGGAGGAAATCTGATTATCGTATTAAAGACAAGCAGGAAATTTTAGAATGAGTTTGCTATCGACTCAACAAAGAAAATCCTTCTACAGATTTTGCAAAACCAAAGTAAAAACAGGAATCCGGAAGTTTAGGCATTGCAGGACCGCTGTTTTCTTAATCCAATTAATATCGTTAGTTTTGCCGAAACTAATTGATTCATACTTTATGGGAAAAATATACTCTGCAATAGGGCTGATCCTGCTGTTCTTTTCAGGTTTCACCAACCTTTCCGCACAGAATAAATACATACAGGACCCTGCTTTCAATGCAGCCTTCCAGACCAATAAATTATTTATCGACGGAAAAATGGGAATCGATTTCAGTGTTCCCCAGCCGGACGGTAAAATCCTCGTAATCTACAGGACCTACCGCAATGTGGTAGACGGGGAATCCTATAATATGGTAAGGATCAATCCTGACAACTCTGCCGATACGGGCTTTACCACGGCCGCTTTTGATAAGGAAGTGAAGAGTGTGGTGCTGCAGCCTGATGGCAAAATAATCATTGCAGGTGCTTTCAATGTCCATAATAATGCCCCTGCCAATTATATCATAAGGCTTAATGCAGACGGAAGCAAGGATACGGCCTTCAATCCCGGGAACTTCACTTTTCAGCAGAATGTCGTGAAGAAGGTATTAAGAAAAGTTGTCCTGCAGCCGGACGGAAAAATCCTGGTAGCCGGGAATATTTCCGCCTATGCAGGAGCCGCTCACAATTCGATGGTAAGGCTGAATCCTAACGGTTCTACCGATACTTCATTTCATGCAAGCACACAATTCGAAAGCGATTTTTATTATTTTGATTTGCAGCCGGACGGAAAGATCGTGGTGGTACATTCCGACTACTACCCAAAAAGGCTTAATGCAGACGGCAGCGATGATCCGTCCTTCCATGTGTATACTTCCGGAACCTTCAGTAAAATCCGGAATCTTACCATCCGGAATGACGGCAAGATCTATCTGGCAGGGAAAGGCACTTTTTTTTCAGGGACACAATACCTGGTCCGCCTGAATGCCGACGGATATTATGACAATACATTTTCAACGAATTCGTTTTACCTGAACTTCCCTCCGGATTCTACCTCAAACGGCGTATATGCGCTCCTCGTCCAGCCGGACGGAAAGCTTCTCGTGGGAGGTAACTTTTCAAAATACGGAGGACAACCCGTGGCAGGCATTATGCGGCTGAACGATGACGCTACACTCGATCCCACTTTTCAAGGGAAAGTCACCCATCTGATCAACGGATATTCTTACCAGGACCATATAGACCATCTGAGCTTTCATCCGAACGGCAATGTAATCGCCACCGGCTACATCAAGTATTACAACCAGGATTATGCAGGCAATATCGTGATGCTCAACCCTTCCAACGGCAGCAGGGTCACCTCTTTCCAGAATATCTGCAAAGGATTTGACAAGGCTGCGGAGAGAATATTCATCCAGCCGGACGGTAAGATGATCGTTACAGGCTGGTTCCATTCATATAATGGTGCCGCAACGGACAAGATCGTTCGTCTGAACCCGGACGGATCTGTAGATACCAGCTTTGCATTTCCTACCAGCACCTATTTTAATGCCCAATCGGTTCCGAAGGAAATTAAATTTTCGGCAGATGGGAAAATTTTCCTTGGAACCTACGGAAACATAGGGACAGATGAATCCAGAGGGGCACTTCTGAGATTAAATTACAACGGAAGCCTGGACAGCTCTTATTTCAGTACCGTCGGAAACGATATCGGACTGGTAGGAAGCCTGCTGGAAAATAATTTTATCCTCTTTAACGACGGAAGGGTTCTCACCCCTAAAATGACCGGATATTTAAGCAACAGTACGGGATTTGTAAGCATTACCAAGATTTTATCTTTACTGAATACGGACGGAACACTGAATACCACCAGTAATTACACTGATCCATATCTGGGATACGTATTAAAGATGAAGCTGTTGCCGGATGGGAAAGTTCTGGTTACAGGTTCCGATGCGGGAAGCGGAAGTGCCACCATCAAAAGGATGCTGACCAACGGGCAGGTGGACAATACTTTTACCACCGTTACCTCACAACCGAGCCTCTGGGATATCTTTCCCGCGGCAAATGGTAAAATTTATGCCGTTTCCAATTTATTGTCCGGTCATAAGCTGATGCGTTTCAATGCGGACGGAACCCTCGATAATACATTTGTCATACAGACTTTTAATGACGGGATGGCTACCAGATATGCCGCTCTGGAGTTTGAAAACAACGGAAAATTCTTTACAGGGCAGCCGGAAGCTGCTAATCCGAAAGGGCTGACAAGACATTCTGAGAACGGAACCTACGATACGGCCTTTGATATCGGTACCGGATTCCAGTCGTCTACCGGAAGATTCTATACCGATATTGTAGCTGACATCAAGAAACAGGGAAACGGCTTCCTGGTGGCAGGCGCTTTCAAAAGCTTTGACGGCCAGCCGGTCAACGGCCTGGCAAGACTGATTCCCCAGGGAAACCTGGCGGTCAGCGAACCCCGCCCTTCCGTAAAGGAAACATTGATCCATCCCAACCCTACCACAGGAATCCTGAATATCAGAGCGGAAGGATACAGCCGGTATGAAGTTATGGATGCTGCGGGAAGAACCGTTGTACCCTCATCTGCAGTACAGCCGGTGATCGATGTTTCTTATCTTACAGCAGGTTTGTATTACCTGATCCTGAAAGGCGAAAAAGAAACATCGGTACAGAAATTCATTAAGAAACAGCAGTAAAAAAAGCATTTTCCGGCAGCCGCGTCGCATGGGGAATTTGAAAATATTTCGGGATTACTTCAGGGAAAAATTTTCTATGCCGAACTGTGCCGGATGCAACCCATAAGCTAAAGAAGATTTTTTTATAAGGCGTTGATAGATTCTCCCACGGATCACACAGATTTACCCAGATGGATGCGGGGCTTCGGCTCCGCTCAGCCACTGTGATCCCTTTGAATCAGGAGACTATAAAAATCTTTGATTTTTAAAAACTTTTGTGCGCTTTACAACACAAAGCTTTCCACCTTTTTATCCGGCACGAATATCTTTTGTGACTTTTGCGGTTAAAAAGCGGGGCTTTGTGAGTAGCCTCAGCCACCGGAAAGCCGTTCCTTACCATCAGGAGACTATAAAAATCTTTGATTTTTAAAAACTTTTGTGCGCTTTACAACACAAAGCTTTCTACCTCTTTATCCGGTACGAATATCTTTTGTGACTTTTGTGGTTAAAAAGCGTGGCTTTGTGAGTAGCCTCAGCTACCGGAAAGCCGTTCCTTATCATCAGGAGACTATAAAAATCTTTGATTTTTAATCTGAGGTGTTCTGAAATATCCGCCATCCATCCATCTGAAATCTTATGTGACTGATGTGTTAAAATCTTTTGCAGCAAATATCCTTCATATTATTTCCCTGAAGAAGCCCTTTCCACGATCAGCCACGCCGCATCCAGCATTTTTATGAGCCGGAGGTACGGAAAGATAATCCTCCGCTCCTCTTCGTACCCCGAATTTCCCAGCGAGAAATACACCACTGCCGAAAGGAAGTACTCAAATTCTGCCGGGCGGCAGGCCCTGAACGCCTTCCGGAAGACCCGCACAGGATCATGGTATTCTTCCGCCGAAAGGGAACCCGGCGGCATGGGAGGATGGGTTTCCGGAGCTGCCCGGAACATCCCTTTCTCCGCTAGTTTACCGATCACGTGGCCGGCCAAAACCAGCGACCGCAGCGACTGGTGCAGGTGGAAAATTTCCTCGGGATGACCGGTGATCCGGGCGTTCTTCTGTACGGAATACTGCACCATCGTGGTGAGCGCTTCCTTTACAATCGCCAGGTCGTTGAACTGGAAGAAGGTTTCCAGCAGGCCAACGGCGGAATGTTTCCGGGTGCCGGACCAGAAACCGGCTCCGAAATCTCTTTTTTTCTTTTTCATTTTCTGTTTTTTTAGTTACGGGTAGTTAAGTAGCTGATAGCATTTAGCTTCTGGCTCTTGGCTTTAAAATTTGGGTTTTAAAATTAAAATAGGGTATTGATTAAGTCATTTCAAATACTGATCAATCGTTACAACGGCGTTTCCTGGCAGATAAAATGGTAATCGCATCGGTCTTCTCAGGTCACCATAGGCTGGGCATGCCGGAGCCGGACTGTTATGATAACAGACCCTGTCCGGAGGCAAAGCAAAGCTTGTCTCCTGTGGCAGGCAAACGGTTGATCTTTTATAAATTCCTTCCGTGACGAAAATCATTTGGAAAATTGATAGAAAGCCAGTACTTTTAAGGGTTGGGTTTAAAACGTGCTTCGGCTTTCCTTTGGCTTAAAGGAATTTCGGAGGGCGGCGGTTTTCGGGTGCGGCGGTACCCCGCCTTCCTGCCCTTGCAGGCAGTTCGGTACCGCACGGTGAGCGCTGATGCGGAAGGGCTCCGGTCAGGCCGGCGGGCCGGTCAGCAGCAGGGTGGAAATGTTCTTTTTCATCATCTGGGTTTTAAGACAGCCTTCCCCTGAAACCTGCGCCGGAACCACCCTTTTGCCGGTGGAAAAGTGATGCCCATTTTGACAACCATTTCATGGGTTTTTCCCGATGGAAATCGTTGGACCGGCCCGGAATGCGTGTTTTAACGGGTCTTCAGAGGCTGTTATTGATTCGCTGATACAAATATATAAAAATAATTTAATACCCCACTATAGTAAGGTAAAAAATGGAAAAAATATTTACGTTTGAGACTTATCAATTTGATTTTGCTTTCATTGAACACATAAAATCATTGAGAATATCAAAAGGTTGGTCACAAGAAACCCTTAGCACTGAGATGGGAGTTGCTACTAAATTTGTTGGAAATGTTGAATCCTATAAGCAACATCAAAAATACTCCACCCGCCACATTTCGTTGCTGGCCAAAGCTTTCGGCTACAAAAACATTTCCGAACTGATGGACTTCCCTACTCCTGAATATGACCGCATCAAAGTGACCGTGAAGCAGGTTTATAATGAAAGCGGGACGAAGGTGATGGCGAGTGAGGTTGTGGGGATTGAGGGGGTTGAATGAAAAAACTCCTGAGTTTTCATGAGTTTAAATTTATGTTATAATTTAACTTTACAGCTATAAATTAAGTTGTAGAATTCTACTGTTTTCATACTAAGTAATATCTAAAATTAATATTTTTAAAGAAAATGCAAGTGATATTAAACTTAATTTAAAGAATTTAATTTATACTATCTGTTAGTAGCAATAGAAGTCTAAATATTCTAAACTTATTATTAACTACTTTTTTCGAACATCAATATAAGTTCAGTTATTAGATGTATAATATTATTCTTTATGACTTATAGCATATTAAATAAATGTCAATATGTTTTATTGAATTCTATTCTTTCCTTTTGAATTAATTTCTTCCTAGAATTTGGTAATAGTAATTTAAAAGAGTCTTTAAAAGAATTGTGATTATTAAATATTATATTGAAAGATATTGTTATTATTCCACTTATTGCAATTAATATACTCTTGGAAAATTCGCTAATATTTTTGTCATCTTTATGTAGAAGAACATAAATTACACCAGTAATAAAAGGAATAAAAGCTAAAAGATGTATTATATAACTCCATATTTTCTTATTCCAATAAACTTTAAATTTTAGTTCAGTATTTTCATTTGTTAACCTTAAAATTACTCCAGGATTATCAAATTCTTTGAACTCATCCGAATTAAACACTTCTTTAAGAATGTCATCAATTTCTTTATAAAGATTATAACACATTTCAACTGGATAGTATGAACAATTTTTATTCTCATATTTATTCTTAAGTTCCAATAATTTATCAAGTTTGTTAGAAATATAATTTTTCTCATTTTTTAAGTAAATAATAGCTTTTGCTTCGGTAATAAAAACGTTGTCTACGTCAAAACATATACTTCCATCTACGTTATTAACAATAGAATTAAGTTCTCCAATTGAATTGTAAATAAAATCCCTATCGTAAGCATCAATACCAACATAATTATAACCCCCATTTAGCCCTTTACCTGAATAGTCAGGTTTAATATCGCTTTTCGCTGTAATTAATATATTTCCATATTTTTCTCTTAATCTTCTAAGAATGTTTTTTGTATTATCAAGTGGCATTTATAATTCTTTATTTAGTTTAAAAATTTTTGTTTAAAAGTCAATTAATTTGATGACTTTGGTTTGATTTAAAATTGTTTGAATTTAATTATTTAACTGCTAATTAAAATTAGCTCAGAGATTCGTTAAATATTTTTGATAAATCTAAAAAAATTCTCTTAGCATAATTACATATGATCCAACCTTATACTTTAATATGATTATGATTTTTAGAAAAATTACAATTAATAAATATTTTTTAAATAAAATATAATACGTCGAGTTTTGTCGCATTACCTAATACCTTTGCATCAGAAACGTTTCAGAGAAATATTATTAACCTTAAAACTTATAGTTATGAAAAATGAAACCATCAAAAATAATTTATAAAAGATAATTTATAAATTTATTTAACTAAACGCGATAGAGAGGCTATCAAAATATTAGGATAGCCTCATTTTTCCTCTTCAGTCAATTTTATTTCATATTTTTGATGTATGTCATTAAAACAAATAATTTCGACTTCAATTTCGTCACCAATATTATAATTCATTTCAAAATCTTGATCTTGAATTAATTCTTTTCGTAGATAACCAACTTTTTCCGAATTTTCAAAACTTACAAAAATACCATATCTAGTTATATTATTAACTATTACCTTTTTAAGTTCTCCTTTATTAAATTGAATATTATCAACCATTTTTATCTTATACTTACTAGCTTCTATTAATTCCTTAGCCTTGTCGAAATCAAAAGGGACTGCAGAATAATTATCTATATAATTATCATAAACTTGATAGTTATTTTCATAATATCTTTGCAAAAACTCTACAAGTGTTTTTGCATTTTCCATTACTGATGTTAATGATAAATGAGAAGATACTCCCTTTCCAGCAAGATTAATTAAAATTTTCTGAGCTTCAACTTCTAAGTCAATCCAAGTATCTTCACTACAAGTACTTAAATAGTCTATATTATAGAGTAAATCTAAATGTATGGTACCAGAAGAATTTATTGATACTAATTCATTTTCTTGATATTGTTCGGTATCTTGACTTTCACTTATGATTAATTTTTGTCTTAGAAGTGTTAATAATTCTAACTTAAGCCTTTGTTCTTCACAGCCTATAGCCATTAATTCACTTAGTAATTTCTGAACAGAGTGAAATCCTTTGACTCCACTTTCTCCCTTCTCATGTGTTCTTTGATGCAACCAATTTAGAATATGAATTCTTATAAATGGATTAGCAACATTGTCTTTTGGATCAGAAAAAAATAAATTTTTTATTTTAGAAGATTCATCTTTATAGTAAACTCTATCACTTCTGAAAAATACTTTACTGATAATATGGTATGGTAATTTGTGATTTCCTCTTTTCTGATTAATTTTGAATATTTCACTTTCAGAAATATGACCGCTTTTACAAAAATCTAAAAATAGTTCTATTCCATACCTAATATTACTACCAGCTAACCCTGCCATTAACTTTTTGAAAAAAGAATTTTGGAAAAGAGATGATAATAGACTTTTAAGATAAAATAGTTCATCTTCTTTAGGAAGAGAGACAGTCATACCATTTGGTAAAAAATACTGGCCTGTATCTGATTTTTCAGATAATCTACTAGCATATTTAAATCTACTATAAATAATTTTTTCAAGTGATGGAGGGGTAATTCTAAATGTGAGATCTTTAATAACAGTATCTAAAGGTTTTTCACTTCTATGATGGTCATAAGTTGTATCTCTTAACGGAAGGAAAACAATTGCTTTTATCCTTTCTTTTATCCAATTAGCTACTTCAAACATAAATAACTGTTCATCTAAATTTCTTTTATCACAATTATCCAATACTATAATTAATGTCTTTAGATCTTTTATTAAAAAATTTTCAATAAGTGAATCTAAAGTAATATCATCATCACCAAGATAAGTTTGTATTTTATTATAGAATGCATTGTTATATTCTTCTTCTTTAAGTAATATTTTTGCAACTTTATTAAACCTATCAATCTCTTGTATGTAAAGTTTCTTTATTATATCTAAACTATCAAAATCAATCTCTTTGTAGTAATCTTTAATTTGATCAATGACTGATTTTTTAACCCACGAATAGATATCTTCTTTATTTAATACAGTATTATTTAAATCTAATCTTACCCACAACAATCTTTCTCTAGTTTCTTCACTTAAAGCTACTTCTTTTAAATAACTTGTAAATGTTGATTTTCCAGAACCAACACTTCCGATCAGTAATAAAACTTGATTATTATATTTATATGCATCACGAAGTTTTTCAGTTAAAGGCTGTGGATTAGAAGAATCTTCTAAATAAACTGAATTTTCAACAGAAGGAACAATTTTCTTTCTGATTAGTTTATCAATAGGATTAATATGAGATTCATGCTTATTAACAGTAACATAAGCATTTTTAACAATATCAGACATTTCTTCATCAATCATTGGGTTAAATAAGTGTCTATATTGTATTGAAATATTTTCACCAAAAGAGTTTTTAGTTTGTTTATTCTGTATAAACTTACCACCTAACATAAACAATGGCTTATGAAATCTTGATGTTTTCCGAAGTTGTTGCGAAATAAATTCTACATGCTTCTTTATTGAAAATATAGAATATTCTTCTATAAATTTTGTTGGCATGTCACCTCCTAAAGCCAGATCTTTTAATTCTAGAGAACCTATAGGTTTTGCATCATAGAAACCAAATAGAAGTCTTATACCATCACAAGCAATAACATACCGGCAAGGATTTACATCTGTATCATAAAATCTATTTATTTCAGTAGCATATAAACATGCCTCTCGATATGCTTCATCTAAATCTTCATTCGGCTTTTTAACTTCAATAACTATTGATGGAACTCCGTCAATATTTATTACATAATCAGGATAATAAGTTTTTGTTTTTAAACCTTTATCTATTTGAAATCTCTTTAGATTATGTTTTGTAAGTATATATCTTGAGGAATAATTAAGGCCTTCTGGATAATTATTTGTTAATAAAGGAAATATTACCTTTTGCTCAACATCACTTTCAGACTGTAGTAGAGTTTCTTCAATATTAAAATTCAACATAATATTAGTTCTTTAATTAAAAACGATTTTTAACATTTATTTACTGTTAGTTCCTAATATTTTATAGTATTATTGGAATATAAGATTAAATGATCTTGATAAGAGCTAAACATTTTTTATATATTATATTTGCTATTTATTCTAAATCTATTTATACATTAATTTTTCTCAGTTTTTCAAAAACAGTAAAAAATTTTAATTAAATAATTACTTAATTAATCAAATTCTAGTATGTACTTCAATTCCCAAATGTAATAATAACAAATTATGCCTGTTTACGGCAATCCGTATTTATACTGAATTTTTATATCCTATATTATCAATCTCCTTCAGTTCAAAAATCCCATTACCCCAAAATTCCCTATCTTAGGGCTTAATTTCCCAACATGAATATTCTCCTGGTCGAAGATGACGAAAGAATCAGCCGGTTTCTGGTGAAGGGGCTGGGCGAAGCGGGGCATCAGGTGAGCCTGGCCGAAAGCGGTGAAGCGGCAAGGGAGATGATTGGAGCCTATGATTTTGACGTGATCCTGATGGACCTTATGCTTCCCGGCCTGGACGGGATCCAGCTGACGCAGCTGATCCGGTTTAAGGAAATCCACATCCCGATCCTGGTCCTGAGTGCGCTGAACAGCCCCGACGACAAGGTGAAAATGCTGGACCTGGGCGCCGATGATTACCTGACGAAGCCTTTCCATTTTGACGAGCTGCTTTCGCGGATCAATGCGCTGACCCGCCGCAACCGGCTGTCCTATCAGAAAAGCCCGGAACTGCTGCACTGCCGGGACATCACCCTCAACAAAGACCTCCATACCGTGACGCAGGACGACCGGCCGGTGAACCTGTCGCCCACGGAATACAAGCTCCTGCTCTTCCTGCTGGAAAACAAGAACAAGGTGCTGAGCCGCACCCAGATCCTGAACGGCGTCTGGGGCATCAATTTCGACAGCACCACCAACGTGGTGGATGTCTACATCTCCTACCTCCGGAACAAGCTCGATGAATCCGGGGAGCAGATGATTTACACCGTAAAAGGGGCCGGCTACCTCATCAAAGACTGACCGGTATGACGCTGAGGAACCGCTTTACCCTGATTTCCAGCCTGTCGTTCGGCATCGTTTCGGTCATTACGTTTGTGGTGATCTTCATCGCCTACTACGACAGCACGAAGCTGGCCTATTTCGACCGGCTGAAAAACACGGCGCTGATCTCGGCCATTTATTACCTGGAGAAAGACGAGCTTCCCAAACCGGCGCATACCCAGATCAAGAAAGAATACAACCACCTCATCCGCAACAGCCAGGTCGCCGTCTATAACCCCAACAACGCCGTGACCTTCGGCATGAACCTCGATGACCCAAACATTAAACCCCAGGATCTCCGGAAAGCCCGGGCCGACGGGAAGGTGCAGTTTATGGCGGACAACCATTTCTATTACGGGATTTACTACCCGGACAACCAGGGAAATTTCGTGGTCTTCGTGAAATCGTCCAGCGATTCGTTTTCGTCGCAGGTGATCCGGCTGCTGATCATTATGCTTTCGGTGCTGGCGGTCGGGCTGCTGGCGATTTACCTGCTGAGCCGTTACCTTTCCCGGATCGTCTACAAACCGGTCTCGGAAGTGATCCGGCGCATCAACAGCGTCAGCGAAACCGATATTTCCCAGGCCATCACCTCCACCAACACCCATGATGAAATCGACGAGCTGATCAAATCCTACAACCGCCTTCTCGGAAGGATCGGCGAAAACATGCTCTTGCAGCAGAACTTCATCAATTACGTTTCCCATGAGTTCAAGACGCCGCTGGCCGCCATTTCGGGCAGCCTGGAAGTCTTCGCCAGGAAGGAACGGTCGCCGCAGGAGTACAAAGAAGTAGCCGAAGAAGTGCTGGAAAACGTCTACGAGATCGAGGGCATCCTCAACAACCTGCTGCTGATGTCCGGCCTTTCAAAAATCGAAAAACCCCGCCAGCTGTTCCGCATCGATGAAGTGGTATGGAAAGTCCATGAAAAATTACAAAACCACCGGAACCCCAACCATACCGTTATTTCCGTAAAGCTTGAAGTGACGAATTTTCCCCTGCTCGAATACCAGGGCAACGAAACCCTGCTCTACCTCGCCCTGTACAATATCGTTGAGAATGCGCTGAAATACTCGGACAACAGTCCGGTGATCATCCGCATGTATGAGAAAGAAGGGCATCTGGCAATAGATGTTGAAGATTCCGGGGTCGGGATTGCACCGGAAGATCTCCTGAAGATCACGGAGACGTTCTATCGCGGCAAAAACGTAGGTGCGGTGAAAGGGAGCGGCATCGGGCTGTCGCTGTCCGAAAGCATTCTTCGGCATCACGGTATTGAGATGAGCATTGCGTCTGCGCTGGGGAAAGGGACGACGGTAACACTGGTTTTTGGTCGGGATTTGACTTGATGTGAGTTTGGGAAGTCTTTAAAACGGATTTAATGGGTTTGAACAAAATTTGTCTTTAACCACCCCGTCAAAAATTCTTTGAATTTTCGCCACCCCTCCAGGGGAGGGGAATTTTCGGACCCTTGATAATCAACGGTTTAAAATATCAATAGAAATGGGCTTCAGCCCATTTACCTTATGACGCATAACGATCGGCTTTAGCCGAAACTTATCCTGTATTTTGGCCGAAGCCGGTTTTTAAGGGCAACCATACCATCCATCGGGCTAAAGCCCGACGCTATTGATCATCAGATAAAAGCCTATTAAATAATATAATTAAATTCATGTCGATAAAAAGACAATTGACCATACCATTAACCGCAAAAACTTCCAGCACCCGGCATCCCGTTTCCAGCCTATCCATCCACCTTCTAACCAAACTCTAATCTAGGATTAACCGGATCTTAATCCGGCTTGACATTCCCTCTAATCTGCCGGAAATAACTTTGCCGCCTAAATAAAAGGCTTTGAAGAAAATTATTTTTACGATACTCTGCATTCCGCTTTTTGCCTGTGTCTCCGCGCAGGTGAGTGATACGATTCGAATCAGCAGATCCGGTGCGGAGGCCGCATTCCTTGAGCGAAATATTGACCTGATGGTTCAAAAACTTGAAATTTCCCAGGCGGAGGCCCGGGTGCTGCAGGCGAAATACTGGCCGAACCCTACCTTAACCGTGGATGAGGTGAACCTCTGGCGGACGTATGACATTGAAGCACAGCCGGCCCTCATCGGCAACCGGGGGAAAAGCTCCCAGGTTTCGGTACAGGTGGAACAGGTGATCAAAACCGCCGGTAAAAGGAGGAAAAACATCGAGCTCCGGAAAATTGAAGTGGAAGGCGAGAAATACGAATGGCAGGAAGTGCTGCGGGAACTGAAAAAGCTGCTCCGCCATACGATGACGGAAATGATGTATAACCAGGAACTGCAACGCCTGTACGCCAGCCAGATCTCTTCCATCACCAAACTGACGGACTCCTATAAAAACCAGCTGACTTCCGGGAACATCAGCAAAGCCGAATACATCCGGCTGAAAGCCCAGGAAATGGAATTCCGGAAAAAGCGGGTTTCCCTGCAACAGGAAGCGGAAGAACAGCAGACGGAACTTAAAGCCCTGCTGATGCTGCCGGCAGACCATTATGTCATCATTACAGACCCATTGAAACAGCCTCCGGGAGATTTTTCCGGACTTGATCTTAATCAGTGGCTTGCAGAGTCCACAGAAAACAGGCCCGATATCCTGCTCGCCAGAAACCAGGAAAAGCAGGCCCTGAAAAACCTGGAACTCCAGAATGCCCTGAAAACCCCGGATCTTACTTTTTCGGTAGGCTATGACCGCGGCGGGAATATCATGAAAGATTTCGTCGGCGTCGGCGTTTCCCTCGATCTGCCCATTTTCGACCGGAACAAAGGCAATATACAGGATGCCCGGATTGAGGTTGATAAAACAGGCTATGAAACGAGGAAGAATATCGTAAAGTCGCAGAATGAAATCAGTTCCGTTTACCAGAATTATCTGAAAACAAAAAAGATCTCCGCCGAACTGGATGACGACTATGAAAGTACGCTGGATTCCCTGCTGATCAGCCATGAGAAAAATTTCAGGCTGAGGAACATCAGCATGCTGGAATACATGGATTTCCTGGAAACCTTCATCGACAATAAAACCATCATCCTGGAAACGAAAAAGGAACTGAACGAATATTTTGAAAGCCTGCAGTACGTGGTAGGAAAAGACCTTTAAAAAAAATGAAAACAAAAAGATATATAGCCGCTTACGGCTTTCCCCTGCTGCTGGCACTTTCGGGCTGCTCGCAGAAAGAAATCCGGGAAAACAAAGAACCTGCAGCCTACTGCATCAGCCCCGAGCTTAAACCCAATCTGAAACTGGCTACCGTTGCTCTGGAGCCTATCGAAGAGAGCATCACGCTTACCGGCGAAGTGGAAAGCAATTCCGACAAGACCGTCCCGTTCGTGAGCCTGGTGGATGGGGTGGTGACCCAGACCTACTTCTCCCTCGGCGACCATGTTTCCAAAGGCCAGGTGCTGGCCAGTGTGAAAAGTGTTGCCCTGAACGAAATGCAGGGCGATACCCAGACCCTGGAAGCCCAGCTTGCCGTAGCCAAAAGAAAGCTCGCCTCAGTGGAAGCGATGTTCAAAGATGATATCGCCTCGCAAAAAGATCTGGAAGAAGCACGCTCGGAGGTACAGATCCTGAGATCCAATATTTCCAGGACGCAGAAAAACATGAAGCTGTATTCGGCCGGAAAAAGCGATTTCCTCATCAAGTCACCCGCAGACGGATATGTGATCGAAAAAAACATCTCCAACGGAATGCCGGTTTCGGCAGGCGGCGACAAGCTGTTCACCATTTCCAACCTTGATAAGGTCTGGGTGATGGCCAATGTCTATGCCACCAACATGCGCCACATCTACGTTAATCAGCCGGCGGTGATCAAGACCCTGGCGTATCCCGACGAAAGTTTTACCGGGAAAATCGATGCCGTCTCCCAGGTGTTCAATGAAAATGAAAGGGTATTGAAAGCGAAGATCGTGATGGATAACCACAACATGAAGCTCCGCCCGGGAATGTCCGCGGACATTGTACTGCCGGTCAATTCCCGGAATGTAAGCGCCCTCGCCGTTCCGACCAAGGCGCTGATCTTCGACAACAACCAGAGCTATGTACTGGTCTACAGGCAGGATTGTGATCTGGAAGTGAGACACGTTACCGAAATCGTTTCCAATAACAGCACCACCTATGTAGAAGGTTCATTGAAAGCCGGCGAACGCGTCGTGGCGACCAACGGCCTGATTATCTATGAAAACCTGAAAAACCAAACCGCTAAGTAGCGGACCGCCATTCGCTTTTTGCTATTGGCTTTAAAACCGGAATTCTAAAATTCAAAAACCTATTGTTAAATTATTTCAAGTACTTAATTCTACCCAATAATGCGAAAATTCGTTCAGAATATTGTTTCCTTCTCCCTTAAAAATTCCCTGATTGTCTTGCTGGGAACTTTTCTGCTGCTGGCGGGAGGCATCTATTCTTACCTCCATACGCCCATCGAGGCCTTTCCGGATGTTACAAACACCCGGGTGCGGGTAATCACCCAATGGCCCGGAAGAAGTGCCGAGGAAATCGAGAAATTCGTCACCCTGCCGATTTCCAAAGAGATGAACACCATTCCGAGCAAGGCTTCGGTGCGTTCCATTTCGTTGTTCGGGCTGTCCGTAGTGACGGTAACGTTTGACGACCATGTCGATGATTTTTATGCCCAGCAATATGCCTCCAACCGGCTCGGCAATGTAAACCTGCCCAGCGGGGCTGATTTCAGCATCGAGCCGCCGTCCGGGGCCACCGGGGAAATTTACCGGTACATCATCAAGAGCAGGCTGCCGATCCGGGAAGTGACCTCCATCCAGGATTGGGTGATCGAAAGGGAGCTGCTGGCGGTTCCCGGCGTGGCGGATATCGTGAGCTTCGGCGGCGAGGAAAAAATCTATGAGATCAGGATCAACCCTACGGAACTCCAGAATTACGACCTCTCCCCTCTTGATGTATATGAAGCGGTATCCAAAAGCAACGTGAATGTCGGAGGCGATGTGGTCTCCAAAGGCGACCAGGCGTATGTGGTGCGTGGGATCGGTCTCCTGGAAAGCAAAGCGGATATTGAGAACATCCAGATCGAAGTGAAAGGTTCCACACCGGTCCTGGTGAAGCATATTGCAGAAGTGAAAGTGTCGGCTAAGCCAAGGCTGGGCCAGGTCGGTTACAATAAAGAGGATGACGTGGTGGAAGGCATCGTGATCATGCTCCGCGGGGAAAACCCGAGTGACGTGATCGCCCGGCTGAAAAACCGGATTGCCGGACTCAACGGCGGTGAACTTCCCGGCGACGTACAGATCGTCCCGATCATCGACCGTACGGAACTGGTGAACACCACCGTGCATACCGTGACCAAAAACCTGATCGAGGGCATCATCCTGGTGTCCATCATCGTTTTCATTTTCCTGTACAACTGGAGGACGACATTTATTGTGGCGTCGGTGATTCCGCTGGCTTTCCTTTTCGCCATTATCATGCTGAAAATACAGGGACTGCCGGCCAACCTCATTTCCATGGGCGCACTGGATTTCGGTCTTCTGCTGGAAGGGACATTAGTCATCGTAGAGCACGTCTTCGTGGCTCTGGAACATAAGGCTAAAAAGGTCGGCCTTGAGCGGTTCAACAAAATGTCGAAATTGGGAATCATCAAGAAAAGCGCGGGAAGCGTGGCCGGCTACATTTTCTTCGCCCTGCTGATCCTGATTGTCGCGCTGATGCCGATCTTCTCTTTCCGGAAAGTGGAAGGAAAAATGTTTTCACCGCTGGCCTTTACCTTGGGCTATGCCCTGCTCGGATCACTGATTCTGAGCCTTACCTACGTTCCGGCGATGTGCAAGCTCTTGCTGACCAAAAATATCGAAGAGAAAGAAAATGTGATTTCCCGGTTTTTCAGAGTGAATGTCTACCGGCTGTACACCTTTGCCGACCGTCACAAGAAAGCATTCATGATCGGATTCGGCGCTTTGCTGGTGATCTGCGGCCTTAAGTTTTCCAGCTACGGTTCGGAATTCCTTCCTAAACTGAATGAAGGGGCAATCTATGTACGGGCTACCCTTCCGAACAGCGTCAATCTCGACGAATCGGTAAGGCTGACCAAAGAAATGAAAAAGACCCTGGAAAATTATGATGAGGTAAAATTCGTGATGACCCAGACCGGCCGGCCCAACGACGGAACCGACCCTACGGGATTTTTCAATATCGAATTCAACATCCAGCTTAAACCGGCGGGCGAATGGAAAAATAAAGGTTCCAAAGAAGACCTGCTGGAGAAAATGCGGGTTTCCCTGGAGAAATATCCCGGGATCAATTTTGGGTTCAGCCAGCCTATCCAGGATAATGTGGAAGAATATGTCGCCGGTGTAAAAGCCCCTCTGGTGATCAAGATCTTCGGGAACGACCTTTTTGAGCTGGAAGATTATGCCAACAAAGTCGCAGGTTCCATCAAGACCGTACCGGGGATTTCGGACGTGAATGTTTTCAAAAACATCGGGCTGCCGGAACTGAGGATCCAGCTGCACGACTCCAAAATGGCCAAATACGGGATTTCCACCGCCGATGCCCAGGCGGTGATCGAAATGACCATCGGCGGCCAGGCCGCAACCAAATTTTATGAGGAAGAAAGAATGTTTGATGTCACCCTCCGTTTTGAGAAACAGTACCGCGACAATCCGGAAAAGATAGGTAACATCCTGATCCCGACAAAAGACGGTAAAAAAGTCCCGCTGAAGGAAATTGCCACCATCGATTACCATACCGGCCCGTCCTTTATCTACCGCGAAGGCAGCAGCCGGTACATCGGTGTCGGGTTCAACATCGAAGGCCGCGACCTGGGAAGCACGATTGAAGATGCCAAAGCCAAAGTCGCCAAAGACGTCCATATCCCCAAAAAGCACAAGATGACCTGGGCCGGTGAATTCGAGAGCAAGGAAAGAGCCGCGAAACAACTGATGATGGTGGTGCCCATCTCGCTGATCCTGATCCTGATGCTTCTCTATTTCAATTTCGGAAATATGAAAGATACACTGATCTCGTCGGTCACCCTGGCGTTTGCCTTCATCGGCGGATTTTTATCCCTGTGGTTTACCGGGACCATTTTCGGAATCTCCGCCGGCATCGGTTTTATTATCCTCTTCGGAGTCGCAACCATTGACGGGATCGTCCTGATCGGCGTGATGAAAGAAAACCTCCAGCAGAAAATGCCGTTGAGAAAAGCGATCTCCGAAGGCGTCAAAAGCAGGATCCGGCCGGTGGTAATGATTGCCCTGATGGGTTCGATGGGACTGTTTCCTGCTGCCCTCTCCAACGGAATGGGCTCTGAAATACAGAAACCCCTGGCCATTATGATTGTCGGCGGACTGATCATCTGCATGATCCTTTCGTTTACGATTCTTCCGCTGGTGTTTTATTTTGCCTACCGGAAGAAGGATGCTGATTAATTGCCTTTATTTTTTTATTTTTTCTATGCCGGATGCAGTTTTGTGTCCGGTTTTTTTTTGGAGGTATGCAGCCTAAGCAGACCGTTAATTCACATGTGCGAAGGCTGAGATAGCATACCTACGGCATGCTGGCAACCGTGAATTCCTGTTATAACTACACAGATCATATTCCTCCGGAATATTTTCCCGATTCGTATTACAGTAGATTTCCATTAGGACGCAGATGATATATTTACGGAATATTCTCCTCTTAGTATAAATGATAACCATCGGTCTCCTTCCTATCTGCTCC
>Ga0308160_10000357_pt1 | contig 94011 bp, 74 predicted proteins | sample PhyFR1_FD_201036 | JGI IMG/M metagenome (GOLD analysis project Ga0308160, IMG submission 201036) | Phyllosphere microbial communities from UC Gill Tract Community Farm, Albany, California, United States - DLSLF.R1 | ecosystem: Host-associated > Plants > Phyllosphere > Unclassified | place: USA...
CCGACGTCTCGGACGCCCTGCAGGCCGCCATCGACGCGGTCAAGGCGACTCGCAACGTCGGCATGGTGTTCATCCCGGAAGGCACCTACCGGATCAGCAAGACGATCTACGTGCCGCCGGCCGTGCGCCTGATCGGCTACGGCCGGCATCGCCCGACCATCGTGCTGGCCGCCCATTCTCCCGGGTTTGCCGCCGCCGACCGCGCCGACAAGGGCCAGGGCCATTACATGTTCTGGTTCACCGGCGAAGCGCATCAGGCGGACAAGCCGGTTGCCGACGCCAATCCCGGCACCTTTTATAGCGGCATCTCGAACATCGACCTGCGCATCGAGGACGGCAACCCGGCCGCGGTGGCGCTGCGCACCCACTTCGCGCAGCACGGCATCGTCAGCCACGTCGACATCGACATCGGCAACGGTAAAGCCGGCGTGTTCGACGTCGGCAACGAGATGCAGGACGTGCGCTTTTTCGGCGGCGAGTACGGCATCCTCACGACCAAGCCGTCGCCGGGCTGGCCATTCATGATGCTCGACACGGTGTTCGAGGGCCAGCGCCGCGCCGCCATCCGCACGCGCGAAGCCGGCCTGACCATCGTGCGCATGCAGGCCCGGCACGTGCCGACCGTGATCGAGGTGGAAGAGGGCATGCCGGAAAAGCTGGTCCTGGAAGACTCGCGCTTCGAGGACGTCAGCGGCCCGGCCCTGCTAATCGGCGCGGACAACAACAGCTTTACCCAGGTGAACCTGCGCGACCTCGATTGCCGCAACGTGCCGGTACTGATGCACCTGCGCGAGAGCGGCCGCGAGGTCGCCACGTCGGAACGGTTGTACCACGTGACCAGCCTGACCCATGGCCAGCAGATGGACGGCATCGCCGACAAGGCGTCGCTGCGCACGACCCAGCACATCGAGGTGCTGGCGGATGGCTTGCCCCCCTTGCCGAAGCTGGACATCCCCGACCTGCCGCCGGTGGCGCGGTGGGCCAGCGTCGTCGATGCGGGCGCGCGCGGCGACGGCGCGACCGACGACACGCGCGCGATCCAGGCCGCGATCGACAAATATCCGGTCGTGTACCTCCCGGCGGGCCGCTACCGCGTCAGCGACACCCTACGCCTGAAGCCGGACACCGTGCTGATCGGCCTGCACCCGATGGCGACCCAGCTCTTCATCGCCGACAACACCCCCGCCTTCGCCGGCTTCGGCGCACCGAAACCACTGCTGGACGTACCGGCAGGCGGCAAGGCCATCGTCAGCGGCATCGGCCTGGATGCGGGCGGCTCGAATCCGCGCGCGCTAGGGGCGATCTGGCGCGCCGGCACGGGATCCTATATGAACGACGTCAAGTTCATCGGCGGCCACGGCACCATGCTGGCCCCTGGCGAGAAACAGGCCCCGGTGTATAACGACAGCCGCACGGCCGACGGCAACCCGGCGCGCCGCTGGGACTCGCAATACCCGAGCCTATGGGTGCGCGACGGCGGTGGCGGCGTCTTCCGCAACATCTGGTCGGCCAGCCCGTACGCATCGGCCGGCGTGTACGTGTCGGACACGCAGACGCCGAGCCGCGTGTATGCGCTGTCGGTCGAACACCACGTGCGCAACGAGATCGTGCTGCGCAAGGTCGCCAACTGGCGTTGGTACGACGTGCAGACCGAGGAGGAAATCGCCGAGAGCCAGCAATCGCAGCCGCTCGAGATCGCCGATTCGCACGACCTTACCTTCGCCAACCTGTACACCTTCCGCGTGATCTGGCTGAATACGCCGTATGCGCAGGCGATCCGTATCTCGAACTCGAGCGGACTCGAATTCCTCAACCTGCATAACTTCGCGCAGACCAAATATACGCTGACCGACACGCTGGTCGACCTGGCCAGCGGCGCAGCCGTGCGGCCATGGGAACTGGCGCGGCTGGCGATACCGCGCGCCGCAGCCACGACGACCGCTGCGGCGCCGCCGCAAGCCGCATCCGGCCGTTTCGAGCGCCTCGCCTCTGGCTTCGAGTTCGCCGACGGCCTGTGCGCCGATCGCGACGGCAATGTGTATCTGCTCGATTCGCACCTGAAGCGCATCTACCAGTGGTCGGCAGCTCGGCAGACCATGCGCCTGCTCGGCGAAATGCATTGGCAGCCGCTGTCGCTGGCCTGCGGCGCCGACGGCAAACTCAACGTGGTGACCGAATACCGGCCGGTACCGGGCGCCACCGTCAACGGTCATCCGGAGTCGATCGACTTGCCCGCGGATTCGGAAGGCACCTCGTATGCGTTCTGGTATCACCACGTGGCGCCGCGCGTCTACGCGATCGATCCACGCGACCCGGGCGCGAGCTTCCAGGTGCTGCAGCCGCAGGCCAGCGACGCCGTGACGCGCAAGGCGCGCGTGCTGTACCCGGCCAACCGCTGGCGCGACGGCCTCGATTACCTCGAGGTGTCGCGCTTCAAACCCGCCACCAGCGTCGTGCTGTCCGATGGCGAGTCGGTGCTGCCGCTGGTCTACGACGTGATGCGCGCGAACAGCCTGCTGGCGGCGGTGCCGGGGCGGCCCTTCTTCACCGTCGACGAGTACATGAAGCGGGTCATGCGCTTCGACGTGACGCCCGATGGCTCGCTCACCAAGCCGCGCGTGTTCGCCGAGCACGGCGAATCGAACCTGGCGCTCGACCAGCAGGGACGGGTCTACGTCCCGGACGGCGATATTTATGTGTACGCGCCGGACGGCAAGCTGCTCGAGCAGATCGCGACGCCCGAGCGTCCGACCGGCGTCGTGCTCGGCGGGCTTGACGCCCGCACGCTGTACGTGACCAGCCGCAACGCGCTGTACCGCCTGCAGCGCTAGGGCAAGCGTTCGGCGTCCCTGGCGTCGCCGCAAACACGGAGGCCGCGAACGATCGCGGCCTTTTTCATGCGCGTGCCGCACGGGGAGCGGCAGTAATTATTTAACAATTGTCTGCGCTAGATCAAGACAGGTACCTACGCTCTTGATCGATACCTGCTAGTCCATACGAAAGTGTAATGGATGGGTTTTTTCCCTCGACATACGTTGTTCTGTCGAGTTCACAATTTCCCGAACTAAATAAGTTTTAGCGCTATCAAGTCGCTCATCTGTTGTATTTGCATTGAATTCAATTGTGAAATTCCCACGTGCATATATCGTTCGCGCTACTCTGCCTCATCCGCTTTCAGACGGACATTCGGCGTGCTGATCTGGCGCTGAATACAACGAGATCTCAAGCACACGTGCTTGCGGAAAATCAAAAACTTGATGCTTTTCTTTTCTAAGGAAGAAACATGAAGTCTCAGCATTCGATCACTCCTGCAGTCTTGAAGTTGTGCGCCGCTGCCGTCCTCGGCCTGGGCGCCGCCGCCAGCACCGGCGTCTCGGCCGCGCCGGCGTCGCAAGTGGCCGCCATCGGCGACCAGACCGACCGCCTCATCGTCAAGTACAAGGGCGATGCCGCGCCGATGTCGGTCAAGGCCAACGGCGTCAACGCCGCGCAACTGAAAGCCGCGCCGCTCGCCAGCGCGCACAAGGCGCTGCTCGACACGGTCGGCCAGAAGTACGGCACGCAAATGAAAGAGTTGCACTCGATCGCCACCGGCGCCCGCATCGTCAAGCTCGACCGCAAGATGGCCTTGGCCGACGTGCGCAAGGTCGCGGCCGACCTGGTCGCCAGCGATCCGAACGTCGAGTACGCCGAGCCGGACCGCATGATGCACGCGCTGCTCACCCCGAACGACACCAGTTACAGCCAGCAGTGGGATTATTACGAGACCACCGGCGGCATCAACATGCCGGCCGCCTGGGACAAGTCGACCGGTTCCGGCATCAAGGTCGCGGTGATCGACACCGGCTACCGCCCGCACGCCGACCTGGCCGGCCAGTTCCTGCAGGGCTATGACTTCATCTCCGACGCCACTGTCGGCAACGACGGGGGCGGCCGCGACAGCGACGCCAGCGACCCGGGCGACTGGGTCACCGCGGGCGAGTGCGGTACCGGTTCGGCGGCCGAGAACTCGAGCTGGCACGGCACCCACGTGTCCGGCACCATCGCCGCGCTGACCAACAACGGCAGCGGCGTGGCCGGCATCGCCTACGGCGCCAAGATCGTGCCCTTGCGCGTGCTCGGCAAATGCGGCGGCTACACCTCGGACATCGCCGACGCCATCGTCTGGGCTTCGGGAGGCACCGTCTCGGGCGTTCCGGCCAACGCCAACCCGGCGCGCGTGATCAGCATGTCCCTGGGCGGCGGCGGCGCCTGCGACACCACGACGCAGAACGCGATCAACAGCGCGCGCTCGCGCAACACGGTGGTCGTGGTCGCGGCCGGCAACGAGGCGCAGAACGCCAGCAACTCGAGCCCGGCCAACTGCTCAGGCACGATCGTCGTGGCGGCAACCAACCGTTCCGGCGGGCGCGCGTCGTACTCGAACTACGGCACCATCGTGACGATCGCGGCGCCGGGCGGCGACACCGGCGCCGGCATCCTGTCGACGCTGAACGCCGGCACCACCACGCCGGGCGCCGACAGCTATGCGTCCTACATGGGTACGTCGATGGCGACGCCGCACGTCTCCGCCGTGGTGGCGCTGATGCTGGCCAAGAACCCGAACCTGACGCCGGACGACGTCGCCGCCCGCCTGAAATCGAGCGCGCGCGCCTTCCCGGCCAGCTGCTCGGGCTGCGGCGCCGGCATCCTGAACGCCTCGGCCGCGATTGACGCCGCCACCGGTTCGGGTTCCGGCACGACCACCGGCACCACGATCTCGGAAACCGAGTCGAACAACACGGTCAGCACCGCCAACAAGGTGACGACCGCCGGCACGACGGTCAACGGCACCCTGTCGAGCAGCACGGATACGGACTACTTCTCGGTCTCGCTCCCGGCCGGCAAGACCCTGGCGTCGACCTTGACCCCGAATTCGAGCTCGGACTACGACCTGTACCTGTACAACTCGGCCGGCACCCAGATTACGTCGAGCACCAACGGCACCGGCGCGGTCGATTCGGCCTCGGTGGTCAACAACGGCACGACCGCGGCGACGGTGTACGTGCGCGTGGTGTACTACAGCGGCGGCACCGGCTCGACCAGCGGCAAGTACACGCTGAAGCTGTCGTGGTAAATAGGACTTGAGACGGGCGGCATGCACGTCCCGGCGGGCGTGCATGTTCATAAATCTTCTTAATATTCAATTACTTGAGAAAAATTTTCCTGTCGTAATCTGTCCAAAAACGGCCCCGAGCGGGCCGTTTTTCGTTACGCTACCGGACTCGCTTTATTCCCTCTGAGTAATTCCTCTCAGTCAATTCCCAAGGAAGAAAATGACGCAGCGTCAGATGTCCACCCTCGTATCGACCCTCCTGGGCGCCATGCTCGCCGCCGGGCCGCTGGCCACCGCGCATGCCGGCCAAGGCCAGCAGGACGGCGCCAAGGCGCCCCGCTTCATCACCCAGACCGACCGCCTGATCGTCAAGTACAAGGACGCCGCGCAAGCCGCCGACGTCAAGTCGCTGGACGGCAAGACCATGTCGCCCGCTGCCGCCGCGGCGGTTTCGGCCGCGCGCCAGGCCATCCTCGACCGCGCCGGCCAGCAGTTCGGCGCTACCCTGCGCGCGCTGCGCGCGACCGCCGGCGGCGCCCACGTGTTCCAGCTGAACCATGCGATGACGCTGGACCAGGCGCGCCAGCTGGCCGCCGAGCTGAAGGCGCGCGACAGCAACGTCGAGTACGCCGAGCCGGACCGCATCATGACCGCCCAGGCGACGCCGACCGATCCGAGCTACAGCCAGCAGTGGGACCTGTTCGAAACCGCCGGCGGCATCAACGCCCCGGCCGCCTGGGACCGCTCGACCGGCGCCGGCGTCAATGTCGCCGTGATCGACACCGGCTACCGTCCGCACGCCGACCTGGCCGGCCAGATCCTGCAAGGCTATGATTTCATCACCAACACCACCATCGCCAACGACGGCAACGGCCGCGACAGCGACGCCAGCGATCCGGGCGACTGGACCGCGGCCGGGCAGTGCGCGGCGGGCGTGCCGGCCACCGACCAGAATTCGAGCTGGCACGGCACCCACGTGGCCGGCACCATCGCCGCCAAGGCCAACAACGGTATCGGTGTGGCAGGCATTGCCTGGAACGCCAGGATCGTGCCGGCGCGCGTGCTGGGTAAATGCGGCGGCTACACCTCGGACATCGCCGACGCCATGATCTGGGCCTCGGGCGGCAGCGTTTCTAGCGTGCCGGCCAACGCCAACGTGGCGCGCGTGCTGAACCTGTCGCTGGGCGGCAGCGGCGCCTGCGACACCACCACGCAAAACGCCATCAACAGCGCACGTTCGCGCGGCGCGGTAGTCGTCGTGGCCGCCGGCAACTCGAACACCGACGCCACCACCAGCAGCCCGGCCAACTGCGCCGGCGTGATCGCTGTGGCGGCGACCGGCCGCAGCGGCGGCAAGGCCTCGTACTCGAACACCGGCAGCAATGTGACCGTCGCGGCCCCGGGCGGCGACAACGGCGCCGGCATCCTGTCGACGCTGAACGCCGGCACCACCACGCCGGGCGCGGACAGCTATGCGTATTACATGGGCACCTCGATGGCGACCCCGCACGTGGCCGGCGTCGTCGCGCTGATGCTGGCGGCAAACCCGAACCTGACGCCGGACGACGTCGCCGCCAAGCTGAAGTCGACCGCGCGCGCCTTCCCGGCCGCGTGTTCGGGCTGCGGCGCCGGCATCGTCGACGCCGGCGCGGCCGTGAACGCGGCGCTCGGCGGGTCGACCCCGGCTCCGACGCCGGCCCCGATCACGCCGACGATCTCGGAAACCGAGTCGAACAACACGGTCACCACCGCCAACAAGATCGCGAGCGCGGGCACGACCGTCAACGGCACCATGGCCAGCAGCGCCGATTCGGATTATTTCGTGATGCAGCTCCCGGCCGGCAAGACCCTGAGCGCGACCCTGACCCCGAACGCCAGCTCGGACTACGACCTCTACATCTACAATGCGGCCGGCACGCGCCTGGCTTACAGCACCAACGATGGCCTCGGCGTGGTGGATGCGGCGACGTCGGCCAACACCGGCGCCACCGCCGCGGCGCGCTACGTGCGCGTGGTGTATTACCGCGGCGGCACCGGCTCGACCAACGGCAAGTATGCGCTGAAGCTGGCCTGGTAATTCTTGCCATCGACATCGCCTAAGCTAAAGGTCCACCCGGTTCGCCAGGGTGGACCTTTGTCATTGGCTTGCACAACAACATCGCTTCGGCGATACTGTATGCAATTACAGTATGAACGACCTCGTCCGCAAGATCATCCACTGCGATTGCGATTGTTTCTACGCGTCCGTCGAGATGCGGGATGACCCGTCGCTGCGTGGACGGCCACTGGCGGTCGGCGGGCGGCCGGACCAGCGCGGCGTGGTCGCCACCTGCAATTACGAGGCGCGCCGCTACGGCATCCATTCGGCGATGGCAACCGCGCAGGCAATCAAGCTGTGCCCGGATCTGCTGATGATTCCGCCGAACATGGAGAAGTATCGGATCGCCTCGCGCCAGATCATGGAGATCTACCAGGACTACACGGAACTGGTAGAGCCGCTGTCGCTGGACGAAGCCTACCTGGATGTGACGAATTCGCCACATTGCAAGGGCAGCGCCACGCTGATCGCGCAGGAGATCCGGCGGCGCATCTTCGAGACCGTCGGCATCACCGCGTCGGCCGGGGTGGCGCCGAATAAATTCGTGGCCAAGATCGCGAGCGACTGGAACAAGCCGGATGGACTGTTCCTGGTGCGCCCCGATGAGGTCGACGCCTTCGTCTCCGCGTTGCCGGTCAAGAAATTGCACGGCGTCGGCAAGGTGACTGCGGCCAAGATGAACCGGCTCGGCGTGCAAACCTGCGCCGACCTGCGCAACTGGAGCATGGCCCGGCTGCAGGAGCATTTCGGCTCGTTCGGCGCGCGCCTGCACGACCTGTGCCGCGGGATCGATGTCCGCGAGGTCAACCCGGTGCGCGAACGGAAATCGATCAGCACCGAAGAAACGTACACGCCCGACGTGCCGGATTTGCCGGCCTGCCTGGCGCTGCTGCCCGAGCTGATGGAACATTTGCAGGGCCGCATCAAGAGAAACAATGCCGACAAATTCATCAATAAATTATTCGTAAAAATAAAATTTTCCGATTTCCAGCAGACGACGGTCGAGTGCGTGGGCCATGCGCCCAACCTGGACACGTTCCGCCGCCTGATGGAAACCGGTTGGCAGCGCGCCAGCCGCCCGGTGCGCCTGCTGGGCGTCGGCGTGCGCCTGGCGGACGTCGAGCAGGTCGAACAACTGAGTTTGTTTGACGAACGCGCAACACACTGAAAAACCCTCACCGACGACCTGAAGATTGCTGCCCAGCAGCGTGTAGAATGTCGTTCCTTCGCAATACTGGATAACTAGACTAACGTTATGTGGTTCAAGAATCTGCAGATTTACCGCCTGCCCGCACCCTGGGCGTTCACCCCTGAACAAATGGAAGACGCGCTGCAATCGCAGGCGTTCGTACCGGCCAACAGCAATGAGCTGCTGCAGCAAGGCTGGGATTCGCCGCGCGGCAATGGCAAGCTGGTGCACGTGGTGAACAAGCAGATGCTGATGATGCTGGGCACCGAAAAGAAACTGCTGCCGAGCTCGGTCATCAACCAGGTCGCCAAGGCGCGCGCCGCCGAGATGGAAGAGCAGCAGGGCTTCCCGCCGGGCAAAAAGGCGATGAAGGAACTCAAGGAACGTGTCGCCGACGAGCTGCTGCCGCGCGCCTTCTCGATCCGTAGCAACACCTGGGTCTGGGTCGACCCGGTCAACGGCTGGCTGGTCGTCGATGCCGCCAGCCCGTCGAAAGCCGACGACGTCATCAAGCTGCTGCTCAAGGCCGTCGACAAGATGCCGCTGGAATCGCTGCGCGTGCAGCGCTCGCCGGTCGGCGTCATGACTGCCTGGCTGGAATCGGACGAGGCGCCGTACAATTTCACGATCGACCAGGACACGGAATTGCGCGCCACCGGCGAAAGCAAAGCGACCGTGCGTTACGTAAAACACTCGCTCGATCCGGAAGACATCCGCCGCCATATCTCCTCGGGCAAGCAGTGCACGCGCCTGGCGATGACCTGGACCAGCCGCATCTCGTTCACGCTGACCGAGCAGCTGGCGGTCAAGTCGATCAAGCCGCTGGACGTCATCAAGGAAGGCGAAACCATCACCTACAGCGACGACGAGCGTTTTGACAACGACATCATGCTGATGACCGGCGAACTGGCCAAGCTGCTGGCCGACCTGGTCGAGGCGCTGGGCGGGGAAGCCAAGGCGTAACGCCGTTCCCGCCACTGTTTGGCGAGCAATAACAAAACGGCCCGGGTGCATGCCCGGGCCGTTTTTTTATGCGCATCCGCTCGCCTGCGCGCGTCACGCGCACACGTACGCGCGCGCGAGGCCGCTTACTTGGCGGCCGCCACTTCTTCGCTGGTCGACGGTTCCTTGGCCGCGCCGGCGCCGCCCTGCTCGGGCTGGCCGCTGGTGTAGGTCGCGCCCTGGCGATTCGCGTGCGGGGCCGGCTTGCCCGGCAGCGGCGGCAATGCCTTGGCCTTCTCCAGGCCGATGCCGGCCACTTGCGCCACGCGGCGGCCGTAATCCTCGTCGCAATGCCACAGGTGCCAGACCATGCGCAGCTGGATCACTTCCGGGCATTTTTTCAAGTCGCCACCGACGTTGTTGACCAGGTCGTCGCGCTCCCAGTCCTGGAACGAACGGTAACGGTCGCCGGCCTGCTTGTAGTCGGCGGCAGTGCTGGTGGTCTGGTAGCGGCCCAGGTGGCCTTGCACGTACTGGTGGTAGTCCTTCTGCGGCTGCGGCGCTTCCTGCAGGCCGCCCATCAGGCTCGGCTCGTAGTTGATGTGCTTGTTCGCGCCGCCATTGTCGTCGACGTAAGCCATCTGGCCGTCGCGCTGGTTGGTGCGGGCGCGCGCCTTTTCTTGCGGCGCATTGATCGGCAACTGCAGATAATTGGGGCCGACGCGGTAGCGCTGGGTATCGGAATAGGACAGGGTGCGGCCCTGCAGCATCTTGTCGTCCGAAAAATCGATGCCGTCGACCAGCACGCCGGTGCCGAAGGCCGACTGCTCGGTTTCGGCGAACACGTTGTCCGGATTCTTGTTCAGCACCATGCGGCCGACCGGCAGCAATGGGAACTGGTCTTCGGGCCAGCGTTTGGTGTCATCGAGCGGGTCGAAGTCGAGCTCGGGATGCTCGCCGTCGGCCATGATCTGCACGCAGAATTCCCATTCCGGATAATCGCCACGCTCGATCGCATCGTACAGGTCGCGCGTGGCGTGGCTGGTGTCCTGGCCCTGGATTTCGGCCGCCTGTTGCGAGCTCAGGTTGCGCACGCCCTGCTTGGGCTGCCAGTGGAATTTCACCAGGTGGGCTAGCCCCAAGTCGTTTACCAGTTTATAAGTGTTGACGCCCGAGCCTTCCATCTCGCGGTAATTGGCCGGGATGCCCCATGGGCTCTTGACCCAGGTCACCATGTGCAGCGACTCGGGATGGTTCGCGATGAAATCGTAGAAGCGCCATGGCTCCTGCTGGTTGGTGACCGGATCCGGCTTGAAGGCGTGGATCATGTCCGGGAACTTGATCGCGTCGCGGATGAAGAACACCTTCAGGTTGTTGCCGACCAGGTCCCAGTTGCCTTCGACGGTCTTGAATTTGACGGCGAAACCGCGTGGGTCGCGCGCCGTTTCCGGCGATTCCTTGGCGCCGATCACGGTCGAGAAGCGCACGAACATCGGCGTCTGCACGCCGACTTCGTTCAGCACCTTGGCGCGCGTGTACTTGCTGGCGGGTTCGTCGCCGATCTTGCCGTAGGCCTCGAAGTAGCCGTGGGCGCCGGTGCCGCGCGCGTGCACCACACGCTCGGGGATGCGCTCACGGTCGAAATGGGTGATCTTTTCGATGAACTGATAGTTCTCGAGGGTGGCCGGACCGCGCTCGCCAACCGAGCGCAAGGACTGGTTGTCGCGGATCGGGTGACCTTGGCGATTGGTTAAGGTAGGGCGCTGCTCACTCATTATGTGTCCTCCGCAATCAAGAGAAGACACATTATAAGAATTGAGGAAACTGCGCAGCGCTCGCTAGCCTTCAGGCAAAAAGCCTTGTCACAATGCCTGGAACACACCCGCGGCGCGGTTTTTCGTCACATTGTCCCATGTAAATACTTTGCCGTTCATGGCCACGTAGACGCCCGGCGGCAACACTTGCGCCACGCCGCAGGCGAAACCGAAGTTGAAAAACGCATCTGAATTGGCGATCTCGTAAGGAATCATCGCGCCGGTGAAGACGATGGTCTTGTCGCTCGTGGCTTCTAGCGCACCGAGCACCTGGGCGGTGTCGCGCATGGTGTCGGTGCCGTGCACGATCACGATCGCCTTTTCCGATGCGGCCTGGCAAGCGGCCAGGACTTTCTGGCGGTCGGCGTCCTGCATGTCGAGTGAATCGAGCAGCGATACGACCTCGAGCTCGACCGGCACCGTCAGGCGCGCGCGCTTGATCACCTCCGGCAAGTGGCTGTTGGAAAAGCCGAGTACGCCGTTGAGTTCGTTGTAATGTTTGTCGAAGGTGCCGCCGGTGGCAATGATACGCAAAGTCATGATGATTTGGTAACTGAGTAAAAAAAGGTGGGTAATGATAGCTGCAAACGGTAGTGTAGCGTCCCGCCTCTGCGATAGAATCATCCAGCTCCGATGAGTGTCCCGGGCCTTGTAAACCTACTGCGCGTTGCATTTTTGGCGGGGGCGCCGAGCCCTGCGATGCTCCGCTACGGCGGACCGGCTGTACTTGAGTACAGCTGCGCTTCTCGCCTGCGCGGCCCGTCCAAATCTGCCGCCGCTCGCTACGGTTTCCGAAGCCCGGGCGTTTTCTTCAAGACTTATGCCAACTTCTTCCATGAAACCCGTCGCACCTGGAACTGTCATTTTCCATCGCCATCGCGGTTATGGCGTCATTACCCACGTCAACCTGTTGACGGGCTGGATCTCGGCCCGCTTCGGCAATGAAGCACGCACGCTCGATTTGAATCTGTCGAGCGACGAGGTGCAGCACGCCGACGGCGAGGCGATCCGGTTCCGCCGCTCGCCGCCGGACCGCATGCCGCACGCGCGCCTGATGGCGATGGTGCGCGAGCTGCACAAGGCCGGCTACCAGAAGCTGTATTTGCATTCCTGGCCCAAGCCTTCCGGCCTGCACTGGCGCTGGCATTTGTTCGCCGGCCAGCGCGACTGGATGAACCGCCCCTGGCGCGAAGGCTGGTACGGTTCGGGCGCCGATTACAACAACGACCCGGTGATGGGCTGGGGCGACGCGCCCGGCGCCACGACCGACGAGCTGATCCATGCGCTGGCCAAGTTCGACCCGGAAGGCCTTGCGCGCGCGCTCGGGCGCGACGACGACCACACCGCCTGGTTCGCGAACGCCTGCGATGCCTTGCTGCCGGGCTACACCTACTCGTTCGACATGGCGCCGATGCAAAAGAATGCCAACGGCGGCCTGATCGAAGAACCGCCGGTGCCGATCGTGCCGGTGCGCGCCGGCTTGCCGGTCTATGCCGGCCGCGCGATCGGCTGGCCGCCGGGCTGGCACGGCCTGTGGACGCGCCGCCACGTCATGCCGATGCGCCGCCCGAATTTCACGGGCGAGCCGGAACTGCGCTGATTTTCCAGGCTTGCGCGCGACCCGGCGTCAAGCGCAAGCTATCATGTCGCATCCCATCGTTTCGCATCCCATCACTTTCCCAGCGCTTCCGGGTTCAGGATGTTGCTCGGCTTGCCTTGCGCGAAATTCACCACGTTTTCGAACGCCGCCCTGAAGTACAGCTCGTAACTGTCCTGCTCGACATAACCGAGGTGCGGCGTCGCTAGCACGGTCGGGATTTTCAATAACGGCGCATCCTCCGGCAGCGGTTCGCTGGTGAACACGTCAAGCGCCGCGTAGCCCGGCCGCCCGCGATGCAGCGCGGTTTCCAGCGCGCCTTCCTCGACCAGCTCGGCCCGGCTGGTATTCACGAACAGGGCATCCGGCTTCATGCGCGCCAGGTCCGTCGCCGTGACGATGTCGCGCGTCGCGTCCGACAGGCGCAAGTGCAGGCTGAGCACGTCCGCCGTTTCGAAAAACGCTTCGCGCGAGGACGCTGCGATCAAGCCGTCGTGCTCGGCCGCAGCGCGGCTCGCGTCGCTGCCCCACACGATGACCTGCATGCCGAACGCCTTGCCGTAGCCGGCGATCATTTTGCCGATCTTGCCGTAGCCCCAAATCGCCAGCGTGCGGCCCTTGAGCGTCCTGCCCAGGCCGTTGAGCTCCGGATTGATCGACGCCGTTTGCCACAACCCGTCTTTGAGGTTATTGGCGTACGGCACGATCTTTCGACTGGCCGCCATGATCAGCGCCCACGTCAACTCGGCCGGCGCGACCGGCGAGCCGACGCCTTCCGCGATGGCGATACCCGCTTCGGTGGCGGCCGCCACGTCGACGTGGCCGGACACCTTGCCGGTTTGCGAGATCAAGCGCAAGTTGGGCAGGCGCGACAGCAGGGCGCGCGGAAACGCCGTGCGCTCGCGGATCAGCACCAGCGCGTCGAAAGGCGCTAGCCGGATCGCGAGCTGACCGGCGCCGCGTGCCGAGCTGTTGAAGACTTTGACCTCGTGTCCGTCCAATAATTCGAAGCATTTCAGCTTGCGTACAGCATCTTGATAATCATCAAGGATTGCGATTTTCATGGGTTTTTACTGTTGTTGGTGGGCAGAAAGTAATGAAATAACGGAATCAAAGCGTTCGCAAATAACCTACTACATTTGTCAACAAAAACCACTACATTTTTGTTGTTGAAGCATTTGAAACGCGATGGTGCGGGTGTAGAATCGACCAGAAATAAGGACTCGCGATGACTGATTGATATCACTTGCGAGCAGCAGCACACGTTCCACCCAGCTAGGGTCATGTTACCGCCGCTGGCGACAAGACCGCCGTAGCCCACGAGGCGCCAATCGACGACGATCCTGCCGAGAACCGAAGACAACCCGGACTTCGAACCGCCGCAGTGCGCAGCTTGCGCGCCCTCATCGCCGCAGCGCGCTTTGACCGCACGCCGTTCGAAGTGCCACGCATTCTTAATTGGTAATTGGAGGCACTATGAATCAACCCGTAATGGGCGGCGTCGCCGCATTGAAGGTCCCCGCGCACGTCAAGCATAATCGATTGATCAACTGGGTAGCGGAAATCGCTGCACTGACCAAGCCTGACGCCATCTACTGGTGCGACGGCTCCGCGGAAGAATACGACCGTCTGTGCGCCCAAATGGTCGAGGCCGGCACGATGATGCGCCTCAACCCGGAAAAACGCCCGAACTCCTACCTCGCCCATTCGGACCCGAGCGACGTCGCCCGTGTCGAAGACCGCACTTTCATCTGCTCGGCCACCAAAGAGCAGGCCGGCCCGACCAATAACTGGGTCGATCCCAAGGAAATGCGCCAGACCATGCACAGCCTGTTCGACGGCTGCATGGCCGGCCGTACGCTTTATGTAGTGCCGTTCTCGATGGGTCCGCTGGGCTCGCCGATCGCGCACATCGGCGTCGAACTGTCCGATTCGCCCTACGTTGCCGTCAACATGCGCATCATGACCCGCATGGGCAAGGCGGTGTACGACGTGCTCGGCGAGGATGGCGATTTCGTGCCCTGCGTGCACACCGTCGGCATGCCGCTGCAGGCCGGCCAGCAGGACGTGCGCTGGCCGTGCAACGCCACCAAATACATCGTCCATTATCCGGAAACGCGCGAGATCTGGTCCTTCGGTTCCGGCTACGGCGGCAATGCGCTGCTGGGTAAAAAATGCTTCGCACTGCGCATCGCCTCCAACATGGGCTACCAGGAAGCGCAGCAGGGCGGCACCGGCTGGCTGGCCGAGCACATGCTGATCCTGGGCGTCGAATCGCCAAAGGGCGACAAGAAGTATGTCGCCGCCGCTTTCCCATCGGCCTGCGGCAAGACCAACTTCGCGATGCTGATCCCGCCCGCCGGTTTCGATGGCTGGAAAGTCACGACCATCGGCGACGACATCGCCTGGATCAAGCCGGGCCAGGATGGCCGCCTGGTCGCGATCAACCCGGAAGCCGGCTATTTCGGCGTGGCCCCGGGCACCAACGAAAAAACCAATCCCAACTGCATGGCCTCGCTGCGCGAGAACGTGATTTTTACTAACGTCGCGCTGACCGACGACGGCGACGTCTGGTGGGAAGGCATGACCAAGGAAGCTCCGGCCCACCTGATCGACTGGCAAGGCAAGGACTGGACCCCGGCCTCGGGCACCAAGGCCGCCCACCCGAACGCGCGCTTCACCGTCGCCGCCACGCAGAATCCGGTGATCGATCCGGCCTGGGACGATCCGGCCGGCGTGCCGATCTCGGCCTTCATCTTCGGCGGCCGTCGTTCGACCACGGTGCCGCTGGTGACCGAAGCGCGCGACTGGACCGAAGGCGTCTACATGGCCGCGACCATGGGTTCGGAAACCACGGCCGCCGCCGCCGGCCAGATGGGCGTGGTGCGCCGCGATCCGTACGCGATGCTGCCGTTCATCGGCTACAACATGAGCGACTATTTCCAGCACTGGCTGGACCTGGGCCAGAAAATCGTCGCCCAGAACCCGCAGGCGCTGCCGAAGATTTTCTGCGTCAACTGGTTCCGCACCGACGACCAGGGCAATTTCGTCTGGCCCGGCTATGGCGACAACATGCGCGTCCTGAAATGGATCCTGGATCGTGTCGAAGGGCAGGCCGGCGGCGTCGAGCACATGTTCGGCACCACCCCGTCGTATGGCGATCTGAACTGGACCGGCACCGATTTCAGCCTCGAGCAATTCACCCGGATCACGTCCATCGACAAGGAGGCCTGGCGCGAAGAACTCAAGCTGCACACTGAATTGTTCGACAAATTGGCCTACCGTCTGCCGCAGCAACTGGTGGATACCAAACGTGCGCTGGAGAAACGTTTGTCAGAATAAAATAGTTTCGTTGGAGAATCAGCGAGGAGACGACGGCCGCGGCACGTACTGCGGCCGCAATGAGGGGGAAGGGACGAGGGAACTCGTCCCTTTTTTCATTCATGGGCAGGTCACATTGCAAAGGAATAATGCGCGGCATTCCCCATCCATGGAGTGACCATGTCGCCAAGTATTACGCAGCACCGCCTGTCCCGTCCCGCCATCGCCGCCGCCATCCTGGCCTTGCTGTCCGCCTGTGGTGGCAGCGATTCGATCGATGTCTCTCCGGTCACGAGTGCGCCCGCCGCACCGGCCGACCAGGGCGCCGCCGATACCGCGCCAGTGCCGTCGACAACGGCATTCGTGGATGCTGCTGCAACTAACCAACGTGGGGACGCCCGCTACGCGACGCTCGACACCAACGCCGGCGTACGCGTCATCGGCGGCTTCCTGAAAGTCTGGCAGCCACTCACCACCATCGTCGACGCCGGCGTCAGCGCAGCTGCCGTGGACGGTTTCCCGGCCGTCGCCGCCTCGACCTGGACCGGTGTGCCGAACGACGGCAGCAATGGCGGCGCTATCCTCGATGCTGCGACCCACAACGCCAACATCGCCTACGTGGTGCAAGCCACCGCCAACCGCACGCCTGCCCAGACTCTGGCCGCCTACCTCGACGACCGTCGCCAGAAGGGCTACAGCATGAGCGACGGCATGGGGCCGCTGACGTCCGCCTGGCGCAGCGCGACCGGCCAGACCACGACCATCACCGCCATGGCGGCCGATTCGACGGTCGTCCTGTACAACGACGGCGGCAACAACAACGGCGTCGGCGCCAGCGCCAACGCCAGCTTCGGCAAGGTGGTCGACCTGATCAATTCGATGGGCAACAACGGCTCGACCGAGCCGGCCAAGCGCTTCTTCAAATACGCGCGCCCCTTCCGCTGGAGCAGCGCGGTGCAGGTGGTGCCGAACCTGGTCCCGGCCAAGAGCAGCACGCCGACCACCGACGGCGGCTTCCCCAGCGGCCACGCGGCCGAAGCGACGCGCAATGCGATGGGCATGGCTTACGTGTTGCCGGAGCGCTACCAGCAGATCGTCGCACGCGGCCTCGAGCTGGGCGAGAACCGCATCCTGGCCGGCATGCATTCGCCGCTGGACGTGATGGGTGGCCGCGTGCAGGCCCAGGCCGTCGGCGCGGCCAACCTGATCGCCGATGGCGCCGCGATGCGCGCCGCCGCAGTGTCCCAGGCCCACGCCACCATGCTGGCGCTGACCAACACGACCGACGCCACCTTCGCCGCCTATGCCGAATCCGGCACGCCTGATAACGACCGCTTCTCGGACTATGCCAGCAACAAGGCCAACTATGTTCGCCGCATGACCTACGGCCTGGCGCAGACCGGCGCGACCAACCTGCCGGCCAGCGTACCGAAGGGCGCCGAAGTGCTGCTGGAAAGCCGCCTGCCTTACCTGAGCGATGCCCAGCGCCGCGTGGTGCTGAAAACCACGGCGATCGCCTCCGGCTATCCGGTACTGGACGATGCCGAAGGCTGGGGGCGCCTGAACCTGTTCGCCGCGGCCGATGGCTACGCCGCGTTCACCGGCAATGTCGTGGTCAACATGGATGCGAGCAAGGGCGGCTTCAACGCGGCGGACCGCTGGCGCAACGACATCGCCGGCAGCGGCAAGCTGGTCAAGCAGGGCACCGGCCTGTTGAAACTCGGCGGCAACAACAGCTGGACCGGCGGCGCGCAAATCGACGGTGGCACGCTGGAAGCCGATTCCAACACGGCCTTGGGTAACGGCGACGTGTACGTTGGCAGCGCCGGCACGCTCGAAAGCCATGCACCGGGCCAGCTCGCCATCGGCGGCAGCTACGCGCAACTGGACAAGAGCACGCTGAACCTCACTTTCGGCGCCGGCAACGCGGGGACGCTGGCGGTGAAGGGGAGCGCCACCATCGTCGGCGGTACGCTGCACCTGAAATTCGCCGGCGGCTTCAAGCCGAGCGTCGGCGCCACCTACCAGGTCTTGAGCGCGGCCAGCCGCAAGGGCGTGTTCACGAGCGTGCTGGTGGATGGCTACAAGGCCACGCTGGTGTACGACAACCGCAGCGTGTCGGTCCATATCGACAGCTGACTTTTGCGGCCTGATGCGCCCGGATGCGCCACATATGCCGGGCGGAATTTACTAATCGGTATTTATCCTCTATCCTGTCGTCGCACTTGTTGTTAGCGCAAACAGTCCGACGTCGATAAAGGATAACAACCATGAGACACCGTCGTAACCTAGTGGGCGCCGCGCTGGCGCTCGCCTTCGCTTTCCCCCTGCTGTCCACCGCCGCCCCGAGCCGCCAGATCGTCATCGATGCCCAGGCGCCGACCACGCCGCGCGACCATTTCTATGATCTGTCGGTCGGTTCCGACTTCCCGGGCACGCTGATCCGCGACGACAGCCTGGCCCAGCTCAAGACCGCGCGCGAGGAACTCGGTTTCCGCTACATCCGCTTCCACGGCATCTTCCATGACGTGCTCGGCACGTATAAGGTCGTCGACGGCAAGCCGGTGTACGACTGGACCAAGATCGATTACCTGTACGACAAACTGCTCGGCATGGGCATCAAGCCCTTCGTCGAACTCGGCTTCACGCCGCAGGCGATGAAGAGCTCCGACAACAGCATCTTCTACTGGAAGGCCAACAGCTCGCACCCGGTGCCGGCGCAGTGGGCGCAATTGGTCGAAGCTTTTACGCGCCACATCGAGCAGCGCTACGGCAAGCAGGAAGTGCAGAGCTGGTTCTTCGAAGTCTGGAACGAGCCGAACCTGGACGGTTTCTGGGAAAAGGCCGACCAGAAAGCCTACTTCGACCTGTACGACCTGACCGCGGCGACGCTGAAGCGCGTCGACCCGGCGTTGCGCGTGGGCGGCCCGTCGACCGCGGGCGCGGCCTGGGTGCCGGAATTCCTCGCCCACACCAAGGCCAGCGGCGCGCCAGTCGATTTCATCACCACCCACACCTACGGCGTCGATGGCGGCTTCCTCGACGAAGACGGCAAGGGCGACACCAAGCTGTCGCCGTCGCCCACCGCCATCGTCGGCGACGTACGCAAGGTGCGCGGCGAAATCGGCGCCTCCTACCTGCCCAAGCTGCCGCTGTACTTCACGGAGTGGAGCACCAGCTACACGCCGCGCGACCCGGTGCACGACTCCTACGTCAGCGCCCCCTACATCCTGAGCAAGCTCAAGGGCAGCGAAGGCCAGCTGCAGGGCATGAGTTACTGGACCTATTCCGATTTGTTCGAAGAACCAGGTCCGCCAACCATGCCGTTCGAAGGCGGCTTCGGCCTGATGAATCCGCAGGGCGTGCGCAAGCCGGCCTGGTTCGCCTACAAATACCTGAACCAGCTCGGCGACCAGGAGATCAAGACGGCTGACGCGCAGACCTGGGTCACGCGCGACGCGTCCGGCAGCAAGCTGCAAGTGCTGGCCTGGGATTGGCAGCAGCCGGACCAGGGCAACAAGAGCAACCGTCCGTTCTACACGACGCTGCAGCCGACCCGCGACGGCGCGCCTTTGAGCCTGGCGCTGCAGCACCTGAAGCCGGGCCGTTATACGGTGCAGATCCAGCGCACGGGCTTCCGCGCCAACGACGCCCAGACCACCTGGCTGGAGATGGGCAAGCCGAAGACCCTCACGCCTGACCAGATCGCCAAGCTGCAGGCGCAGACGCTGGACAAGCCGGAGACGCGCCAGATCACGGTCGCGGCCAACGGCACGGCCAGTGTGCAGGTGCCGATGCGGGTCAACGACGTGGTGCTGGTGACGATCCAGCGGTAGTAATAAAAAAGGGCGCCGCGGCGCCCTTTTACTCAGCTGGGTATTGTGCTTACTGCTTCAGCAACGGCTTCAAGTACTTGCCGGTGACGCTGTCCGGATTGTCCGCCACATCCTCCGGCGTGCCGGTCGCGACGATCGTGCCGCCGCCCGCGCCGCCTTCCGGACCGAGGTCGACGATCCAGTCCGCGGTCTTGATCACGTCCAGGTTGTGCTCGATGATCGCCAGCGTGTTGCCCTGGTCGCGCAGGCGGTGGATCACCTTCAGCAGCAAGTCGATGTCGGCGAAGTGCAGGCCGGTGGTCGGCTCATCCAGGATGTACAGCGTGCGGCCGGTGTCGCGCTTGGACAGTTCGAGCGACAACTTGACTCGCTGCGCCTCGCCGCCCGACAGCGTGGTCGCGCTCTGGCCCAGCTTGATGTAGCCCAGGCCGACGTCGAGCAGCGTGTGCAGCTTACGCGCGATGACCGGCACCGGCTTGAAGAACTCGTGCGCATCCTCGACCGTCATCTCCAGCACTTCGGTGATGTTCTTGCCCTTGTACTGGACTTCCAGCGTTTCGCGGTTGTAGCGCTTGCCGTGGCAGACGTCGCATGGCACGTACACGTCCGGCAGGAAGTGCATCTCGACCTTGATCACGCCATCGCCCTGGCAGGCTTCGCAGCGGCCGCCCTTGACGTTGAACGAGAAGCGGCCTGCCGAGTAACCGCGTTCCTTGGCGGTCGGCACCGTCGCGAACAGGTCGCGGATCGGCGTGAACACGCCGGTGTAGGTGGCCGGGTTCGAACGCGGCGTGCGGCCGATCGGCGCCTGGTCGACCGAGATCACCTTGTCAAAATGCTCGAGACCGTGGATGGTGTCGTGCGGCGCCGGCTCGGTCTGGGAGCCGTACAGGTGGCGCGACAAGGCCGGATACAGCGTATCGTTGATCAGCGTCGACTTACCGGAACCCGAGACGCCGGTCACACAGGTCATGAGGCCCACCGGCAGCTCGAGCGACACGTTTTTGAGGTTGTTGCCGGTCGCGCCGGTGATGGTCAGCTGGCGGTCCGGATCGGCCTGGGTACGCTTTTTCGGGACGTGGATCTTCTTCTTGCCGGACAAGTAGGCCGCGGTCAGCGACTCCTTGTTCTTCATGATGTCCTTCAGCGAACCCTCGGCGATCACGGCGCCGCCGTGCACGCCCGCGCCGGGCCCCATGTCGACGATGTAGTCGGCGGTGCGGATCGCGTCCTCGTCGTGCTCGACCACCAGCACGCTGTTGCCGATGTCGCGCAGATGCTTGAGCGTCGCGATCAGGCGGTCATTATCGCGCTGGTGCAGGCCGATCGACGGTTCGTCCAGCACGTACATCACGCCGGTCAGGCCCGAACCGATCTGCGATGCGAGACGAATACGCTGCGCTTCGCCGCCCGACAGCGTATCGGCGCTGCGGTCCAGCGACAGGTAATCGAGGCCGACGTCGTTCAGGAATTTCAGGCGCGCGACGATTTCCTTGATCACGCGCTCGGCGATGTCTTTCTTGGCGCCGGTGAGTTCCAGGCTGTCGAAATAGCTCAGGCATTCACGCAGCGGCGTTCTCGCGACTTCATAAATCGCGCGCTGCTGCTCGCCTGCGCCGATTTTCACGTAACGCGCTTCGGTGCGCAGGCGCGCGCCGCCGCAGGTCGGGCATTCCTTTTCGTTGATGAACTTGGCCAGCTCTTCCTTGACCGCCATCGAATCGGTTTCGCGGTAGCGGCGCTGCAGGTTGTTCACCACGCCCTCGAAGGTATGCTCGCGGATCACGGTGCGGCCGCGCTCGTTCACATAGGCGAACGGCACAGCGGTCTTGCCCGAACCGAACATGACCACGTCCTGCGCTTGCTTCGGCAATTGCTCGAACGGTTTATCGAGGTCGAAGTTGTAATGCTCCGACAGGCTGCTCAGCATCTGGAAATAGAACTGGTTGCGGCGATCCCAACCCTTCACGGCGCCGGACGCCAGCGACAGGTTCGGGAAGGCGACGATGCGCTTCGGATCGAAAAACTCGATATGGCCCAGGCCATCGCACTCCTGGCAGGCGCCCATCGGGTTATTGAACGAGAACAGGCGCGGCTCGAGCTCCTGCAGCGAATAACCGCAGACGTTGCAGGCGAACTTGTTCGAGAAGATGTGTTCCTTCTCGGTGTCCATTTCGTAGGCCACCGCGCGGCCATCGGCGATGCGCAGCGCGGTCTCGAAACTTTCGGCGAGGCGCTGCTTGATCTCGTCGTTGACTTTGACGCGGTCGATCACGACGTCGATCGTGTGCTTTTCGGTCTTCTTCAGCTTCGGCAGGTCGTCGACGTCATAGATCTTGGCCTTGCCGGTGCCGCTCTGGATACGGAAACGCACGAAACCCTGGGCCTGCATCGCCTCGAACAGGTCGCTGTGCTCGCCCTTGCGGTTGGCCACCACCGGACCCAGGATCATCAGCTTGGTCCCTTCCGGCATGGCCAGCACGGCGTCGACCATCTGCGAGACGGTTTGCGCGGCGAGCGGCTCATGCGAGTGGTCCGGGCAATACGGCGTGCCGACGCGCGCGTACAGCAGACGCAGGTAATCGTGGATTTCGGTGACGGTGCCGACGGTCGAGCGCGGATTGTGCGAGGTCGCTTTCTGCTCGATCGAGATGGCCGGCGACAAGCCTTCGATCAGGTCGACGTCGGGCTTTTCCATCAGCTGCAGGAATTGACGGGCATAGGCCGACAGCGATTCGACGTAGCGGCGCTGGCCTTCGGCATACAGCGTATCGAAGGCGAGCGAGGATTTACCGGAACCCGACAGGCCGGTAATCACGATCAGCTTATTGCGCGGCAGGTCGAGGTTGATGTTCTTGAGATTGTGCGTGCGGGCGCCGCGGATTCGGATTTCTTCCATTAGCTTTGTTTGCAGCCTTTCAATGGTTTACGGGCCGGCGCACGAAAAGTCGACGATGAGCGGGCCGAACGAAGGGGGGAACTCGCTAGTTTAACTGGTTTTATCCACAGTGGTTGGCAACGACCCGGAAATGCAGCTGCCAACCGTTCCAGCAAACCGGTACGTTCCGTATGTGGTCGGGACACGCGGCAATTCAATGACAGACTCACCAGAAAGCGAAAAAAATTTTCGCAAGCGGCTTCGTCACCATCGCTATAATTTTTAAAGGAAACTTTTTCGACACATTCTTGCGCAATTTTTAACCATGCAAATCTTCACCGAAGACGACTTCATCGGTACCGTCCCCGACCACCCGCTGGCCGAGCAATTGACCGTATTGCGGTATAGCGAAGGCGGCGAAAGCTCGATTCCCCACAATTTCTTCCGTAACTGGCTCGACCAGGAAGCGCAGCATGGTTACTTCTACATCGGCCGCTGTTCCGGTTTCGGCGTCGGCTCGATCGCGAAATACGACAGCGGCAAGCAGAACCTGTCCGTGGGACGCTTCGTCGCCGGCGGCTTGCGCCTGAAATTCCTGCTCAACGGCCAGCACGAGATGCGCACCATCTCGACTTACATGTTTTCGGTCGCCGGCATGGGTTTACGCAATGCGCCGCCGCCGCAGTACGCGGATTCGGTGATCAAGAACGACGTCTGGATCGGCGACGAAACCATGATGCTGGGCGGCGGCATCATCGAAAACGGCTGCGTCATCGGCGCGCGCTCACTGCTGCCGCCGAATTTCCGCTCCGAGCCCTACGGCATCTACGTCGGTTCGCCGGCGCGCCTGGTCCGTTTCCGCTTCACCGAAAAAGTGCGCGCCGCGCTGCTCGACCTGGCCTGGTGGGAGATGCCGCTGAGCTGGATCCGCGATAACAACGAGCTCTTCATGGCCGACCTGACCCAGGACGAGGGACTGGCCCTGGAAGCCATCGCCGTGCTGGCCGCCAGCCGCAGGGAATACGAAGCGCAGCAGGCGACCCGGACGAAGCTTGAGGCGAGGTAAATATTGCTCGCATGCCATTTCTGTGTGACCATCGAACGTCATCCAGATAAGGTCGAGCCATGAACATGCCGCGTCTTCTTTGCCAGGTGGTGCTGGCGTCGCTCGCCGCGACGCTCACGCTGCCGGCCTGCGCCGCCCTGCGCCTGAGCGTGACGGTGGCCACCAAAAGCAAGGTCAATCCGGGCGCCAAGGGTTTCCCCGAGCGGTCCGTGGACACCGAGGTCCTGCTCGGCGACACCTACCTCAGCCGGCGCGAAGGCAATACCACCGTCGTCTACGATTTCGAGCGGCGCCGCCGCTACGTCCTCGACGAGGCCGCCAAGACCTACGACGAGTATTCGCTGTTCGACACGCTCGGCTATCGCGAACTCGAGCTGCGCAACCGCGCCGTCGTGCGCAAGATGATCGCCAGCGCCACGCCCGATCGCAAACTGCCGTCCGAGATCGAGGATGAGCACGAACTGAGCGTGCAGGGCGCCGAACCGCGCGCGATCGACGTGCGCAGCGAGGGCGCGGACCGGGTCTTCGCCAGCGGCGACACCGTCCTGCTGAGCCACGGCAAGGACGCGACGCCGGTGTCCCCAGCCGACGCCGCGCGCTTCGTGCAATATCTGCGCTACACCTTTTCCGGCTATCCGGGCGTGCTGGCGGCGCTGCAGAAAGAGCAGGCGATCCCGGCCCGCATCACCTACACCTTCCAGCCGGGATGGGGCACGGGCACCGTCGAGCTCAAGATCGGCACTGTGCGCCAGGCCGACGCACCGGCCACGTTCACGCCAACCGGCTATGCGCCGCGCCAGCCCGTCGGTGAGCCCGTGACGCTCGACGACATGATCGACCGCGCCTGGGCCACCCGCGCCGCACTGGCCGCCCGCGCCGTGCGCCCGAGTGCCGACATGCTGGCCGGCCTGCGCGCGCAGCGGCCGTTCGACGCCTTCCTGGCAGTGACCGAATACCGCGTGGCGGGCGTGGCGATCCCCCCACTGTCGGACGAGCAAAAGCAGGCGCTGCAAAACGATCCCGACATGCAGCAGCTCTCGACAGCCCTGGCCCCCAAGACGCCCGAAGAGCTGCGCCAGGCGGTGGCGACGCTGCAGGCCTTGCGCACGCAAGCCGCCCCGGCCCAGCGCTACCTGCTGAGCCTGTTCGAGGCGAATGACCACGTCATGCTGCGCGAAGCGCCGGCGGCGGCCACGCTCTATCTCGACGTGTTGCGCGCCAACCCGACGCTGGCCGGCGCCTACAAGGACATCGGCGACTTTTACTACATGCGCCTGGACACCCGGCGCGCCTGGCGCAGCTGGGCGATCGCGCGTACGCTGGCGCCGCTGTGGGCCAATCTCGACAGCATTACGGCGCGCGAACGGACTTTGGCCACGCGTTTTCCCGAGTATTTCGAGATGGCCCCTAGCGCACAAAAAGCCCCGTAATTTTGATGCGTATCTCTTCCGAATGGGGCACTTCGCCACCATATTGACTGTCTGAGGACGTGGTGGCCACGGGCCGATCCGGTCCCTGTATGGGCGCATCCACAAGCCTCATTTTTTTGCCTCGGAAGCCTTGCGAAGAGGCATAATAATGGATTCAGACTCACCAACTTCCCTGGCACTTAGTCATTGCGCAGAGTCGGGGATCACACGAAAGGGTATTTCACCATGGCATCAGTCAACAAGGTCATCATCGTCGGCAACCTCGGCCGCGATCCGGAAATCCGCTACATGCCGAGCGGCGACGCCATCGCCAACATCGCCGTGGCGACCTCGTACAAATCGAAGGACCGCAACAGCGGCGAACAGAAAGAGCTGACCGAGTGGCACCGCATCTCGTTCTTCGGCCGCATGGCTGAAATCGTCGGCCAGTACCTGAAAAAAGGTTCGTCGGTCTACGTCGAAGGCCGTCTGCAGACCCGCAAGTACACCGACAAGGACGGCGTCGAGCGCTACTCGACCGACATCGTTGCGGAAAACATGCAGATGCTGGGCGGCCGCCAGGGCATGGGCGGTGGCGACAGCTATGACGGTGGCGGCAGCGGCAGCTACGGCGGCGACGCCGGCTACGACGCCCCGCCGAGCCGCCCGGCGCCGCAGCGCCAGGCGCCGCCGGCCCCGGCAGCACGTCCGCAGCCGAAACCGGCGCCGAATTTCTCGGATATGGATGACGACATCCCGTTCTAAAAGGCGGGTTTTCGAAACCGTAAAACGCCGGGTGGGTCAGCAGTGACTCGACTTGGAGAATACGGTACAGATGTGAAAAGGGAGAGCTGTCAGAGCTCTCCCTTTTTTTTTGCCGGCCAGGCCTAAACCGCGGCGACACCGCCATCGACGAACAGTTCATGTCCAGCGACAAAGCTGCTCTCGCTCGATGCCAGGAAGAGGACGGCGCGCGCGATCTCGTCCGGGTCCGCCAGCCTTCCAAGCGGAACGCTTTTATTCAGCGCCTCTTCGACTTCCGGTTGCGCATCGAGGTAGTTTCGTATCAAACGTGTTTCCGTGCCACCAGGTGACACCACGTTGACGCGGATGCCTCTCTCCCTGAGGTCGTTCGTCCAGCTTCGGGCGAACGAGCGGACCGCTGCCTTGCTGGCGTTATAAAGCGACTGCCCTGGCAAGCCTTTACTGCCGGCAATCGAGCCGTTGAGCACGACGGCGCTTCCGGCTGACATCAGCGGGAGTGCTTTCTGCACGGTGAACACCATGCCTTTCACATTGACGTCGAAGATCGAGTCGAAATGCCTGTCGTCGATCGCATCGAGTGGCACGATCTCGTACATGCCCGCATTGGCGAACACGACATCGACCTTTTGGTGGTCGTGTTGGATCTGGTCGTAAAGCCGGGCGACGTCGGCAGCATTCTTGACATTGCCTTGCACGCCGACTGCCCCATGGCCGATCTCTTTGATGGCCTCGGCGAGCAGTTCTTGCCGGCGCCCCGTGATGTAGACATGGGCACCTTCGATGGCGAAAAGTTTCGCCGTTGCGAGGCCGATGCCGTCGCTGCCTCCTGTGACCACCACAACTTTGTTATCAAAGCGCTTCATCATGTCTCGATACCCCTTTCAATAAGTGGAGGATTGCTCCACTTATAATATGGAGGTATCCTCCACTTGACAAGCAAAAGAGGAAAATAGTGAGTAATGAACCGGCCCTCCGGGCTGACGCACAGAAAAACCGCGAGCTGATTCTTGCTGCCGCCGAGGCGCTTTTTTTGGAAAAAGGGGCGGATGTACCACTGGAGGAAGTCGCCAAGCGTGCTGGCGTCGGGATCGGTACGCTTTATCGCCGCTTTCCGACGCGTGAAGCCCTGTTGGCCGCTACCAGCAACGAACGTTTCGTGTCGCTGGCAGAGGCCAGCCGTGCACGCGCGGTCGATGTCGCGCCAGGCGATGCGATACGCGCTTATCTCGAAGAGCTTGCGAGGGACACGAGCACTTACCAGCGCCTGGCTGCTTCGCTTGGAACCGTAATCCAGCACGGCACGCCCGGGTGCAACGCGATTACCGCCGAAGGGCATCGTCTGCTTCAGCGTGGACAGGAAGCAGGCGCCATCCGCCGCGATGTCACTTTCGACGATTTTATCTACGTGGTCACTGCGATTTCCATCGCAATCGAACATGACCGTTCATCGACATCGCGTATCGGGCATCTGGTCGATTTGTTCTTGAATGGCATCAGCGTGAAAGCTGCTCAATAGCCGCCGATAACGCCGATTGACATCGCCTGCCGGCCCGGCTTTTGATACATTGATGAGCATCGCACGGCGCCGATGCCGTCATCCGTCTCGAAGGGGCAGTCTTGGAAACGATCAGCTCACCGTGCCACGTGGACCTCGACCTGCTCTGGGGCTGGTCCGGTGCCCGCTCGATCTCGCGCGGCTTGCCGATGCCGGTGCTGGATCGCGGCGGCATCCGCGTCGATACCGACTCGCCCGAGGAACGCCGGCGCTTCCTGTTCGCCGGTCCGGCACCGGCCATCCGCGCGCTGGCGCACGCGACCGACGAGCCGCACGTCGCGATCAAACTGTGCGGCCCCGCCCACCAGCTGCTCGAGCTCGTGCCGCCCGGCTGGGTGCTGCAGCCGCAGGCTTACCTGATGATCCAGCCGGAGCGCCACGATGGGCCGGCGGTCGTGCCGGCGGGTTACCGCATCGAGGTCGTCGAGCGCGGCGCGGCCAGCAGCGTGCAGATCGTCGCCGATGACGGCACGGTGGCCGCCAGCGGGCATGCGGCCGAATACGGCGGCGTGTTTATCGTCGACCGCATCGCAACCGCGGCCGCGCACCGGCGCCTCGGCCTGGGCACGGCGCTGATGGCGGCGCTGGGGGCGACGCAGCGCTCGCCGGCGGCGCGCCGCGTGCTGACCGCAACCGAGGACGGACGCGCCTTGTACACCACGCTCGGCTGGACCGTGCTGTCGCCGTATGCGACCGTCATCAGTCCCGAGCGCGCCGCTCCAGATGATGCCGCCGCCACGCTTTGACGCTGCAAAGACTGGCACCGCCCACTTCATCCGTGTAATATCTCGACCTTGGGTGCGCCACTCCCGCCCGGGAGCTGGCGTTAAACGGGAAACCGGTGACACCGCGTCGATGCTGAACGCGGCCATTCCGGTGCAGCCCCCGCTGCTGTAAGCCTGACGACTCCGGTCAATGCCACTGCGCTGATATCACATGCGCGGGAAGGCCCGGAGAAGGATGACGGCGAGCCAGAATACCGGCCCAAACAAGCCAGCACCATTCCCCGGGGTGACGGGAAGCGCTGTCGACTTGCGTCGCGTGCCCGCACTCGTCCCTCGTCGGCCGTCCCTGCCTCCCCCGTTCGTTTGGTGTCTTTATGACCATTCGACGGGAGGTTTCGAATGCACATCATGGAAGGCTTCTTGCCGCCCGCGCACGCGCTCGGCTGGACCGCCATATCTGTCCCCTTCCTGGCCTGGGGCCTGCGCTCGATGGGACGCAGCTTGCAGGCGCATCCCGAGCGGCGCATGCTGCTCGGCGTGGCGGCGGCGTTCGCGTTCCTGCTGTCGGCGTTGAAGCTGCCATCGGTGACCGGCAGCTGTTCGCATCCGACCGGCGTCGGCCTCGGCGCGCTGCTGTTCGGCCCCGCGGCGATGGTGCCGGTCGGCTTCGTCGTGCTGCTGTTCCAAGCGCTCTTGATGGCGCACGGCGGCATCACCACGCTCGGCGCCAACGTGTTTTCGATGGCGATCGTCGGGCCCTTCGTCTCGTACGGCGTGTTCCGCGCGGTGGGCGCGCTCGGCTTGTCGCGGTCAAGCGCCGTGTTCCTGGCGGCCTGCCTGGGCGACCTGGCGACGTATGTGACGACCTCGGCGCAACTGGCGCTGGCCTTTCCGGATCCGGTCGGCGGGTTTGAAACCTCGTTCCTGAAATTTGCCGGCATCTTCGCGCTGACCCAGGTGCCGATCGCGATCAGCGAAGGCCTGCTTACCGTGCTGGTGGTGAACGCGATGGCGCGCTTCAACGCGCACGAACTGCGCGCGCTGCCGGTGATGTCGCTGCGCGCGCGGGAAGGTACATCATGATGCGCATGAAAGCCCGTACGTGGATGATGTGGACGGTGATCGTGCTGTTGACGGTGCTGCCGCTGTGGCTGATCGGCGCGCAGCCGGGCACGCCGGGGTCAAGGACGCTGTTCGGCGGGTCCGACGACCGCGCCCAGCAAGCCATCGGTGTCATCGCACCCGGCTACCGGCCGTGGTTTTCTCCGGTGTTCACGCCGGCCAGCGACGAAATCGCGTCGCTGCTGTTCGCGCTGCAGGCGGCCATCGGCGCCGGCGTGATCGGCTACTGGCTCGGCCTGTCGGTCGCGCGCGAGCGCGCGCAGGCGCACGACGCATCGACGGCCGCGATGCCGGCGCGGGAGCATCGTGCGGATTGAGTCCGCCGCCTACGCCAGCCGCTGGCTGGGCGTCGCGCCGTCGGCGAAAGCGCTGCTGGCGCTGGCCGGCGTCGGCGCGGCCTGGATCGCGGCCAGTCCCAGCGCGCTGGCCCTGCTCGCGCTGCTATTGATGCAGGCGACGCTGTTTGGGGCGCGCGTGCCGCTGCGCAGCTACCTTGCCGTCGTGCTGGCGCCGCTCGGCTTCCTGTTGCTGTCCTGCCTGACGATGCTGGTGTCGCCCGGCGCGGATGGCGCCTGGCACTGGAGCGCGGCGATGCTGCCGACCGTCGCGCGCAGTGCGCTGCGCTCGCTGGCCGTGCTGGCGGCGCTGCTCGGCCTGGCCTTGACCACGCCGATGCCCGACCTGTTCGCGCTGCTGCGCCGCCTGCGCACGCCCGAGCTGCTGCTCGACCTGATGGCGCTGTGCTACCGCATGCTGTTCGTGCTGCGCCAGGCCTGGGACGATGGCGTCACCGCGCAGCAGGCGCGCCTGGGCTACGGCGGCTGGCGCCACGGCTGGCGTTCGATGGCGCTGCTGATCGGGCAGATGGCGGTGCAGGTCTGGCAGCGCGCCGCGGCTCTGCAAATGGCGGCCGATGCACGCGCCTACCAGGGCACGCTGCGCTTCCTGCCCGCCGATTTTCCGAATGCGCGCCGCCAGAACGCCAACGCGCTGCTCGCCGGCGCCGCGCTGCTGGCAATCGCGCTGGCCGACCGTCTGGGAGGCAACCTGTGACGACAGCGCTGCTGGAACTGCAAAACGTCGACCATGTCTTCGCCGAGGGCAGCGCCGGCCTGCGCGGCTGCAGCCTGGCGCTGGCGCGCGGCCATCGCCATGCGCTGCTGGGCGCCAACGGCGCCGGTAAAACCACGGTGCTGCAGCATCTGAACGGCCTGTTGCGCCCGACATCGGGCCGCCTGCTGTGGAACGGCCGCCCGGTCGACTACGGCCGCAAGGGCTTGATGGAATTGCGGCGCAGCGTCGGCCTGGTGTTCCAGAATCCGGAGCGCCAGCTGTTCTCGGCCCAGGTCGAGGAAGACGTCTCGTTCGGTCCCCTCAACCTCGGCCTGGACCCGGCCACCGTGCGTGCGCGCGTGGCGGCTGCGCTGGAGGCGGTCGGCCTGAGCGGGCATGCGCGCCGCGCCGTGCACCACCTGAGTTTCGGCCAGAAGAAGCGCGTCTGCATCGCCGGCGTACTGGCGATGGAGCCGGACGTGCTGCTGCTGGACGAGCCGATGGCCGGCCTGGACGCGCCGATGCAGCAGGAACTGGCCGCGCTGCTGGAACGCCTGGCCGCGCGCGGCGTGACCATCCTGCTGTCGACCCACGACATCGATTTTGCCTACGCCTGGGCCGACGACATCCACCTGATGGCCGGCGGGCGCTGCATCGCCTCCGGCCCGGCAGCCCAGGTGGCGCAGGACGCCGCCGCGCTCGACGCCGCCGGCCAGCGCTTGCCGTCCGCGCTGGGGCTGCACGCCCAGCTGGTGGCGCGCCACGTGCTGCCGCCCGGCCCGAGCCCGCGCAGCGTGGAGGCGGTGCTCGATGCGCTGCGCGCGCTGCCGATGAACACCCAAGGAGCACCCACCGCATGACATCTGCATCGTTAGGCAAGGTCTGGTTTGTCGGCGCCGGTCCTGGCGACCCCGAACTGGTCACCGTCAAGGGCCAGAAGCTGCTGGCCCGGGCTGGCGCCATCCTGTTCGCCGGCTCGCTGGTCGACCGCGCCGCCACGTTGTACGCGCCGCCCGGCTGCGTGATCCGCGACTCGAAGGACATGACGCTGGAAGACATGACCGCCTGGCTGATCGAACAGGCGCGCACCCACGCGACCGTGGTGCGCCTGCAGACCGGCGACCCCGGCCTGTACGGCGCGCTGATCGAGATGGCGCGTCCGCTCACGAACGAGGGCATCGGATGGGCCGTGGTGCCCGGCGTGTCCTCGGCGATGGCGTCGATGGCGGCTGCAGGCGAATCGATGACGCTGCCGGAAGTGACGCAGACCGTGATCCTGACGCGCGTCGAAGGCCGCACGCCGATGCCCGACGGCGAGGATCTCGCCAGCCTGGCCGCGCACCGAACCACGATTTGCATCTTCCTGTCGATCACGTTGATGTACAAGGTCGAGGCGGCGCTGCGCGCGGCCGGCTGGCCGGAGCAATCGCCGATGCTGGTCGTGCACAAGGCCAGCTGGCCGGGCGAGGAAAAGATCGTCCGCGGCACGCTGGCCGACATCAAGGGACGCTGCCGCGAGGCCGGCGTCGCCAGCCAGGCGATGATCGTCGCCAGCCCCACGCTCGGCGCGCTGCATTGGGAGACGCTGGTGCGCTCCAAGCTGTACGACCCCACATTCACCCACCGTTTCAGAAAGGCGAGCGCATGAACATCATGATGCAAGCAGTCCCGCCGCATTCACTCCAAGCCGGCGACACCATCCTCATCGTCGGCCACGGCTCGCGCGAAGACTCGGGCAACCAGGAAATCCGCGATTTCACTGCGCAGTGGCGCGCGCGCCGGCCCGAGCTGCGCATCGAGCTGTGCTTCATCGAATTCGCGCCGCCCGAGCTGAACGCCGCGCTGCTCGATGCCGCCCGCACTTCGCAGCGCGTGCTGGTCGTGCCGCTGATCTTGAATGCGGCCGGCCACGTCAAGATGGAGATTCCGGAAGCGGTCGAACAGGCGCGCCTGGCCTATCCCCACACCGAGATTCTACTGGCGCCGCACTTGAGCGCCTGCGATCCGATCCTGGCGATCCTCAAGCGCCGCCTGCGCAAGGCCATGAACGCACTCGACATGCCTGACCCGACCAGCACCGGCGTGGTGGTGCTGGGTCGCGGCTCGTCCGACCGCGGCGCCAACGGTGAGATGGCCAAGATGGCGCGCTGGCTGCTGGAAGAGGGCGATCACGAACTGGTCGACCTGGCGTTTACCGGCATCACCTGGCCGAGATTGGAAAAGGTCGTGCAGCGCCAGGTCTTGCTCGGCATGCGTCAGGTCGTGGTGCTGCCGTACTACCTGTACACCGGCACGCTGATGCAGCGTATCCACCGTCAGGTCGAGCACCTGCGCAGCCAGTATCCACAGGTGCGCTTCTTCTGCGGCGAGCACTTCGGTTTCGAGAACGAGATCTTCGAATTGATGGACCAGCGGGTGGCCGACCTGCGCGCAGGCGTGCCGGACAGCCGCCTGCCGTGCGACGGCTGCAGCTATCGCGAGATCGCGCATGACCTCGGCCACGGCCACTCGCACGCGCATACGCACGAGCATGCGCCCGCGCACGACCACGCGCACGACCACGCACATGACCACGTGCACCACCCGCACGAGGACCAGCCGGCATGAGCACCGTGAACACCGTCACCGAACAGCTGACGCGCGCCGGCCAGGCGATCGAGCACGACAGCTTCGCGATCATCGACGCCGAGGTCGGCCCGCACGCCTACACCGACATGCAGTGGCCGATCGTGCGCCGCATGATCCACGCGAACGCCGACTTCGACTTCAACGGCCTCACCGACTTCCACCCCGACGCGATCGAAGCCGGCATCCAGGCCATGCTGGAAGGCGGCAAGCCGGTCGTGGCCGACGTCGAAATGATCTGTTCGGGTCTCTCGCAGCCGCGCCTGGGCCACTTCGGCATGACGACGCACCAGTTCATCAGCGACGCGGACGTGATCGACGCCGCCAAGCGTGAAGACACCACGCGTGCGGTGCAGGCGATGCGCAAGGCGCACCGGCTCGGCCTCCTCGATGACGGTGCCATCGTCGGCATCGGCAACGCGCCCACCGCGCTGATCGAGCTGGTGCGCCTGATCCGCGAGGAAGGCGTGCGCCCGGCGCTGGTGGTCGGCATGCCGGTCGGCTTCGTGTCGGCGGCCGAGTCGAAGGACTTGATGGCCGAGCTGAACGAGGTGCCGTGGATCGTGATCCGCGGCCGCAAGGGCGGCTCGACGCTGGTGGTGGCGGCATTGCACGCGCTGCTGTCGCTGGCCGAAGCGCGCCAAAAAGCGCTGCAGGCATGAAAGACAAGGCGGCCGAGCGCGGCACGCGCACCGGCTTCACAACCGGCGCCTGCTCGGCGGCGGCGGCGCGCGCGGCCGTGCTCGGGCTGGCCACCGGCCACGTCCCGGACGAGATCGAAAGCCTGCTGCCGAACGGCACTCGCGTGCGTTTTACGATTCACGACGGCCGCGTCGATGCCGAGCGCAAGCAGGCCCACGCGATGGTGGTGAAATTCGCCGGCGACGATCCTGACTGCACCGACGGCGCCCACCTGACCGTCGACCTGCGCCTGCTGCCGGGCCAGGCCGGCGTGGTCAGCTTCGTCGCCGGCGACGGCGTCGGCACGGTGACGATGCCCGGCCTCGGCCTCGAAGTCGGCGGCCCGGCCATCAACCCGGTCCCGCGCCGGAACATCGCCGACAACCTGCGCGAAGCGGCGCCGCAGCTGCTGTTTGAAAACGGCATCGAAGTGACGATCAGCGTGCCCGACGGCCAGGTCATGGCCAAGAAGACCACCAATGCGCGCCTGGGCATCCTGGGCGGCATCAGCATCCTCGGCACCACCGGCATCGTCAAGCCGTACTCCACGGCCGCCTGGCGCGCCAGCGTCGTGCAGGGCGTGCAGGTGGCGGCGACCGCCGGCCACGGCCTGGTCGCGCTGACCACCGGCGGGCGCACTGAGACCTTCGCCATGAGCGCGCTGCGCAATGAGCGGCCCGAATTGCCCTCGGCCTGCTTCGTGCAGATGGGCGACTTCCTGCGCTATGCGCTCGACGAGGCGGTGGCGCAGGGCATCGAGCTGGTCGTGCTGGCGGTCATGGTCGGCAAGCTGACCAAGATCGCGCAGGGCGAGACCATCACCCACGCCAACCGCAGCGAAGTCGACACCGACCTAGTCGCCGAGATCGGCCGCCGCATTGGCGCCACGCCCGAAGATTGCGCGGCGATGGCGGCCGCCGAGACCGCGCGCTTCGGCGCCGAGCTGATGGTCGAGCGCGGCCTCGGCGACGCGTTTCACGCGGCGTTGGCCCAGGCCGCGATCGACACGCTCAGCGCGCCCGAGCGCTACGGCCGCGCGTTTCAACTGCGTGTGCTGGTCACCGATTTCAACAACCAGCAAGTGGCCGACGTGTGGTCGGCGCCGGCGCTGCCGCGCGAACCTTCGAGCCTCCCCGCGCGCACCGGTATCGATCACATCGTCGACCAGGACTGAACGAATATGGACACGACTCTCCAAGACCCCAATCCCTGCCGCGTGATCGGCGTGCTCGACGACGGCATCGAAAGCCTGAGCATGACCGCGCTGGCTTATCTGCGCAACGCCGACGTGGTGATCGGCGGCGCGCGTACGCTGTCGCTGTTCGAGCGCGAGTTCAAAGCTAACGTGGTGCGTCACGACCTGACCGGGCAGCTGAAGATGGTTCCCGAATGGGTGCGCGCCGCACGCAACGACCACCTGGCCTGCGTGGTGCTGGCCACCGGCGATCCGCTCTGCCACGGCATCGCGCCTTACCTGGCCCAGCACCTGTGCGTGCAGGCGCTCGACATCTTGCCGAACCTGTCGACGCTGCAGCTCGCGTGCGCACGCATCGGCCTGGCGTGGCAGGACGCGCGCATCGTCTCCGTGCATGCGCGCGATGCCGGCGAGTGGACGCGCGGCGCCACGCCTACGCACGGCCTGTACGCGCTGGCGCAGGCGCTGCGCGCGCATGCGCGGTTGCTGGTGCTCACCAGCCCGGACAACGCGCCGGACCGCATCGCGCGCCTGCTGCTGGCCGAAGGCCTCGGCGATGATTTCCACATGGCCGTGGCAGAGAACCTGCTGCAGCCGGACGAGCGCGTGCTGGCCGAACTCAGTCCACAGGAGGCGGCCGGGATGCGCTTCGCCGACCTGAACGTGGTGCTGCTGTGGCGTACCACGCTGTCGCCGCGCCCGGTGCGCTTCGGCCTGGCGGATGCCGAGTTCGTGCAGCGCCAGCCGGACAAGGGCTTGATCACCAAGCAGGAAGTGCGTGCGGTCAGCCTGGCGCGCATGCAGCTGCGCCTGGACAGCATCGTGTGGGACATCGGCGCCGGTTCGGGTTCGGTCGGGCTGGAAGCGGCGAGGTTGTGCCCGCAGGGCCATGTGTTCGCGATCGAAAAGAACGAGGCCGACTTCGCCATCGCCGGCCAGAACCACGCGGACTTCGGCGTCAGCAACTACAGCCTTGTTCACGGCAAGGCGCCGGACGGCATCGATGCCTGGCCCGATCCGGACGCGGTGTTCATCGGCGGCTCCGGCGGCGAATTGGCGACGCTGATCGAAGGGGTGCTGCGCCGCCTGCGCCCGCAAGGCACGCTGGTGATGAACTTCGTCACGCTGGAAAACCTCGCCACCGCGACCGCGACGCTGCAATCGATGGAAGACCAAGGCATCGAATGGGACGTGCTGCAACTGCAGGCCGCGCGCAGCAAGCCGATCCTGCACATGCACCGCATGGCGGCCGAGAATCCGGTGTGGATCGTGTGTGCGCACCGCAAAGGGGGCAGCGTATGACCGGCACCCTGTACGGCATCTCGCTCGGCCCCGGCGATCCCGGCCTGATCACGCGCGCCGCCTGGGCGCAGCTCGAGCGGGTCGATGCGGTCTGGGTCTACCCGGCACGCAGCGGCAAGACGCCGAGCTACGCCTTCGACATCGCCTGGCGCGCCGGCCTGGCGCCGCCGCAAGAGCACACGCAACTGCTGTTCCCGATGACGCACGACGGCGAAAAGCTGGCGCGCGCCTGGCTGAAAGCCGCCGAGACCGTGCTGCCCTGGCTGCGCGCCGGCCGCGACGTGCTGTTCCTGGTCGAAGGCGACGCCAGCACCTACGCCACCTTCGGCCACCTGGCGCGCACCGTGCGTGCGCTCGACGCCGGCGTGGCGGTGCAGACCATCGCCGGCGTCAATGCCTTCACGGCGGCCTGCGCATCGGTCGACGTGCCGTTTGCCGAGCAGGACGACACCGTCGCGATCGTGCCAGCCGCCTACGGCGTGAGCGCGGTCGACCGCCTGCTGCCCGACTTCGACACGCTGGTGCTGATGAAAGTAAAACCGCTGCTCGACGACTTGATCGATTGGCTCGAGCGGCGCGATCTGCTGTCAGGGAGCCACTTCATCGAACGCGTCGGCGCGCCGGACGAGCGCCGCTTCAGTGGCGACCAGATCCTGTCGCTGCGCGGCACCAAGGTCAGCTACCTGTCGCTGCTGATCGTCAAACACCCGCACCGCATCCGCGGTGAACGCATCAAGGGCTGTCTCAAGAAGAGCGGTCCGCAACCTTTAGCGATGGAGATCGAATGAGCACGACCGACCTTACCCAACCGCGCCTTTGCCTGGTGGCGATCACCAAGCACGGCGCTGCCCAGGCCGCGCGCCTAGCGCTCGATCTGCCCGAAGCGCACATCCTCACCTCGGCCAAGTTCGGCGCGGCGTTTGCCGACGTGCGCAACAACATCAAAGCCTACGACGGCGCGCTGCGCGACGAGATCGCCCCGCTGTTTGCCGGCTACGACCAGATCGTCTTCTTCGTCTCGCTCGGCGCGGTGGTGCGCCTGATCGCGCCGCACCTGCGCAGCAAGGACGAAGACCCGGGCGTGATCGTGGTCGACGACGCCGGCCAGTACGTGATCCCGGTGCTGTCCGGCCACGTCGGCGGCGCCAACGAATGGAGCGAGCGCGTGGCCGACCTGATCGGCGCTTCGCCGGTGCTGACCACGGCGTCGGACGTCGGTCGCACGATCCCGGTCGACATCCTCGGGCGCCATCTCGGCTGGCGCGTGGAAGCGCCGAAGATCAACGTCACGCGCGTCTCGGCGCACGTGGTCAACGGCGAACCGATCGCCTTCGTGCAGGAAGCCGGCAGTCCGGACTGGTGGACGCGGCCGACGCCGCTGCCGGACACGATCCACAAGTTCGCCCGCTTCGACGAGGTGCCACTCGACCGTTACGCCGCCGTGCTGTGGGTCACGCAAGCCGAGGTGCCGGCCGAACGCTGGGAGGCGTTGAAGGAGCGTTTGGTCGTGTATCGTCCGCCGCAAGAAACGGTATGACGCGTTTTACGATCGGTCTGGGCTGCGACCGCGGCGTGCTGCTGGCCACCGTGCGCGAAGCGGTGCTGGCCGCGCTCGCGCAGGCGTGCGCGCGCCCGGAGCAGGTCGTAGCCGCCGCCAGCATCGTGCTCAAGCGGAACGAAGCCGCTTTCCTCGCGCTGGCCGAGGCTTTCGAATGGCCGATTCATTTTTACGAGGCGCTTGAACTGGCGCAGGTCGAGGTCCCGAACCCTTCCGAAACCGTGCGCCGCTACACCGGCACGCCCTCGGTGAGCGAAGCGGCTGCACTACTGGCCGCCGGTCCAGGCACAGGAACGAGCGCGCCGATGAGCGCGCTGGTCGTCGAAAAAATCAAACTCCGAGGCGCCGACGGCAAACATGCCACCGTCTCGATCGCAAGGAAATCATCATGAACACCATGTTCGACCCGACCGCCGCCGGCGCCGATAACGACGCCCCCGCCGGCAAGATCATGCTGGTGGGGATCGGCCCCGGCAGCGTGGACCACATGACCCAGCGCGCGCGCGCCGCCATCGCCGAGGCGGACGTGGTGATCGGCTACGTCACCTACATCAAGCTGGTGGCCGATCTCATCGAGGGCAAGGAGATCATCCGCAAGTCGATGACCGAGGAGCTGGACCGCGCCGTCAGCGCATTGGAAGCGGCGCGCGCCGGCAAGAAGGTGGCACTGATCTCGTCCGGCGACGCCGGCGTGTACGGCATGGCCGGCCCGACCTACGAGGTGCTGTTTCAGGCCGGCTGGACCCCGACCGACCCGGTGCAGGTCGAGATCGTCCCGGGCGCCTCGGCGCTGAACAGCTGCGCCGCGCTGGTCGGCGCGCCGCTGACGCACGACTTCTGCGCGATCTCGCTGTCCGACCTGCTCACGCCCTGGCCGACCATCGCGCGCCGCCTGGATGCGGTGGCCATGGCCGATTTCGTGGTCGCGCTGTACAACCCGAAGAGCGGCCGGCGCACGCGCCAGATCGTCGAGGCCCAGCGCCTGTTCTTGCGCCATCGCCGCCCCGATACGCCGGTGGCGATCGTGAAAAGCGCCTACCGCCGGCGCGAGAACATCGTGTTCACCACGCTCGATGCGATGGCGGAGGCCGACATCGGTATGCTCAGCACGGTCCTGATCGGCAACAGCAACACCTTCGTGCGCCACGGCCTGATGGTGACGCCGCGCGGCTATGCCAACAAATACGACATGGAAGACGGCGCCACGCGCGAGGGCGAGCGCGCCGGCCGTTCGCTGTCGACCGGTTTGCTCGGCTGGCTCGAGACGCTGCAGGCCGAGCACGCGGCCGGCATCGACATCGAGACCCTGGCCGTGCGCCACCACCTGCCGGCCGACTATATCGCGGCCACGCTGGCCGAACCCTGGACGCTTGACGCGAATGCGCCCACCACCGAGGAAAATGAAGCATGAGTGATAACGTGAACGAGATCGTAAAACCCAAGATCGGCGACTACAAACGCCACCTGCTGGTCTGCACCGGCCCGCGCTGCAGCGCCGACGGCGCCTCTCAGGCCCTGTTCGACAGCCTGGGCGACAAGTTCAAGGCGGCCGGGCTGAACGCCGGCGACCTGCGCGTGAAACGCAGCCGGGTCAGCTGCTTCGCGGCCTGCAAGGGCGGGCCGATCGTTTGTGTGCAGCCGGACGGCACCTGGTACTACAACGTCACGCCGGAAAACATGGACCGCATCATCGACGAGCATTTGTGCCATGGACGCCATGTCGATGACCTGGTTTTTCATCAAGCTGACGAATAAGCCACGGTAATAGCGCCAGCGCACTGTTGCCGGTGCAACAATTTGCTAGATTTGATGGCTATTGATCTACAATACGTGGCGATTATCATTTAATTTCCTGCCCGTAAAGTCTCTAAAGCTATGTCTGCTGCCATTCCCTCGATATCCGCCGCGAACGACGATTTGAGCTGGCTGACCGGCGGGGGCGAAATGGGAGAACTGATCCGTTCGATGGATTGGTCGAAGACGCCGCTCGGGCCGCTGCATACCTGGCCACAAAGCCTGCGCACCTCGGTCAGCCTGTGCCTGTCGTCGACCTTCCCGATCCTGATCGCCTGGGGGCCGGACGACATCCAGATCTACAACGATGCCTACCGCCCGATCTGCGGCGACCTGCATCCGCGTTCGATGGGTGGCGCGTTCAAGGAGATCTGGGCCGCGGCGATGCCGGTGGTCGGCGACAAGTTCGAGCGCGCGCACAAGGGCGAGGGCGTGTACATTCGCGACCAGCGCATGTTCCTCGAGCGCCACGGCTACCTCGAGGAAGCTTTCATGACCTTCTCGTTCTCGCCGATCCGCGACGAGTCGGGCGAGGTCGGCGGCATCTTCCACCCGATTTCGGAAGCCACGGCGCCGGTGCTGAGCGCGCGCCGCACGCAATGCCTGCGCGACCTGAGCGTGGCGATCGCCGATTCGCGCACGATCGACGACATCGCGCACGACATCAGCGGCCAGTACGCGAACCTGACGCTCGACCTGCCGTTCGCGCTGCTGTACCAGTTCGATCCCGACAGCGGCAAGCTGGTGCTGCGCGGTGGCGTCGGCCTCGATTGCCATCCCGGTCTGATGCCGCAGGTAGCCGACGTCGACGACGCGCTGTGGCCGTTCGCGCGCACCGCCCAGGCGCGCCTGCCGCAGCAGGTCGACGGCTTGCGCGCACGCTTTGGCAACGCGCCTTGCGGCCCGTACGAGGCGGCGCCGGATGCGGCGGTCGTGCTGCCGATCACGGTGCCGGGTCAGCAGGAACTGTTCGGCTTCGTGGTGGCCGGCGTGAGCGCCGCACGTGCGCTGGACGCGGCGTACCTGAACTTTTACGAACTGCTGGGCGCGGCCGTCAACACCGCGGTCGGCAACGTGATCGCCTACGAAAAAGAGCAGCGCCGCGCCGAGGAACTGGCTGCGATCGACCGCGCCAAGACGGCGTTCTTCTCGAACGTCTCGCACGAGTTCCGCACGCCGCTGACGCTGATCCTGGGTCCGCTCGACGATGCCTTGAATGACCAGGCCGAGCCGCTTTCACCGGGCCAGCGGCGCCGCATCGACGTCACCCATCGCAACTCGCTGCGCCTGCTGAAGCTGGTGAACTCGCTGCTCGATTTTTCGCGCATCGAAGCCGGCCGCGTGCAGGCGTCCTACGAGCCGCTCGACCTGACGCGCCTGACCGCGGACCTGGCCAGCGTGTTCGAATCGGTGATGGCCAAGGGCGCCCTGGCGTACACGCTCGAACTGCAGGACCTGGGCCAGGACGTGTTCGTCGACCGCGACATGTGGGAAAAGATCGTCTTCAACCTGCTGTCGAACGCTTTCAAATTCACGCTGCAGGGCGGCGTCACGGTCACGCTCGGCCGTCACGATGGCATGGCGCGCTTGAGCGTGTGCGATACCGGCAGCGGCATCCCCGAAGCCGAGCTGCCGCGCGTGTTCGAGCGCTTCCACCGCATCGAAGGCACGCCCGGCCGCACCTACGAGGGCACCGGCATCGGCCTGGCGCTGATCCAGGAACTGGTGCGCCTGCACGGTGGCAGCATCGCGGTGCGCAGCACGCTGGGCGAGGGCACCTGCTTCGACGTCGACATCCCGTTCGGCCACGCGCACCTGCCCGAGGAGCGCATCGTCCAGGCACTCACCGCCGTGCAGCCGGCCACGCCGGCCTCGGGCGCTGCGCGCATGGGCGCAGCCTTCGTCGAGGAAGCGCTGCGCTGGCTGCCGGACGAGCCGGGCGCGGCTCCTGCCGCCGCTGCTGGCGCCGGCACCGCCGCTAAGGGCACGGGCCTGCTGCAGCCGGCCGAACGGCCGCCGCGCATCCTGATCGCCGACGACAACAACGACATGCGCGCCTACCTGAAGTCGCTGCTCGAGCCGCACGCCGAGGTCAGCGTGTGCGCCGACGGCCAGGCCGCTTACGAACACGTGCTGCGCGATCCGCCCGACCTGCTGCTGAGCGACGTGATGATGCCCAGGCTGGACGGCTTCGGCCTGATCGCGAAGATCCGCGCCACGCCGGCCCTGCACGACCTGGCCGTGATCCTGCTGTCCGCGCGCGCCGGCGAGGAAGCCAAGGTCGAGGGCCTGCAGGCGGGCGCCGACGACTACCTGATCAAGCCTTTCGCCGCCAACGAGCTGCTGGCGCGCGTGCAGCGCCAGGTCGGGATGGCGCGCGAACGGCGCCGCGAGCAGCACGAGCTGGCCCAGCGCGAAACCTATTTCCGCTCGCTGGTCGACGTCGCCCCGTTGATTCTGTGGACCACCGACGTCGATGCCCAGTGCACTTACCTGAGCCAGCGCTGGTACGACGTTACCGGCCGCACGCCCGAGCAGGACCTGGGCCTCGGTTGGATGGACAACATCCATCCGGACGATCTGCCGCGCATCCGTAACAGCTTCCTGACCGCGCTGGCCGCGCGCGAGCCGTTCACGGACGATTATCGCCTGCGCCTGCACGACGGCAGCTACCGCTGGGTGATCGACAGCGGCATGCCGCGCTTCGACGAGGACGGCCGCTTCACCGGCTTTGTCGGCACCGTGGTCGACGTGCACGAGCGCGCGCTGCTCGAGCAGGAACTGCAGCGCCTGGCCGGCGAACTGACCGAAAAGAACCGCATGCAGAGCGAATTCCTGTTCACGCTGGCGCACGAGCTGCGCAACCCGCTGGCGCCGATCCGCACCGGTCTCGAACTGATGCGCGTGAAGAGCGGCGGCCCGGGCAGCGCCAAGGTGCAGGCGATGATGCAGCGCCAGGTCGACCATATGGTGCACCTGGTCGACGACCTGCTCGACATGGCGCGCCTGTCCGAGGGCAAGGTCGAGCTACGCCTGGATCAGGTGCTGCTGGACGAGGTGGTGCACGACGCGCTCGAGATCAGCATGCCGCTGGTGACGGCCGGGGACCACCGCCTCGACCTGCATCTGCCGCCGACCCCGATCGCGCTATGCGTCGACCGCCACCGCATCGCCCAGGTGCTGAGCAACCTGGTCAACAACTCGGCCAAGTACACCCCCAAGGGCGGCCGCATCGACGTCGTGGCGGAAGTGCTGGATGGCGAAATGGCGATCTCGGTGTCGGACAACGGCATCGGCATCGGGCCGGACTTGCTACCGCACGTGTTCGACATGTACGTGCAGGCGCAGGCGCACCACACGATGGCGCAGGGTGGCCTGGGCGTCGGCCTGAACCTGGTCAAGCGCCTGGTCGAGCTGCACGGCGGCCGGGTCGGCGCCGAGAGCGCCGGCGCGGGGCAGGGCAGCCGCTTTACGGTGCGCCTGCCGCTGGCCGCGCAGGACCCGGCATGCGCGCCGTCGCCGGCGGACACACTGCCCGAACCTGGCGCTGCCGGCGGATTGCGCGTGCTGGTGGTCGACGACAACGTCGATGCCGCCCAGACGCTCGGCGCGCTGCTCGAGATGACCGGCCACGCGGTATCGGTGGCGCACGACGGCGCCTCGGCGCTGGCGCTGGCGCGGCAGCAGCCTCCGCAGGTGGTCTTCCTCGACATCGGCCTGCCCGACCAGAGCGGCTTCGAGGTGGCGCAGTCGATGCGCGCGCTTCCCGGCATGGAAGGCGCGACGCTGATCGCGCTGACCGGCTGGGGCGCCGAGCAGGACCGCCAGCGCTCGAGCGAAGCGGGCTTCGACGCCCACCTCACCAAGCCGGCCGATTTCGCCATGGTCGAGCAACTGCTGCAGGAAGCCGCCGCGCGTGCGTGAGGCGTGCGCGGGCAAGCGTGCGTAGCGTCGAGGACGGCAGGATTACACTGCCGTTTCCTCAAACCGATCATGCGCAATGAAAGGAACGCCATGCCCCGCATCCAGACGTCCGGCCCGAATCCGACCGAGCTGTATTACTACGAACAGGGCCAGGGCCAGCCCGTGGTCCTCATCCACGGCTGGCCGCTCAGCCACCGCATGTGGGAGTCGCAGATCACGGCGCTGTCCGAGGCGGGTTTTCGCGTCATCGCCTACGACCGCCGCGGCTTCGGCGATTCGGGCCGTCCAACCGCCGGCTACGACTACGACACCCTCGCCGCCGACCTGAACGACCTGATGACCCAGCTCGACCTGCGTGACGCGGTCATCGCCGGCTTTTCGATGGGCGGCGGTGAAGTCGCGCGCTACATCGGCCGCTACGGCACCGAACGCGTGGCCAAGGCGATGCTGCTGGGCGCCGTGCCGCCGTTCATGCTCAAGACCGAGGACAATCCGGAAGGCGTCGACAAATCGGTATTCGACAGCATGCTGGCCGGCGTGCGCAAGGACCGCCTGGCCTTCCTGCGCGACTTCTTCCCCGGCTTTTACAACGTCGACAAGAACGCCGACGATGCGCAAGACCTGCTGGCCTTCAGCAAGTGGATCGCCTGGGGCGCTTCGCCGCTGGCGACCGCGCAGTGCATCGTCGCGTTCGGCGAAACCGACTTCCGCGCCGACCTGGCCAAGTTCGATGTGCCGACCCTTGTCGCGCACGGCGACACCGACCACGTGGTGCCACTCGAGGTGTCCGGCCAGCGCTCGCACGAGATGATCCCCGGCAGCCGGCTGCACATCGTGGGCGGCGCCCCGCACGGCTTCGCGGCGACCCATCCGGAGCAGCTCAACGCCATCATGCTGGCTTTTCTGAAGTCCTAAAAAAAAATCCCCGGCGTCGCACAACGCCGGGGCAAGAGGGACTCGAAAAAATCGGTCGCGCTGCGCTAATGTGTCGACGCGTTAGGGTTGGGCGCCCTTGCCGGTCGCGGCCCACCACAGGCCGCCGAGCAGGTGCGACAGGTATTGCGGATCGCGGTACATTTCGCCGTTATGGCCGAGCAGGGTGACGAACACGCGGCCGCCTTCATAGCGGTGCTGCCAGGCGACCGGATGGTCCTTGCCCATGCCGGTCGCGACCTGGCCCGGCCAGATGCGGGTCGGGTCGTAGGTCGACTCGTCGACGTTCAGCACCGGATGGATCGCGACCTGGTACGGGTTGGTGGTCTCGTACCATTCGTCGCTCCAGATCCAGCGCTTCGGGATGCCGAAGGTGGCCGGAAAGCCCGCGTCCACCGTGTCGACGGCCGCCGTCTGCACCATCGGATGAATCTTGAAACTGCGCCCGACCAGCTTTTCGTACCACACCCAGCCGTTCGGCGGCGTGATCGCGGCGCGGTGCACGACCACGGCATTGCCGCCGGCGCGCATGTAGGCCTCGAAGCGCTGGCGCTGCACTGGGTTCAATTCCTCGCCGGGCGTGTTCAGGAAGACCACGGCCGCATACTGCTTCAGGTCGCCCTCGAACACGCCGGTCTGGTTCGTGTACGTCATCTCGAAGGCGTGCAGCTTGGCCAGATGCTCCAGGCTGTCGCGCGCGATCGGGATGTACTCGTAGTGGTACTTGTTGGGGATGGCCAGCACCAGCACCTTGAACTGGCCGTCGGCCCATGCTGCTGCGTGCGGCAACGCCACGGCCGCGGACAGGGCAAGCAGCGTCAGCGCGCGTTTCATCATGGCGCCGGCACGCCTTGCGGCGCCTGGCCGTTGTGCGGCACCAGCCAGCCGCCGTCGGCCAGCCAGTCGGACAGGCGGTCCGGCCAGTGCTGGATCGAGACGCGCTCCCCGCGCTGGCCGACGTTGAAGGCGTGGTCGGTCTCGGCGTACAGGTGCAGCTCGGCCGAGACGCCGGCCGCGGTCAGCTGCTGGTACAGGCCGATGGCCGGCGGCATGCAGCACTTGTCTTTCGATCCCGCCGCGATGAAGGCCGGCGGCGCATTGTTCACGGCCTTGGCCGGCGAGCCGAGCGGACCCGGATAGATCACCACCTGGAAGTCTGGACGCGCGCTCTGCTGGTCGACCGCATCGTGCTTGTTCGAGGCTGCGTTCGAGGACGCCGGCTCCGGATTGTCGGCCACCAGCGATACCAGCTCGCCGCCGGCCGAAAAGCCCATCACGCCGACGCGGTGCGGATCGACGCCGTACTCGGCCGCGTGCGCACGCACCCAGCGCAGCGCGCGGCGCAGGTCGCCGGCGGCATCGCCTTCGATCGAGTAGCCGGACATGGCGCCCGAGCTGTCGTCGCGCGCCAACCGGTACTTCAGTACGAAGGCGGTCACGCCGATGCGGTTCAAGTTCTTGGCCGCAGCGATGCCCTCGTTTTGAAACACCAGGATGCGGTGGCCGCCGCCCGGCACCACGACGACCGCAGCGCCGTTGGCGTGACGCGGATCGGCGCGCACCACGGTCAGCGACGGGTCGTGGATGTTGACCGGGTAGGCGCCGTCGACCAGCTTCTCGGCTTCGCCATGGTGTTTTTCAGAGCCGGGCGCGCCGTTCGGCCACAGTTGAAACACGGGCGGTGCGGCCTGCTGCTGGGCCAGCGCTGCCGTGCCGAAGCCGGCGGCCAGCGCCAGCGCCAATAAGGTCTGTTTGATCATGGCGAGTCTCCTCAGATGCGGGTCGAGTACAGCGCGTGGTGGGTCAGAATGTACAGCGTGCGGCCGTCGGCGCCGCCGAAGATCACCTGCAGCGGACGCGCCGGCACGTCGATGCGGCCCGTCTGCTTGCCATCCGCGCCGTACACGAACACCTGGCCGTTGGCGACGTACACCTTGCCGTCCGGGCCCACGGCCGCGCTCTCGCCGCCACGATCCGCCACCTGTTTCAGGTCGGTGATCGCGCCGCCTTGGCCGACCAGGCCGCTGAAGGTGCGGTTTTCCGAGCCGTTGGTGAACACCACGCGCTGACCGACCGGTGCGCTGACCAAGCCATGGGTCTGCAGTGTGTCCGACCAGCGGTAGCCGAGGTGGTCGAGCGGGCCCTGGTGCAGCACGCGATAGGCCGGCAGCACCAGGCTGCCGTCCGGCGACACGTATTCCTGCGCCTTCGGTTTCGCCACGTCGCGCGCGAACATCTCGGACAGCGTGGTGAATTCGTAGGTGTCCGGATTGAGCTGATCCTGGAACTCGGCGTTCTGCCAGAAGTTGACCGGCAGCGCAACGCGCGCATTGGCGTGCTGCGCGACCGGGGTCGGCTTGATCACCGTGACCTCGGTGCCCGGCGTGCCCGGCTTGAAGCTGTACACGGTCGCGTCCTTGCCGTACGACGACAGGACAAGGAGGTTGCCGCTGCGGTCGATCTGCAGGTTGACCGGGTCGAGCGGGGCGTCGCGCACCATCTTCATGCCTTCGCCATCGAGGTAGCTGAAGATGTGCTTGAACCAGCGGTCGACGAAGTACAGGCGACCCTGGGCGTCGACTACGCCGCCGGCGATCGAATAAAAACCGTCCTGCAGCTGGTCGACTTTTGCGGCGGTCATCGGAGCGGGAGTCGTGGTCTGCTTGCCGTCGAAGTCGAGCACCGTGAACTCGCGCTCACGCACCTGCAAACCGTGAGTGACGTCGACGATCGCGTTCTGGTACGGGTACTTGGAAGCGCGCAGATAGGTGGCGCAGCCGTTCTCGTCGCAGGTGGCAAAGCCGCTCTCGCCGTTGACGGCGACGTTGCGGAAGCGGATGCCGCTCGAGTTCTCGACCAGCGCGGCCGACAGCGCCGGCTTGATCGAGCGCGTCACGCGATACGAGTGGTAATTCGCGACCAGGATGTTCTGCGAATTGCGGATGGTGAAGGACACCGAGTCCATGCCGTCGCGGACTTCTTCCTCGGTCTGCGGCGCCAGGAATTCCCAGTTCTTGACGCCGTCCAGCACGATCTCGTTGCGAATGTGGTGCTCGGCCGAGAGTTCATACACGTGGCCCGGCGTGCTGGTGTTGGTGACGTAGAAGCCGGCTTGTGCGTAGGTGCTGGGCGACCAGATGCCGTTGAAGGTGCCGCCACCATTGTCGGTCACCCAGACGCTCGGGTACTGGCGGTCCCACCAGGCGGTGGTGTCGAAGTTGGCGCTCTTCTTGTACGGGTCGGAGCGGTTGCCGTCGTACAGGCGGGTGCCGTGGCCGCCCTGGATGCGCACGTCGTCGACCAGTGAGTGTTCGCCGGCGCGCCACAGCAGGGCCACGGCACGGTTGTTGACTTCGCCGGTGGCAAGGCCAATGCCGGACACGATGGCGTCGCCGCCTTTCGCGCTTTCCAGCAGCGCTTTCGGACCGTCGGCGCCCTGGTACAGCGCCGAGCCATTCGGCAGCAGCAGCTGGGTCAGGCCCGGGTGAAGGCCGATGAGCACGGTGTCCGGCTTCATGCGGATGGTGTCGTTGACCTGATAAAACCCTTGCGGCAGGTAGACCACGCGGTGGGTGTCGATCGCTTTCTGGATCGCGGCGGTGTCGTCGGCGACGCCGTCGCCCTTGGCGCCCAGGGTGCGCACGTTGATCCATTCTTTCGTCGGCGGCAGTGCGCGCAACGCGGGCGCGGGTGCGCGCGAGGACGCCAGCGGCGCGGTCTTGAAATTGGTCGAGAACTGGCCCTGGGTGCCGAGACCCGGCAGGAACAGGCCGTAGTTGAATTCGTTGACCTGGTAGTTGCGGCCATCGCCTTTGATGGTCTTGCCGCTGTCGCGGAAAGCCGCGAAGGTCGGCACGTTGCGCGCGCTGGCGTGATCGAAGCCGACCTGGGTGTAGACGTTGTTCTCGTTGCTGATCACGACCGCGGCTTTGCTGACGTTCTCGAAGCGCACGTCCTTGCCCCACATCCAGTCGCCGTAGCCGCGGTCGATGTCGATGCCGACCGGGGTGTCGCGGATGTCGGTGTTGACCAGCGTGAGGCCAGCCTCGTGTTCGCGGATGGCGGCATCGCGCTGGCCCTCAAAGTGCGAGTCGAGCAGCGTGAACTGCCAGGCCGGCGAGGTCTTCTCGGCCAGGATGCCGTAGCGCCCCTTGTAAAACTTCAGGTCGTAGGCGACGTTGCCGACCTGGTAGACGCCGGCCAGGCCGTCGCCCATGTGGAAATCGATGTGGCTGATGTTCGAGTGCTGGGCCGTGTGCATGCGGATCGCGCTGGCGGCCGGGTTGCCCTTGCCGACTTCGAAGTCGACGTTCGACAGCACCGAATAAAAGGTCGAGGAGTTGGCGTCACGCACGGCCTTGCCTTCCTCGGCACTGAACGGCACCGCGGACGGCACCGGCATCGGCACTTTGCCGACGCGGTTCTGGTCGCCGCCGGTGAAGATCACCATATTGGCCACGCCCTTCTGGAAGCCGGGCGTGTTCGGCGCCAGCACGAACACCGGACGCTTGGTGCCCACGCCGTACACGCGCACGGCCAGCGGGATCAGGATCGTCCTGGTAATGCGGTAGCGGCCCGAAGGCAGGAACACGACGCCGCCTTCTTCCTTGTTGGAGGCGCTGTTGATGGCCTGCTGGATCGCGTCGGTGTCGTCGCTGACGCCGTCGCCTTTCGCATGCACGATGACCGCATGCGGGTCGTCCGGCATGGTCTGGAAGGCGGATACGGAGGCAGGTGCGGCCATGGCCGGCACGGCGGCTGCGCCGGCGACGAGCATGGCGGCCAGCGCCAGCGCGTGCAGCGCGAACGGTTTTGTTTTCATGATTGTCTCCACAGTTATTCTTTATTGTTGTCGTCAGCTGATGAACAGCGACAGAATCAGTACGAAGATCAAACCGAACACGCCGACCAGGGTCTCCATCAGCGACCACGAACGGAAGGTGTCCTTGAGCGACAGGCCGAAATATTCCTTGAACATCCAGAAGCCGGAGTCGTTCACGTGACTGCACATCAGGCTGCCCGCGCCGACCGCCAGCACCATCAGGTTCGGGTTGCAGTGGGTGGTCTGCACCAGCGGTTCGATCACGCCGGCCGCGGTCACGCCGGCGACCGTCGCCGAGCCGAGGCAGATGCGGATCACCGTCGCCACCGCCCAGCCGAGCAGCAGCGGCGGCACCGGCAGGCTGGCCAGCTGCGCGCCGAGCTGGGCGCTGACGCCGGACTCAGTCAGCACCTGTTTCAATCCGCCGGCGCCGGCGATGATCAGCAAGATCGGCGCAATCTCGCGCAGCGCATCCTGTGCGGAAGCCATCACCTGCGGCAGCGAACGCCCGCGCGCAAGACCCAGCGTGAACACGGCGACGCCATACGACACCAGCATCACCACCAGCGGGCTGGAGAGAAAGGCGAGCGGCTTGGCCAGGTCGGGGCGCGCCAGCGTGACCAGCGTCAGCGCGGCCAGCAGCACCACCGGCAGCAGCGCGGTGGCGAAGCTGTTGAAGGCGCCCGGCAGTTCATTGTCGGGCACTTGCGCCGTCGTGAAGATCTGCGCCGGCTTGCCCTGGATGCCGCGCAGGGTCATCGCGAACAGGGGACCGGCGATGATCAGCGTCGGAATCGCGACCATCAGGCCATACACCAGCGTAGTGCCGACGTCCGCGTGCACGGCGGCCACCAGCGCGGTCGCCGACGGGTGCGGCGGCAGGAAGCCGTGCGCGATCGACAGGCCGGCCAGCAGCGGCATCCCGAGCGCCACCGCCGGCCGGCCCGACTGCGCCACCAGCGAGAAGATCAGCGGGATCATCAGCACGAAGCCGACGTTGTAGTACAGCGGCAGGCCGACCACGAAACCGGTGATGGTCATCGCGATCGGGATGCGCGCCGGTCCCAGTCCGCTAACGAGACTGGTGGCGATGCGCCGCGCGGCGCCGCTGTCGGCGATCAGCTTGCCGAACACCGCGCCGATGCAGATCACCACGACCAAGGAGCCGAGCAGGTCGCCGATGCCCTTCTCGATCGCGCCGGGGATTTTCGCCGCCGGCATCCCGAGCAAGACGGCGGCGACCACCGCCGCCACCACGAACGCCAGCAGCGGCTGCACCTTGCCCCAGGCGATCATGAGCGTCAGCAGGCCCACCGCCACTACCACGGAAACTACGTTCCACACATCGAACCTCGATTAGAAGTTGTAACGCAGGCCCGCGCGGTAAGTGCGTCCGATTACGTCGTACAAGGTCGGATTGACCGCAAAACTCGGGTTGGCCTGCGGGGCCGCCACCGGATCGCGGTCAGCCAGGTTGTCGATCTTGAAGTACAGCATCATTTGCTTCGACACATTGTAGCTGCCGCCGAGATCGAGGTAGGTCGCGCCCGCCATGTGGTTGTCATAGATGGTCGGATGGATCAGCGTCGACACCGGGCAGTTGGTCTGGCACTCGATGTACTCGTTGCTGTACACGCCCGAGCTGAACCAGCGCTCGGACAGCGTCAGGCTGAACTTGTCGGTGTCCCAGCTTTGCGAGGCCAGCAGCTTCCATTTCGGTGTGCTGCCCAGGTTCACGCCCGCGCCTTCGCTCGGGATGGTGCCGAGCACGCCCGAATCGGTGATGAAGTGCAAGGTGCGCGTGGCCAGGCCACGGACCGTGAACGCGCCCGGCAAGCCGAGGCCGCTCAGGTTGTGGCGGTAGGCGGTCTCGATGTCGACGCCCTTGTTGTGCAGCGACGCCAGGTTGAAGTTCTGCACGTTGACGTAGTTGTTGCCCGGGCTGTTGAGCACCACCGCCTTGCAGACGTCCTGGTTGCCGTTGCTGCACAGGTCGACTTCCTGCTGGATCGACAGCGTCGAAATGACGTTGTTGACCTTGATGTCGTAGTAGTCGACCGACAGGTTGAAGCCCGGCGCCCAGCTCGGCTGCGACAGCACGATGCCGAACGAGTTGTTGCGGCCGATCTCAGGACGCAGGTCGGTGTTGCCGAGGGTGCGCTGCTGGACGCTGATCGCATTGCCCTGGTACTGGACCTGGTTGTTGACGACCACCGGCGCGGCAAACAGTTCCGACAGGTTGGGCGCGCGCACGTCTTTCGAGCTGACCGCGCGCAGGCGCAGGCCATCGACCGGCGTCTTCCAGGTTGCGCCGAGTTTCCAGCTGCTGACGCTGCCGGCGGTGCTGTACTTGGTCTGGCGGTCGGCCAGGTTCAGGTTGGCCTCGCCCCAGGTGGCCGACTTCAGCACCGGCAGGTTGAACTCGACGTAGGCTTCGCGCACCGTGTAGGCGCCTTCGCCGTTGTGGTAATTGCCCGAGTACCAGTTATTGCCGACCGCCGTGTTCAGCAGCGGATCGCTGCCATAGGCCGCAAAGTTGATCGAATCCGGCGACACGCCGGCGCCGTACGGGTCGCCCTGCACGACGTACTGCTCGCGCCGCCATTCGCCGCCGAAAGCCATCGACAGCGGACCCGCCCAGCCTTCCCAGACCTCGCCGTTGAAGTTGCCGCTCAGGACGTCCTGGCTCTGGTTGGTGTGCTGGCGCGGGCCGTCGTACGGCGCGACGTAGTTCCAGGTCGCGGCCGACACCGGGTTGTTGCCGATGATGTTCAGCGGCACGCAGCCGGCGGCGCGCGCCTTCGGATCGCGGCAGACGATGCTGCCGTCGGCCAGGCGGATCGCGTCGATCGCGGCGTTGTAGCGCGGGATCAGCGTGTTGTTGTGCACGTCGATGACGGTCGTGTTCTCGCCGTATTCGGCGTAGGCGTCGTACGACCAGTCCTTGCCGAACATATTGAATTTGCCGTCGCCGCCGATCACCACGCGGCGCTGGGTGCGGGTCGGGTTCACGTCGATGTTGCCCGGGAATTCCTGGTTCGAGGTGCCGAACTGCATCGCGCCGCTCGGGTAGCCGGACAAGCAGCCGGCGGCGATCGAGGCCGGCAGGAAGGCGTTGTCGCACTTGATGCTCAGGTTGGCCTGCTTGGCCGCGCCCGGGTTCGGCGTGAACTCCGATCGCACCTGCGCCCAGTTGGCGGTGAAGTAGATTTCGTCGTCCGGCGTCAGGTCCCAGGACGCGCGCGTGTACAGCACCTGGCGCTTGAAGTTCATCGCCAAATTGGTGCCGGCGCCGACGCTGCCGGACAAATCGCCGCCGACGCAGAACGGGTTCACGCAACCGGTGACGCCGCCTTTGCCGTCCGGTACGCCGTTCGAGCCGTACTGGAATTTGTAGGGTGCGCCGCCCGCACCGAAGCCGGTGCCCTGCAGCGGACCGCTGGTGATCAGGCCATAGCCGGCATACTGGTATTGCTGGGCATGGTCGACGACCATGTATTCGGGCTTGCCGTCGGTGGTCTGCGACGTCGGACGGCGTACGAACACCGTGTTGCGGTACCAGTTGCGGCCATTCGCGCCGACTTCGCCGAAGCCGGGCGAACCGATGCCGTTTTCCTTGGTGAACTCGCCGCTGACCTCGATGTGACCGCGGTCGTCCATGAAGCCGCGGCCCCAGGCCGCCTGCAGGGTGCCGTTCTTGTCGTCGTGGTACTTGGTTTCGCCGCCCTGGATATTGGTTTTAAAGCCGTTGAATTTCTTGTCGGTGATGAAGTTGACCACGCCGCCGACTGCATCCGAGCCGTACGAAGCCGAGGCGCCGCCGGTCACCACGTCGACGCGTTTCACCAGCAATTGCGGGAACTGGCTGACGTCGGTCACGCCGGTGACGTTGGCGCCGACCACGCGCTGGCCGTCGAGCAGGGTCAGCGTGCGGATCGGGCCGAGGCCGCGCAGCGACAGCGAGGACAAGCCCTGGATACCCGAGCTGGTGCTGTTGGTGCTGGTGGTGCGGCCGGTCGAGCCCTGCAGGGCCGGCAGTTCGGCCAGCGTCTCGAACATGTTCGGCTGGGCCGCCTTTTCCAGATCGGCGGCACTCAGACTGGTGGTCGGCGTCGGCTGGGTAAAGCCGCGCGCGGCGATGCGCGAACCGGACACGCGCACGACCGTCATGTCGCCGCCGGTCGCGGACGCCGGCTGGGTCGCCTGGACGGTGTCGGTGAATTGCGCGGCATTGACCGGAGCGACGGCCTGGGCATCGCTGGCGGTCGCAGGGGACGCGGACGCGGCGTCGGTCTGGGTGGGTTGATCCTGGGTTTGCTGCGCCTGGGTTTGTGCATGGGCGCTGGCGGCAAGGATGCCGCAGGCGCTGACGACAGCGAGGTTGATCAAAGTCCTCTGTAGTGGTGTACGCATGGTGTCTCCGTTCTTATATAAAAGGGGTTGGCGTGCCGGCCTCGGGTGGTGGGCCGGCTACGCCTGGATGCGACGCTTGGCGATTAATTAGCTACCGGCTATGTCGGCTGGGCGTCAGGTGCATCCTTGTTGGTCAATGCGGTGATGCGATCGAGCAGCGATTGCGGCGGCAGCGCAATGTCGAGGGTGACGCCGGCTTCGTCGTCCTGCAGCGGCTCGAGGATGCTCAGCTGGCTGTCCAGCAGCGAAGGCGGCATGTAGTGGCCGACGCGTGCCTGCATGCGTTCGGAAATCAGGACGCGCGGACCGTTCAGGTGCACGAAGCGCAGTTCGGGATCGGCCTGGCGCAGCAGGTCGCGGTAGTGGCGCTTGAGCGCCGAGCACGACAGCACGAGGCCGGTGCCGTTTTCGCGCGCCTGGCGGATCTCGGCAGCCAGCACTTGCAGCCAGCCGGCGCGGTCGGCGTCGTCCAACGGCGTGCCGGCCGACATCTTGGCGACGTTGTCGGCCGGATGGAAGGCATCGCCTTCGAGGAAAGGAACGTCGAAGTGATGTGCCAGCGCAGCGCCCATCGTGCTCTTGCCGCAACCGCTGACGCCCATCATCACCCAGCGGCCGGAATGGCCCGGCTGGGCAGCATTGCTTGCTGATGCCATGTCGTCTCCAATTTTTTTGCGCTACCGTTAGCGCTATCATTTATATTAAGTCTTCAACAACGCAGCGGTTCTGTAAACCGGAATTTATGCTGCATAGCAGTATTGTCTAGCCAACTTTTACGCAATCCGGATACGCCGGCCCGCCAAATCGACGCGGCTCAGAGGGATCTATGTTGATAGCGCTATCAGTTGTGCAGAGCAGTAAATTTTTTTGGGCTTCTCGTGCGGCTGTGGCGTATACCGCACGTTCATGCCGGCTTTCGGGCCGGCTTTCGGGCAGCGTCCGGTCAGTGTCGTGCGCCGCGGTGCGAATTCGATTCGAACAGGCCGCAGAATCCGGTGCCGGCTTCGAGGTTGGCGCCGGGAGCGCCGCGTCCATCGACAACTTTGATCCAGCCATCCGGATGCTGTTCGGTCGGGCGGGCGCCGCAGTTGGTGTGCACGAAGTGGATGCCGACGCCGCGGTCGTATAGCTGGCCGCACAATTGCAGGCGGTCGCCTTCGCGGATCGCGTCGAGCGGCGCCGGCACACCGCGCTCGCCCTGCCGGTAGCCGTTGGCGAACACGTTGTCGATCGCAACGTCGTACACACGGCCGTCCTGGTCGGCGCGCAGCTTGAGGTGGGTGTGCGACAGCTCGACGCCCTGGCGGAACTGGCCGTGTGCGAACTTCGGCCCCTTGACGACTTGTCCGGTGAGATAACTGCCGTCTGCCGCCTCGCAGGCCTGGCGCTCATCGGCTACGGCGGCGCCGCAGCTGGCGGCCAGAAGGAATGCGAACAGGATGCGTGTCATGGTGCCTCGCTGGAAGTAGTGGATGGGCTCGTGTGTAGTGTAAGTCCTGTCAGGCATGGCGTGGATAAAGGCGTCGCACGCGTCGGCGATCGGCTGCGCCATCACACGAGACAAGACACATTGCAAACGTCCATCGGCTGACTTCCAGTTATGCCAAGGAGGTGTTATCACGTTTATGCATGGCTGGTATCACCCGTCTTTTTCGCTTAAATACACAGTAAAAGCGCATTTATTTCATGCTTTTTGCCGATTTTTACGGCACGTGTCGATAATCCACAACGCTTCGATACGCGCTTGCAAACGGTTACGAATTTTTTCCCCTGCAGCAAAGCAAAATTTATTGAAGACGCGTAGAATTCGGCCTATCAGTTTCCCGACGCCAACTACTTGTGGTTGGCGTTTTGCCTTTTGAAGCCAGATTTTTCAAGAACACAAATAATGCAAACCCCTGCTCGTACCAGTCCTTCGCGTTACCTGTCCCGCGCGCAAGCACAGCAATTCGCGCTGCCAGTCCTGTTCAGCCTATTCGGCGTGATCATGGGCTCTTGGGCCGGCCGTATCCCGTCGATGGCGGAACGCGTGCACGTGTCGCACTCGGCGCTGTCGATGGTGCTGCTGTGCGGCGGCCTCGGCGCGGTGGCGTCGTACCCGATCTCGTCGCGCATGATGGCCTCGCTCGGCGCACGCAAGACCCTGCTGTTCTCGGGCCTGGCCCTGCTGTGCGTGCTGATCGCCATCGGCGTCGCCCCGACCGTGCCGCTGCTGATGATGGCCGTGCTGAGCCTGGGCATCACCGCCAGCACCTTCGACGTCGCGATCAACTCGGCCGCGACCAGTCGTGAACTGCGTACCGGCAAATCGGAACTGTCGAAGCTGCACGGCCTCGGCTGTGCCGGCGGCTTGGCGGGCGCGACCCTGGGCAGCCTGATGGCCAGCCTGCACATCAAGCCGGCCACCCACTTCATGATGCTGGCCGTGCCGCTGGCCTTCGTGCTGTACGTCGCCTATACCATGCTGGAAGCCGACCAGCCCGGCCAGAGCGTCGAGAAGAAGAAGTTCTCGCTGCCGCGCGGCCCGCTGCTGTTCCTCGGCATGCTGGGCTTCCTGGGCTCGATGGCCGAAGGCAGCATCGCCGACTGGAGCGGCGTGTTCCTGAAAGAGCACTTCGGCGCGTCGGAAGGCATGGCGCCGCTGGCCCTGTCGTCGTTCTCGGTCATGATGCTGCTGGCCCGCCTGGTCGGCGACAAGCTGAAAGTCCGCTACGGCGCCCGTCCGCTGGTGACCAGCGGCGCGATGCTCGGCGCAGCCGGCCTGTTCTTCGCAGTGCTGTCGCCGAATGCCTACTTCGCGCTGTTCGGCTTCGCCGTCGCCGGTCTCGGCATGTCGCTGGTGTTTCCGTTCGTGTTCAGCGCAGCAGGCGCCCAAGGTCCGGCCGCCCTGGCAGGCGTGGCAAGCATGGCTTACAGCGGCAGCCTGATGGGCCCGCCGGTGATCGGCGCCATCGCCCAGGGCATGGGCATGCAGGTTGCCATCGCCTACGTCGGCGGCCTGGCTGCCCTGATCGCCTTTGTGGCCAGCCGTGCACGCATGCTCAAGTAATCGTCCGGTTTGTTTCATGTAGTGGGTCGTTCGCGTCGTCTGTTGCGTAGTTTGTTGTCTCCGCAGTCGCCGTTGCCGTAACAGTCGTTTGTTTTATTCCTCCTCTTCCTTTGAAGGGCGGTCGCCACCGGCGCCGCCCTTTTTTTCGTTCGTGTTTTCGTCCGTCGGCCGGCTTGCGCCCGGATGCGCGCGCTCGTTGCGGACGCGGGCCGCGTCGCTTCCATACAGGCTTAGGCAGGGCGCCAGCCGCCGGGTTCGCCCGGACTCGATGGCATTTGCGTTGCGCCAAGCATCGGCGCGCCCATGCGAACTCCAGCACGCCTGACAACTCCAAATCCATGTCGCTGACCTGACCAGGATGGAGTCGTCATGGAAAACCAAATCGATGCGGCAGCGGTGGTATGGCTGCACGATCGCCAGTTGAGCGAGCGCGACTGGCCGATGCTCTCGCGCGCTCCGGTCCAGTCTGCCATCTGGCAATGGATCGATGCCAACCACCGTTACAACGGCCTGCTCTGGCGCGAGGAAGACCGTGCGCGCCGGCTCGACGTGCCGCCGTCTGAAATCGCCGCCGGCAAGCGCCTGATCGACCGCTACAACCAGAAGCGCAACGACGCCGTCGAGGCCATCGACGAAGCCCTGCTGGCCAGCTTGTCCGGCATCGCGCCCCAGCCCGGCGCGCGCATGTCGAGCGAAACGCCGGGCGCCATGATCGACCGGCTGTCGATTCTCGCGCTCAAGATCCATCACATGCGCGCGCACACCCTGCGCAGCGACGCCGGTGACGAGCACGTGCACGCCTGCACCATCAAGCTCGAGCGCCTGCTGATCCAACGCCACGACCTGATGGCCTGCCTCGACACGCTGCTTGCCGACGCGCGCGCGGCGCGTGCCTACTTCAAGGTCTACCGCCAGTTCAAGATGTACAACGACCCGGCGCTGAATCCCTACCTCAACGGCCAGGCGCAGGCCGGCGGCAGGGTGGTCCCATGAACGCGTCCGGACAAGCGCAGGTCCAGGAAGTCATCGACGTCCTGCTGCCGACCCGCAATCGCCCGGCGGCGCTGGCCGTCACGCTGGCCACGCTCGGCGCGCAAAGCTGGCCGGCGCTGCGCATCGTCATTGCCGACCAGTCCGACGGCGCCGATGCGTGCGCAGCCGCGGAGGTACAGGCCGTGCTGCGCTACCTGCGCGCCACCGGCCGCGGCGTCGAAGCGCATCGCCGCCCGCTGCGGCGCGGCATGGCAGAACAGCGCGCTTTCCTGCTGGCCCAGGCCGGCGCGCGCTATTGCCTGTTCGTCGACGACGACGTTATCCTCGAACCCGACCTGGTGGCGCGCCTGCATTCCACGATCCGCAGCGAGGGTTGCGGCTTCGTCGGCAGCGCGCTGCATGGTTTGAGCTACCTGGGCGAGCGTCGGCCGCTCCAGGAAACGATCGAATTCTGGGATGGTCCGGTTACGCCGGAAGTCGTCCATCCCGGCACCACGGCTTGGACGCGCCACCACCTGCACAGCGCCGCCAACCTGTTCCACGTGCAGTCGAGCCTGCTCGAAGAAGGCCCGGATGGCCGGCTGAGCAAGCAGGAAACGCGGCGCTACAAGGTCGCCTGGGTCGGCGGCTGCGTGATGTTCGACACGGCCATGCTGCGCGCCGCCGGCGGCTTCGATTTCTGGGCGGCGCTGCCATCGCAGCATTGCGGCGAAGACGTGCTGGCGCAGCAGCGCGTGATGGCGCGCTTCGGCGGCTGCGCGATCTTTCCGTCCGGCGCCTATCACATGGAATTGCCGACCACGGTGACGGCGCGCGCGATCGATGCCCCCTACGTGCTGCCGCTCGCGGCGCAGCCGGCGTCACAGCCGAAGTCGCAGCCTGGATCCCAAGCTGAGCCGCAACCTGAGCCGCAGCTTCTTGAGTCACAGCTTGATTCGCAACCTGAGTTGCAGCAAACAAGCTGCTCGGCACCGCAGCCCGCGCATGACCCGGCGCCACCGCATGGAGTCGTCCCGTGATCCCAGGTCCCGGTCACGGTCTGGTCGATGGCGTCGGCAAGATCGCCGTGCTGCACCCGAATGCGGTCGGCGACTTCGTGTTCGCGCTGCCGGCCCTGCATGCGCTCAAGGCCGCCTATCCAAAGGCCGAGCTCGTCCTGATCGGCAAGGCCTGGCACCGCAGTTTTCTCGATCGCCGCCCGGGGCCGATAGACCGCGTCGTCGAGCTGCCGGCCGTGCCTGGTGTCGGCGTGCCGGTCGATGCACGCGTCGACGCGCCAGCCATCGAGACTTTTGTCGAGCGCATGCGCGGCGAACGTTTCGATCTGGCCTTGCAGATGTTCGGCGGCGGTCGCTATTCGAATGCCTTCCTGGCGCGCATCGGGGCTCGGCTCAGCGCCGGCTGGCGCGCTCCGGGAGCGCCGGCGCTCGACCGCTGGATCGCCTACCGCGAACCCGCACCGCGCAGGCTGGCGCTGCTCGAGATCGCCGGACTGGTCGGCGCCTGGCCCGGGCCCTTGGCGCTGCCTGAGCTGGCGCTCACCGATGCCGACCGCCAGGAAGCGGCGGCGCTGCTGCCCGCACTGCCTGGCGAGCACCTGGTGCTGCTGCAGCCGGGCTCGACCGATCCGCGCCGCTGCTGGCCGGCGCAGCGTTTTGCGGCGCTTGGCGACATGCTGGCTGCCATGGGTATGCGCATCCTGGTCAATGGCTCGCCCGATGAGGCAGCGCTGGTGGACGCCGTGGTCGCCCGGATGCGCCAGCCGGCGACGGCGCTCGCCGGTAAGCTGGGACTGGGTGGCCTGTGCGGTTTGCTCGCGCGCGCGGCGCTGGTCGTCTCCAACGATACCGGACCGCTGCATCTGGCGCTGGCGCTGGGCGTGCCGAGCGTCGGCATTTTCTGGCTGACGAATGCGCTCGAAGGCATGTCGCTGCATCCGTCGCTGCTGCACCTCGCCGTGGCGGCGACGACCCGATGTCCGGTGTGCGGGCACGACAATTTGATAAGCCGCTGTGCGCACGACCCGAGCTTCGTCGACGACGTCAGCCTGGAGCAGGTGGCGGCGCTCGTGCGCACGGCGTTGTCGTCCTCGCGCGCGCCTGCACTTGCGCACGCGCATGCGCGAGTGCAGGCGAACGGGGCGCGCGAGCGCTAGTGCCTAGGTGGGCATTGATCGGAGTTGCCAGCCGTTGCCGGTTGCCTGCCCGCGGCGCGCATCTGGCGGCACGCCGCGCGTATCGACAGCGGCAGGGGCGGAAAGCAGCAGCGGGCAGCAGCAGCAGCGGACAGCATCACCAGTACGGCCACATGCCCACGCTGCGTTGCCGGCTGGGCGCGGTGCCGGACAGCAGGGCGCGCGCGTGGTGCAAGACCATCGCGACGCGCTCGGCGCTTGGATCCCAAATGCAGTGGTGGCTGAGTCGGTCGAGCGGGGCCCAGCGCGCGATGTCGGCCTTGCTGAAGATGACGACGCTTTTCAGCTTCAGGCCGGCCGCGATGTGGGATACGCCGGTGTCGTTGCACAGCAGCAGGCGGGCGCCGCGCAGCAGCACCGCCATCGCGCCGATCGAGATCGGGGCGGCGGCGTCGAGCGGCTTGTGGCGCATGCGGGCCACCACGTCGGCGGTCAGGTCGGCTTCCGCAGCGGAGCCGGTCAGTACGGGGCGCAGGCCGAATTCGGCGGCAATGTGGTCGCCAACCTCCGCGAAGTGGGCGGCGGGCCAGCATTTGTCGCGGTGGCGCGCGCCCGGGTGGATGCAGAAGTAGGCGCCGTCGGCGAGGTCGCTCGCGATGCCGCTGGCGGCCAGCTCGTCTTCGTCGTGGCGCGACAGCGGGAATTCGAGCTGTTCGCCGGCGGGCTCGGCGCCGAGCTGCACCATGAGCGCCAACAGGCGTTCCGGCTCGGCGCCGGTGTCGGGATAGGTCAACATCACGGCGCGCTCGCGTGTGACGGCTTCGCCGCGGCAGAAGCCGGCCATCGCATCGGCGCTGAAGCCGCTGACGATGTCGTTGCTGACGTCGCCGCTGCCGTGCAGCTGGATCGCCAGCGCGAACTGACGCGCGCACATGCCGGCATAAAAATCGGCCAGGGCCTCGTGCCGGACCGGTTGTTCGGGCAGCAGCGGGTGGCCGGGAAAGGGAATGAATTCGTCGAGGTAGCCTGGAAAGCGCGCGACGAACTGCTGTGCCCACGGCAGCCCGACCAGTGCGATGTGGGCGTGCGGCAGGGCGTTGCGCAACGCGCGCAGGGCCGGCACGGCGCACAGCATGTCGCCCAGCTGGAGGGCGCGGAACACGACCACGGACGATGGGGCCGTGCGTTGCAAAAACGATCGGCGGTACATGGTGTTCTCCAGGTCGACCACATGGCGGCCTCAGGCGCGCAGCAGGTGGTCGAGTACGTTTTGCGTGATCCGTTCGACCCGGCGGTCGCGCGCGCACGCGAGCACTTGCGGCCAGTCGGTGCTGCCGGCCGCAAAGACGGCGCCCTTGCTTTGGTACAGGCCGAGCGCGGCAACGTGGAGGCCGGCGCCCGCGCCGTCGTGTTCACGCGCCGGCAGTTCCTGCCAGCGCGGATCGAGCGGCGCTGCGGCCAGGAGTTCATAGCCGGACGGCGTGCCGCCATCGCCGGCCCGGGCCGCCAAGGTGGCGCGACCGTCGTCGAAGCGCTCGAGCGGCACGCCGTCGCATTCGTAGCCCGCCAGCGGCGGCCAGGTATCGCGGCCGAACGACTCGCCCTCATGCAAGCCGGTGCCGGCGAAGATCCAGTGGCCGGCTTGCTGGACGACGTAGCCGGCGCTGTCGCGTGGACCGTCCCACCAGCCGCCGCCATGGCGATAGCTGACGCCGCATAGCCGGTCTTCGGGCCGCGCGGCGCCGGCCCGTGGCCACCAGTGGTCGCGCGCGCCTTGCGGGCCGCCCTGGTGGCAAACCATGGCGGCGCCGCCGTCGACCAGGTGAATGCGCCACCAGCACAGGTTGGCCGCGAAGAAGGCGACGTTGCCGCCGCGTTCGACGAAGGCTTCGACGGCGTCGCGCGTGGCTTCGCTCCAGTACTCGTCGTGGCCGCTTGATACCAGCAGGCCGTAGTCGTCGAGCAGGCCGGGATCGGCGTGGAGGTCGAGGTCGGTGCAGAAGTCGGCCGCGTAAGCGCTGCGCGCCAGCCAGCCGATGAAGCGCGCGTCCCAGTGGGCAAAGGTCTGGCGCGACGAGCTGGCGTCGTAGTGATCGGGCGCACACCAGACCGGTCCGCCGATGCCGCCGCCCGGCCGCCGCAGCGATAAGCGCGCCCCCGGCGGTTCCTGCGAGCGCGGCGGCTGGAAATAGAAGCAGCCGCCGCCGCTGCAGTTGTAGGCGTGGTAGGTCGCCAGCGGCAATTTATAGAGCATCCTTCGCGCGCGCGCAGGCGCGTGGCCAGGCACGGGCGCGGGCGTGGGCGCGTACGTGCGCGCGGCGCGCACGACGAACAGCGCCGCGCCCCAGTCACGCGCCACATCGAAACTGCGCTTGCGCCCTTCTTCCTCGAGATCCGCGATGTAGACGCCCGATGGCCAGTCGGCCGGAATCGCGAAGGCGTAGGCCGGCCAGTCCCAGTCCTGGTCCGGCCCGCGCTCGAGCGCGTCGGCGCCCGGCAGCCAGTCGGAGCGCTGCATCAGCTGCGGCCCGTCGGCCCAGCGGTAGAAGGCGACACGAAAGCGCCGACTGTCGGTGGCGACGTGCAGGCACAGCGCCGCGCCGGGCGCCACACTGGGCGCCCTCGGGTAAGCGCGGATCACGGCAGCTCCGGCTCGACGCGCTTGGTGATCAGGAAGGGCGGCATCGCCAGCGCGTGCAGCGGCATGCGCCGGAAGGCGGCCAGCGCTTCGAGCGGTGTCTCGACAGTCGGCTCGTCCTTGCCGTTGAACGAGGTGTTGAGCAGGATCGGCACGCCGGTGCGCGCTTCGAAACCGCCGAGCAGACTGCGCAGCAGCGGGTCGTCGTCGGCGCTGACGGTCTGCAGGCGCGCCGTACCGTCGACGTGGGTGATAGCCGGCACCTGCGCCGCCATCTGCGGGCGTACCGGCGCCGCGAACTGCATGAACGGCGACGGAACCGGCAGGTCGAACCAGGCGGCGGCGCGTTCCTCGAGCACGGCCGGGGCGAGCGGGCGGAACCATTCGCGCGCCTTGACCCTGGCGTTGATCCAGTCGCGCATGACGGCGTGGCGCGGGTCGGCCAGGATGCTGCGGTGGCCGAGCGCGCGCGGACCGAACTCGCTGGCGCCCTGGTACAGGCCGAGCACGCGCTGGCTGCGCAGGTGGTCGAGCATGCGGCTGCACAGGGCGTCGCGGCTGGGCAGGTGCTCGATGCTGATGTCGTCGCGTTCGAGCAGCGCCGCATCGATCGCGCTGCGCTCGGGCACGGGGCCGAGGTAGTCCTGGGTCCAGCGAAAGGCGCCGCTCCGGCCCGCGACTTCGGTCAGGCCGTACATGGCGCAGCCGAGCGCGGTGCCGGCGTCGCTCGGCGCGGGCGGGACGAACACGGCCTTGAATGGCGTCTCGCGCAGCAGGCGTTCGTTGGCCGAGCAGTTCAGCGCGGTACCGCCGGCGAAGCACAGGTTGGGCAGGCCGGTTTCCCGATACAGCCAGTGCGCCACCTCGATCACGGCGTCTTCGAAGACGCGCTGGCCGGCCGCGGCCAGGTCGGCGCAGTCGGTGAAGGCCACGCCCGGCTGGCCGTAGCGGAAGCGTTCGCGCTCGCGCAGCACCGCACGCCAGCCCTCGGGAATGCGCACCTGGCCCGATTCGACCTCGAGCGGCGGCAGGCCGAGTGCGCGCGCATCGCCATGCGGGGCCAGGCCCATTACTTTGCCCTCGTTGCCTTCGCCGGGGAACATGGCCTGGGTCAGCAGGAAGTAGAACATGCCGAGGCCGACCAGGTGCGTGTCGTCGCGGTCCCACAGCTGCTTGCCGATGCACAGCACGCGTTCGCGGTCGGCGCGGTAGAACGAGGCGACTTCGCGCCAGTCGCCCGGCACGTAGGCTGCGCCGCTCCAGTGGTCGGTGAGATCGGCGACCTGGCTGCCCTGGCCGTCGACGATCATCACCGCGGCTTCGCGGAACGGCGACGGGTGGAACACGCCGTACACGTGCGCCAGGTGGTGCGAGATGTGCACGCTCCGGCAGTCGGGCGCCAGGCGCAGCGTGCTGGCCAGTTCCTCGTCGTACTGGGCGAGGTTGCGCACTTGCTCGTCGGACGAGAAGCATTCGACCACGACGTCGATCGGGCGCTCGGGCCAGGGCAGGCGCGGGCCGTAGAACTCGCGGAAATCCCCTGGCTGGCCCCAATGGTGCTTGCGGCGCGTCAGGCGCTCTTTCTGGATCGCCCACAGCAGGCGCGCGCCCTGCATCAGGCAGACGCTGGCGTCCTGGGTCCGATTGACGCCGAGTACGAGGGGTGCGTCGATCATCGTCTGCTCCTCCTTCTCATGGCTTTGCCGCTTGCGCTGAATGGTCCAGCCAAGTCTTGGAGCGTGCTGAGTCGGATAAGTTCGCGCGTGGGCGAAAGGCGGTATCATCGGGCGATCGCCGATTCCCGCTGACTGCCATGCTCCAGACGCCCGCTTCGTTCACGCCCCTGATGGCGCCGCCCGCAACCGCGCAGGATGCGGCGCCGCTGTCCTTCATCTTCCACGCCAACCGCCTGCTGGTGCATGAGGGCAGCCTCGCGCTGCCCGACGATGCTGTCGTCAAGCGGCTGGCACTCGATCCGCAGCAGCTGCAGCCGGTCGGCCTGCTCGGCGACAGGTATTGCCAGGCCGGCTGGGTCGACGACGAAACGCTGGCGCCGGCCGGCTATGCGTGGCGCGGGCTGCGCTCGCTGTTCGGCGAACTGGACGAGGCGCTGCTCGGGGTGGCGGCGCGCGCGGCGCAGATCGCCGAATGGGCGCGCACGCACCGCTTCTGCGGCGTCTGCGGCCACGGCACCGCACGGCTGGCGGGCGAGCGCTGCTTCAAGTGCGTCAATTGCGGCCACATGGCGTATCCGCGCATCTCGCCGGCGATGATGGTACTGATCCGCAAAGAGGATAAGGTGCTGCTGGCGCTGCACACGCAGTCGGCCGTGAAGCGCTTCGTGCCGCTGGCCGGCTTTCTGGAGGCCGGAGAATCGGTCGAGGAGGCGGTGCACCGCGAAGTGTTCGAGGAAGTCGGCCTGCGCGTGCACAATCTGCGCTATTTCGGCAGCCAGTCCTGGCCGTTCCCGCACTCGCTGATGTTGTCGTTTACGGCCGACTACCTGGACGGCGAGATCCGCACCGATCCCAACGAGATCGCGGAGGCGCGCTGGTTCGGCCCGGACGACGAGTGGCCGGAGCGCGTGCCGCACGTGTCGATCTCGAGCATGCTGGTCGACGCCAACCGGCCGCCCGGGCGCTGACGAAGCGCCGGCTCAGCGCGCAGCCGAGCCGATCGCGACCCGGCTTTCCAGGCGCAGCGCGACCGGCACCTCGGACGGTTTGTCGCCGGTGCCGCGCATGCGCACCACGCGCTGCATCAGGTCGAACCAGAACGGCGCGCCGAACAGCGCGGTCGATGCCGTGACCAGCCAGCCCCCCACCTGCAGCGCGAAGTCCAGGCCAAGCTGCGGCGGAAAATGGGTCCAGCCGATCGGCAGGGCGAGCAGGGCGTTCAGCGCATCGGCATCGAGCTGGGCGGGTACTTCCTTGAGATGCTCGGCCAGGGCCGGCTGCTGCCACAGGACGCGGAACAGGTGGATGCTGTCGATGTTGAACAGGATCGCCAGCAGCAGCGACAGCAACAGCGAGATCAGCAGCTGCTGGCGCTTGTACGCGCCCGACATGCGCGCCATCGCGTTGTCGAACCAGCCGGCCAGCATGTCCTGGAAGTGCTGCAGGTCGCGCGCACGCCCGTACAGGCCTTGCAGCGCCTTGCGCAGCTGCGGGTCGGGGATGGAATCGATGGCGCCGGTCAGCTGCAGGAAGTCGCACGGCGTCTTCCACAGGCTGTCGACGAGGGCAATCGCAAAATGCGCGGGTTCAATGTAGGATGGTTTGGATGGCAGGTCATGCTCGTCGGTTGCGCTGCCGTCCGCATGCGGGTTGACCAGCGGATGCGCGTACACCGCGCGCGCCAGGCCGTCGAAGCGCGGATCGTTTAGCATGCTTTTAATGCCTGCCAATAAAGTGTTGGCGCGCAGGCTGAACGCCGCCGCCAGCGCTTCCTGCAGGGTGGTAACGATCAAGGCGACCGTGCCATAGCAAAACGTCAGGCCGATCGCCACTTCCAGAACACTGCTGCCGAGCATGATGGGTCTCCTGCGAGGTGATGAGAGCACTTCTTCGATCCCTACCTCGGAGACCGTAGCGCCACACGTTTACGGATGTGCTGTTTTTGCTCAAGAAATGGCCGCCTGCCTGTGGATTGAGCACATTTTCTATATACTCTAGCCTCTCGAAAATTTTAGGGTTGACCATGTCTGACAAAGAGAACTTCACCGAACACGACTGGCGGCGCTTTTTGACCAGCATCGGCGAAGATCCGAACCGTTCGGGCCTGCACGAGACGCCGGCGCGCGTCGCCAAGGCCTGGAAGCACTGGACTTCCGGCTACGACCAGGATCCGGTCGAAATCCTCAAGGCCTTCGAGGACGGCGCCGAGGAGTACAACGAACTGATCGTGGTGCGCGGCATCCCGGTCTACAGCCATTGCGAACACCACCTGGCGCCGTTCTTCGGCAAGGCCACCGTCGGCTATCTGCCGAACGGCAAGATCGTCGGCTTGTCGAAGCTGACCCGCCTGGTCGACGTGTTCTCCAAGCGCCTGCAGGTGCAGGAACGCCTGACCGTGCAGATTGCCAACACGCTGATGGAAGTGCTGGAGCCGAAGGCGGTAGGCGTGGTCATCAAATGCCGTCACATGTGCATGGAAAGCCGCGGCATCCGCACGCCGGGTGAAGAAACCATCACTTCCGCTATGCTGGGCGAACTGCAGCCGAACCTGGCGCTGCGCACCGAATTCCTGGCGCTGGCCCGCGACAGCTGATCGCTGGGGCGGCGCCCGCCGCCCTGTCTTTACCCCGCGACGACGCGCCACACGCACCGTCCACGCGCACCACACGCACTCGTGTGTGGAATCTTGCGCCCTGTTTTCGTGCGGCCTGCTACATTGGTATTTACAATTTAGAGCTGGGCAGTCGTCCGCCGCGCGGCGCATCAAGCTTTTGCCGGGAACCTGTTCCAGATCCTGCGTCTCCAAGTCACTTTGAGGCGATCGACATGGCCAGGCCAGAATTCCCAAGCGATGTATCGCGAGAGCAGTTCAATTCCGTGCGCGACATGCTGGAAGCGGCGCGCCGAAAGACCCGGCCGCGCAAGCATGATCTGTACGACGTGTTCTGCGCGGTGCTTTACTTTCTGCATTCCGGCAATGCCTGGCGCAGCATGCCACCCGAGTTCCCGCCCTGGCGAACCGTGCATGAATATTTCACGCAATGGACCATGCTGCGCGAAGGCGACCGTACGCTGCTCGAGCAGGCGCTCGAACGGCTCGGCCGCACCGACGAGATCGCGCGACTGCGCCAACTCACGGGACAGAGATAAGACAGATGCAAGACACTCGACTTGGACAACACGGTCCGCAAGTGGCCTGCATCGGCCTGGGCTGCATGGGCATGTCGGACTTGTACGGGCCGGCCGACCGCGGCGAGAGTATCGCCACCCTCCACGCCGCTCTGGACGCCGGCATCACGCTGCTCGACACCGGCGATTTTTACGGCATGGGCCACAACGAAATGCTGATCCGCGAGGCGCTGCAAGGACGTACGCGCGAGCAGGTGCAGATCAGCGTCAAGTTCGGCGCACTGCGCGGCCCGGACGGTTCCTGGAGCGGCTACGATTGCCGCCCGGCGGCGGTGCGTAATTTCGGCGCCTACAGCCTGAAGCGCCTTGGTACCGACTACATCGACATTTACCGCCCCGCGCGCCTGGATCCGAACGTGCCGATCGAAGACACCGTCGGCGCCATCGCCGACCTGGTCAAGGCCGGCTACGTCAAATACATCGGCCTGTCCGAAGTCGGCGCCGAGACGCTGCGCCGCGCCAGCGCCGTGCATCCGATCAGCGACCTGCAGATCGAATATTCGATCATCTCGCGCAGCATCGAAAAAACGATCCTGCCGACCGCGCGCGAGCTCGGCATCGGCATCACGGCCTATGGCGTGCTGTCGCGCGGCCTGATCAGCGGGCACTGGAGCCGCGAGCGCACCGGCCAGAAGGATTCCCGCAACCTCGCCAGCCCGCGCTTCCAGGGCGAGAACCTGGACACCAACCTGGCCCTGGTCGAGCGCATGCGCACGCTCGCGCAGGAGCTGGACGTGAGCGTGGCGCAGCTGGCGATCGCCTGGGTAGCAGCGCAGGGCGCGGACATCGTGCCGCTGGTCGGTGCACGCCGCCGCGACCGCCTGCAGGAAGCGCTGGGCGCGACCGACCTGCGATTGCGGCCGGAAGACATCGCGCGCCTGGAAAGCATCGTGCCGCCGGGCGCAGTGGCTGGCGAACGCTACAATGCGGCGCAGATGAACCACCTCGACAGCGAGATGGGCTGAGAGCGCCTAACAAAAGCCCCCATGGCTGCGTTGCATCGTCTCGCCGTACTAGCGTACTGTCTTCGCCGCTACGTCGGTAGGCCGCATCCCTTGCCCTGAGGGTTTTGTTAGACGCTCTACGGCTCCACAACACTTTTGACGGAACGCAGTCTTTCACTTTATCTTGTGTTTAGGAAAGAGCTCAGCAGCTGGTAGAGTGGTGCTTTGTCATTAACGCGTCACGCTGCCATGCTAGATCACCTGAATTTACTGTGGTTTTCCCTGATCAACGCCGACGCCGGCCTGCAAGGCTGGCGGTTCGCCCTCGGCGTCTTCGCGGCCAAATGGCTGATCCTGCTGGTGCCGATCGGCCTGGGCGGCATGTGGATCAACGGGCGCCCCGGCCAGCGCGAAGCGGCGACCAAGGCATTGGCGGCCACCCTGTTCGCGCTGGCGCTGAACGCCGTGATCGGCTTGCTGTGGTATCACGCGCGGCCGTTCGCGATCGGCGCCGGCCACGCTTACCTGCAGCACGCGCCGGACAGCTCTTTCCCGAGCGACCATGGCACGATCATGTTCACGGTGGCCTTGGTGCTGGCCTGCAGCCGGACGCCGGCGGCGCGCCGCTTCGGCATGTCGATGCTGCCGCTGGCGCTGGTGGTGGCCTGGGCTCGCATCTTCCTGGGCGTGCACTGGCCGCTGGACATGCTGGGCGCCGTCGTCGTGTCGCTGGGCGTGACGCTGCTGTTCCAGACCACTGCCGCGACCCGCCTGTGCGATGCGCTGGCGGCGACGCTGGCAACGCTGTACCGCCGCCTGCTGGCCGCGCCGATCGCACGCGGCTGGCTGCGCCCGTAACCGGTTTCCGCTCGCTGATCCTCCTGCTCAGGTAGACGCCGCGCCCTCCGCGCGTTCGAACACTAGCCGTTTCTTGGCGTCCAGATGAAACACGCCGATCGGCTGGGCCTGCACGTCGGCCGCGGGTTCTCCCAGCTGCGTACAGTTCTGCGTTTCCACCTGCCACATCTCGTCGCCCGCGCGCAGCAGGAAGGTTTCGTCGCCGGTCGAAAACAATTCGATGTTCAGGTCGGCCAGCGGCGTCTTGCCGAGATCGAACTGGCGCTGGCAATCCGGCATGTGCGACGCGATCACTTGCAGGCGCGCCGCCTTGCTCCAGAAATAATCCTGCGTCACGACCACGGTCAGGGCGTGGTCCTTGCTGTCGATCTGGTAGCTGGCCGACTCGTTGACGCAGCCGGTCAGCAATAACAGCGGGGTCAGCAAGAGCAAAGAAGAGCGCATGAATCCATCCAGGGTTGGCGATGCTCATCTGCATCACTAACCCGAGTATAGAACCCTTCAAAGCCCGGCTGCAACGCCATCCCTTGCCGCAACTTCCTTTTCCTTCTCGTAAGCCTTTGATTTCTCAGGGGAATTGCTCAGGAAAATTGTATCCTTGCGCGCTCCGCGTTTTTTTGATTTCGGCGATTATGAAATGACGAATATGAGTTCGGCATCGCCTTGCCGCGTCCGCGCCCGGCTTCGCACCCGGCCCGCGCCCGGCGCGGCAGGCGATGTCTTTGTTGTCATTTACCCGGAGCCAGCACGCCATGCCACAAGACGAACAGATCCTGACCGAACGGCCCGCCGCCAGCGCGGCGCCACCTGCTTCCGCACCCTACGCGCCGCCTCAGCCGGTGAGCTTGCGCATCAACGGCGCCGAGCACCAATTGCAGATCGAGCCGCGCGTGACTCTGCTGGACGCGCTGCGCGAAGTGCTGCACCTGACCGGCACCAAGAAAGGCTGCGACCGCGGCCAGTGCGGTGCCTGCACGGTCATCGTCGACGGCCAGCGGGTGAACTCCTGCCTGACCCTGGCGATCATGCACGAGGGCCGCGAGATCACCACCGTCGAGGGCCTGGGCAGCCAGGACCAGCCGCACCCGGTGCAGCAAGCCTTCATGGATTGCGACGGCTTCCAATGCGGCTACTGCACGCCGGGCCAGGTGTGCTCGGCGGTCGCGCTGCTCGACGAGGTCAAGCAGAAGCAGGCCAGCTCGCTGACCGGTACCGACCAGCTCGAACCCGGCGACCTGACCGAAGACGAGATCCGCGAGCGCATGAGCGGCAACATCTGCCGCTGCGGCGCTTATCCCAACATCGTCAAGGCGATCCACAGCGTCGTCTTGCGCGACGCCCGCACCTAAGGAGCCGTCCGCATGCAATCGATCTTCTATGACCGCGCGACCGACGTGCGCCAGGCCATCGACCTGGCCCAGCAGCCGGGCGCCAAATTTATCGGCGGCGGCACCAACCTGCTTGACCTGTACAAGAGCGGCATCGAAAAGCCGATCCACCTGGTCGACATCAACCGCCTGCCGCTGGCCGACATCACGGAACTGCCGGACGGCGGCCTGCGCATCGGCGCGATGGCGACCAACACCGCCGTCGCGACCCACCCGCTGGTGCGCGAGCGTTACCGCATGCTGTCCGAGGCGATCCTGAACGGCGCCACGACCCAGCTGCGCAACATGGCGACCACCGGCGGCAACCTGCTGCAGAGAACACGCTGCTATTACTTCACCGATCCGACCTTCGAACACTGCAACAAGCGCAACCCGGGCTCGGGCTGCGACGCCATCGACGGTTTCAATCGCATCCACGCGATCCTGGGCGCGAGCGACCAGTGCATCGCCACCCACCCGTCGGACATGGCCGTTGCCATGGCTGCGCTGGACGCCGTCGTCCACCTGCAGGGACCGAACGGCGAGCGCCAGGTGCCGGTGCAGGACTTCCATCGCCTGCCCGAAGACCATCCCGAGATCGACACCGTGATCCAGCCGGGCGAACTGATCACCGCGGTGGAGCTGCCGGCCTCGAAATTCTCGCAGCACTCGCACTACCTGAAGGTGCGCGACCGCGCCAGCTACGCGTTCGCGCTGGTGTCGGTGGCGGCCGCGGTCGAGCTGGACGGCGACACCGTGCGCGACGTGCGCATCGTGCTGGGCGGCGTGGCGCATAAACCGTGGCGCGCGCAGGAAGCTGAAAACGTCGTGCGCGGCCAGCCGCTGTCGGAAGAGGTCCTCGCGCGCGCGGGCGCGGCCGCGGTGGCGGGCGCCAAGGCCTACGGGCACAACGGATTCAAGATCGAACTGACGCAGCGCGCAGTGGCGCGTGCTCTGCAAACCGCAGGAGGATTGGCATGAACGTGATCGGCGCACCCATCAACCGAACCGACGCCTGGGCCAAGGTCAGCGGCGCGGCCCAGTACACGGCCGAGCACCAGGTCGAAGGCCTGACCCACGCCGTACTGGTCACCAGCACCATCCCGAGCGGCCGCGTGCTGCGCATCGACGACACGGACGCCAAGCAGGTGCCCGGCCTGCTGCTGGTGATGACGCCGCAGAACGTCATGCGCCTGCCCAAGGAAACCAAGGACGGCAAGGTCCAGCCGCCGATCGGCCGCCGCCTGACGCTGCTGCAGGAAGACGACGTCTACTACAACAACCAGCCGATCGCCGTGGTCGTGGCCGACACCTTCGAGCACGCGCGCGAAGCGGCCGCGCGCCTGCGCGTGGAGTACGAACACAAGGACGCGCTGCTCGACTTCGAGCAGGCCAAGCAAAAGCTGGACGTGCCCGAAAAGGTGCTGACGGAATCGACCGACACCCGGCGCGGCGACATCGTCGACGGCTTCCTGACCGGCCCCGTGCGCCTCGACCACATCTACACCACGCCGGTCGAAAACCACAACCCGCTCGAGACCCACGCCACCATCGCAGAATGGGACGGCGACAAGCTGACCATGTACGAATCGACCCAGTACATGAAGGGCGTGCAGCGCATCACGGCGGCGATCTTCGGCATCCCGCCCGAAAACGTCACCGCGATCTGTCCCTACACCGGCGGCGGCTTCGGCTCGAAAGGCTCGCTGTGGTCGCACGGTCCGCTGACCGCGATGGCGGCGAAGATGCTGGGCCGTCCGGTCAAGCTGTCGCTGGACCGCAACCAGATGTTCGGCCCGGTCGGCCAGCGCCCGAATACCGAGCAGCGCTTCCGCCTGGCGGCCAAGGAAGACGGCCAGCTGACGGCATCCGCGCACGACACCATCGCCTACACCTCGGTGCTGGAAAAATGGATCGAACCGTGCGGCATCATGACGCGCATGATGTACGAGAGCCCGAACCAGGAGACCACGCACCGCCTAGCCAAGCTGAACCGAGGCACGCCGACCTTCATGCGCGCGCCGGGCGAGGCATCCGGTTCGTTCGCGCTCGAGTCGGCGATGGACGAACTGGCCTACAAACTGGGCATGGACCCGCTCGACCTGCGCCTCAAGAACTACACCGAGCGTGATCCGGGCAAGGACTTGCCGTGGTCGAGCAAATCGCTGCGCCAGTGCTATGAGATCGGCGCCGAGCGCTTCGGCTGGAAGGAGAGGAATCCGCAGCCGCGTTCGATGCGGCGCGGCGACAAGCTGATTGGCTGGGGCATGGCCACGGCGACCTATCCGACCAACCGCTCGGCCGGCGAATGCTCGGCGTGCTTGCTGCCCGACGGCAGCGCGGTGTTCCGCTCGGCCACCCAGGACCTCGGCACCGGCACCTACACCGTCATGACGCAGATCGCGGCGGATTCGATCGGCTTGCCGGTCGAGCGCGTGCGTTTTGAACTCGGCAATTCGAAGTTGCCGGAGTCGCCGGTGTCGGGCGGCTCGACCACGGTGGCCAGCGTCGGTCCGGCGGTGCAGGCGGCCGGCCATGCGCTGCGCCTGAAACTGGTCGGCATCGCGGCGGCGGACCAGGGCTCGCCCTTGTTCGGCGCGACCGCAGACCAGGTCGGCTTCGAGCAGGGCGAGATCTATTTGCTGAACGATGCCGGCAAGCGCGAGTCGATGGCGGCGATCGTGGCGCGCCACGGCGCTCCGGTCGAGGCGACCGCCAAGGCCGAGCCGGGCGACGCGAGCAAGAAGTACTCGATGCATTCGTTCGGCGCGATCTTCGTCGAAGTGGAGGTCGACGAGGCCCTGGGCGAGATCCGCGTGCCGCGCGCGGTCGGCGTGTATGGCGTCGGCAAGCTGATGAACGAAAAGACGGGCTACAGCCAGCTGATGGGCGGCGTGGTCTGGGGCATCGGCCTGGCGCTGATGGAAGAGACCGTGATCGACCCGCGCAACGGCCGTCCGGTGAACGGCAACCTGGCCGAGTACCACGTGCCGGTCAACGCCGACATCCAGCAGATCGATGTGCAGATCGTCGACGAGGACGACCCGCACGTGAATCCGCTCGGCGCCAAGGGCATCGGCGAGATCGGCATCGTGGGCGTCGGCGCGGCGATCGCGAATGCGGTGTATCACGCTACGGGCAAGCGGGTGCGGGATCTGCCGGTGACGCTGGATAAGGTGCTGTAAGCGTCCGTCGGGATTAAAAAAAGCCGGATCCGTGTTGGCGGATCTGGCTTTTTTACGTTTCCGTAAACGGTTTATCTGGTTTCCTTGGCCTCGGCAACCTTCTCGCCTTCCTTGCCTTCCTTCCCTTCACCGTGGGCCGCATGGGTATTCTCCCACCCGCCGCCCAGCGCCAGGAACAGCTGCACCTGATCCGCCGCCAGCTGCGCATCCGACGCCGCCAGCACGCTCTCGGCGCTGGCCAGCGTGCGCTCGGCGTCCAGCTGCGACAGGAAGTCGGTGCGTCCGAAGCGGTACAGCTTGTCCGTCTGGCGCACGGCCAGCGCGCTCTGGTCGCGCGCCGCCCGCAGCGAGGCGTTGCGGTCGAGCTCACGCGCGTAGATCGTCAGCGCGCTTTCGGTCTCGCGCAGCGCATTCAGCACGGTCGAGTCGAAGTGCGCCAGCGAGCCGCGTGTCGAAGCCTCGGCCTGGGCGATGTGCGAGCGCGCCGAGCTGAGCGACGGCAGGCTCCAGCTGATCAGCGGGCCGAGGCTGAACTTGAAAGTGTTCGAGTCCATCCACTGATTCGCCAGGCCGACCATGCCGACCGAGCCGCCCAGGCTGACGTTCGGGTACAGCTCACCCGTGGCGACGCCGATGCGGGCGGTGGCGCCCGCGAGCTGGCGCTCGGCCTGGCGCACGTCCGGACGGCGGCGCAGCAGGGCCTTGCCATCGCCGACCGGTATCGCAGCCATGATGCGCGGCGGCGTGGCGCATTGCGCGACCTCGGCCGGGAACTTGCTCGGCACCTCGCCGGTGAGCACGGCCAGGCGGTACAGGGCGGTGCGGCGGCGCGCCTCCAGCGGCGGCAGGTTGGCCTTCAACTGCTCGACCTGGGCCTGGGCGCGGCTGTTGTCGATCGCGATGCCGCGGCCGCGCTGCACGCGCTCCAGCGTCAGCTTGGCGAACTGCTGCTGCAGGTCGACCGATTGCTGCGCCACCTTCAGCTGGTAGCCGGCCGAGCAGGCGTCAGCGTAGGCGCGCGTGGTGTCGGCCGCGACCATCACGTGGGTCAGGTCGGCGGCGGCTTGGGTGGCTTCCACATCGGCTTCCGACGCTTCGATGGCGCGCCGCACGCGGCCGAACAGGTCGAGCGTGTAGCCGATGCGGATGTCCGCGTCGTAGATGCCGGTGGTCGGCAGCTGTTCCGGGATGCCGATCGACGAACCGGCGATGCGCCCGTACATCGGCGCCGCGCTTACCTCGACTTCCGGATGCTTCTTCTCTTCGACTTCTTCGAGCACGCCGTGCGCGCGCTCCAGGTTGGCTTCGGCCACGCGCAGGTCGGCGTTGTTGGCGAAGGCTTTACGGACCAGCTTGTCGAGCAGCGGGTCCTGGTACAGATGCCACCAGTCGGCCGGCAGCGGCTCGGATTTGTACGGCGTCTCTGCCGCGCCCATGAACGGGGCGTTAGCCTCGGGGCGCTTGACCACGGCTTCCTTCGGCACATGGTAGTCGGGGCCGACCGTCGTGCAGGCGGCCAGCGCGGCCGCGAGCAGCGTGAGCGGCAGGGCTTTGTGGGCGATGGAGCGGAAACGGGTCATCATGAATGTCTCAATGTGCGGCGGTATGAACGGTTGACGGTGCGGCGACGCTCGATGCGGTCGGCTGCGTCGCCTTGGCCGGGGCAGGAGCTGCAGCCGGAGCTGGAGCCGGAGCCGCCGCCGCTGCCTGCGCGGTCTGCGTTGCCGGCAGCACCTTGACGGTCGCGGTCTGGCCGGCCACCAGGCGCACGCCCGCAGGCACGGTGTCGATCGCGATGCGTACCGGGATGCGCTGGGCCAGTCGTACCCAGTTGAAGGTCGGGTTCACGTTGGGCAGCATGTTCTGGCCGGTGGAACGGTCGCGGTCGGCGATGCCTTCGGCGAAGCTCTCGACGTGGCCGCGGAACGGTGTGCGCGTGCCCATCAGCGTGACGTCGACCTTGTCGCCAAGCTCGATGCCCGGCAGCTTGGTCTCTTCGAAATAGCCCTCGACGTAGAACGAATGGCTGTCGACCACCGCCATCACCGGGTGCGCGGCGGTCGCGTAGGCGCCCACGCGCAGGTCGAGGTTGGTCACCGTGCCGTCCACCGCCGAGGCCACGTGGGTGCGCTCGAGGTTAAGCTTGGCGGTGTCGAGGTTGACCTGGGCCTGGGCCAGCGTGGCGCGCGCCTGGTCGGTGCGGGTCTGGCCCTGTTCGCGCGTCTCTTGCGAGACCAGGTCGTCCAGCTCGGTGTTACGCTTGTTCTCGCGGCCGGCCTGGCTGAGTGCCGCCTGGGCCGCGACCACTTGCGCCTCGGCCTGGCGCAGCGCCAGCTCGAAGCGCGCGCGGTCGATCTCGAACAGCGGCTGGCCAGCCTTCACTTGCTGGTTGTCGTGCACGTAGACCTGGGTTACCAGGCCGGTCACGTCGGGCGCGACCTGCACCACGTAGGCCTTGATGCGGCCGTCGCGGGTCCAGGGCTCGACCTCGTAGTGGTGCCACATCTGCACGCCGGCGTAGACCGCCGCGGCGGTCGCCAGCAAGGTGATGCCAATCCGGCCGGACGCCGACAAAATATTCTTCATAGCCATTCAGGACCAGTTGCGAGTGAAATAGGTCAGCGCGCCGAGCACGATGACGAACAGGGAAAAATCGAACAGCGCCGGGTGCCACACCAGGCGATAAAAGCCGGTCCATCCCAGGACCAGGTTGAGCAGCCTCGACACCACCAGCGCCGCCAGCGTGAGCAGCAGGAGCGGAGGAACGAAGAGGCCGTAGATGCTGACTTCGCCGATCATCGGATCTCCTTTATCTAAACGTTGGACACAGCGGCAGGCTGCGCATCGAAAGGTTCATAGGGCGCCGCTTTCGGAAACAGGTCGCGGCGCAGGCCGGTCAGCGCCGCCAGTGCTTCGGCACGCGGCGCATCGTCGCCGTGTTCGTGCGTGCAGACCGCGCGCAGCGCATCGTCGACGCCCGTCAGCAGGCGCGCTTCGACTTCGGCATCGACCTGCGGACGCAGATTGAAATAACGCGCCAGCCCCTTCATCAGCGGGGCGATGGTCGCGTTGGCGTGGCCGAGATGCGGGCGCATGTCCTGCAGCAGCGTCATGTTCAAGCCGACGCGCAGGTCGCGCAGCGCATCGACCGCTTGCAGGTCCTCGGCGTTCGGCTGGGCCGTGGCCGCGGCCAGGCGTGGCGCCAGCAGGCCGACGCGGTCGACCATGCGCGCCGAGAACGCCGGCAGCGTGGTGCGCTCGCCGTTGCCCAGGCGCGCCAGTTCGCTCCAGCCGGCCTTGAGCAGACGACGCGCGGTCCAGCCGGCGCCGACGCTGCGCAGGATGCCGGTGAACACGGCGGCGGCGACCAGGCCGGCGATCTGCGCCAGCATGCCGTTGGTGAACGAGACCATGTCGGCGGTGTCCGTGTCCATCAGCGCCAGCGTGCCGACCACGCCGAACAGGAAGGGGAAGGCGCGTCCGAAGGTGGCCGGCCTCGCGACGAACACGCCCAGGAACAGGAAGGTCGGCGCGCACAGCAGCACCAGCGTCTCGAAGTTGTGCGCGGCCGGCAGCAGCACCAGCAGGTACAGCGCCGAGACCGGGATCGAGTAGATGGTGTATTCGAGGAAGCCTTTGATGAACGGGACCGGATTGTCCTGGGTCGAGAAAAAGCAGCACAGCACCGCGGCCATCATCGGCGCGGCGGCGCCGGCCGGCCAGCCGGTCATGATCCAGAACGCGCAGCAGGACAGCACCGCGACCGCGCAGGCGAATGCCGACAGCAGCGCCATGCCGCGGTCCTGGTGCAGCACGCTGGGCGGCACGGTCGGCAGGTGGCGCAGCTCGGGCGGCAGGCGGCCGTGCACGCCGGCGTCGATGCGCTGGCGCAGCGCGCGCGTCTCGATGCAGATGTCGACCAGGCGGCGCAGGCGTGCGGCCAGGTTCAGCTCGATCAGGCCGGTCCAGCGCAGCGCGTGCAACAAGGGCGGCGCCAGTTCGTCGATGCGCGCATGCAGGCGTTCGCCCGCGCGTGCGATGTCGGTGTCCTTGGGCGTCTCGACCAGCGCGACCACCTCGTCCAGCAACGCGCGCCAGTGTTCGGTGACTTCAAGCGCGCCGAGTTCGCGCAGCGCGCCCAGGCGGTCCTCGATGCCGGACACGATAGGCACGAACATCGCCAGGCGTTCCTGCAACGCGTTGACGGCCTGCGAGGTCCAGCGCAGGCGCGAGGTGTCGAACGGCAGGTGGGTGCTCATCAGGCGCAGGTCGGTGATGTCGGTGGCCAGCTTGCGGCGGTCGCCGGCGGAGCGGGCATCGCCGGCCGGATTGAGCGCGTCGCGGATCCAGCGCTGGGCATCGTCGACCGCCTTGTCCAGGCGCGCCAGCAGCACCGGGCCGAACGATTGCGGCAGCACCAGGCTGTGGATCACGGTGGCGCAGGTCATGCCGAGCACGATCTCTTCCACGCGCGCCAGCGCGATGTCGAAGATCGCGCCCGGGTTGTTCACGGCCGGGAAGCCGATCAGGCCGGCCGTGTAACCGGCCAGCATCAGCATGTAGGAACGCGGCGTGCGGTCGAGCAGCGAGAAGTACAGGCAGCCGGCGATCCACAGCGCCAGCGCGATCGACAGCAGCTCGGGCGCATCGACCAGGCGCGGGATCAGCACCACCACCGCACTGGCGCCGAGGATCGTGCCGCCGGCGCGGTACAGGCCCTTCGACCGGGTCGGACCGGCGAACGGTTGGGCGACGATGTAGGCAGTCATCATCGCCCAGAACGGGCGCGGCAGTCCGATGCGCAGGGAGATATACACCGAGAGCATCGCTGCCGCGAAAGATTTGACGGAGAACAGCATCTCCGCACGGGACGGCAGCTTCATGCCTGCTTGCGCTCCGCAGTCGCTTCGGCGGCCACGTTGGCGGCGGTCGGATTTGCCGCAGTTAAATTTGCAATCACGCTGGGCAGGCCGGACAAGACGCGCAGGCAGGCCTCGACGTCGGCCTCGGGAAAATCGCCGAACAGCTGGCGGCGGAACGGCCGCAGCGCCTGCTCCATCCGGCCCGCGGTCTTCTGGCCCTCGTCGGTCAGGTGCAGGATCTTGGCGCGGCGATCCTGCGGATCTTCATGACGCACCACCAGCCCGTTGCCGATCAGCTGGTCGACGATGCGTACCAGCGACGATGGCTCCAGGCTCAGCATCTCGGCCAGCACGCCCGGACGCACGCCCTCGTCGCCAAAGCGGTTGATGATCAGCACCGGCAAGCCGGTCGCCTGCGACAGGCCGAAGTCGGCGGCGACCTTGTCGGCGGCGGCGCGATAGGCGCGTGAGGCGTAGGTCAGGGCGGCGGTCAGGCTGCTCAGGGTCTGGTCGGGAAGGGGCATGGCTCGGCTGCGCTCGTAAATACTTCGTTTAACTAATGTTTGCAGGCGAAAGTTTAGCATGCGAAGTAATTTCGTTCAAGCCAGCGAACACGGGGCTGTTGCGGTAGAGGTATGGAACCCTCTGGCACGGGATCCATTGCTTGCAAAATCGCTCACTTGCTCGGCGAGCAGCAGGTTAGTACACTGGGTCATTTGGGTCTGTTCCATCACTTAACAACCATTTCACTGGAGCGAGTGACATGAGCGTGCAGCTTGAAGTGCTGAAGCAATTTTTCGCTGCGATCAATCGCAAGGACATGCAAGCCATGAGCACGGCATTCGATCCGGATATCGTACGAGTCGAGCCCGAAGGGTTTCCAACCGCGGGCACCTATCGCGGTATCGCGCAAGTGCGCGAGCATGTCGGGCAGGGGCGCAGCACCTGGGCCGAGGGCAGCTGCGAGCCCGAGGCGTTCTTCCTCAACGGCGACAAGGCCGTCGTCTACCTGTATGCATGGGTTCGCCTAAAGGATGCAAGGGACTGGACCGGCGGGCGATTCGCCGATGGCTTTGTGTTCCGAGAAGGAAAGATCACCGAATACCTCTCGTTTGGCGAAAGGCAGGACGCGCTCCTATGGGCCGGCATCGGCCGCTAGACCGCCCCGGCGATGCGGCGCAAATCGCGCGGCGCCAGGAATTCTTCAGCAACACTGTGCTGGCGTAGCGCCTCGATCGTCGCATAGCCCCAGTGCACGGCGCCGAAGGCGACACCGGCCTTGTTGGCGGCATCGGCGTCGGTGCCCTGGTCGCCGATGTAGATCGCGTCCTCCGGCCGCACGCCCTGGGACCGCAGCACTGCGCGAATGCGGCTGGCCTTGCCGAACACCGACATGCCGCATTCGAAGCGGCCGACCAGGCCGGCCAGCTCGGGGCCGAGCACGGTACGCACGTTGTGTTCGGCGTTCGACGACACCACGGCCAGGTGCACGCCGTTGGCGGCCAGTTGACGCAAGGTCTCGGGCACGCCGTCGAACAGCGGGATCGTCGACGCGTGCTCGCGCATCATGTTGGTAAACGTGTTCGAGGCCAGCGGCAATTTCCACGCCGGCAGGCCGACATGGGCCATCATCCGCCGCACGCTGTAGTGGCGAAATTGCTCGGCGCGGCTGGTGTCGATGCGGCGAAAACCGTGGCGGTCGGCGATCGTGTTGAACACCGAGAGGAAGAAGGGCAGGGAATCGGCCAGGGTCCCGTCGAAGTCGAAGATGGCGAGTCGGTAGCGCATGCGGTCAAGTGGTTCGGTGCGGCGGCGGCGTGGTCTCGCCGCCATCATCGCACATCGCGCGCGACCGCCCGCGCGCGTCACGCGTGCGCGCGCCTGCGCCCGCGCGAGGCGGGCCCACCGATCGGTCAGCCGTCGATGGCCTTGCGCGCCACTGCCGAATCGTCGGAGAACAGGCCGTCGATGCCGGTCTCGAGGTAGCGGCGGATCTCGGCGACCGAGCCGGCTTCGTTGCGCGCGTTCGGGCCGGCATCGTTGCGGAAGTCGGCCGCCAGGAAGACGTTCTCGGGGCGGAAGGTCCACACGTGCACCAGCAGGCCGGCTTTGTGCGCATCGGCCACCAGCGAGGTCGGCGCGGCCAGGCGTTCGTCCGCGCCAAGCGGGATCACCGCGCGCGTGATCGGGGCGACCACGTCGGCATACGCCGCGATCTGGCGCAGGCCGTTTGGCGACACCATCTCGCCGAAGGTCAGCGTGCCATTGGCGGCGGCGACGTCGGCCGGACGCACGGCGTCGTACTTGCCGCCGGCGACCACCAGCTGCATCAGGCGCACGTTGGCCGGTTTGCCCAGGGTCTTGCGCAAGGCTTTGAGGTTGGCGACCTCGAACGACTGGATTTCGACCGGTGCGCGGCGGGTGTACTCGTGCGCTTTCAGGATCGAGACGAAGCGGTCTTCGAGCGGCAAGCCGTTGGCGGCGAACCAGGTCGAGTTTTTGAGTTCGGGGATGATGCCGATCGTGCGCCCGCGCGCGCTCGACTCCGCGGCGACGAAGTCGATGATCTCCTCGAAGCTCAGGATCTGGAACTGGCCGTCGTAGGCGGTGCCGCGCATTTTAGGCAGGCGCTCGATCGCGCGCAGCGTCTTCAATTCGGCAAAGGTGAAGTCGGAGACGAACCAGCCGTCGTGCGCTTCGCCGTCGATGACCTTGCGGTTGCGGCGGCTGGCGAATTCGGGATGGGTGGCGACATCGGTGGTGTCGGTGATCGCGTTCTCGTGGCGCGCCACCAGCACGCCATCGCGCGTGGCCACCAGGTCCGGTTCGACGTAGTCGGCGCCGTCGGCGATCGCTTTCGCGTACGAAGCCAGCGTGTGCTCGGGACGCAGGGCACTGGCGCCGCGGTGCGCGAACAGGGTCGGCCGGGATGATGGATCGAGGCGCAGGTTCGCGCCCTGCGCCAGGCCCAGGCCGGGCAGCAGGCCGAGCGCCGCGCCGGCCGCCGCGCCTTTCAGCAGGCGACGGCGCGTGACGCTGGTCGGCAGGATCAGTACTGACATCAAATATCTCCCTTGATGGTGATGAAGCCCATGCGCGGCGGGATCGGATACGTCGCGTAGCTGCCGCTCGGCTGGCCGACCACCGGTTGCAGCGGCCCTTCGCGATTCAGCAGGTTCGTGACGCTCAGGGTCCAGCGCAGGTTCTTTACCAGCGCGGGCGACAACGGTACTTTACCCGATACCGTGGCGCCCATCAGGAAGTAGCCCGGCACGTCGAGGTCGTTGGTGTAGGTCGCGTAGCGCTTGCCAACGTAATCGCCGGACAGCTGCGCCTCGATGTCGGCGTCCGTACCCAGCTTGGCGGTGGCGACGAACTTGTTCATCCACTGCGGCGTGTTGGGCACGGTTTTGCCGGCGGTCGGGATCAGCGTCGTGCCCGAGGTGTAGCTGTCCTGGTACTTGGAGCGGTTGTACGAGACCGCATCGTAGAACGAGAGCGCGCGGCCGAAGTGCAGCGTGCCGGCCAGGTCGACGCCGTCGGTTTTGACGTCGCCGACGTTCGACAGGATCGTCGTGCCGCCGACGAACGAGGTGATGATCGGATTCGAGCTCACGGCCAGCTGGCGATCATGAAAATCGACGTGGTAGATCGCGACCTGGCCATCGAAGGCGGTCAAGGGGCCGGCATCCAGGTTGCGCGAATCGCGCAGGCCGAGTTCGTACGTCACCGAGGTCTCGGGCTTGGCGTTGGCCTTGATGTAGTCGAACGAAGCCTGCGACGACACGCTCCACGGCGAATTGCCGCCACCGCCGTAGGTCATGAACTGGCGCATGTTCTTCTGGATGTTGGCGAACAGCTGGTCCTGCGACGTCAGGTCCCAGCGCGCGCCGATCTGCGGCAAGAACCATTTTTTGGTGTCGATCTTCCCTTGCGGCAGACCGGTCGAACCGCCGCCGATCGCGGCCGGCAGCTCGTTGACCGGGAAGCTGCCCTCGGCGAACTGCAGGCTCGATTTGAAGCCGCCCTGCAGCGTGAAGTCCGGGCGCAGCTTGAACTCGTCCTGCAGGTGCAGCTGCACGACCTTGTTGTCGATGTGGCTGCCATACTGCGTGATCAGCGGATTGCTCGGGCGCTGGTAGGGCGTGCTCGGGTTGTTGACGTCGAAGGCGTACCAGCGGCGGTAGGCATCCGACTTATTGTGCTCGAACCACAGACCGGCTTCGACGCGGTGCGCGCCCAGATCCCAGCGCAGCGTCGAGATCCAGCCCTGGCGGTCGATCTCGTACTCGGTGGTGCGGGTCGCGTAGCCGGAGCCGCCGAACACGGTTTTCAGGTCCTGGTTCGGGAAGTAGACCTTGAACAGCGCCGGCAGGCCGGCCTGGTTGATCGGACCGGCCACCACGCCTACGCCATCGTTGTGATGGAAGTAGTACTGGTTGCTCCAGGTGGCGTCCGGGTTCAGGTAGAGGTCGTACTTGACGTAGGCAAGCTTGTCGGTGCGCTGCGCGTCGCTGTAGTAGTTGCGGAAGTTGGCACCCACGGCGGCCGGCGGCGCGCCGTTCTTGTCGAGGTAGGCCAGCGCGCCCGCAAAATCCGGGTACAGGAAGGGCCGTGTGTAGGGCGAATTCAAGCCGGCCTGGTGCAGCGACGAATCCTCGTTCGGCTCGGTCTTGTCGGACCAGTCGGCGTAGACGGTCAGCTTGCCGGCCTCGCCATCGTGCACGAATTTGGCGTTGACCTGGTCGTTGCTCTGGCGGCCATTGAAATCCCAGGCCTTGGCTTCGTGGTGCAGGCCGGAGATATAAAAGGCGTTGCCGTCGCCCAGGTCGCCGGAATCGAAGCGCAGGAAGGTGCGGGTGGCGCGGTGGCTGCCGATCGTTTCCTGCGCGTTGAAGTTGCGGCTCTGGCGCGGGTCGCTCGAATAGGTCTCGATGGTGCCGCCCAGGTTGTTGGTCGACGGCGTGCCGAGTTCGCCGGCGCCGGTCGACAGCACCACGCTACGCACGTTCTCGCTGGTGAGCGCGCGCTGCGGCGCCAGGCCGTTGTAGTTGCCGTAGCTCTGGTCGCCGAGCGGTACGCCATCCATCGTGAAGCCGAGCTGCTGAGCGTTAAACCCGTGCACGAACAGTGACAGGTTCTGCTCGTTGTTGCCCCACGGGTCCGCGGTCTGGAAGCTCACGCCCGGCAGCGTCTGCAGCGCCTTGAGCGGGTTCACGCCCGGCAGCACCTTCTGGATCTCGTTGCCCGACATGGCGACCGAGGAGCGCGTCTTGCGGGTCGAGATCTCGACCGTGGCGACTGCCCCGGCGGGGGTGGTGTCCTGCACGGCCGGCGTGGCGGCCGGCGTGTCTTCTGCCGGCGCGGCGTGGGCCAGCGAGGCGCACAGCGCGGCGGCGGCGAAGGCGATCAGGGAAGGGCGGAGTGCAAGGGCGTGGATCGTCGGTTTCATTGGTCAGCAAAAGACTGGGGCAGTTGAAAGTGCCCGCAGATTAGCTTGCTGAAATGACCAGCTTGTTACTTGTGCATGACGGCTTGATGACTTCCTGCTTGGCCGATCACTCGGCTAGCAATGCAGATCCGTGAAACGACGACGCATCTGGAAGAGCCGCATCTGGACGTCGCGCAGCGCCGGTTGGGTGGCGGTGTGCTTTTCCTCGCTTTCGAGCGCCGGCAGCGTCTGGTCCAATTGCCGGCATTCCTGCTGCGCGGGAGCCGGGAGCTGGTTGCGCCGCGCGAATACTGCATATTGTTTGGTATCCATCCCGCTGATGGGACGCAGCGCTGTCGCCAGACCTTCCTGCAATTGCTCTCGTGCGATGTCGTTGCCAATGCGCTGCGTTCCCGACAGTTTGCTGACGCCGCGTGTCGGTTCCACTTCGATCCTGGTAGCACCGAGGCAGGGCGTGTCCGAGTAGGTCGTCGTGCCGTTGACCTTGCACTTGTACATGGTGCGCGATGGCGGCGGCAGGTTTTGCGCTTTCAGAATCGGCGCGATCGATACTGCTACAGCAGCGATGAGCGATATCACCGCGATCGGCGACGAGGATCGGTGGCTAGGCATACAGGGTATGGTCAGATAGGAGCCATTCATTGTAGACGTGCCGTATCAGTGTTGTGTCGTTCTCGAAAGCATGTTTCTGTCCGCAGCCAAATGTGACGAGATGTAAAGGGTGGTCTCATAAAACCCAGCTCGGCTAAGATGGCGGCGCTCAGCCATATAGACAACTTGCTTATGAAAGATTCGGGAGCGCTCGGACCGAACGCAACGGTCCCACGACAATTTGGTTTGATCAATCTGCTGAAGGCCGGTGCGGCCCAGCTGATCGTGCTGCATCACCTGGCCTTCTACGGCCCGATGATGGATTATGCGCGTCCGCTGATGCCGTCGCTGGTCGATTGGCTGGACGAGTACGGACGCATCGCGGTGCAGGTATTTCTCGTCATCGGCGGATTCCTGGCGGCCAAATCGCTGTCGCCGCAGGGCCGCCCCGGCATCGATCAACCGTTCGGCACGATCTGGCGGCGCTACATCAAGCTGGCCCCGCCTTTCATCGTGGCGATGCTGCTGGCGATGGTGGCGTCCGAAATCGCGCGCCAGTGGATGGACCATGAGTCGATCTCGCCGCCCGCCGGTCCAGCCCAGTTTGCCGCCCACATCCTGCTGCTGCACGGCGTGCTCGGCTATGAATCGCTGTCGGCCGGCGCCTGGTACGTCGCCATCGACTTCCAGCTGTACGCGTTGCTGACCCTGCTGCTGTGGGGCTGCGGCCGCGTGGCGAGCACGCGCCGCCTGCCGTGGCTGACGCCGGCCGTGGCCGGCGTGGCGATGAGCATTTCGCTGTTCTACTTCAACCGCGACGCCGGTTTCGACAACTGGGGTGCCTATTTCTTCGGCAGCTACGGCCTGGGCGTGTTCGCCTGGTGGGCCAGCGACCCGAAGCGTCATCCGCACGGCGTGACCGCCTTGCTGCTGACGATGCTGGCGCCGGCCTTGCTGGCGCTGGCGATCGACTTCCGCATCCGTATCGCCGTGGCGCTGGTCGTGGCCTGCGTGCTGTTCCTGTTCGGCCGCACGCGCCTGGCCTCGTGCTCGAGCCACGGTTGGACGCTGGTTAACTACCTGGCCAAGATTTCGTATTCCGTTTTCCTGGTGCACTTCCCGGTGTGCCTGGTCGTGAACGCGGCATTTACGCGCTTCGTGCCCGAGCAGGCGCACTTGCAGGCGCTCGGCGCGGTGACGGCCTGGCTGGCCAGCCTGGCGGCCGGCGCGGCGTTCTGCCGCTGGGTGGAGGCGCCGCTGGGCAAGATGCTGTCGGGCTTCACGAAACAGCCGGTCGCGCGCGCGCCCGCGCGCATGCCGGCGCGTTTGCCTGCGCGCGTGCCTGCGAAAGCGGTGCGGCAGCACTGATCTTGCTGGTGTCCGGCGGCGGCCTGCTTATTGCAGGCGGACCGCGGTGTCGATGACCCAGGTGCGGCGGATCTCGATGACGTCGTACTGGTGCGCCAGTGCCGGCGGATAGGAAGCGTAAGGCGCCTGGCTGGCGATGATGGCACGGATCGCCTCGTCGATGGCCGGCACGCCGCTCGAGGTCACGAAGGTTATCTTTTCAATCGAACCATCCGCGCGTACCGCCACCGTCACGACCGGCGGCGTATGCGGCTGCTTGAGCACGGTATTGTGCGTGGCGTCGAGCAGCGTGTTCATCTCGATCTTCTTGCCCATCGCTTCCGCGTACGCGACGATGTCGACGTTCGGATCGACGCGGCCGAACAGCCAGCCGCGGCGCAGGCTGCTTTGGGTGGGCAGCAGGGAGCGGGAGGGGTTTGCTTCCTGCTTCATTTGGTCGGCGATGGCGCGCAGGCGTTCTTCGTGGTCGGCATCGTCCTTGGCTTTTTGGCGTTGTTGGGCGTCTTTTTGGGCTTGGGCTTGGGCCTGCTGGGCCTGTGCTTGGGCCTGAGCTTGCGCTTGGCGGGCTTGTTCCTGACGATCTGCCTCCAGCTTGGCCTGGCGCGCTTGCTCCTGACGTTGCGCTTCTAGCTGGGCCTGACGTACCTGTTCCTGCCGCGCCTGCTCTTGTGCTTGTGCTTGTCGAGCCGCTTCCTGACGTGCGGCTTCTTGTCGTTCCGCTGCGATGCGTTCCTGCTCTTTGCGCGTAGCGTCGCGGCTTGCCGCTTCCGCCAGTTTCGCCTGTTCTTGACGCACAGCTTCCTGGCGCGTCGTTTCCTGTCGTGCCGCTTCTTGACGAGCCAGCTCAAGACGCTCGGCTTCCTTGCGTGTCGTCTCGCGCGTCTGTTGCTCGGCCTGGATCGCTGCCTGGCGGCGTTGCTCCTCGCGAGCGGCATCGAGCTGCGCCTGTTTTTCCTGCGCCTGCTTCTGCTGCGCCACGCGTGCGGCTTCCTGACGTGCGGTCTCCTGACGCGCATCTTCTGCCCGCGTTGCTTCGGCACGGACCGCTTCCTGCCGTGCGGCGTCTGCGCGGGCCGCCTCGACGCGAGCGGCTTCGGCGGTCTCCGCTGCCGCCCTGTCTGCCGCCGCCTTATCTTGGGCAGCTTTTTCCTGCGTGGCTTTTTCCTGGGCCAGGCGGGCCGCATCCTGGCGCGCTTGTTCTGCCTGTTTCGCCTGTTCCTGGCGCTGCGCTTCCAGCTGCAGATTCTCCTGGCGCGCCAGTTCCTGACGTTCGGCTTCCTGTTGGGCGGCCTCTTGCGCCTGCCGCTCGGCGCGGTCAGCTTCCTGTTTCAGTTGTGCTTGCCGGGCAGCTTCGCGTTGCGCCGCTTCCGCGGCTTGTTTCGCCTGCTCCGCCTCTGCCACGCGGAAAGTGTCGGTCCGCTCGGTCTCGGCGCGGATGACATCTGGATGTGTTTCGTCGCCCTGTGCGATCTTTTCCGGCGCTTGCGCCGGCACAGGGCGATCAGCCTGGCGGGGAGGTGCAGGTGGCTGCATGGGTGCCGGCTTCACCACAGCTTTTGCCTTGGCCTGACGCGGCGCCGTTTTCGATGCAGGCTTTTTCGCCTTTTTCGGCTTGGCATGGCTTTGACGCGGCTGTGTCGCCGGTGTCAATGGTGCGGTCGGCAGCGCTGCGCGAGGAGATGAGGGCGGCATCGATTCCGCGTGATGCGTAATCTCAGGCTGCGCCACCATGGCCGGCGGCGTGCTGTGCGCGTCCGTCGATGTTGCCGCTGGCTTCGGCGATGCCGGTCGAGGCGCCAGCACGATTTTCAGATCGTTGGCTTCCAGGCGCTTGTCTTTCCAAGGGAGGGAGAACGCAGGCAATCCGAATTTCTGGCCGCCCAGCGCCACGCTCAACAGCAACGCGTGTGCCAACAGCGACAGCGTGACCGCTGTGCTCATACGCCTGGGGTCGCGTTGGGTGAAAAGCGCAATTCTCAAATCGAGTCTCTTTTGCCTGGCTGCGAAGTGATCCATCCGATAGATAGTTTGGGCTGCTTGTTAAGTTGCCCATCCTTATCATACCTGAGCAAAAGCATGACCACGGTTCGATACGATCTGGTCCGGCAGCATGGGTGTTCATCCTATTCGAATCGGAAGTGCTGGCGCGCCATGTCGCCCCTGCGCCAATAAAAAAGCCAGCCCGGAGGCTGGCTTTTCGATAAGCAGTGACAAGAACGTAATTAAACGTCGATGTTCCCCGCCTGCAGCGCATTCGTCTCAATAAAGTTACGACGCGGCTCGACCTCATCACCCATCAGCGTGGTAAAGATCTGGTCCGCCGCAATCGCATCTTCGATCTGCACCTTCAGCAGTCGACGCACGGTCGGATCCATCGTCGTTTCCCACAGCTGCTCGGGATTCATCTCGCCCAGACCTTTGTAACGCTGCTTCGATACGCCGCGTTCCGCCTCGTCGCGCAGCCATTCCATCGCCTGTTGAAAATCGCGCACGGCGAATTCCTTCAGCTTCTCGCCTTCGCCGCGGCGGATGATGGCGCCCGGGCCCATCAGACCCTGGAAAGTCGAAGCGGAGTCTTCCAGCGTCTTGTAATCGGCGCCGGCGACGAAGTCGGCGTCGATCGAGGTCACTTGGACGTTGCCGTAGTGGATGCGTTCGACACGCAGGCTGTGCTTGTCCGACAGTTCGTCGGAACGCACGCCGACCTTCACGCTCGGGTCGTGGATCGCGTTGGCCAGCGCCTGGGCCGATTGCTCGGCCGCGGCCTGGCTCGTCAGGTCCAGCTTGACGCCGGTCATGATGGCCGACAGGGCGGCGCGGTCGATCACGCGCGCCAGGCGCATCATGATCGCGTTCGCCTTGTTGTACTTGTCGACCAGGTCGCCGAGCGCGCCATCGGTGATCGGCTCGGCGCCATCCTGCGGCACCAGCGCGGCGTTGTTCAGGGCGAAGCGCATCATGTAGCTGGCTTCTTCGATGTCGTCCTTGAGGTAGCGCTCGTCGCGGCCGGCCTTGACCTTGTACAGCGGCGGCTGTGCAATGTAGATGTGGCCACGCTCGACCAGCTGCGGCATCTGGCGGTAGAACAGCGTCAGCAGCAGGGTGCGGATGTGGGCGCCATCGACGTCCGCATCGGTCATGATGATGATGCGGTGATAGCGCAGCTTGTCGACATTGAACTCGTCCGGGCCGATCGAGGTGCCGAGCGTCGCGATCAGCGTCGTGATCTGTTCCGACGACAGCATTTTCTCGAAACGCGCCTTTTCCACGTTCAGCACCTTGCCGCGCAACGGCAAAATCGCCTGGAACTTGCGGTCGCGTCCCTGCTTGGCCGAGCCGCCTGCCGAGTCACCCTCGACGATGTACAGTTCGCACAGCGCCGGGTCTTTTTCCTGGCAGTCGGCCAGCTTGGCCGACAGGCCGAGGCCGTCCATGACGCCCTTGCGGCGGGTCAGGTCGCGCGCCTTGCGGGCGGCCTCACGCGCGCGCGCGGCTTCGACGATCTTGCCGCAGATGATCTTGGCGTCGTTCGGCTTCTCCATCAGGAAATCGGTGAGCGTTTTCGCCACGATTTCCTCGACCGGGCCGCGCACTTCCGACGACACGAGCTTGTCCTTGGTCTGCGACGAGAACTTCGGCTCCGGCACTTTGACCGACAGCACGCAGGTCAAGCCTTCGCGCATGTCGTCGCCCGAGATCTCGACTTTCGCCTTCTTGGCAAAATCGTGTTCGTCGATGTATTTGTTGATCACGCGCGTCATCGCCGCACGCAGGCCGGTCAGGTGGGTGCCGCCGTCGCGCTGCGGGATGTTGTTCGTGAAGCACAGCACCTGCTCGTTATAGGCGTCGTTCCACTGCATCGACACGTCGACCGACACATTCGTGCCATTTTCCGACATGCGGTCGCCGGTGGCCTGGAACACGGTCGGGTGCAGGACGGTTTTTGCCTTGTTGATGTATTCGACGAAGCCACGCGTACCGCCTTCGAATGCAAAAACCTCTTCCTTGCCGGTGCGCTGGTCGCTCAGCTTGATGTTGACGCCGTTATTCAGGAACGACAGTTCGCGAATACGCTTGCTCAGGATTTCGTAGTGAAATTCGACGTGCGAAAAAATGGTTTCGTCGGCCCAGAAATGCACTTCAGTGCCGCGCTTGTCGGTTTCGCCGATGACTTTGATCGGCGAGACTTCGAAGCCGTCGCGGATTTCGATTTCGCGATTCAAAGGCACGCCGCGCTCGAATTCCATCTGGTGCACTTTGCCGTTCTGGCGCACGGTCACGCGCAGCAGTTTCGACAGTGCGTTCACGCAGGACACGCCGACGCCGTGCAGACCACCCGACACCTTATAGGCGTTCTGGTTGAATTTGCCGCCGGCGTGCAGTTCGGTCAGGGCGATCTCGGTCGCCGAGCGCTTCGGCTCGTGCTTGTCGTCCATCTTGACGCCGGTCGGGATGCCGCGCCCGTTGTCGGTGATCGAGACCGAATTGTCGGAGTGGATCGTGACGTGGATTTCGGTGCAGTAGCCGGCCAATGCCTCGTCGATCGAGTTGTCCAGCACCTCGAACACCAGGTGATGCAGGCCGGTGCCGTCCGAGGTGTCGCCGATGTACATGCCCGGACGCTTGCGCACGGCCTCCAGGCCTTCCAGGATCTGAATCGACGACGCGCCGTACTCTTCCGCCTGGGCGGCAGAGGATTCCAATACTGCTTGAGTGTTCTCGGACATGACTGCTTTCTCAAATAACGTGTAAATCGGACGGCCCGCCCGGTACTGCGCTCAGGGCCGTCGGTCGACTGTGATAGGATGATTCACCATCCCCTTCACAGCCACTGCCGCCCTCGAAAGAGCGGACGGCAACAGACGTATATGTGGGCGCCTGTGCCCTAATTAAATACGCATCGGCATGACGACATACTTGAAATCGGTATTTTCCGGAATCGAGATCAGCGCCGACGAATTCGCGTCGCCCAGCGAGATGTTCACCTGGTCGCATTTCAGGTTGTTCAGCACGTCCAGCAAATAGGTCACATTGAAGCCGATGTCGACGGCATCGCCGCCGTAGTCGATTTCCAGTTCCTCGACCGCTTCTTCCTGGTCGGCGTTGGTCGAGCTGATCTTCATCGAGCCTGGCGCGATCAGGCAGCGCACGCCCTTGAATTTATCGCTGGTCATGATCGCCGCGCGTTGCAGCGAGCGCAGCAATTCTTCGCGGCCGATCGTGAAGTCGTTTTTATAACCCTTCGGGATCACGCGGGTGTAATCCGGGAATTTACCTTCGACCAGCTTCGAGACCAGCTCGATATCGGCAAAGGTCAATTTGACTTGCGAGGCGGCGATGTCCAGCTGGACCGTCTCGTCGCTTTCTTCCAGCAGGCGCTGCAGCTCGAGAATCGTCTTGCGCGGGATGATGACTTCCTGGCGCTCGAAGGTCTGCTCGGCTTCCACTTGGGCGAATGCCAGGCGGTGGCCGTCGGTCGCGACCGCGATCACGTTATTGCCGTCCAAAACCAGCAGCAGGCCGTTCAGGTAATAACGGATGTCTTGCTGCGCCATCGAGAAGTGCACCATGTTGAACAGGTGCTTCAGCGTTTTTTGCGGCAGCGTGACGGTCGCGTTGTAGGTGTCGGCCACCGACACGGTCGGGAATTCTTCCGCGGCCAGGGTCTGCAGCGCGAAACGCGATTTGCCGCTCTGGACGGTCAGGCGTTTATTCAGCAGGGTGAGCGTGACGTCGCCCGACTCCGGCAGCGCGCGCAGGATGTCGAGCAGCTTGCGCGCGGCGACCGTGGTGCCGGTCACGTCGTCGCCCGAGCCGATATCGGCCAGCGTCGTGATCTGCACTTCGGTGTCGGTCGACAGGAAAGACACGCTGGCGCCGTTCTTGCGGATGAGGATATTGGCCAGAATCGGCATGGTGTGCCGACGCTCGACAATACCACTCACGATCTGCAGTGGCCGGAGAAGCGTATCTCGGGTGGATTTGACCAGTTGCATAACTATCCTCAGTCTTTTTGTGGATCAATAAATAAGTGTTTTCTGCGCAATATTTTGCCAGAGTGAGAGAGAAAAATCCGCCTTCGTGAACGCTTTCAGAGGCGGATTGATCTCCCTCAGGTCAGCCTTTCAGCGTCTGTTCCAGCACGTGCAATTCGTGGTTGCACTCGGCATTCTTGGTCCGGTCCTGGGCGATTTTCCGGACCGCGTGCAGCACCGTGGTGTGATCGCGCCCGCCGAACAGTTCGCCGATCTCGGGCAAGCTCTTTTGCGTGAGCTCCTTGGCGAGATACATGGCGATCTGGCGCGGGCGGGCGATATTTGCCGGACGGCGCTTCGAATACATGTCGGCGACTTTGATGTTGAAGAAGTCGGCGACGGTTTTCTGGATGTTTTCGACCGAGATCTGGCGGTTCTGCACCGACAGCAAATCCTTCAATGCTTCCTTCACCACGTCGATGGTGATGTCCTTGCCGTGGAAACGCGAATAAGCCAGGATCTTGCGCAGCGCGCCTTCCAGCTCGCGCACGTTCGAGCGCAGGTGCTTGGCGACGAAAAAGGCGACATCGTCGTTCAGCATGACGCCTTCCGACTCCGCTTTCTTCATCAAGATGGCGACGCGCATCTCGAGTTCCGGCGGTTCGATCGCGACCGTCAGGCCGGAATCGAAGCGCGAGATCAGGCGGTCGTCCATGCCGGTGATCTCTTTCGGATACGTGTCCGAGGTGATGATGATCTGCTTCTTGGCGGCGATCAGCGCTTCGAACGCATAGAAGAACTCTTCCTGCGTGCGGCTTTTCCCGCCGAAGAACTGGATATCGTCGATCAGCAGCATGTCCAGCGAGTGGTAGTAATGCTTGAAGTCGTCGAAACCTTTGCGCTGATACGCGGTCACCACGTCGCGCACGTACTGTTCCGCGTGGATGTAGCGGATCCGTGCGCCCGGCTGGTCGGCCATCACCTGGTTGCCGATCGCGTGAATCAGGTGGGTCTTACCGAGGCCGACGCCGCCGTAGAAGAACAGCGGGTTGTACGAGACGCCCGGGTTGTTCGCGACCTGGATCGCGGCGGCGCGCGCCAGCTGGTTGGCTTTACCGGTCACGAAGTTCTCGAACGTCAGGTCCGGGTTGACGCGGCTCTGCTCACGGCGCGGATTGTTCGCGATGACGTTGTCCGGCGTCACGACCGGCGTGGCCGGCACGGTCGTGTCGGCCGCGGCGTTCACGCCCAGCACGCCGCCGCTCGGCAGCGACGGCGCAGGGGCGGGCGCGGCCGGCTTTTTCGGGATGCTGTTCTTCGGGTCGAGCACGAACTGCACCTCGACCGGACGCTCCCAATAATCCGAGGCGAGGGCGGTGATGCGGTTGGCGAACTGCGACTTGACCCAGTCGAGCTTGAAGCGGTTGGGCGCCGCAATGCGCAGCTTACCGTCCTCGTAGTCGAGGGCGATCAGCGGTTTGATCCACGCGGTATATTGCTGCGGCGTCAGCTCCAGCTCCAACTGATTGGAGCAGGCTTGCCAAAAGTTTTCCATACATCGACTAAAGTAAGCGTAACACTCTATTTTACCTGTGTTCTCGGAAGTTATCCACAGGCGCGTCGTGATTTTTCCACCGAATCTCAACAGGGTCGACATGTGGGCGCAACCGTTTGCGCGATCAGCGGAGGGGGCTCGGGCGCAACAGTCGCCTTGACAGTGGAGCCGGAAATGCTGTCTAATTCAGGGTTCCCCGTTCCCATGCTTTGTTTGTCCAACAAACTGCGTAGGGAATGAACAAGCTTTGCTGAGGCGTGACGCTGGCTTAACAACTGCGAAATGTCATTGGCGTACTGCCCGGCCCTGATGGCCGAGCCCCCGATTTGCATACTCTTTTGCTTTAAGCGAGACCACCATGAAACGTACTTACCAACCTTCCGTCGTTCGTCGCAAGCGCACGCACGGCTTCCGCGCACGTATGGCTACCCGTGGTGGCCGTCAAGTCCTGAACGCACGCCGC